>WBZL01000206.1_pt1 | contig 65266 bp, 57 predicted proteins | sample 5204291 | NCBI WGS metagenome assembly WBZL01 (sample SAMN12344345, study PRJNA552823) | activated sludge metagenome | biome: Activated sludge suspended growth; feature: Nitrification reactor; material: Wastewater; isolation source: activated sludge from nitrification reactor of wastewater...
TGGTCCCCGGGGTGTAGGACTTGAAGCCCTTGAACGCGCGCTCCACGGTCTCTTGGACCAGGTCACTGGCGTCATCCGGGTTGCGCGCCATGCGCAGGGCGCCCGCGTAGAGCGTGTCGAGCAGCGGAATGACCTCCGCCTCGAAACGGGTCGCGAGTTCGTCCACCGGATCCACCATCACTCGTGAGCCTAGTGCGCCCACGCCGTCAAGGGTCGGGTCGTCGAGCAGGAGCATCCACACCTCCGCTAGTCGGGTCTGTGGCGTCAACGCCTCACAACGCCACCGCATTCCCGATTGCGGTTGGTGAGAGGTTGTCGCCCCGGTGAGCGGTTTCGGGCGTTGCATCCGCTCACGCGGACGACAACCTCTCACCAACCGTCAGGCGCAGAACGCCACCACGGCCGCCACCACCTCATCGAGGCCCTGCCGCAGCGAGTGGTCCCCCGGCACCGCGACCAGGTCCAGTCCGGCAGGAAACTCCTCGGGCCGGCCGAAGGGGTCGCGCTGCCCTTGGACTATCCGCAGCGGCACGTCCACGGCCAACTCGTCGGCGCGGGTCTTCTCGGGCTTACCCGGCGGATGCAGGGGGAAAGCGAGCGCGAGCACGGCGTCCGCGCCCACCTCGGCGGCGGTGCGGCACGCGACCCGCGCCCCCGCCGACCGCCCGCCGACGATCAACCGCCCACGGGGCGTCAGTGTGGCCAACGACTCCACCCAGCCCACATCGAGCACCGGCGGCGCAGCGGCCACCTTCTTGCCCGCCACCTTCCACGGCTGCTCGTGCAGGAGCACGCTCACCCCGTGCGCGGGCAAGGCCTCGGCGATCGCGGCGAGGTCGGGCGCCAGGCCACCACCCCCGGCGCCGTGCCCGAGCACCAGCGTGGCGCGGGCCTTCTTCGCCGGGAACTCGAGGAACCGGGCCGGACCTTTGCTGGTCTCGATCATGACGCCGGCAAGGGGTCGAGCAGGTGCGGGCCGTTGTGCTTCACGCTGTTGACCTCGGTGCTCACCGGGTAGGCCTCCAACCCCGTCGCCATCGCCGGGACGGTCATGTCGATCGCGGGCGCGTGCTGCGGGTCCAGCCAGGCACCCCAGTTCTCGCGGGGCACGAGCACAGGCATCCGGTCATGGATCCGGCCGAGCTCGTCAGTCGCGGAGGTGGTCAACACACAGCACGTCACCAGCCAGTCCTCGCCGTCCTTCCAGAACTCGAACAGGCCGGCCATGGCCAGTGACGCACCGTCGGTGCGGTGGATGAAGAACGGCTGCTTCGGACCCTCCCCGGCGTACCACTCGTAGTAGCCGTCAGCGGGCAACAGGCACCGGCGCTTGGCCCATGCCCGGCGGAACGACGGCTTCTCCGCGGCGGTCTCGATGCGGGCGTTGATCATCCGGTTGCCGATCTTCGGGTCCTTCGCCCAGGACGGCACCAAGCCCCACTTGGCGGTGCGCAGTTGCCGTTGCACTTCGTCGTCGGTCTCCCGATCGACCACCATGTAGACCTGTTTGCTCGGTGCCACGTTGTAGTCCGCTGGCAACGTCTCGTCGGGCGGTCGCGCCACCTCGAACTGCTCGACCAGCGCCGCCACATCCTTGGCCGCCGCATATCTGCCACACATGGGTCTATCTCATCACGCGGTGAGCTCGCCCAGATGTCTGCCGAGCAGGTGGACGACCCGCTGCACCTCGGGCACGACGACCGGATCGGCCACCACACTGATCGTGAGCCGGCCCGCGTACGAGAGGACATCGAAGCTCACGCCCACGTTGCCCGGATTCACCGCGATCGGCACGATCTGCGTCAGGGGCGTGCCGGCCATCAGCACCTCCTGCGTCGGCCCGCGCAGATTCGTCTCGAAGGTGTGGACGAGCCGTTGCCGGTTGATGAAGTACTGCCCGAGTCGTAGCGCGGCCAGCGACCTGAAGACGACCGAGAGCACCGCGGCCGAACTGCCCCGCTGCTGCGACTTCGCACGGCGGGTCTGGGTGGCCACCTCGGCGAGGCGTTCCTCGACCGACAGGGCTCGGGTCACCGCCACTGGCACAGCCCCGACCTGGTTGCCGAGGTCCCCACCGGAGGTGCGCGCGGAGACCGGGACTGAGATCACCACCTGCGCCGGGAACTCGCTACGCGCACCCATCACGTCGAACAGCGTCCCGGCCACAGCGGTGACGATCAGGTCATTGACGGTCACGCCATGCCGGTGGGCCGCCTCGACGACCGGCTCCAGGGCGGCGTCCACCACGCGCACCTGTCGACGTCCGGTCGTGGGGCGCAGGATCGACGTGGCGGCCACCCGCGCGGGGCGCTGCGCTCCCACTCCCATCTCGCGCAGGCCACTCAGCGTCGTCCGCACGGTCCGTCCCAGGGACGCCATGGCCGTGCGCCGCCGCCGCGACGCGTCCCGCACGACGTCGCGCCGGGTGGGAGTCGGTGAAGGCGTCCACTCGGGCAGCGGCACACCGTCGGCCAAAGCCCCGAGCACCGCCAGCCCACCCATCCCGTCGGCGACGACGTGGTGCAGGACGATGACCACCGCGAAGCCCCCGGCGGGAAGGCCCTCGACCAGATGCATCGCCCACAGTGGTCGGTCGTCCGGCAGGCGGCGGCACACCATCTCGGCGGCCCGGTCGAACAGCCCATCGCGACCACCCAGGTCGTGGACCGTCGTGTGCCGGGCAGGGTCGAACGCGGGATCGTCCACCCATACCGGCGGGCCGGACAGCGCCCCGAAACGCACCAGCCTCTGCCGGAACCGGGGGACCGTGCAGAGTCGTTCGGTGAGGGTCGCCAGCATCTGCCGCCCGTCACGGCCCGCCGCGAAGACGAGCACCGCGCCGATGTTCATCGGGACCTGCCCGTGGTCGGTCGCGAGGATCGTCAGGTCGTTGGCGCCGACCCGCTGCACGATCATGGTCCATTCTGTGCCAGAACCGGGACCACCCCGCTCGCCGTTAGGCTGAAGACGTGGAGAACACCTGGGCGGCGCCGCACTGCACGCGGCCTTTCACCGCCTCGGTGTCGATCCCCGGTTCGAAGTCCATGACCAACCGCGCGCTCGTGCTCGCCGGCCTCACGTCCGGGCGCAGCACGCTGACCGGGTGGCTGCGCGCACGCGACACCACCCTCATGATCGCGGGACTGCAGGCCATGGGCGTCGAGGTCGCCGAGGACGGGCTCACCTTGGTCGTGCGCGGCGGCTCGCTGCGCGGACCCGCGGACGTGGACTGCGGTCTGGCCGGGACGGTGATGCGCTTCCTCCCGCCGGTGGCAGCCACGGCCATGGGGGATGTCAGATTCACCGGCGACGCCGAGGCCGCCGCGCGCCCGCTGGCGCCGATGCTGGAGGCGCTGCGCTCCCTCGGCGCCGACATCGACGGCGACGCCTTGCCCTTCACCGTCCGGGGCACGGGCGAGCTGCGGGGCGGCGCGGTGACGCTCGACGCCTCCGCCTCCAGCCAGTTCGTCAGCGGCCTTCTGCTGTCCGCCGCCGCCATGCAGCGCGGCCTGGAACTACACCACGTCGGTCCGCCGCTGCCCTCGATGCCGCACATCGAAATGACCGTGGCCATGCTCGCCGAGGTGGGGGTCACCGTGTTCGGCGAGGGTGACGAGTGGACGGTCGACCCCTCCCCGATCGCACCCCACGACTGGCGCATCGAGCCCGACCTGTCCAACGCCGGGCCGTTCCTCGCCGCCGCGCTCGTGACCGGCTCGACGGTGACGATCCCGCGCTGGCCGCACACCACGACCCAGGCCGGCGACCACTGGCGCTCCTTCCTCACCGACCGCGGTGCTGAGGTCGTGCTCGCCGACGGCCTGACGGTCACAGGCCCAGATTCCTACCCGGGTTTCCGCGTGAACCTGCGCGCCGTCGGGGAACTCACCCCCACGATCGCGGCGATCGCGGCGTTCGCCGACGGGCCCAGCGAGCTCAGCGGCATCGGCCATCTGCGCGGCCACGAGACCGACCGGCTGTCGGCGATCGCCACCGAACTGCGCCGAGTCGAGGTGGCCGTCGAAGAACGCGATGACGGCCTCGCCATCGACCCCGCCGGCCGGGTGGCGGAGTCGGACGCGACGCTGCAGACCTACGCCGACCACCGGATGGCGACCATGGCGGCCGTGCTGGCTCTCCGTGTCCCTGGCCTGCGGATCGCCGACCCGCAGACGACCGCGAAGACCATGCCGGACTTCCTGGCGCGCTGGGAGGCGATGCTCGCGTGAGTCGTCAGCACCGCGACTGGGATGAGGACGATGTACGGGTGCGCCCCACGCGCAGCACCCGACCGCGCAGCAAGGTCCGTCCGGACTTCACCGAGGCCATCCCCGCCACAGTGATCGCGGTGGACCGCGGGCGGTACACCTGCCTGGCCGACGACACCGAGGTGATGGCCGTGCGCGCGCGGCACCTCGGCCGTAAGGGCCTGGTGGTCGGCGACCGGGTGGGCATCGACGGGCCGCTGCCCGACAACGCCGACACCCTGGTCCGCATCGTGTCCCGGGACAAGCGCCGCACCGAACTGCGCCGGACCGCCGACGACACCGACCCCACGGAACGGGTGATCGTCGCCAATGCCGACCAGTTGGCCATCGTCAGTTCGCTGGCCGACCCGGAGCCGAGTTACGGCTTCATCGATCGGTGCCTGGTCGCGGCCTTCGACGCCGGGATCGAGCCGCTGCTGATCCTCACGAAGTCCGACCTCGCCTCCGCCGACGCGGTCCTGGACAGCTACCCCGGGCTGGGCTTCCCGGTGATCACCACCCGGCGCCTGCCCGAACGCACCCTCGTCTTCGACGGGCCGCTCGTGGACCTGCTCTCCGGCAAGACCACCGTCCTTGTGGGCCACTCCGGGGTGGGCAAGTCGACTCTGGTGAACGCGCTCGTGCCCGACGCGGACCGCGCGGTGGGCCGGGTCAACGAGGTCACCGGACGCGGCCGCCACACCTCGACCTCGGCCTACGGGTTCGGTTTCCACGGCGGGCTGCTGATCGACACCCCCGGCGTGCGGTCCTTCGGCCTCGCACATGTCGACGTCGAGCGGGTGATCCACGCGTTCCCCGACCTCGAACCCGGGACGGCCGACTGCCCGCGCAGTTGCACCCACGACGAAGCGGACTGCGCCCTCGACGACTACGTGGCACAGCGGGGCATCGACCCCGCGCGGTTGGCGTCGTTGCGCCGGCTACTCGCCTCGATGCGGGATCAACCTCCGGCCTGACACCGCCCCTTTGTGACGAAGTTGCCACCCCTGGACCCCCGATCGTGACGAAGGTGCGCGGTCCGACGCCCGGAAACCCCGCAACAACGTCACACAGGGGGCTTTGGGCCTCGCACCTTCGTCACAAAAGCACCGGCGGGACTCAGCCCCACACGTTCTGGGCGCCGGTCTCCCCCGTGCGGTAGGTCCAGTAGCCCGCCGCCACCACCACCAGCAGCGTGAACAGGGCGACCATGATGCCGAGCACGCCGCGGCCACCGCGGCGGTCGGCCAGCCACAACAGCGTCACGAGCACCGCCTGCACGCCCGCGAACATGGGCAGCAGGTCCCCGGCTTCGACATGTGCCGAACTCACATCCTCCACCTTCTGGCGCAGGATCTCCCCGGTCTCCTTGCCCAGCCAGGCACTGCCGGCAGCCAGCCATCCCAGCACCAGGACGAGCGGGCCGAAGCGATAACTGAACCGGGGCACGAGCACCATGAGCAGCGCCAGCACTCCGGTCAAGGGGATGAGCACCACCGCGGCGTGCACAACGAGCGGGTGCAGCGGCAATCCGTTGATATCAGGAGGCAGGAAGTCCACCCGCCAAGACTGCCATGACAGCAGGGGACCGGCGGTGATCTGCCAGGTGGTGCTCCCCCGCGGCACCAGGCTCTCACCGCCGGTCCTTCGTTAGGCTACCGAACAAAGCACCCCAAGGGCAACAGCACCCCTGCTGTCCGTGACCACCCCACTACGCTGGGCCACTGTGACCGACCTCGAACTCGCCCTCGAACTCGCGGACCTCGCCGACGAGGTGAGCATGTCCCGCTACGGCAGCTCCGACCTGCAAGTGACGACCAAACCCGACATGACGCCGGTGTCCGATGCGGACCGTTCCGTGGAGCAACGGCTGCGGGAGCGCCTGGCGCAGGCACGGCCCGACGACGCCCTTCTGGGCGAGGAGTACGGCGGCACGATGGGCGCCGGCCGGGCCTGGGTCATCGACCCGATCGACGGCACCAAGAACTTCGTGCGCCGGGTCCCGGTGTGGGCGACCCTGATCGCGCTGACCGTCGATGGCGAGGCCCAGGTCGGGGTCGTGTCCGCGCCTGCTCTCGGCCGCCGCTGGTGGGCCTCCCCCGGCGAGGGGTCGTGGCGCACCGAGAACGGCTCCGCTCCGATCCGCAACCAGGTCAGCGGCGTCACAGACCTCGCCGATGCCTCGCTGTCATATTCCGACGACGCGGGTTGGGATCGCCAGTCGTTCCTAGGCCTCGTGGATGCCGTGTGGCGGGCTCGGGCCTACGGCGACTTCTGGTCACACGTGATGGTCGCCGAGGGGTGCGTCGACATCGCCCCGGAACCCGAACTCAACCTCTGGGACATGGCCGCGCTCGTCCCGGTCGTGCGCGAGGCGGGCGGCAGGATGACAGGCTGGTCGGGTGAACCGGTGTTGTCGGGAACGTCCGCGTTGACCACCAACGGCCTGCTCCACGACCTGGTCCTGCCCCGGCTGACCCACGGCTGAATCCGCGCGGCCAACCAGCCCGCACCGGCCACGGCCACCAAGTCGAACCAGCCGTATCCGCCGGCCGCCACCGAAGGCGGATTGCCCATCGGCACCCAACCGAGGATCGTGTCGTACTCCTGCCAGGTCCACACACCCCATCGCGTGCCGAGGACCTCGAGCCACGACACCACCCAGAAGGCACCCACGAACAACAGCGGCGCGCGCCCCCAGCGCAAGAAGCCCAACAGGCACACAGCCCAGAAGGCGCCGAGTGCGTCCTGCCGGGTGCCGGCCAACGCGTACAGCGCCACCGCGATGACCACCACCACGGTGACCCGGACGATCCAGCGCGCGTGGCGCCGAGCCCACTGCCACTGCCCGAAATCCAGCGCCGCGAGGTAGACCAGCCCATGTCCGGCCGGGACGTAGGCGGGGACCGCACCGAGGCGGTACTCGTAGACGCCCAGCCACCCGCTGAAGACCAGTTCGATGACGGTGGCGAACAGCACCACGATGCCCACCTGCCATCGCACGAGGGTGGGCTGCAGCGCCGTGAGCCACACGAGCAGGCCCGTGGTCAGCAGGCCGAGCAGCCACTGCCCTCCGGTCGACACCCAGGTGTCCAGGAACAGCGCAGCCGGGATCCAGGCCACGATGATCAGCAGGGACCGCGGTGACCTCACGGCAGTGCGGCGCCGGTGCCGGTCGGGTCGCTCGGCGGTGGGCTGAAGCCGGACCGCGAGCCCGTGTTCACCCAGAACCGGATGCTCGAATACAGCACCGCCACCACCGGCACCGCGATGACCGCCCCCACGATTCCGGCGAGCACCGTCCCGCAGGCGACCGCGACACCGACGGCGAGCGGGTGGAGGTTGACGGCCTTGCTCATGACCAGCGGTTGCAGCACATGCCCCTCGAACTGCCCGATCAGCACAATCAGCACGATCACCGCCAGCGCGATCAGCGGACCGCGCGCGGCGAGCGCGACGACCGCGGCGATGGCAGTCGCGATCGGCGCCCCGATCAGCGGGATGAAGGAGAAGAGGAACACCAGCAGTGCCAGCGGGAACGCCAGCGGCACGCGCAGCACCAACAATCCGATGAGCACGAGCACTGCGTTGACGAACGCCACCACGACGATGCCCCGCGTGTAGCCGGCGAACGTTCCCCACGCGACCTGCCCGACGCCGTCGATGCGCCCCCGCTGACGCTGCGGGAACAGCCCCACCAGCCACGACCAGATCTCGCGGCCGCCGAGCAGGAAGAACACCGAGGCGAAGATCGCGAGGGCGAAGCCGGTGAAGAACTCGGCGATGGTCCCCGACGCACCGATGGCGGTGGTGGCCAGGTCGCTCTGGTGCTCGGTGATCCAGGTGCGGCTCGCGTTGACGTACTCGGTCACCGCCTCGGAGGTCAGGTGCAGCGGGCCGTTCTCGAGCCAGCGGAGGATCTCATCGATGCCCTGCCGGAACTGGATCGCCAACCCCTCGGCCTGTCCCGCGACCTGGGTGCCGATGAACACGAAGACCCCGATGATCACCGCCACCACGGCGACGAGTCCGAGCGCCACCGCCGGCCCGCGGGGCATCACGTTGTGGAGCACGTTGACCAGAGGGCCCACCAGCGCGGCGATGATCAAGGCGACGAACAGGGCCACCGCCACGAACTCGACGGCCACCAGGACCTGCAACGCGACCCAGGCGACGGCCACGAGGACGAGCAGTCGCCACCCGAACGCCGCGGCGACGCGCAGTCCATGGGGGATCTCGTCCTCGGGGCGCGCCCGCTCATCGTGCCACGCATGTCCCGTCGCCAGCACGCGAGTCCGAGAACAGGTGACACAGGGTGACGTGCCGTGGCCCACAGTCACACCTACGGGCCCTTCGGTACTACTCTCAGACCTGATGCCCACCACCGGGAACCGCCAGTCCCCCGGGATGCTCGGCCTGCAGGAGGCGATCCTGCGCAGCATCCCCGACGTGGTTCTGCGCTACGACAAGAACAGCGTGTTGGAGTGGGCTTCCCCGTCGCTGGAGCACATCTTCGGCTACCGCCCGGCGGACGTGGTGGGCACGCGCTTCCGCATGAGTACCGATGAGACGCTCGCCCGGCTCGAGGTCGACTTCCGTTCCCTGGCCACCCACCGCGAGCGCCACATGACCCGCAGGTTCCAGCTCACGAAAGCTGACGGCACACAGACATGGGCGGAGATGAACGTCCGGGCGGAGTACGAGCCCGACGGGGAAGTCGCCTACATGGTCGCGGTGGTCCGCGAGCTGTCCGAGCGCGGCGACATCGACATGCTGTACCGGATCCTGGCCCACAACACCTCCGACGTCGTGCTCATCTACGACCCGGAGTCGGTGATCCTGTGGGCCTCGCCGTCCATCACCAAGGTCCTCGGCTATCGTTCCGACGACCTCGTCGGTTCAAAGGTGACTGTCGTCCACACTGACGACCTCCCCGCCGCGATGGAGCTCTATCGGGACGCTCTCGCCGACAAGGCCACCAGCCTGCGCAACCGCGCCCGGGTGCTGCGTCCCGACGGTTCATTCATCTGGATGGACGCAAGCATCGTGCTGGTCTGGTCTGAGTCCGGCGACCTCGAGTACGCGATCACGTCATTGCGCGACGTTCACGAGCAGGTGGTCGCCGAGCAGGAACTCCGGCAGTCGCTGGAGCGGTTCAACCTCCTGGTGGAGAACAGCAACGACGTGCTCTACCAGTTCGACGCCGACGGGCGCCTGGCCTGGATCACGCCGAACGTCACCCGCCTCACCGGCTGGCAGCCCGAGGAACTGATCGGCAAGTACCGGCTGGAGTTCGTGCACCCCGAGGACGCCGAAGCCGCCCAGGCGGCACGCGACGAGGCCGCCGCGGGGAATCTCACCACAGTTGAACTGCGCATGCAGACCAAGGACGGCAGTTACCGGTGGCTCGAAGCCAGCGCTGGCGTCACCCACGATGCCTCCGGCGCGATCGCCGGCGTCGGGATCCTTCGCGACATCCAAGGCCGGCACGAGGCGCAGGCGGCACTTGCCGCGAGTGAACAACGCTTCCGGTCGGCCATGCGCGACTCGGCGGTTGGGATGTGTCTGATCACCCCGGAGGGCCGGATCACCGACCCGAACCAAGCCCTGTGCACCTTCCTCGCCCGACCGGCGGCGGAACTGAGCACCTTGACCTGGCAGGAGCTCGCCGACCCGACTGAGGTCCCGGGCGACCTTGAGACCCTGGACGAACTGCTCTCGGCACAGATCGACTACATCCGCGCCGTGCGCCACTACTTCCTGCCCGACGGGTCCCGCGTCGTCGGAGACCTGACGGTCAGCGCGGTCCGCAGCGACGCCGGTGAGATCAACAGCATCCTCGTGCAGATCATCGACATGACCGAGTCGGCGCACCTGCAGGAACAAGTGAGGATGTCCGAGCAGCACTACCGCGCGCTCACCGATTCCATGTCCGACGTCGTGATCCGCGGTGACAACGCAGGTATCGTGGTCTGGGCATCGAAGTCCCTGACGCCGGTCACCGGATGGCGCTCCGAGGACCTGGTGGGACGCACCCTGCTGGAACTGATCCACCCCAACGACCTCGAGCACGCCCGGGGCGTGCACGCCGCGCTGGCCAAGCGGGAATCCTCCGACGTCGAGTTGCGGATCCGGATGGCGGACGGCGACTACAAGTGGTTCGCGATGTCGGCCAACCCGATCCTGGACGGCAACGGCGAGGTCACCGGACGCGTCTCCACGTGGCGCGATCTCACCGACGAGGTCGCCACCCGCCGGCTGCTGGCGCAGCGCGAGACGGAGTTCCGCCAGATCGCCGAGCACGCCGCCGACGTGGTGTTCCGGATGGACCACAACGACACGATCACGTGGGCGTCGTCCAGCAGCGTCAACGCGCTGGGTTACCTGCCGCGCGACCTGATCGGCCGGGACCCGAAAGCCTGGGTCCACCACGCTGACCTTGTCGCCCTGCACAACTTCGCGCACTCGCTGGAGCCCAACGCCCCCGCGCGCCTGAGTGTGCGCGCGCGATGTGCCGACGGCGAGTACCGCTGGTTCGCCGCGATCGCCACGCGCATCGTCGACGCCGACGGCGAGTTGGCCAGCATCATCGTCGGGATGCGCAACATCGACGGCGAGGTCCGCGCGGTCGAGGCGCTGGCCCGTAGCGAGGAGCAGTTCCGGCTCGCGATGGCGTCGGCCCCCAGCGGCATGGCCGTCGTAGAACACGATGGCCAGTTCGCCCAGGTCAACAACTCCCTGGCGGGCATGGTCGGTCAGTCTGTCGGATGGTTGCAGCGCCACGGACTGCGCGACATCGTGCATGTCGACGACTGGCCGGTGATCGAGGCGCTACAGCAGCGACTGGCCAATAGTGACCTCGCATCGGGCATCGAGGAGATCCGGCTCGTCCACGCCGATGGGTCCACGGTCCGCGCCGAGACGTCGCTGGCGGCGCTGCGATCCGAGCACGGCGCGGTCATCTCTTTCGTCGCCCAGTTCATCGACGTCACGCAGGCCCGCGAGGCACAGGCCGCACTGCACCACGCCGCCACGCACGACCCGCTGACGCTGCTCGGCAACCGCCGCGGGCTGTCGGAGCAGTTGGGCCGGGTGCTGACCCAGATCCCCCGCACCGGCACCCGGATCGGCATCCTCGCACTCGACCTCGACGGGCTCAAACCTGTCAACGACCACTTCGGTCATGCCGCTGGGGACCAAGTGCTGGTGACCGTGGGCCAGCGGCTACGGGAGGCGGTCCGTCGCGACGACCCCATCGCCCGCATCGGTGGCGACGAGTTCGTGGTGGTGCTGGTCGGTGTGCACACGGAGCATCAGGTCGGACACCTCGCCGAGAAGATCCGCACCGAGTTGTCCCGCCCGATCCTGGTGAACGATGAGCCCGTCCAGGTCACGGCCAGTATCGGCGCGGTCGTCGCCCGCCCGGACGAGGATGCGGCCTCCCTGCTCGTGCGCGCCGACGCCGCCCTGTACGAGGCCAAGCAGTCCGGTCGCGACCGCGTCGTCATCCAGCGCGACTGACGCGCAGCGGCATCCCACCCACCGGGCGGATCGTCACCTCGGGCTTCATGCGCACCGGCTTCACAATGCTGAACGTGTAGCGCTCGCGAAGGTGATCGAGGATGATCGGCGCTTCCACCAGCGACATCCCGCGGCCGATGCACAGCCGCGGTCCGGCGCCAAACGGCACGTACCCGGTTCGTGGGATGGGCCGCCCGGGACGGAACTCCTCGGGGTCGTCCCACGCCTCCGGGTGCCTGTGCAGCCAGTACGGCGACGTGATGATGAGCGCGTTCTCCGGGATCTCGACGCCGCCGAGTTCGTCGGGCCCGAGCGCCTGCCGCGTGATCAGCCAGGCCGGCGGGTAGAGGCGCAGGGCCTCGTCGAAGACCTCCGCACTGCTGGCGCCGGTCGGGTGCTGGGCGAGCAGGTACAGGCTCCACGCCAGGCCGCTGGCCACGGTCTCGTGGCCGGCCACCAGGAAGGTGACGACCTGGTCGCGGACCGTCTGCGGATCTGCGCCGTCCTGCAGGAGCCGCAGCAGCGTGCCCTCGGGCGCGGGGGTGGCGGTGAGCTCGCGCACGGCGCGATCGAGCCGCGCCTTCGCCGCCGCGAGCTGCCGGTTGTTCGGCGTCGGCATCCACATCGGGGCGCTCAGCGGACTGGACTTCTTGACCACGACCTCGAGCCCGGACAGCGTGGCCTCCGCGAGGTCCGCGGCATCCCCAGTCAGGTCCGCGCCGAACAGAACCTCCCCCACGACCTCGAGCGTGATCCGCAGGATGTCGGCGTCGACGTCGCGCACACCGTCGCCCCAGTCGATGCGTGCACAGGCAGCGTGCGTGGCCTTCTCCACCGCCGGCGCGAGATCCGCCCCGAACGCCGGCTGGACCACCGGCCGCTGCGTGCGCCACAAGTCGGTGTCCGCGGTGAGCAGCCCGAACCCCGTCAGCATCGACAGACGCCGGTACTGCAGCGTGTCCTTGCCGTAGTTCTTGTGGTTGGCGCGCAGCACCCGGTCCACCGCGTCCGGGTGGTTGACCAGGTACGTGGGCGGGTTCGGGATCGGGAACTGCACGAGGTCGCCATGCGCGCGCCACTGTGCACCGAGGAACCCGAGCGGGTCCCGGATCATCGACGGGGCGCCGCGCAGCATGTCGAGCCCGCTGGGGCCGGGCGCGGTCAGTTCCACGCCTCGATCCTAGGTTCGACTACCTCTTGATCTTGTCGATCAGGCCCTCGACGCCGGACTTCGCCTGGTCGACCCAGCTGGTCGCGTGCGAGGTGCCCGTGCCGAGCAGTTCCTTGGCCTTGCCGGCCGCCTTGTCGAGCTGGACCTTCGCGTCGCCCGCGATCCGGTCGAGGCGACCCTCGTTCTCGAGCTCCTTGTTGCCCGTCACCGCGCCGGCGGCGATCTTCGCGCGACCCTTGATGTGCTCCTGCTTGATGGCCATGATTGGCTCCCCTCTTCTCCTTCCAGGGTACGAGCGGTGGTGGACAATGCCGACGTGACGTTCTTCATACTCCTGCCGGGGATCTACAACTCCGGGCCGACGCACTGGCAGACCCTGTGGGAGCAGGACTCCGCCTTCGTGCGGTTCGCGCCGTCGGACTGGGACGCGCCGACGAGGGCGGACTGGGTGGCGGCGCTGGAGGCCGCGGTGGTCGCGTCGCCGGAGCCGCCTGTGCTGGTGGCCCACAGCCTGGCGTGTTTGCTGGTGCCGATCTGGGCGGCTGAGTCGTCGTCGCCCATCGCCGGGGCGATGCTGGTGGCGCCGGTGGATCCGACCGCGGAGGCGTTCCCGGAGGCGGCCGGGGAGTTCGCGGAGTTCCCGCGGGAGCCGCTGCCGTTCCCGACGCTGGTGGTGGGGAGTCTGGATGACCACTACGCCACCGAGGGGTACGCGCGGGGGTTCGCCGCGGACCTTGGAGCGGAGTTCGTGGTGGCTGGTGCACTTGGTCATATCAACGCAGACTCGGGCCTCGGCGACTGGCCGCAGGGGCGTGAGTTCCTGACCCGGTTGGGTGGGGGTTCAGGCGCGGCGCGGTGATGTCGTATAGTTGAAACATCGACGCGGGGTGGAGCAGTTCGGTAGCTCGCTGGGCTCATAACCCAGAGGTCGCGGGTTCAAATCCCGCCCCCGCCACTAACGATGAAGGCCCGGTCCCTTGGGACCGGGCCTTCATCGTTGTTCAGCGCACGGGCGGGGTTTGGGAGGAGGCCTGCGCCAGCAGGCCGACGGCTCCCGCCCCCGCCACTAACGAAGGACCCGATCTCATCGGATCGGGTCCTTCTGTTTGTTCAGCCTCCAAAGCTTGCCTGTCGTCAGCCAATCCCCACCCGCTGCGCCACCCGGTACGAATTCCCCGACGGGTCGCGGAATCCGAAGTCGATCCCATACGGCTGTTCCGTGGGCTTGTCGATGACATCCACACCGTTGGCCGCGAGCCGGTCGTACTCGGCGTAGGCGTCGTCGGTGGTGAAGAACACCGCCGTCGCGAACCCGCGCGACACAAGGTCCTCAACCTGCGCCTTCGTGCTGTCGTCCATCACAGGCTGGCCCGGGATGGCCATGAGCACGATCGCCGTGCCGTCCTGACCCTTGGGTCCCACGGTGACCCAGCGGAAGTTGCCGAGTTCGGCGATGGTGACGTCTTCTTTGACCTCGAAGCCGACTTGGTCGGTCCAGAAGGCGACTGCCTCATCCTGGTCGAGTACCCACACCTGGGTCGTGCTGAGCTGCATGGTGATCCTCCTAAGCGTTTCGGTCTGTGCACGACCGTATGTCGCCTCAGGAAGCCGCGTCTTCTCCAATCGTGCTCAGCCCTCGCACCGGCCGGCCGTACGCGCGCAGGACGCAGTTGGGCACGGGCACAAGCGCCGCCGCCGGCGGGAAGTGCGCCCGGTAAGCGGTCGGGCTGCGGCCGTACGACGTCGTGAAACTGCTGGTGAACGAGCCCACGCTGCTCAGCCCGACGGCCACGCAGATGTCAGCGACAGACCAGTCCGTACTTCGCAACAGGGTCGCCGCACGCTCCAGCCGTCGCGTTAGCAGGTAGGAGTACGGCGACTCACCGAACGCCTTCTTGAACTCGCGGCTGAAGTGGGCCCGCGACATGTAGGCCGCGGCGGCCATGTCGTCGACGGTCAGGCGATCCGCGTAGCGGGTGTCGGCCAGGTCGCGTGCGCGCACCAGGTGGCGCGCGGTGGGCTTCGGGCTCGGCACCCGCCCATGGTAGGCCGACGCTGTCACCCGATCTGCTCCGCGAGTGCCACGATGATCCCCGCCGGACCCCGCAGGTAGCAGAGCCGGAACATGTCCTCGTACTGCGCGACCTCGCCCAGCACCGCCGCCCCGTGGGTACGCAGTCGCTCGATCGTGTCGTCGATGTCGTCGACCGCGAACATGATCCGATGAAGGCCGAGTGTGTTCGACGGCGGCTCCGCCGGATCGGCCCGAATCGCGGCTGGCGAGTGGTACTGCGTGAGCTCGACCCTGCCCAACCCATCGGGCATGCGCATCATCGCGATCTCGCTGCGGACACCTTCGAGCCCCACAGTCTGGTCAGCCCACGGACCCTCGATCCACTGCCGCGCCTCGAACTCCATCCCGAGCTCGGCGAAGAACGCGATGGCGGCGTCGAGGTCATCGACGACGATGGCGACGTTGTCCAGACGAACGAGAGTCATGTCGGCACCCTATGCGCAGGCGCGTTATGCCACTAGGCCCCGACAACAACGACCGGCACGACCTCGTCAGCCCCGATCTCCTGCAGCAGGCAGGCCGCCTGGGTCAGCGTCCACTTGCTCCGGCTGAACTCGTCCACCAACAGCACCGTGCCACCGACGCCGCCTGACCGCTGCAACCGCAGCCGATCGCTCACCTGCCGCAACCGCGCGGAGCCCTCCACCGGCTCCTCGACCGCCGCGGGTGGCCCAAAAGCCTCAACCAGCGGCAACCCCAATTGGGCTGCCGCGAGCTCGGCCAACTCACGCACCCGCTCCGGATGGCTCGCGCTGGACACCGGCACCACCGCGCTCACCTGCGGCATGTCCTCGCGGCGCCACCGGGCGAGCAACTCCGTGAACGCCTCGTGCAACTCCGGGGACAACGGCGCGTCCGGGCCGAAGGCTTCCTCGACGAGTTCGGGGTAGACCCCACCGTCGATCCGAGTGACAGCCCGGCCGATGCCGATCCCGGCGATCTTCCCTTTGCGACCGCTGCCGGACGGCCACAACTTGCGTGGCGTGATGCGCACCGGACGCCGGCGCAGCGACCGGTACACCATCTCGACGGTCGCCGGATCCGGTGCGTGCCCGGGATGCGGCAACTCCCCCCTGCACACCGAACACCGCCCGCACGGCTGCGAGGCCGGATCGTCGAGGGCCTCGGTCAGCAACTGCATCAGGCACTGCCGCCCCGACGCGTACGACTGCATGATCGCGGCCTCGCGCCGGCGCATGTCGACGATGCGGTCGTACTTGTCCGCGTCGAACTGCCACGGCCGGCCGGTGGCGAACCACTGACTCCCCCGCATGTCCACCACCCCGTCGACGCGCAGTTGCTTGAGCAGGACCTCGACCTTGCCCTTGGAGCGGGCCAGCGCCTCCACGAGTTCAGCGGTCTTCATCGGCTGCGCATCCAACAACTCGAGCATCCGCCCGGCCATCTCAGGATCGGGCAACGTCGCGGTGGCGAACCAGTCCCAGACCTCCTGGTCGGACTCCCCGGCGGGCAGCAGCACACCCACCGCACTGTCCAGCGCGCGCCCGGCACGGCCCACCTGCTGGTAGTACGAGACGGGAGAATCCGGCGACCCCACGTGGATGCAGAAGGCGAGGTCGGGCTTGTCATAGCCCATTCCCAGGGCCGATGTCGCGACCACCGCCTTAAGCGAATTCGCCCGCAGCCGCCCTTCGATCTCCTCCCGCACGTCCGGCGGTGTCTGACCGGTGTACGGCTCGACGTCGTGGCCCCGCTCGCGCAGGAAGGCGGCAAGCTGTTCGACGACGGCGACCGTCAGCCCGTAGATGATCCCCGAGCCCTCGGCGTCCTGCAGGAACTCGTCGACCCAGGCGATGCGCCGTCCGTAGTTGAGGTTCGGCACCACCGCCAACGCCAGGGACTTGCGCGCCAATGGCCCGCGGATCACGGTGGTCGACGATCCCAGTTGCTCGGCCAGGTCGTCGACGACGCGAGAGGTCGCGGTGGCGGTGGTCGCGAGTACCGGCGTGCCGGACTCCAACTCCAACAGAAGCCGCGCTATCCGCTGATAGTCCGGGCGGAAGTCGAAGCCCCAGTCCGAGATGCAGTGCGCCTCGTCGATGACCAACAGGCCGCTGGACTTCAGCACCGGCATGGCGCGTTCCTGGAACTGCGGGTGGGACAGCCGCTCGGGCGACACGAGTAGCACGTCGATCTGATCGCGGTCGAGCCGCTCGAACACGGCGTCCCACTCGGTCTTGTTCGACGAGTTCACCGTCGCCGCCTGGATGCCGATGCCCTCGGCCGCCGCGACCTGGTCGCGCATCAAGGCCAACAGGGGCGAGACCACGATCGTCGGGCCTGCGCCCGCGTCGCGGCGGGCCAGCGTGGCCGCCCAGTACACCGCGGACTTCCCCCAGCCGGTGGCCTGCACGACGAGCACCCGCTGGGCTCCGCTCAACAACGCTGCCACCGCTTCCACCTGGCCCTGCCGCGGCAGGGCCTCCGGGCCGGCCATCGCGGTCAGGACCGCCTGCAGCGCGACGGAGGCTTCAGCGGCCTTCTCATCACTCAAGCGGGGGGGCTCCTTGCGCAGCGTGCGAACGCCGATGCCAGCGCGGGTCGCCGGCGCGGCGACGCCACAAGACTACGCCGTCCTTCACCGTCGCCTTCTGCTCGCCGTCCGGTCCGGTCGCCTCGCGGCTGCGGACCTCTTGGAGCACGACCTCCCACTGCCCCGGATCGAGATCGAGTTCGGCGACCTCCTCGTGCGGGGCCATAAGGATCTGCTCCTCCGAATCATCATGCTCGGAGTGGCTGTGCGCGGCCCAGGGCGGAATGTCCTGCTCGGTCTCGAACACGTGCGACACCAGAAGCAGGTGTCCGCCGGGCCGTATCCGACGTGCCGCACGCCGCAAGATGTCGGTGCGCGGCAAGGCGACCTGGGAGTGGAAGAATGAGGCCGTCACCAGGTCGAACGTCTCCCCGGTCGTCCACGTCGCGAGATCCGTAGCGACCCACGTCACTGGGCTCCCGTGGCCAGTCTCCACCTCGGCCTGTGCAGCGCGGGCGATCGCTGTCGGCGAGATGTCCACAGCGGTGACCCGCCAACCCTGTTCAGCCAGCCAGAGCGCGTCCCCGCCCTCGCCACAACCGAGGTCGAGCGCATCGCCCACCGGGAGGCTCCGAGCGACATCGGCCATGGTGGCGTTCACGCGACCCGACCAGCGGCGGTCCCCGGCGTACATGCTCTCCCAGTGATCGACCGGTGCAGGGGGTCGGGCTTGGCAGGCGAGGGCCTCGTCGTATTCCTCAGTCACCAGAGCCATGTTGACCACTCCAGCGGTCAGGGAACCCGCCCCGATCGACATCGGCACGTTCGCGCCAGGGTTGACCACGTTGCCGATCGCCCAGACGCGCGGGTGGCTGGTCTGGCCGGTCGGGTCCGTGGCGATGAAGCTGCCCATCGGGTTCTCCGTGTAATCCAGATCAAGACCGGCCAGGAAGTTGTCATGAGGACGCGGATTCGGCGCGGTGAAGAGCGCATCGAGCGCTACCTCGCTGCCGTCGGCCAGGCGCACTCCGGCGAACCGGCCGGCCGCGTCGTGCAGAACCGCCTCGACGGCGATGTCTACGAGTTCCACATCGCGGGCTTGGAAGCGCCGCCGCACCTCGGGTTCGAGTTCGCCGCACGCCGCAGTGAAGAAGGTGAGTCGCGGGCTCCACTGGCGCACCAGTTCCGCCTGGTGTGTGGAGATCGCCGACGTACCCAGCACCCCGAGCCGCTGATCCCGGACCTCCCATCCGTGGCAGTAGGGGCAATGCAGCACTCTTGTCCCCCAGTGTTCCGCGAGGCCAGGGACATCGGGGAGCACATCGGTCATGCCACTGGCGACGATCAGCGCCTTGGCGAGCATCGTTTGGCCGCCCACCAGGTGGACGGTCAGTCCGGCCTCGCCATCGTCGACCCCCACGACCACGTCAGACCTGAACGTCGCGCCGTACTCGCGCACCTCATCGCGGCCACGCCGCAGCAGGTCAGCCGGATCGAGTCCCTCGTGACCCAGGACGCCGTGCATGTGCGAGGCGAACCTGTTGCGCGGCTCTCCGGAATCCACCACGAGCACACGGCGGCGTGCCCGCCCCAGCGTGAGTGCCGCGGATAGGCCGGCCGCACCGCCCCCGACGATGATCGCTTCCCAGTGTTCGGTCATTGAGTCAGTCCACTGCAGATGTGACGTTCGTGCAAGTATCCTTGCGGCATTGGCAAGGCGAAGGGACTGGCCATGGTCGACGAACTCAAGCACGTCGGGGAACGACTGCGGGCGATCCGGCGCAGCCGGGGATGGACACTGGAGGATCTCGCCTCGCGCGTATCCATCTCCCCGAGCACCCTGTCGAGGCTGGAGTCGGGAAAACGCCAGGCGGGCCTCGAACTGCTCATCCCGCTGACCCGGCAACTCGGCATCACCCTGGATGAGCTCGTGACTCCGGAAGTGAAGGACCCAAGAGTGCGACGACCCGTGGAGGTGCGGGACGGCCTGGCGATCGCACCCCTGACGCCCGAGGGATCACCAGTAGCAGCCTTCAAGATCACGTACCCGCCGGTGGACGCACCGCCCGAACCTCGGATCCACGACGGCTACGAGTGGCTGTATGTACTTTCGGGCAGGCTTCGACTCGTGCTGGGAGGCCAGGACCTGGTGCTCACGCGCGGCGAGGCGGCGGAGTTCGACACTCGCGTGCCACACAGCATGTCGGCCGCCGGATCTCGTCCAGCTCAGGTACTCAGCATTTTCAACAACGATGGGGTCCGGATGCACACGCACACGGCATTCAGCTGACCTCGCTGCGGCACCGTGCTGGAGGCACCCTCTCGCGTAGGGTTCGACATGTTCTTGTGGAGGTCGACATGACGACAGACGTGGTGGTCGTGGGTGCAGGGTTCGCGGGGCTGCGCGCCGCTCAGCGGATCGCGAAGGCGGGCAAGAGCGTCACGGTGCTGGAAGCCCGCGACCGTGCCGGCGGGCGTATCTGCGCTGGCGAGATCGCCGGACACACCATCGACCTCGGCGGCATGTGGCTCGGTCCGACCCAACGCCGCCTCGACGCGCTCACCCGCGAACTCGGGATGGTCCGCTACCCCACCTGGCTGGAGGGCGAGTGCACGCTGGCGTTCCGCGGACGTTTCGACCGCGCGCCGGGCGAGGACTTCGACAAAGCCCTCGGAACTCCCAACCGTCTGCGCCTGCTCAAGCTCAACTGGGAACTCGAGCGCGCGATGAAACGCCTCGACGTCACCGCTCCGTGGGACCACCCGAAGGCCGACGAACTCGACGGACAGACGGTGGCGTCATGGGTCGCGGGCAAGACCTCGAGCGCCGACATCCGAGACCTGATGAACATGGTGTGTGAGGCGGTCTTCTGCACCGAGGCGCGGGAGCTGTCGTTCCTGTTCTTCGCCTTCTACTGCAAGGCCGCGGGAGGGCTGCTGGTCCTGCTCGCCGGCGGACCCGGTGGTGCGCAGAACTTCCTGTTCGACGGCGGACTGCACGCCGCCGCACAGCACCTGGCCGACGGTCTCGGCGACGACCTGCGACTCGAGGCACCGGTGGCAGCGGTCGAACAGGACGGCGACCTCGTCACGGTGACCACCGCCGGCGGTGACGCCGTGAGGGCACACCGGCTCATCATGGCCACGCCTCCCCCGCTGGCCGCCCAGATCACCTGGGAGCCGGGACTGTCCCAGGATCGTCGCCGCCTGTTGGAGAAGCAGACCATGGGTTCGACCATCAAGGGGTGGCTGGCGTACGAGCGACCCTTCTGGCGCGACACGGGCCACAACGGTTTCGTCATGGACGACACGTCGGCCTTCACCCCGGCCTTCGACGCCACACCGCCCGGCTCCGACATCGGGCTGATCGCAGGGTTCTTCGAGTCGGTCGAGGGGCGCAGCGTCGCCGAGGACGGGCCGGAGGGGCGGCGCGAAATCGCGGTACGCACGTTGGTGCGCCACCTCGGTCCCCAGGCGGCAAAGCCGCTTGAGTACGTCGACAAGGACTGGACGGCCGAGCAATGGTCCAAAGGGTGCTACGGCGCAGTGATGCCCCCCGGCGTGCTGACGACGGTCGGACACCTCATGCGCAAGCCTTTCGGCGCGGTCCACTGGGCCGGGACCGAGACCGCGACCGAGTGGAGCGGTTACGTGGAGGGTGCGCTGGAGTCCGGCGACCGGGCGTCGGCGGAGGCCCTGACAGCGCTACGAGGCTGATCGGCGCTCGGCACGCCACACGCCGAGTTGTTCGCGCAGGGTCTCGTCATCCATCACGATCGCCACAGTCGGGCAGTCTTGCGGCCCCTTGCGCGCATCCGGGTGGCAGAGGGTGCACGGCTGATCGTCACGCAGCGGACACTTGGCATCGACGACACGGCTCGGCATGGGAATCCTCCGTTCCCATTGTACGAAGTGGGCGAATCGCATGCGTCTGACTGAACGGATGCCGGGTATTGGCCAGTGTTCCGGACGGAAGAGCCGTCCGGTGATGTGCATGACAGCGCGTGTCTGGATGAAGCGATGGACATCGACGGATCGCGACTGAAGGCCGAGATCGCGCCATGGTGACCACACTGGAAGCGGACTACCTCGTCGTGGGTGCGGGGGCCGCCGGGATGGCCTTCACCGACGCACTCATCGACCACGCGGACGTGTCCGTGGTGATGGTCGACCGACGACATGGGGCTGGTGGGCACTGGCTGCAGGCCTATCCATTCGTGCAACTTCACCAGGCCTCGTTGTTCTACGGGGTCGCGTCGACCCTGCTCGGCACGGGCCGGATACAGCAGGACGGCCCGGAGGCTGGACTCCACGAGCGAGCATCAGCACCCGAGGTGTGCGCCTACTACGCGCAGGTGCTCAACCGGATGGTGCACTCGGGGAAGGTGTTGTTCTACCCCGGCTGTGACTACCTGGGAGATGGACGGTTCGTGTCCCGGGTGTCGGGTCGGACGTATGAGGTGGACGTCCGCCGGCGCGTGGTCGACGCTCACTACCTGTCCCCGCAGATCCCGGCCGACACCCCGCCACCGTTCTCGGTCGCCGAAGGAACCCACGTGCGTGCGGTGAACGATCTCGTCAACCTCGCCGAAGCGCCATCGCAGTTCGTGGTCGTCGGATCGGGTAAGACGTCGACCGACACCTGCATCTGGCTGATGCGCAACGGCGTCGACCCCGGAGAGATCTGCTGGGTGCGTCCCCGCGAACCGTGGATGATCAACCGCGCAGTCGTCCAACCCGATCCGGCGGTGTTCCTGGGCATGGCGGCCACGGTCGAGCAGGCCGCCGCGGAGGCCACCTCGGCCGACGACATGTTCCTGCGCCTCGAGGACCGCGGTGTGATGCTGCGTCTCGACCCGTCTGTGATTCCGACCATGGCCAAGGTGCCCACCCTCGCGGAATGGGAACTCGAGCAGTTGCGCCACATCACAGACGTCGTGCGGCTCGGACACCTCGTCAGGGTCGAGCCCCGTCGACTGGTGCTACGCCAAGGCGAAGTGGCCGTTGCCGACGACGCCGTCGTCATACATGCCGCCGCCTCCGGTCTGCCGATGCGACCTTCCCTGCCGATCTGGCAGCCGCAGGTGATCACGCCGCAACCGGTCCGCGCCGGGTTTCCGTGTTTCGGGGCAGCGCTGGTCGGGTACGTCGAAGCCACCGTTGAGAACGACGGCGTGAAGAACACGCTCTGCCCACCATCGCCGTACTCCGACACACCCACCGACTGGGTGCGCATGCAGGCTCTCGGCTATGTGGCTTCGCAGGCGTTCATGTCAGACCCCGAGACCCGTGCGTGGGCCAACGGGGTCACACTCAACCCAGCTCGTATCCCGCAGGGCAATCCGCCTGACCCGCAGTTGACCGATGCGCTCAAGCGCTTGCGCGCCCACGGACGCGCAGGGATCACTGGAATGGCACAGATCGCCGGTATCCAGGTGGATGCCCGGGCCACCGCCTAGACCCACTCACCCCGCTCTCAGCACCTTCTCCATCGCCTTGCCTCTGGCCAGCTCGTCGATCAACTTGTCGAGGTAGCGGATCTTCTGCATCAGGGGATCTTCGACGTTCTCCACCCGGACCCCGCACACGACGCCCGTGATCAACGAGGCGTTCGGATTGAGCGTCGCGTCGGCGAAGAAGTCCTCGAACGTCGTCCCGTCCTCGATGTACTTCTGCAATTGCGCCTTGTCGAACCCGGTGAGCCACTCGATGACTTCGTCGACGTCGGCCTTGGTGCGTCCCTTCTTCTCCACCTTCTTCACGTACAGGGGGTAGACGGATGCAAAGGGCATCGCGAAAACACGGCTCATGACACGAACAGTAGACGGTTGGGCGAGCCGACAGACAGGCCCTCAAGCGCACCCCTCGTCGCGGACCGGCGCAACTCCCGATGCACCTCCGCGGCGTCCGCATCTGGATGGGTCTGGAGGTAGAGCGCTGCGGCACCCGTCACGAACGGCGTCGCCCACGACGTGGCTCCGACACCCAAGTACCGGAACACACCGCCTTCGAAGGCCACAGACGTGATGCCCTTGCCCGGCGCCCAGAGGTCCACACAGCGGCCCCGGTTCGATCCCGACCACGGGCGGTCCCGCTGAGTGCTGGCACCCACCGTGATCACCGACGGCACGCGCGCCGGGGACTTGCTGCACGCGTTGACCCCTTGATTCCCGGCGGCAGCCACGACCGGCACACCACTGTCGACGAGGCGCTGCACCGCCCGGTCCACGCGGGCGGACCCCGGAAAGGTCAGCGACATGTTCACCACCGCCGGGCGTACCGCGTTGAGCCGGATCCACCGCGCCGCCTGCACGACTGCCCGGCGCTGCTCGGCGACGGTCATCGTCGAGCCACCCTCGGTGCACCCGAGTGCCTGCACCTCGACCAACGTGGCCTGTGGTGCTACTCCCGTGGTCGCACCGCCGGCGATGCCTGCGACAAATGTCCCGTGACCCACACCTTGCTCGTCGGCGCAATCCGTGACCCCGGTGCCGGTGAGATCGATGCCCAGCGACGCACGGCCTTCGAACTCGCTGTTGCTGACATCGAGACCCGTGTCGACGAGGTAGATCGTGACCCCGGTGCCATCGGCAGGCGGAACATAGGCGCCGTCGAGCGGCAATGCGCGCTGATCGATCCGGTCGAGCCCCCACCCGGGAAGGTCCGCACCCGCCGCGGCCTGACTGGAGACCAGCAGCGCCGCGATCACCCCAAGGGCCACAGCGCCAACACGTCTAGTCACACGAACGAGCGTAATCCTCGAGGAGGAGCGCCGGAACCCTCCGAAGATCTCAGTTCAGAGGTCGCACGGGCCGATACTGCCGACATACCTCGAGAATGCGCAGGGAGGCGCGCCATGCATCGGCGAATCGCGGTACCTCTGATCACGGCCTTGGCAACATCGGCGCTGGCGGCGCCGGCCTTGGCCTCCGACACGTCCGCAGCGGCCCTGACCTGGGAGCCGTGCCCGTCAGAATCCGCACCCACCAAGGAGTGCGCCTGGCTGACGGTTCCGCGGCGCTACGACAAGCCGAACGGTCCGACCGTCAAGGTGGCTCTGGCCCGGATCCCCGCCACCGGTTCGGCCGATGACAAGGTCGGCTCGCTGCTCTGGGACGCCGGTGGGCCGGGCGGCCCGAGCACAGCGATCGTCGACTCGTTCGTCGGTCGCTTGTCGCCGGCGGTCCGCGAGCGTTTCGACTTCGTCGCCTTCGACCCCCGCGGGATCGGCGCGTCCATCCCGGCACTCGAAGACTGCGGAGACCCCTGGCCCGTGCGACCGGCGTTGAACCCACTGCCCAACTGGCGCAGCGTGCAGAAGAAGTCAGCGGCTGTCCTGGCTGATGACAACCGCGTCTGCCTGCGCGACAACCGCCGCATCGCCGAGGTCATGGGCACGAACAACGTGGTCAAGGATCTCGAGCGGATCCGGGCCGCGCTCGGCGATCGCAAGCTCACGTTCTGGGGCACCAGTTACGGCACCCGCATCGGGTACGTCTACGCCCTCGCCTACCCCCAACGCGTCCGCGCGATGGTCATGGACGGCAGCATCGATCCGTCCAACGGCTTCCGGACCCTCCCCCGTATCGGCGGCCTGAGCCAGGACAGCGCACTGGCGTTCATCAAGAAGCAGGACCGGCCGATCTACCGGACCGTCGTACAGACGACCGCCTCGCTGACCGCCGATCCCATCGCCCTGCCCGACGGCACGACGTTCAGCCGCTGGAACTGGATCGACATCGTCGGTGACCTGGTGGCCTTCCAGGACGCCTGGCCCAACCTGCCCCAGTACGCCCAGGTCGTCGACACCGCACGCCTTCCCGGCGAACAGGGTGACGCCGCCCGCGCGTTTCTCGAACGCGCCAAGGCCCGGCCGAACAGCAACGAGGGTGGTGGCTTCTCCGTGGTCAACTGCCTCGACTATGCGCAGCGCCTCACGGCGAAGCAGCAGGCCGACCTCGCCGCCGACAACGCCAAGCGTGGGCCGATCGCCGGCGGCAGCCTGACGCTCATGTACGCCATGGGCTGCTCGGGGCTGGACAAGCTGACCCCTGACCCGGTGCCGCTGGTGACAACCGCCAAGCAGCGCGCGAAGTTGGCGAAGGTTCCGGTCCTGCTCGCCAACGCCACGAACGATGGCTCCACCCCGATGGCGTGGGCCAAGCGGATGCAGAAGGCCTTCGACCGGCCGATGATCCGTTACCGCAGCACCCAGCACGTCATCTGGGGAGCGACGACCTCGAAGTGCGTGAACGCGCCGATCGACAAGTTCGTCCTGACGCTGAAGATGCCGGCAAAAAGCCGCACCTGCGACTACGTGCCTTCGGTGGCGCCGACGCCCTAGCCACGCAGTCGAGTGCTACGAAACGGTCAGCCCTCGCCGTCGAGTGCGACGAAGACGACAGGTTCAGGGGCAAGAATCGCGCGTCTTCGTGACACTCGCGCCGCGGCGCCTGCTGCTTCGTGACACTCGTCGCCGCGAGACGGGCGTGATCATCACCGCGCGTCGCCCGGCGCCCGAACCTAACCTGGAACACGGGGGAACATGGAGGCCGACATGCCCAGGGTCGTCGCCCGCGTGCTGGTGACCATCGTCCTTGCGTTCTGGGTCTTCACGCTCGCGGTCTTCGCCTTCACCTTCCTCACCGGCAACGCCGCGCTGCAGATGCGTCTCGCCGGATTGGGCAGCGTGGCGCTGTATCTGGTGTGCGTGGCGCACGCGGTCATCGTGAGGGGAGCCAAGCCCGCCATCGTGTTCTTCGCCCTCGCGGCGGTGTTCGCGTTCGTCGCCGAATACCTCGGCGACAACTACGGGCTGATCTTCGGCGCGTACCACTACACCGACGCCCTCGGACCCCGCCTCGGCGGAGTGCCGGTGCTCATCGTGTTCGCCTGGGGCACGGTGGTCTACTCGGCGTTCGCCATCGTGGATTGGCTGGCGAACCGCGGCGATCGTCCACGGGGCTGGGGCTTCCGCATCGCGTACGCGCTTCTGGTCGGCCTTGCCACAGGTCTGGTCACCGCGGCGTGGGATCTGATGGCGGACCCACTGTCGGTGTCGGGCGTGTGGGAGGAAGTCCTCGGGACCGAGGCCTGGTGGTGGTGGGTCGACGGCGGGGCATACCTGCCCGACCTGCAGGTCTGGCGAGGCGGGGACGGCATCCCCGTCCAGAACTTCATCGGCTGGGTCCTGGTGCCGGCCGCGATCGTGACCGTCTTCTCGTTGGTGTTCCCGCACCCCGCCCGCATCACCACGCGGTCTTTGGCCGCGGTCCCGGTGCTGGTCTACGGGTTCCTGTACATCACTCTCGCCGGTGGCCTCATCGAGATGGCGTGGACCGACCCCGGGTTGCAGCAGGCGCTGCTGATCGGGACCTTCACGATGGGTCCGGTCATCGCGATCGGGCTCTTGGCCGTACTCGCTTTCGAACCCGCCGAACAGCAGTAGGGTCGGAGCCGATGGACACCAAACGCCCTGCCCAAGAACGCATCGCCCGCCGCGTCCTGCACATCCTCGGCGCACTGCCGTCCGGGGTCCAGCGGGCCATCGGCGGCAAGCCGATCCGCATCGACGGCCAGCAACTCAACACCGAGGTCCAGATGGCCCTTCGCCTGCTGAATCTGACGGCCGGAGAAACCTTCGAGACCAAGCCCCTCGACCAGGGCCGTGAGGAACTGACCGCCGAGGCGTGGGTCTTCGGCGACGCCCTGCCCGTCGACGAGGTGCGCGACCTGACCGTCCCCGGGCCGGACGGGCCGCTGCCCGCACGCCTGTACCGCCCCTCGGGGATCGACGATCCCAGCGCCCTGCTCGTGTATTTCCACGGCGGTGGCTGGGTGCTCGGCGACCTCGAGGTCTCGGACTCCGCATGCCGGTTCCTCGCCGTCAACGCCGGCCTCGCCGTGCTCTCCATCGACTACCGGCTCGCCCCGGAGAACCCCTTCCCCGCTGCGGTGGACGACGCTGTGGCCGCCTTCCGGTGGGCTGTCGCGGAGGCGTCGACGCTGGGGGTGGACCCCGCCGCAATCGGCGTCGGCGGGGAGAGCGCGGGCGGCAACCTCGCGGCCGTGGTGTCGCAGATCACCACCAGCGAACCGGGTCCGGCACCCGCGTTCCAACTGCTCTTCTTCCCTGTCACGGACTTGTCCACCAAGCACCCGTCGTACCGCCTGTTCCCCACCGGCTTCTTCCTCACCGAGGCACAGATGGATTGGTACAAGGAGCGTTACCTCACCGATCCTGCCGAAGCGTTGGACCCGCGCGTCTCGCCGCTGCTGGCCGAGGATCTCACGGGCCTGCCGCCCGCGTATGTCGCCGTCGCCGGGTTCGACCCGCTGCGCGACGAGGGCGAGGCGTACGCGCGGCGACTCAAGGAGGCCGGCGTGCCCACGACGTTGCGCCGCCATAGCGGCCTCATCCACGGGATCATCAACGCCACCGGCGTCGGCCAGGCGGGTAAGTCCGCGCTACAAGAAGCCGCGGGCGCTCTCCGGGTGGGACTCAGCGCGAGAGCAGGGCTGAGCTAAGGCGTCACGATCGGGAACCAGAACTCGAAGTCGTCAAGGTTCCCCATGAGCGCCTGCACAGGTGCGGCGTCGCCTTCCACGGTGATCTCCCCCGCAGCGATCAGGTCCCCGATCGCGCCGCCCATCAACATCGTGTCCAGCGCGGTCCGCGACATCCGGATCGTCGCATCAGCCTGACCCGTCGCGCCTTCGTTGTTGTGCAGCGTGCCGTTGCTCAACTCCAGGGTGTGCGCCTCATCCCCGACGAACAGGTGGATGCGCCCGGAGACCCCCGCCGCGTTCGGACCGTTTAGACGCACGGCGAGCGCATCGAGGAACAGGTCCGGCGTGATCGATGACACCATCCCGGATTGGGTCGCCGTCGGCGTGGCCACGGCCCGCACACCGTTGCGCAACTCCGTCGCACCGGCCAGGTAGAAGTTGCGCCACGGCCCCGACTCCGCCTGGTAGGCGAGTTGTTCGTAGGTCTGCGCGAGCAGTGTCCGCGCCTGCTCGTTGCCCGGATCCGCGAAGACGAGGTGGTTCACCGCCTCGGCCACCCACCGGTACTCCCCCGACTCGAAGTCGGCCTGTGCCCGCGTCAACAGCGCTTCGGCGCCCCCTGCGTACTCCACGAACTTCATCCCCGCCTCGACCGGCGGCAGCGGGTGCAGGTTCGCGGGGTTCCCGTCGAACCAACCCAGGTAGTAGTTGTATACCGCCTTGATGTTGTGGTTCACGCTGCCGTAGTAGCCACGGTTGGCGAACCGCCCGGCGATCCCCTCGGGCAACGTGAGCATCTCCGCGATCTCGGCCGGCCCGTACCCCTGGTTCGCCAAGCGCAGCGTCTGGTCGTGGATGAACCGGTAAAGGTCACGTTGCCCCACCAACTCCTCGCGCACCTCCGCGTTGCCCCATGTCGGCCAGTGGTGCGATGCGAACAACACCTCGGTGTCGTCGCCGAAGAGCATCAGCGCCTCGTGGATGTGCTTGGACCAGGCAAGCGCGTCCCGGACTTTCGCGCCCCGCAGCGTGTACACGTTGTGCAGGTTGTGCGAGGCGATCTCGGCCATGCACAGGGCCTTGGACTCCGGCAGGAAGAAGCAGTACTCGGCCGGCGCCTCTGCACCGGGCGTGTACTGGAACACGAACCGTACCCCGTCGATGTCGATCTCCTGGCCGGTGCGGTCGACGATGTCGGTCGGCGGGAACAGCGCCATCGACCCGGTGCTCGTGGAGGGACCCAACCCGGCGCCCACCGAACCCTCAGGCCCTGGCGGCACCGCGTTGCCGTACATGTACGACGCGCGACGAGCCATGACGTTGCCCGCGAGCACGTTCTCGGACACCGACTCCTCGATGAAGCCCACCGGAACGATGTAGCGCACCCGTCCGGACTCCACATCAGCCCGATCGGCGACGCCTTCGATCCCACCGAAGTGGTCGGCGTGCGAGTGGGTGGACAACACCGCGACCACCGGCAGGTCCGCCACGTGCTCGCGCACAAGGCGCAGGGCCTCCGCCGCCGGTGCCGCGGTCACCAGCGGATCAACCACTATCCATCCCGTGTTCCCGCGGATGAACGTCATCACCGCGAGGTCGAAGTTGCGGACCTGGTAGATCCCTTCGGCCACCTCGAACAGGCCGGTGATGGCGAGCAGCTGCGACTGCCGCCACAGACTCGGGTTCACGGTGTCCGGCGCCGCGGCGTCGCGCACGAACCCATACGCGTCGAGGTCGAACGACGGGCTGCCATCGGGATTGGTGATGACCCGGTTCGGCGAGTCGGCGATGAAGCCGCGGCGCGCGTTCTCGAAGTCGGTCTGGTCGGCGAACGGGAGCTGCGCGAGGAGTTCCTGATTCGCGGACACGGTGTGCGGGGAGGCGGCCATTGGGGGTCCTTACGAGCGGCGGTGGATGTGAAGGCTACGTGCGCGACTCCATGGGTCGCAAGCGGTGGTGTCACGCTGCGTGAACAAGGGCGCAACGCCGGAATCCCCGGCCCTTGGGGTGTCATAGTGCTTGCCAGCGGGGGCTGACGAAAGAAGGTCGTCATGGGCCGACGCCTTGCGATCCTCGGATCCGCTGCGATCGCGATGAGTCTCGTCGCCATTGCCCCACCCGCGAGCGCTGCCACGGTTCGCTACGCCTCGCACCTCGTCGCCGACGGCTCCGGCGCGCCCTGCACCTTCGCCGACCCGTGCTCGCTGTACGACGCGGTCACCGGGGCGTCAGCCGGGGACACGGTCCAGCTCACCGCCGACGAGTACTACTTGGACAGACAACTGGACGTGACTGTCGACGACCTCACGATCCGGGGGCCGGAGGGTATCGGCGCACCGGGGTCGTTCGTTGCGTACATCATCTTCCGTGACGAGGCATCCGGCGGCCTTCCGGACTCATCGTCCAAGGTGCGCCTCTTCGCCAACAGCACCCACTTCGAGCGACTCGCCATCACCGGCACCACGCTCTCCGCGGCCTTGGTCGGCGCCGGCACGGGCACCAAGACCGGCCACACCTACGACCGCGTCCACATCGCCAACAACGGCACCGGCGACGTCCTCATCGGTCGGGCGGCGAGCCTCACGAACAGCATCGTGGAGCAGAGAGCAGTCACCACCAACGCTTCTGCGGTGATCATGACGGGTACCATCACCGGCTCCACGGTCTACTCTCGCAACGGCAACGCCATTGTTGTCAACGACAGCTACATCACCCCGGGTGGGAGTTGCGCGTTGTCCATCACCAACAGCATCGCCTGGGGAGCGGATGCGAATCTGCTGCTCGACGACCGAGACTTCGGGTGCGCCTCGTTGGATGTCGAATACGACTATTCCTGGATCCCTGCTTCACTGGGCGGCGGGATCAGGACCCCCGGGTCGAGTTCGCCGATCTCGCGCTCACACAACCTGTTCGACACACCTGCGGTCTTCGATCCCACCGATCCCGCCGACACCTACCTGGGGAACTGGGTGCTTCCGGCCAACTCCCCGGCCATCAACGCAGGCTGCACCGGCGGGCTCTGCTCGGACCACGACTACTACGGCCGACCGCGTCCGATCGGCGCGGCGAACGACATCGGCGCCATGGAGCAGTCGCTGACGCCGTCAGTCTCCCCGGTCGCCGTTTCCTCGAGCACCACTCTGACCTCGACGGTATCCCCTCTGGGATCCGCCACGACCTACACGCTCCAGGTCCGCTCAGCAGGGGCCGACTGGTCGACAACTGCATCGGGCAACACCGCGGACGCGTTCACCGCCGTATCGGTCAGCGCCACACCCACACTGTCTGCCAACACCGACTACGAAGCCCGGATCGTGGCCACCAATGCCCGGGGGACAACGACCAGCGGGATCACGGCCTTCCGCACGTCCTCCCCCGGCCTCACGGTGAGTGGACTCAAGGCCAAGGTCACCACGAAGAAGGCCCGCCTGGCGAGCAATGCCACGGTGACCGGCGCGGGTCGGATCACACAGAAGGCGACATCTGGGAAGGGCGCTCGGAAGGCGACCAGGTGCAGCACCGGCCGGGCCGCCACCACTGCGGGCACCTACCGGATCACCTGCCGGCTGACGAAGAAGAGTCGCACAGCGCTGCGTAGCGGACCGCTGAAACTGCGGGTCGTAACGACCTTCGTGCCGCCGTCGGGCGACCCGGTCACGCTCACCACCCGCCTGCGGATCCCCCGCCGCAGGTAACGAGGGACCGCCTCAGCAACACCTCTTGCCGGCCGCAGCCTCCTGCGACAAGTGGCGATGCGGGCTCGGATCGAGCGCCTGCACCTGCGTGATGAACGCGTCGGTGTCAACCTTGCGGCCGCCCGACCACGTCCCCAGGACCTTCACCTCGTCGGTCAGTTTGTCGACGTCTGCGGCGTAGGGATCCGCCGAAAGCACCACGAAGTCGGCCAACTTGCCGGCCTTGATCGAACCGAGATCATGATCGCGCCCGAGCTGGAACGCGGCATTGACGGTGTGGGCACGCAGGGCCTGGTCGATCGAGACGGCCTGCGCGGTGCCGTGTACCGCCCCCGATGGGGTACGTCGGGTCACCATGCATTGCACGTTGAGCAGAGGAACGGGCGGACTCACGGGACCGTCGTTGTTGAAGGTGGTCACCGCACCCGACGCGAAGGCATCGCCACCGCGCATCCACTGCCCGCCGATCTCGCTGGGGAACATCTGGCCGTCGAGCAGATCCCCCCAGTAGATGAACTGGAAGGGCGACAGGCTGATGCCCACCCCCAACCGGGCAGCGCGCTCGAACTGGTCCCCTCGCGCCGCCCCGACGTGCTCGACCCGCCAGCGATGATCGGTGCCCAGAAGGTCGTGCGTCGCTAGCGCACGTTCGTAGGCGTCGAGAACGATATCCAGCCCGACATCGCCGTTGACGTGGAAGGAGATCTGCCATCCCTGACTCGCATGGACCGACAGCACCTTGTCCAATGACAGGCGGTCGTAGTTCATCATCTTCTCGCCGGCCGGCCCCAGGGGGATCTGTGCGGTCTGGACGACGGGGCTGTCCAGGTACGGGAACGACGCCGCGATCGTTCCGACCCAGGGCGACCCGTCGGCCCAGAGTTTGATCCCCTGTTTCCACAGTCGCGACGCCGGCACTGAGGACTTCAGCGGCGCGCCGCTGTCCGGCTCGATGGACATGTGGTAGAGCCCGAGCCGCAGCGGGCAGTCGGGAACTGACGCCAGCGCCTCGTAGGCTGGACCCAACTTCGCCTTGTACGAATGCTCGCTCGTCGCCGTGACTCCATGTGACGCCATCAGCGCACACCACCGAGCCGTGGCCACGAGCGGATTGGGGCTGGCTGCCACGAGGACGCCCCCTACGGCCATCAACGACGCTTCGACCTCGAGGGCCCGGCCGTTCGACGTGCCGTCGCTATTGCGGCCGAACGAGGATCCCACGGGGTCGGCCGGGGGTTTGCCGTCAGGCCACTTGTTGTCAGAGATCACCACCGAGTTGAAGTAGACCTCATGTCCGGAGTTGTCCATCACCACCGCGGGCCGTGACGGGAAGAACTCGTCGAGGTCCTTGTTGGTCGGCTCGGGCGCACCCTGCAGAAGTCGATCGAGACCGGTGAACACGACCGGCTCACCGGCGGGGCGTTCGGCGTCCACCTTCCTCCAGAGCGCCTTGACGTCGTCGTAGGTGGGGTAGCCGACGTACGGGGCGATCCAGTGGGCTGGCGCCTGCGTCATGAGGCCGCCGAGGACCGGGTGGTTGTGGGGGTCGATGAAGCCGGGCATCAGGACCGCGTCACCGAGATCCGTCGGGCTGACGCCGGGCGCTGCACTCTGACAGTCGGCGAGGGTTCCGACCGCCACGATGGTGCTGGCACTGGTGTCCACCGCGACGGCCTCCGCTCGCGGCATCTCCGGTTCCATGGTGATGACACTGGCGGCAGTGAGAATCAGATCGGCGGACATCGCATTCCTTTCGTGGCCCGGGGCGAGGACATCGTGTCACGCACAGACATCGGAACGTAGGCCACCGAAGTCCGACTACGCAGCGCACATGCTTGCCTCGTCGACCTCACTCGTTGCGGGTGTAGCGGCGGCTGGTGGTCAGATAGGTTCGTCCGAGCGGACTGGTCCAGACCAGTTCATGTCGGGGCGCGCGGGGATCGCGTTCAACCTTCCAAGCGGAGAAGGTCTTGGTCCGATGATGTCGCCGGCACAGCCCCGCGAGATTGTCGGCGCACGTCTCCCCCGCCGGGTGCGGGACGATGTGGTCACAGTCGAAGAACTCAGCGCGGGCATGGCACCTGGGGAATCGACAGGACACATCGCGGGCTTTGATCGCCTCTCGCAGGTGCGCGGGGATGCGATAGGCGGCGGTTCCCATCGCGACCAGTTCGCCGGTGACCGGATCGGTGACCAGACGACGCCAGCGGGCATCCGGCGACACGCACAGGTCGCGAGCGACCTCGCTGCCGATCGGACCGAGCCGCTTGGATTCCGGCGTCCAGTCGTTGTCGCCGACCAACTGGTCGGCACTGATCACGACGTCGACGGTGACCTGAACATCGACGTGCTCCTGCAGGAAGCCCACCAGGGCGTCGGCGAGGCGCTGCCCCTTGGAACGTGCGTCGCCCTGCCCGTAGGGATCGGCACAATCAGGAGCCGCGGCCATCTTCTCCAACGCCGCGACGAAAGCCTCGGCCTGCTCGGCGGAGATGTAGGCCCCGACGTGCGCCATCCCGTGGGCGGCAGGTTCGATCCACACCTCGCGGCGGTCGATCGCCTCCTTGCGCAGAGCCTCGTCGGGGTCGTTCTCGACCGTCAGAGACAGCAGCTTCTTCCGCAACTGATGGGTGGTGTGCTCCTCCCCAAAACCGATAGCGATCAGCTCAAGTTCCTCGCGACGAGGGTCGGGCACCTCGGCCAGCACGTCGAGGATGACGTTCGCCTTCGGCAGGTCGATGCGGCCATCGTGCAAGGCGCCCCACACCACCTCGCGCTCGCACAGTGCTACGGCCGTTCCCATGCGGTGGTCAGCGCTGCGCGGCGAGATGGCCAGCAGTGTGGCGAACTCCTCCGAAGCGCCCGAAAGGGGATACCCCATCGCCGTGATGCGCGACTGCATCTCAGCCGTGAGGGCCGCCATCTCGGCATGCATCTTCCGTATGGCTCGCTCAGCGGCTTGGACCTCGTCACAGAGCTCCTGATCGTCCAAGGCCCGAGCTCGCGCCAGCGTGGCGCTCACGGACGGGAAGGGGTCAATGACGGGGATGCTCACACCTCAATTAGAACATACGTTCGAAGCATTTTCAAGGTCCTGTGGACACACGCCAGCCACGAAATCCGCCGAAGGAACTCCACGATGACTCCGCGACCGGCCACCGCGCAACCAGCGCAATACCCTCGCCTCATGACCGCCGCCCACCGCTGTCTCGTGGACCTCATGACGTCCGTCCCGGCTCTTGATCCCCACGTGTGGTTCGAGCAGAGGCAGGGCGCGTTCGGGATGGTCACCCACGTCCCCTTCCCCACCCTCAACGGCGTGTGGCTGCACGACTCGAGCGCGACCACCAGCGACGTGACGGAACTGCTCGACGCGCTGCCGACTGAGGGCATGATGCACTGCCTGCAGGCGGCGCCGGGGGTGCGCGAATCAGCGACCGCCATCGCCGAGGCGCGCGGGATGACGCCCGGACCCGATGTTCCGCTCATGGTGCTCGATCGCGTTCCGGCCGAGGTGAAGACCTCCGGCCTTCGGATCCGCGAACTCGGCCGGCCCGAATTCGACCTCCGCACCGAGGTGGCTGCTGCCGCCTTCGAGACCGACCCGGCCGACATGCGTGCGGCAACCGCCCTGTTCAGCCGGGTGCCTGGCTACCGCATGTACATCGGGGATGTGGACGGCCAACCGGTGACGACTGCGGTGAGCATCGCGACGGGCGAGGGCGTGGGCATCTTCGACGTGGCCACGCCCCTGGAACACCGGGGCCACGGGTACGGCGCTGCGATCACCGCGCATGCCATCCGCGATGGCCTGGCCGCCGGCGCGCGGTTCAGTTGGCTGCAGTCGAGCCCCGAGGGGTACGGCGTCTATGAGCGGCTCGGTTTCGTGACGGTCGAGGAGTGGGGCCTCTGGATCGCGATGGGACACGCAGAGTAGCCATCGGCCCCGACGTCCCCCACAGGGTGAGATGTCGGCCCGTGAGAGACGGAATCGGCCGCCTTCTGACACCTACCGTGGTCACGAGGAGGGTCGTTGCGAGATCACACCCTCGCAACGAGACGCATGATGGCTCGAACCATGCGCAGGGGTTGGATCATCGGACTCGTCGCCATTGCCCTGGTGGGCGTGGGAGTCCCCGCACAGGCCGGGGTGGGCGACACCAGGCCGGGGGCCGAGGCCGGATTCGTGAAGCTCGATCCGATCAACTACAAGTTCGTCATCCCGCTCAAGAAGGACTCCTTGGACGTACCCTTCACCACCACTGAGTCGCGGATCTTCTACACGTTCCAACCGGCAGATGAGAACCCGGGATCGGCCCCGCTGTTCGTGTTCCTCAACGGCGGCCCCGGGGCTGCGACCACGGCGAACTTCTTCGCGAACAACACCGCCCCCTACTCCATCAACCGCGACGCGGTGGGCAACGATCCGGCCGGTGTGGTCAAGAACCCGCACAGTTGGACGTCGATCGGCAACCTCCTCTACATCGATCCGTCGCAGAGCGGCTTCTCCTACAACGTGTCCGACGAGGTGTTCCGCGATCCCGAATACGGCTCGGTGTTGAAGCGCCTGTGGACCGAGTACTGGAACAGCGGCAACTTCAACGCCTTCATCGACGCGGACCAACTGCTGCGCGTGATCCTCACATTCCTCAAGGAGCACCCAGACATCCACAACCGCGAGGTCGTCATGGTCGGCGAGAGTTACGGCGGCGTCCGGGTCTCCACCATCCTGCACATGCTGATGAACTCGGGTGAATTCGACAGCGGCGGCTCGAGCTTCTTCCGGGACCCCGGCCTGGCCGCGATGATCCGCACCCACTTCGGGACCGGGGACAAGCCTCCGTCTCCGGAGGTGGTCGCGAAGCAGTTCGACCGCCAGATCCTGGTGCAACCGCAACTCACCTCCTACCAGGACGACGAGCAGGGCAAGTTGTACTGGGCGAAGGACTCGGTGATCGACGAAGTGGCCAAGGCCGCCAACACCACGTTCTCGCGCAGTAAGGCCAAGTGCTGGTGGTTCGCCGTGCTGACCAAGAACACCTGCGTCCTCATGGTGTACCTCGCCGACTACAAGCGCGATCGGTACGACTGGGCCCAGCGGGCTGACTACTCCGACAAGCAGGACGCCTACAGCAACAAAGCCATGCGTGACGTGGGGATCCTGACGACGATGCTCGGCGTGAAGCCGCAGGACATCCCCATGTTGAAGAAGACCGAGCGAGGGAACGCCTACCACACGATGGGCTTCCCGGTCATCGGCGACGACGAGCGCCCGGAGAACGGCACCACAACACTCAAAGGGTTGTTCGGCACTCTCGATGCGCCCGACAGTTACTACGTGTCGTGGAACCAGGTGGCGTACGCCGCATCGTCGATGAATCTGGGCTCGGTGGTAAGGGATCGACTCCCCCTCTCCCCGGACACCAACCCCTACTTCGGGGAGATGTTCCTCGACAACCTGAAGTACGTGCGGACCTTCCTCACGGACGCCAAGCGGGACCTCGTGATCTTCTCCGACGCGATGGCGCCGGCGTTGGCCCGGCACACCGACCGGGTCAAGGGGGTCACCACGCGCGAGGAGAACTGGTTCGAGCCCGGGCAGATGTCCATCACGTGGAACAACGACACCACCACGCACATCCGGTGGCCCATCTACCGTGATGCCGGTCACGCGGTGGCCATGACCATGCCTGACAAGCTGCTGGCCGATGTCGGCGAGTGGATCGACGGCGAGGACGCCGGGTGGTCGCGCAGGCACTTGGAATGGACCCCCGGGACATCACGGTTGCGCGCATGGAAGGCCGAGGACGTTCAGATCCGGGTCCGTCGGCCCGCGTTGAAGAAGGGCGCGCTGATGCTGCTTCCGGCGAAGAAGGCACAGTTCCGCGGACAGGTTGTCTTCCGTCACGGTGAAGACAAAGTCACAGTGCGCCGGATGTCGCTGGCGAACGGACGACTGACCGCGCGTCTCAACGGCCGGACGAGCCCGCTGTTCACCGTCGCCGACGGTCGCGCGAAGCTCACGACCATGGGCGCGAAACGGCTCAACCGCGGCCTTGATGTGGACCTCTTCACCCCGCGGATGGCGATGGGACGGCTGACCGAGCGCAGCCTGTGATCCTGCACCCGCTCGCTCTCGTGGACGACGTGGACCCGCATCCGCGAGACTGAGCCTCGAAAGTGGGGAGCACGTCATGTCCGACCGCATGTACACGCATCGCGTAGGCGAGGCGTTGCGGTTCGCGGCAGATGCGCACGCCGGACAGTCCCGCAAGGGCAAGCCGGATGAGCCCTACCTCTCACACATCCTCACTGTCGCTGGACTCGTCGCCCACTTCGGCGGCGACGAGGACCAGATCATCGCCGGGGTCCTGCATGACGCAGTGGAGGACGCCGGCGGCCAAGAGAGGGCCGACGAGATCCGCCGCGAATTCGGCGACCGGGTGGCCGACATCGTGCTCGCGTGCAGCGACGCCATTCCAGATGGGGACGGCGACAAGGGACCCTGGAAGCCGCGCAAACTGGAGTACATCGCGAGGCTGCGCGCCGGTGGCGATCCGGACGCTGTCCTCGTCGAGGCGTGCGACAAGGTGGCGAACCTCTACGACATCGTGGAGGACCTCGAGTTCGACACCGAGCCCGCGTTCACCAAGTTCAACGGCGGCAAGCAGGGCACGCTGGAGTACTACGCCACGTTGGGCGAGGTCCTCATGCCGCAGGTCGGGGTCCCCGCGTTGACCGCGGAGTACAGCCGCCTGCTGGGGCGACTGCAGAATCTCGCGAACGTCGACACGATCCGGATCTGGACGGCCGACGAGACCTGATGCACGCGTCGTGACCGGGTTGAATGCCCACGGTCGTGCAAGACTCACACCCATGGATGAGGAGATGCTCGAGGCCCACATCGCGTTCGAGGTGGAGGCGTGGACGACGTCGCTGACCGATACCTTGTCGGCACAGGTGACGGCGGTGTTCGAGTGGCTGGACGGTGTGTCGCTGGGCAGCGTCTTCAGCGAGGGCGACCTCGATGTTCTGCTGGAAACTCTTCTGGCACCGGACCTCACCACCACCGTTCTCGCCGCCCATGCGGCGGCCTGCGAGGACGGCACCCCGCTCGGTGAACTGGTGCGCCGCGAGGACTTCGACCGGCTGCTCGCGACGGTGGTCGGCCTCACCGATGTGCAGGGCGCGATCCTCGACCAGATCACCACCAGCGAGGTCTACGCGGACCTCATCTCGCACGTGCTCTTCCACGGGATCCGCAACTACGTGGTCACCGAGAGCCCGATCGCGCGGGTCCCCGGCGCCTCGTCGCTGATGCGGATGGGCCAGAATGCTTTCGACAATGCGGCGCCGAAACTGAGCAAGGGCATCGAGAAGCAACTGACGTCGTTCGTGAGCGCGAACCTGCAGGAGACGTTGCGGGAGAGCCGGCAGTACCTGGGGTCGGTGACCGAGAACGTCGACCTCGACCAGATCGCCGACGACATCTACTCGCGCAATGCCGACACGGCGTTGAACGAGGTCGCCGAGCTCATGCCGCAGGAGACGCTGGCCGAGATCGTCGAGATCGGTCAGGATGCGGTCGCCCACCTGCTGGACACCCCGACCTTCCGCGCCGCCGCCCAATACGTGCTCGACGCGAACGCCGCGCGCCCCGTGGGCGAGATCCTGGCGGAGGCCGGAATCACCGTGGAGTTGGTCGTGGCGTACGTGCGTCCCTGGGTGCTGCGGGCCGCGGACGACGGGCTCGTCGAGGAACTGATCCGCGAGCGCTTGACCGCCTTCTACACCAGTTACGAGTGAGGTGGTCATGAGCACCCGCGAACCACAGACCCGCCCGGAGGGCCAACTCCGCCTCGCCGTTCTCATCGATGCCGACAACGCGCAGGCGTCCGTCATCGAGGCCCTGCTCGAGGAGGTCGCCCGCTTCGGCGACGCCGTCGTGCGGCGCATCTACGGCGACTTCACGTCTCCGCACAGCGCGGCGTGGAAGAAGGTCCTGCAACGTAACGCGATCAAGCCGGTCCAGCAGTTCGCCTACTCCACCGGCAAGAACGCCACGGACAGCACGCTGATCATCGACGCGATGGACCTGCTGTACACGGACAGTTTCGACGGCTTCTGCCTGGTGACCAGCGACAGCGACTTCACCGGCCTGGCGACGCGACTGCGGGAGGCCGGCCTGATGGTGTACGGCTTCGGGGAACGCAAGACACCCGAGGCGTTCCGCAACGCCTGCCACCGCTTCGTCTTCGTGGAGGTCCTGCGGGAGGCGGCGAGCGAGTCCGGCGAGGGCACCCCCAAGCGGCAGCCCCGCAAGACCACGGAACCCGAGCCGAAGTTCCCGAAGAAGTTCGTGATGAGGGCGTTGGAGCAGTCCGCCGACGACGAGGGATGGGCCGAGTTGGGCACCTTCGGCCGGTACCTGGTGAAGCTGCAGCCCGACTTCGACTCCCGGCTCTACGGGTTCCGCAAACTGTCGGATCTCGTGCGTGGGCGCACCGACCTGTTCACGATCGAGGAACGGGCGATCGAAGGCTCGAGCCAGAAGGCGATCTACGTCCGGGCGCGATGACCCCGCGCTGACACACGCGACTGCGGTAGATTCGCGCCACTCACCGAACGAGGGGCCCTTATGTCACCGACCGCGATCGCCAAAGCCGACCTCACCTGGCTCAACATGGATGTGCCGACCAACCTCATGGTGGTCAACGGCGTCATGTGGTTCAGCGAGGAACCGGATTGGGAGGCGGTCCGGGAGACGCTGCGGACACGACTCATCGGCAACTACCCGGTCATGAGTTGCCGGCCGCAGAAAGTGGACGGCGACTGGGTCTGGGAGGACGACCCGGACTTCGACCTCGAGCGCCACATCCGCGAGGTGACCCTGCCCGAGCCGGGCGATCGCACCGCGGCCCAGGACTACATCTCGATGCGGATCAGCCAGCCGCTGGACCGCGAGCATCCGTTGTGGGAGTTCGACTTCATCAGCGGCTACACCTCCCCCGACGGGATGGCGGGCGCCATGATCCTGGCCCGCTTCCACCATGTCCTGGCGGACGGCATCCGGATCGTCCAGCTGATCCTGGGGATGTGCGATGTGGAGGGCGATGCTGCGCCGCAGGAGGTCGGTAGGAGTCGCACGGCGAGCAATCCGGTGTCGACGGCCGCCCGCGCCGCACGCGGCGTTGCCGGGGATGCCACCTCGTTCGCGAAGGATGCGGCGACCGCGGCCGCGCGGTCGGTTCCGAAGATCCCAGGCGCTGTCGCCGGACTGCGGCCCGACGCGTTCTACCAGGGTCTCGGCCTCGTGGTGAAACCGACCCGGGTGACCGATGCGGTGTCGGCGCTCTCGTCTCCGGACAACGCCGCGCTCAACTCGTGGCGCTCGGCGAGCCGGCTGACCCTGTGGGGCCACGAGTCCAGACTGGTCGCCGATCAGGCCCCGGGTGTCGACAAGCGCGCCGGGTGGGTGGCGGGACTGCCCTTGGACGAGGTGAAAGCGGTCGGGGCCGAGCATGGCGCCACCGTCAACGATGTTCTGCTCGCCACCGTCTCGCTGGGCCTCACGCAGTATCTGCGCGAGCGCGAACGCGAGGTGCCGGCCGAGACCAACTTCCTGGTCCCGATCTCGTTGAAGCCCATCGACATGTCGTTGCCCAAAGAGCTGGGCAACCACTTCGCGATGGTCATGTTCCCCATGCCGTTGGGCATCGAGGACACCGATGCATTGCTCGGCGAGGTGCGGTTACGGATGGCGCGGATCAAGAACAGCGCCGAGGCGATGATGGTCTACGGCGTGCAGCGGGCGGTGGCCCTGACGCCGCAGACGGTGAGCGAGAACCTCACCCGGTTCGTGGCCAACAAGTCCGTCGGACTGCTCACCAACGTGCCGGGGCCACGCGCGCCGATCTACCTCGCCGGCCACAAAGTGGAGGGTGTCCTCGGCTGGGTGCCGACCTCGTCGGACCAGAGCATCGGGTTGTGCATCTTCAGCTACAACGGCGAGGTCAACATCGGCATCGCCACGGACGCGGGGATCATCCCGGACCCGGATCATCTTGCGGAGTGCATCGCGTCCGGGTTCGAGGGGATGCGCCGATAGATCACCAAGACCACCGGTTTCTGCGATCTCCTGGACTACCTATATAACGTTCGCTATATTGAGGTTCGACCCCCCGGAAGGACCTCCATGGATCTGAGCACCGTCGACGAGTCGCTTCAGCGCCTCTCCGCTCACAAGGACCGTTGGGCGCGGCTCCCGATCAAGGACCGCATCGCGTACCTGACGCAGGTGCGCGACCTGCTCGTGACCAACGCCGACGCGTGGGTGCAGGCAGGCGTGCAGATGAAGGGCCTCGACCCGCAGGCAGCGATCGTCGGGGGCGAGGAGTGGCTCGGAGGGCCGTACCCCACCGCGGCGTGGCTCACCGAGATGATCGCCACACTCACGCGCCTGGAGTCCGGCGCCGACCCGCTCGACGGCGTCCGGATCTCGACCCGTCCGGATGGTCAGGTGGTCGCAGGGGTCTTCCCGTCGAACGCCTACGACCGACTGCTGCTCAACGGCTACGAGCTCGAGGTGTGGATGCAGCCCGAGGTGACCCCGACGACGCTGCGCGACCACGTCGCGTCGTTCTACCGGCGCAAGGATCCGCAGGGCGCGGTGACCCTTGTGCTCGGCGCGGGCAACGTCGCGGCGATCCCCATCCTCGACGCGCTCTACTGCCTGTACGCCGACGGGCATGTGGTCGCACTCAAGATGAACCCCGTCAACGAGGCGTACGGCCCGGTCTTCGAGCGCCTCCTGAGCCCGCTCATCCGCGACGGCTACCTGTCGATCGTCTACGGCGGGGCCGATGTCGGTCAGCACCTCACTGACAGCGACCTCGTCGACGACGTCCACATCACGGGCAGTGAGCGCACGTTCGAGACCATCGTCTACGGGCCGGGCGCGCTCGGCCGCAAGGCGAAGGACGACGGCGAGCCCCGGTGGCACAAGCCGATCCGCTCCGAACTCGGTGGCGCGAGCCCGACCATCGTCGTGCCGGGACCGTGGACAGCGGCCGATATCGCCTACCAGGCCCAACACCTGGCGACCCAGAAGCTGTTCTCGGCCGGGCACACCTGCGTGGCGTCGCAGGTCCTGATCCTGCCGGACGGCTGGGAGCACAAGGACGAACTGCTCGACGCCCTGCGGGCGGCGATGTCAGCGGCACCGGACCGCCACCCGTTCTACCCGGGCACCCAGGACCGGCAGGCGGCATTCCGCGCCGCCAATCCGTCCGCGGAGGCGATCCCGGGGCCGCAGGACCGCACCCTGCTCGTGGATGTCGACCCGCACAGCGACCACCCGGCGTTCCACGAGGAGATGTTCGGGCCGATCTATGTGACGACCGCGCTCGACGGCGCCGACCCTGCCCACTTCCTCAGTGAGGCGGTGCGGTTCGCCAACGAGCGTCTGCACGGCAACCTCGGCGCGAACATCATCATCCATCCGCAGACGGCCAAGGAACTGGGGCCACGTCTGGACCAGGCCATCGCCGACCTGAAGTACGGCTGCATCGGCGTGAACGTCTGGTCGGCCTTCGCGTTCCTCTCCCCGCGGGCTGCGTGGGGTGCGTACCCGGGGAACACGCCGCAGGACATCCAGTCCGGCACCGGTGTGGTCCACAACGCCCTGCTGTTCGACAGTTCGCAGAAGTCCGTGGTCCGGGCGCCTTTCCGTCCGTTCCATCGCTCGCTGCGACACCCGCTGCATGGCCTGACCGTGAAACCGCCGTGGTTCCTGGACAACCGGACCGCCCGCGCCACCGCCCGCGCCTTCACCATGTTCGCCGCCAACCCCACACCCACCCGCCTCCCAGGCATCTTCCTCCCCGCCGTGCGCGGGTGAGGTGAAAGGACACAAATGAACACCACCAGCACCCCCGAACACTGGGACGTCGTCGTCGTGGGCTCCGGCTTCGGCGGATCCGTCGCCGCCCTGCGCCTGAGCGAGAAGGGCTACAAGGTCCTCGTCGTCGAGTCCGGCCGGCGCTTCCGCGACGACGAACTCCCCAAGACCTCATGGCGTTTGCCGAAGTTCCTCTGGGCTCCCGCGATGGGGATGTTCGGGATTCAGCGCCTGGCCCTGCTCAACGACGTGCTGGTGCTCTCGGGCGCCGGCGTCGGCGGTGGTTCGCTGGTGTACGGCAACACCCTGTACGAACCCCTCGACGAGTTCTACGCCGACAAGCAGTGGGCCCACATCACCGACTGGCGCGATGAACTCGCCCCCCACTACGCACAGGCCAAGCGCATGCTGGGTGTGGTCGAGAACCCGGTGGAAACACCTGCCGACCGGATCATGCTGGACGTCGCCACCGACATGGGGGTCGCCGACACCTACCACCGCACCAACGTGGGCGTGCTGTTCGGAGACCGCCCGGGCGAGGACGTCGAGGACCCGTTCTTCGGCGGGGCCGGCCCGGCGCGTACCACCTGCGACTCGTGCGGGTCGTGCATGACCGGCTGCCGGCTCGGCGCCAAGAACACACTGCCGAAGAACTACCTGCACCTCGCCGAAGGCCTCGGTGCCACCATCCAGCCGCTCACGACCGTCACCACCATCACGCCGCAGGAGCAGGGCGGATACCAGGTGCTGATGCGGGCGGCCGGACCCGGCGCCGGAAAGCCCACGCGCTCGGTCGTCACGGCCGACCACGTGATCCTCGCCGCAGGCACGCTCGGCACCCAGAAGCTTCTGCACACGATGAAGGAGTCCGGAGACCTTCCCGCGCTCTCGGACCAGCTCGGCCGGCTCACCCGGACGAACTCCGAGTCGATCCTCACCGTGGAGGCACGCGACCTCGAGGTGGACTACTCACACGGCCCTGCGATCACCTCCTCGATCCACCCGAACCCGCAGACGCACGTCGAACCGGTGCGCTACGGCCGGGGCAGCAACTTCATGGGGATGCTCAGCACGCTGCTCACCGAGGGCGATCGGCCCGGCGAGGCCTCCGTGCCGCGCCGCACGCGCTTCTTCGCCGCGCTGCGCAGCAACCCGGGCTCCTTCCTGCGGTCGTTGTCGGTACGCCGATGGTCGCAGCGCACTACCGTGATGCTCGTGATGCAGAGCCTGGACAACTCGCTGAACGTGTCGCTGAAACGCAACAAGTTCGGGCGGCAGACGCTGGCGTCCACCCAGGGAACCGGCGAGCCCAACCCCGCGTGGATCCCCGAGGCGCACGAGGTGGCCAACCGTTTCGCGGACAAGACCGGCGGCGAGGCGCGCGGCACGTGGAACGAGGTCTTCAACATCCCGATGACCGCTCACATCCTCGGTGGCGCCCCGATCGGCGACAGCCCGCGGACCGGGGTCATCGACCCCTATCACCGCGTGTACGGCCACCCCGGGCTGCATGTGGTCGACGGCGCCGCGGTCAGCGCCAACCTCGGCGTGAACCCCTCCTTGACCATCACCGCGCAGGCCGAGCGCGCCATGTCGCTGTGGCCGAACAAGGGTGAAGCCGACCCCCGCCCGGAGCCGGGCGCCGCGTACCAGCCGATCGAGGCTGTGCGTCCGGTCGCTCCGGCGGTGCCCGAGACCGCACCGGCGGCGCTTACGTGGTGAGTCGGTCCGCTGACAGGTCGCCTGCAGATGAACGCATCCTGCAGGCGACCATCGACGGCCTGACCCGACTCGACCCGGCCGCGCTGACTCTGCAGAGGATCTGCAAAGCCGCGGATGTCACCGCACCGACCGTCTACTACCACTTCGGCAACAAGGACGGGATGATCACGGCTGCGGTCGAACGACTGGTCGCCGACTGGCTGGCCATGATGGACGCGAGCGTGAGCCGCGAGGGCGGCCTCGACACCACCCTTGAGCAGGCGATCGGCGCCTGGGAGGCGACCATCACCTCGCCGACTCGGCCGATCACGGTGTTCGCCTGGGTGACATTGCTGGTCGCCGGTTCCTCACAGGAGTGCCGGGACGCGCTGATCCGTGCGCGGGAACGCAGCCTGGTGCTGGTCACCGCGGCGTTGACGCCGCACATGGACGAGCCGACGGCCTCCCGGCTGGCGGGACTCGTCATCGACGCCGTGGTGGCAGCCGCTCTGCAGTACGAACTCGACAAGGACCGGTCGGCGCTGCGGGGACGGCTCGAGAGCCTGGTCGGCATCGTCGGGGCGGCGGCCGTCGTGTCGCCACCCGCCTCTGGTGGCTTTCGGTGAAGAAATGACACGTGAGGTGTCAGATTCTCACCGAAAGGCGCGGGAGTTCAGAACGCCCAGATCACCGGAACCAGGAACACCGCGACCACCCCGAACAGCAGGGCCAACGGCAGCCCGAGCCGCCAGTAGTCGCCGAAGCGGTACCCGGCCGGACCCATGACCATCAGGTTCGCCGGGGTCGCCACGGGTGTGAGGAAGGCGACGGCGGCTCCCACGCACAAGCTCATGAGCACCGGCCGCGCGGAGATGTCGAGTTGCTGGGAGGCGGACACCGCGATCGGGATCATGACCAGCGCGGTGGCGGTGTTGCTGATCAACTGAGAGAAGGCCACGGTGATCACGAAGAGCGCCGCCAGCAGGGCAACCGGTCCGGCATCGCCGACCGCGTCCACGATCAAGGTGGCCACCGACTCCCCGGCACCGGACGTGGTCACGGCCGTCGCCATGGGGATCATGCCGGCAACCAGCAGCACGGTGGTCCAGGAGATCCCGCGGTAGGCCTGTTGGATCGTGACCACCCGCAGGACGACCATTGCCAGGGCCGCGAGCAGTGCGGCAACCACCGGTGCCACCACGCCGGAGGCCAGCAGCACCACCATGCCGAGCAGGATCAGGATCGCGGCCCACGATCCCGCGCCGAGCGGCACGGTCTGGCGGCGCACGAGTTCTGGCGAGTCCACTACGACGAGGTCGTGGGCACGGGCGGCGGCGTCCAGCGCGGTCCAGGGGCCTTCCACGAGGAGGGTGTCTCCTGCGCGGACCCGCTGCGGACCTGGGCCCAGCGGCTCACCACCGCGCGTGATCGCCAGCACGATCAACGAACCGTCGATCACGCTGCTGGGTTCGAGGTCGGAGTCGACGTGCACGGATCGCGGCGGGATCAGCACCTCGGCCGCACCCGAATCCCGGCTGAGCAAGGAGCGCTCGACGTCTTCGGAGGTGCGCACGTTCTCGATCGTGAGGCCGTGGTCCTCGGCGTAGCGACGGGCAACATCCGGGTCGCCGACCATGGTCAGGCGATCCCCCACCGCCAACCAGCCTTCGGAGGACGGCGCTTCGGTCGCACCGTCGAGCACCGTGATGACGCTGACCCCGACGTAGCCGGTGAGATCCCACCCGGATCGCAGCCGGCCCACCAACGAAGAACCTTCCTGCACGCGCAGGTGCATGACGTTGTCCAAGGAGTAGTCGCGCACCAGTGTCTGCGCCAGGCCGGACAGGTCGGGCGGCAGTTCCTCGCTGCGACGTTCGGGCAACAGCCGCCCGGACAGCAACAGGACCAGCACCACGGTGGCGATCACCAGCGGCACGCCGACCAGAGCGAACTCGAGGAACCCGAACGCCCCCACACCAGCGTCCTGCGCGGCCTCGGAGATCACCACGTTCACGGGACTGCCGGTCAGCAGCAGCAAGCCCCCCGCACTGCCCGCGAACGCCAGCGGCATCAGCAGCCGCGACGGCGGGAATGAGCGGCGCATGGCCATCACCACCACCATCGGCACCAGCGTGGCCACGGAGCCGTTCAGACCGATGAGCGAGGTGAGCACTGCGGCCAACAGCATCGTCAGGAGCAGGAGTTTGCGCATGCCCGAGCCCGTGCGGTTGACCAGTTCCTGCCCGACCCACGTGGTGACACCGGTGGCGTCGAGACCCTCCGAGACCACGAACAGGGCGGCGATCAGGATGACTGCTGGGTCACCGAAACCGGCCAGGGCCTCGGGCAGCGTGAGCACGCCCGTCGCGTAGAGGACCAGGGCGGCACCGATCGCGACGACCTCGACCGGGAACCGGTTCCACACGAAGAGCACCACGACGGCGGCCAGGGTGAGCAGGGTGATCGTCTCGGGACTCACGCGGCGATCCTAGGGCTTGTGCGCCGTGGTGTCCGTAGGCTGCGCTCATGGTGACCACCGAGGAACCCGTGGAGACGGTTCGTAAGACCCGCCGCCACTGGCCATGGGTCCTCCTCGCCATCGTGCTGGTGGTGCTCGTGATCGCCGGATTCGTCCTGTTGCGCGACCGTGACTCGGCGGCCATCCCCAACGAGGTCGTACTGGGCGAGCGCGCGGTGGCCGCCGACCTGCGTGACACCCGGTATTGCGAGGTGCTGCTCGTCGAGGGACGGCTCATCCGCCCCACCGCCGCCATCTACAACACGGTCACGCTCAACGATTGCCCCGCTGCCGCGTGGGACGCGCTGGACGCCGAGGCCGTCAAGGAGGAGTGGGGCGCGATCTCGGTGGACAAGAACGGCCCCCGCTACTGGACGGTCGACGCGGTGGAAGGCGCGACCGGGATCCAGCAGGCCACGTTCGGCGGGATCGCCATGAAACTCGTCGCCTTCGTCGGGGTGCCTGCGAGGGCGATCCTGAACGGCGGGCAGGTGCCCTACGCGCCGATCACCGTCGACCGGACGAACGTGTGGTGGTTCGACGAGGGCAAACCCATCTTCGAACTTGTGGATCCCGACGGCGCCCGCTACCGGATGCAGTCCTACAGCCAGATCGTCGATCCGGAATTGACCTACAAGGACCTGCCGGAACTCGGTGCGCGGTTGGACCTGCCCGAGGGATGGACGTACGAGACCCGGGTGCTCGATCGCGCCGAGGGGATCGCGCCGATCGGAGCTCGGGCCACCGTCATCGTCGACGAGTTGCGCAACACCTACCAACTCACGGACAACATCGCGACCGGCCCGGCGTCCGCGGGCCCGCCGGAAGGCTTCGTACGACTGTCCGACGTCGCGCCCGGAATCGTGCAGGAGATGCGGTACGCCGGCGAGCACAACTTCCTGGGACGACCGGTCGATGGATACGACGCGGGCCAGTGCTGGCTCACCGAGCCGGCCGCGCGGGCGTTGACCCGCGCCGAGAAGGCGGTGGCGGCCAAGGGATACCAGCTCAAGGTGTACGACTGTTACCGCCCCCAGCGCGCCGTCGACGACTTCGTGGCGTGGGCCAAAGACCCCGATGATGATGTGACACGGGCGGAGTTCTACCCGCGGCTGGAGAAGGACGTCCTGTTCCCGCAGGGGTACATCCTCGAGAAGAGCGGGCACACCCGCGGCTCCACCGTCGACCTCACCGTGATCCCCCGCGATGCCGGAGTGAGCCCGCAGTGGACCGTGGGCGATCCGCTCGTGGACTGTGCGGCGCCTGCCGACGAACGGTTCGCCGACACCTCCATCGACATGGGAACCGGGTTCGACTGCTTCGATCCCTTGTCCGCGACAGCAAGCCCGAAGGCGAGCGCCCAACAGCGGGAGAATCGCCAGATCCTCTTGGACGCGATGACGGACGCCGGGTTCACCAATTTGCGTGAGGAGTGGTGGCACTACACGTTGGACGACGAGCCGTACCCGGACACGTACTTCGACACGCCGATCAGGTGAGGGTCAGGCGCCATCCCGCTTGGGTGTCCGAGCCGCCCCGGTAGAACTCGGCCACCGGCGCATACCCGAGGCCCGGCGCCCAGCCCTCGAGCGTGGAGACCTGCTCCGGGAAGTCGAACGAGGTCACGTGGGCCACGATGCGGTCCTGCACCGCCGCGTCCATCGGCCACGTCCGCACCATCTGCGCGTAGCGGGCGAGGTACTCGGGCCGTTTCTCCCCATCGCGCCGGACGACGTCGACCAGAAGCACCTCACCACCGGGCGTGAGCCGATCCCGCGCGATGCGCAGGAAGTCCTGCTTGTCGGCGCTGTCGAAGTGGTGCAGCGCGAAGGCGGCGAGAATCACGTCGAAGCGCTCGTCGGTCGACGCGATCATCTCCAGCATGTCCTGCACACGGAGGTCGACGTCGAGCCCGCTGCCCTGCAGCGTCTGCGCAGCGAACTCGAGGGCGGGCGCCGCCGAGTCGACGCCCACGTACCGCGCGGCGCGGGTACCGGCCATCGCAGCGGCGGTTCCCGCGGCGTCGCCACAGCCGAGATCCAGCACACTGAACGGCCGGTCCCGCTCGGCGAGGATCTTCCCGACAAGTGGGTAGATGACGCTGTGTTCCATGCAGTCGTTGTCGATGACGGCCCGGTACACCTCCCAGTTGCTGAAGAAGTCGGTCACGGTCGTATCGGTTCCCACAGGACGATCGTCGACTATTCGAGCCCTCCAGTGCGTCGGCCGCGGCAGCAACAGCGGGATCCGCTACCGTGCGTAGACACAACGTCACCCGATCGAGGTATATATGCGCTCCCAGTTCCTCCGCCGCGTCGGCCTCGCAACGATCGTCGCACTGTCCCTGACCGCATGCGCTTCCGGAAACGGCGACGACTCGGCCTCCCCCTCTGCATCTCCCGCCGTGATCGTGGATCCGCAGGCACTCACTGAGACGGTGACCGGGTTGCGCGAGGAGATGCGGGCGCCCGGCGTGGCCGTGCTACTGCTCAGCCCGGACGGCAACTTCGAGTTGGCTGACGGGACGACACAACTCAACGGCGCGACGCCGGTGACCCTCGACGACCACGTACGCATCGGCTCGAACACGAAGACATTCACCACATCCGTGATCCTGCAACTGGTCGACGAAGGGAAGATCGGACTCACCGACCCGGTGGACGACTACTGGCCGGGAATCCCGAACGGCGACGAGATCACCATCGAGCAACTGCTGAACATGCGCAGCGGGTTGTTCAACTACACGACCACCCGCAAACTCAACAAATCCCTCGATGAGGACCCAGACCGTGTGTGGGAACCGAGGGAACTGCTGCGCATGGGTATCAGTCGCCCGCCGTACTTCCCGCCGGGTGAGGGCTGGGCGTACTCCAACACGAACACTGTGCTGCTCGGACTCATCGCCGAGAAGATCGAGGGGAAGCCGCTCGGCGACATCATCGAGGAGCGGCTGATCACGCCCTTGGGACTGGCGAACACGAGTTTCCCGCCCAGTGACACCGCGTCGATCCCTGACCCGCACCCGCAGGGCTACATGTACGGGACGAACCTGAGCACCATCAAGTCGATGGCACTGCCCCCTGCGGAGCAGGAGGCAGCCGCCGCCGGGAAATTGCTCCCGTCCGACGTCACCGACGAGAACCCCTCGTGGGCCTGGGCGGCAGGACAGATGATCTCTACCGCCGGCGATCTCGCCACATGGGTCAAGGCACTGGGGTCGGAAGGGGTCCTCTCCCCCGAACTCCAGCAGAAGCGTCTGGACTCAGTCGCACCGGCCAACGACTCGCTGCCCGCGGGCAGCGCCGAATACGGCTGGGGTGTGGCCAAGTTCGGCACCTTCTACGGCCATACCGGCGAACTACCCGGCTTCAACTCATTCATGGGCTACGACCCCGAGAACGATGTGACCCTCATCGTCTGGTCCAACCTGGGCTCAGCCGCCAACGGAGACCCCGTCGCAACCACCATCGCGAGGTCCATCATCGCCGAGATCTACGGAGCGAACACGGCACCCTAAGGTGATACGGGTGAAGCGCCCCGCAGCCGCCGATGTGGTGGACGTGTTCGTCTACGTCGTGGTGTTGAACCTCACGATCGAGTTCGTGCCGTCGGTCATCTCCGAGACGTTCACCCTGTCCCTGCTGACGGCTGTTCTCCTCAAGGCAGTGCTCGAAGTGGTGGTCTGGCTGAAGAACAGGGTGAAGAAGCGGTTCAAGGCCGCAGAGACGCCGGTGGCCAAGATCGGCTCCGGACTGTTGCTGTGGTTGCTTCTCGTCGGCAGCAAGTTCGCCGTGCTGGAGTTGGTCAACCTGCTGTTCAGCGACTACGTGAGCCTGGGCGGGTTCTGGGCGGTCACCGGATTGATCCTGGCGTTGCTGCTGTCGCGTGCGGGGGTGCGGCGACTACTCGGCGAGCCGGCCGCCTAGATCCAGCCGAGCACCCCGGCGAACAGGATCAGCATCAGCGCGTCGATCGCGAAGAGCCCACCGATGAGGCGGATCTGCCGGCGCGGCGGCCAGTCGTAGGCCAGGAACGCGGCGAGGAAGAACGGGATGTACACCAGCACGAAGACCGGCAACGGACCCCACCACGGGTAGACCCACACGAAGGCCGGCGTCATCGCCAGGAAGATCTCGAACACGGCGAAGAAGGCCGCCCATCCGATCGCCAAAGCCCAGCGGTTCGGGATCCCGAGGATCTTCATCGCGGGATCAGCAGGAAGGAACTTGCTGGCGACGAGCCCGGCGACCGAGAACATCAGACTCAGTTCCACGCCGACCCCCACCAGCAGCAGGAACGACGTCCCCGTGGGAACGGTCCACAGCGCGTGGTCGGTGAAGTGCTGGATCAGCGCATTGGCGATCTCGACGAACCAGTGAACGCTGTAGAGGGCCAGGCCTGCCGCGATGCCCTTCCAGTTCCGGTTGGCGTACTCGTTGCCGTAGATGTACATGACCAGCGCGAGCATCGGGATGACGTACCACTGGAACACCTCACCGTTGCGCAGGAGTTCGAGTGCTTGCGCGGTGGCCTCCGGATTGTTCATGGCTCCAGCATGGCGCGCAGATCTCATGTTTATCCCGGTCCTGATCGGCGAGTCAGTAGTGTCTGCGACATGACCGATACCGGTGACGGGCACCTCGCGTTGCGACCGGTGCAGGGGTCGGACCTGGACGGCCTCTTCGCGCAGGTGAGTGATCCCGAGTCCGTGGCTATGGCAGCGTTCACCTCCGACAGCCACAGCGATCGGGCCGCATTCGATGCATGGATGGCTCGGCTGCTGACCTCGCCCGACATCACAGTGCGCGCGATCACCGTCGACGGCGAGCTGGTCGGAAGTATCGCCAGTTTCGTCGTGGAGGAGCAGACCGAGGTCTCGTACTGGATCGAACGCACGCAGTGGGGTCGGGGCATCGCCAGCCGGGCCCTTGCGCTGTTCGTCCAGCAGATCCCCGTCCGCCCCCTGTACGCACGTGCCGCACGTGACAACATCGCCTCCTTGCGGGTGATGGAGAAGGTGGGATTCCGGCCCGTCGGCACAGAGATATCCTTCGCGACGGCGCGCGGTACCGAGATCGAGGAGACGATCCTGCGCCTGGGCCCGGAATCCCCGGCTACTGTCGACGCGTGACCCAGCGACGTCGCGTCCCGCGCGACCCCGACAACGACTACACCCGCGAGCAGGCGGCGGTCCGCCGCGAGTTCACCGGGGTGGATCTCGAGCATGTGGGCTCGTACTCGTTCGACCCCGCGGTCCTGCCGGGCAACATCGAGAACTTCATCGGAGTGGCCCAGGTCCCGATCGGACTGGCCGGGCCGCTGCGCGTGAACGGCGAGCACGCGGACGGCGAGTACTACGTGCCGCTGGCCACGACGGAAGGCACGTTGGTCGCGAGTTACAACCGCGGTATGCGCCTGCTCACGGAGTCGGGCGGGGTGACGGCAACGGTAGTGGACGACCGGATGCAGCGGGCACCGGTGTTCCTCCTCGACGATGCGCGTCAGGCCCGCGACCTTGCGGCGTGGATCCGGGAGCATGCTCTCGAGATCCAACAGGCCGCCGAAGCCACGACGCGCATCGGGCGTCTCATCGAGATCGAGCAGTACCACGTCGGCCCCCTGCTCTACCTGCGCTTCGACTACACGACCGGGGACGCGGCAGGGCAGAACATGGTCGGCCGCGCGACGTGGGCGGGGTGTGAGTGGATCGCCGCCAACCATCCGGATCACCCCCGCTACGTGCTGTCCGGGGCCATCGATACCGACAAGAAACACAGTCAGATGAACGTGCTGCGCACACGTGGCAAGCGGGTCGTGGCCGAGGCGACGATTCCGGCGGATCTGCTCGAGGAACGCATGGGGGTCACCCCGATGCAGTTGTTCCGGATGCGCCAGGTGAGCCAAGCGGGCGGGATCCTCGCCGGCAGTGCGAACTACGGCGCACATGCCGCGAACGGCTTGGCCGCCCTGTTCATCGCCACCGGGCAGGACGCCGCCAACGTCGCCGAGTCGCATACCGCGATCACGTACTCGCAGGTCACCGACGCCGGCGACTACTACTGGTCGATCACGTTGCCCGCGCTGATCGTTGCCACGGTGGGCGGGGGCACGGGGCTGCCCACCCAGCGCGAATGCCTGGAGATCCTGGGCTGCGCAGGGCCGGGAAGGGCCAAAGCCTTCGCCGAGATCTGTGCAGCGGTGGTGCTCGCCGGCGAGGTATCGCTGGCCAGCGCAGTGCTGGCTGGAGACTGGGTGACCAGCCACGAGCGACTCGGCCGGAACCGTTAGGGGGTTCCGCAACACCGAAGATCATCGCTAACCTGTCGCCCACGCTGGGCGAGAGGTGCGCGATGAAGGCGATTGGTGTGGCAGGTGTGGCGGCCGGGGTACTGGTGGCGGGCAGTGCGGCGGCTGCCGCACCCTGGACGGTCCAGTGGTCGGCGCCACAGACGATCTCTACTCCACCGCCGGACAACGTGAGCCCGGTGAACGGCGCCCTTGGCACGTCCACAAATGGCCAGAACGCGGTGGCGGTGTGGGCCCAATCCCAGGGTGGTTCGAAGTACCAGGTCTGGTCGAGCAACACCGGCGACGGTGGTGCCACATGGGCTGCCCCGACGGCGTTGTCGGCAGGTGGCGTCAACGCCGAGTTCCCGGACGTGACCGTATCGGATGACGGCCAACGTGCCACGGCCACCTGGTACGTGTCGGTGCCAGCACCTCCCCCTCCCCCCACAGGGGACTACGTACGCGCGGCCACCACTGAAGACGGCGGTGCGACCTGGAACTCCACCACCATCGCAGGGCCCATCTCCGCGTCCCGCAATCCCCATATCGCTGGTTCGGCCGACGGGAATCGCCTTGTCGCTGTGTGGGGTGAGTTCCAGACAGAAGATGTTCTTCGCACCGCGGCAAGTACGGACGGCGGCGACACATGGTCGACTCCCGCCGATTTGACCGACCCGGACTTCTCCGCCGACGACCCGGCCATCGACATGTCGGCCGACGGCCTGGATGTGGTCGCGGCATATGTGGAGGACGACGGCGCGAACAGCCGGGTGCTCGTCCGCACGAGCGCCGACGGCGGCGCGACATGGAACCCCCCGGACACACTGTCAGATCCGGGCCAGAACGCGGGGCAGCCGCAGGTGGCGCTGTCCGCCGACGGCTCGCGAGTCGCGGTCGCGTGGAGACGATCTGATGGCACCAACCAGCGGGCACAGGTCGCACTCTCGGCGGATTCCGGGGGCACCTGGTCATCCCCCGACACTCTGTCGGAGGCCGGACTTGACGCGAGCGACCCGACCATCGACGGTTCCGCGGACGGCCAGGCACTGACTCTGGCATGGCAGATATCCGCGTCGCCCGGATACCGCATCCAGTCGCGGTCGAGCACCAACGCCGGTGGGACATGGTGGGCACCGGTGACCCACTCGGCACCCGGCGGCTCGGCTGGCACCGACCCCGACGTCGTTGTCTCCGCCGACGGCACCTCGGCGGCGATCACGTGGCAGCGCCTTATCGACTTCACCCCCAGCCGGGTGGAAGCCGTGACGAGCGCAGATCGCGGTGCGACGTGGAGCGGAGCGGACACGCTGTCAGACATCGACTATGACGCTGGAAGACCGCACGCCACAATGTCCAGCGACGGCCGCAGGATCATCACCACCTGGGAGGGCGGCGACGGAACCGACACGTTGATCCGCGCATCTACTGGCATCCTCCGTACCGTTCCTGACGCCCCTGGCGCTCCCGCTGCGACAGCTGGGGACGCGCAGGTCACGGCGTCGTGGGCGGCACCAGCCGACGATGGCGGATCGCCGATCACAGGGTACACGGCGACTGCGTCGCCCGGCGGACAGACATGCACCTCGGCAGGTACCTCGTGCACGATCGGCGGACTCGCCAACGGGACGCCGTACACCGTGACAGTCACTGCCACGAACGCGATCGGCACCGGGCCGGCGAGCGGCGCCAGCAACGTCGTCACCCCGCAGGCGCCGCCGCCGGCACCGACCCCAGAGCCCGAACCGGACATGACCAAGGTCAAGGCCAAGGCCGTCAAGAACGACAGCAAGCTCAAGGTCACCATCAAGCCGGACCTCGGCAAGAAGAAGCAGTGGGAGTTCGTCATCAAGGTCAAGAAGAAGGGCGACTGGAAGACGATCAAGACCAAGAAGGACAAGACGAAGGTCTATGAGACCGAAGGCTCCGATCACACGCTGACGGTCAACCTCGACGAGGGGAAGTACAAGGCGAAGAGCAAGGAGGCCCGGGGGTACCTCGCCGATACCAGCGACGTGGTGAAACTGAAGAAGTGAGCCCGCCCACCCCGTGTCTTTGTGCCGATGTTGCGAGCACCCGGGGCCGGTTTGTGACGAAGGTGCTGGATCGGTGGGGGTGGATTCCAGCACCTTCGCGACAATCGGTTGATTTGACCTCGCAACTTCGCCACAAAGACGAGGGCAGCGCCACCTAGCATGGGCAACGATGCCCGAACCGCTTACGCCGCCTCAGCGCGCTGAGACCGTCTTCACGTACGCCGCACCGTCGCTCGTCTACGGTCCCGGCGCGATCCGGGACATCGCCTTCCACCTGCGCGACGCCCATCGGGTCCTGATCGTGACCGATGCCGGGGTGGCGGCCACCGGTTGCGTGCAGCGCGTCGTCGACGCCTTGCCCTGCCAAGTCGCCGTCTGGGACGACTCGCACGTGGAACCGACGGACGCCAGCCTGCGACGCATCGCTGACTATGTGCGCAGAACGGGCCGCTGGGACGCGTTCATCGCCGTCGGTGGTGGCTCCAGCATCGACACCGCCAAGGCCGCCAACCTGATGTACACGAACCCGGGCGACCTGCTGGACTACGTCAACGCACCGATCGGCGGCGGCCAGGCACCGACCCAGCCGCTCAAGCCCCTCATCGCTGTGCCGACCACGACGGGGACGGGTTCGGAAAGCACCACGATCTGCGTACTCGACGTGCTCGATCGTCACGTGAAGACCGGCATCAGCCACCCCGCCCTGCGGCCCACTCTTGCTGTCGTGGATCCCGACCTGTCATTGACCCAGCCACCGATGGTCACTGCCTGCGCGGGCCTCGACATCCTCTGCCATGCGCTGGAGAGTTACACCGCGCGCCCCTACACCGCCTTCGAGGCGAAAGCCGCCGAGCAGCGGGTCCCGTACTGCGGCGCCAATCCGATCTCGGACATGTGGGCCGAACGGGCGCTCACATTGATGGCCGAGGCGTTCCTTGCGGCAGTGCGTGACGACGATCCCGAGGCGCGCGCGAAGGTGGCACTCGCGGCGACGCTGGCGGGCATGGGCTTCGGTAACGCCGGCGTCCATGTGCCCCACGCCAACGCCTACCCGATCGCGGGCCGGGTGCGCGCCTACCGGCCACCGGACTACCCCCAGGACGAGCCACTCATCCCGCACGGCATGGCCGTGGCACTCACGGCACCAGCGGCGTTCCGGACCACCTACGCCGCCTCGCCGCAACGACACGAGCGGGCTGCTCAACTCTTGGGCGGCGGCCAGGGAGCCGATGCCCTGCCCCACATCCTGCGCGACATCATGACCCAGGTCGGCATGCCGTCCGGGCTGGCAGAGGTGGGGTACACCGTCGACGACATTCCGGACCTGGTGGCCGGAACCCGGGCACAGCAGCGACTGCTGGCACTGGCGCCGCTGGAACTGTCAGACGAGGACCTGGCCGCCATCTTCGAGGAGTCTCTGTGAAACCCACCCGCGAGGACTTCCCCGTCGCGTACGTCATGACCACCCGGTGGAACGACAACGACCAGTACGGCCACATGAACAACGCCACGTACTTCGAGTACATCGACACCGCCGTCAACGGCTGGTTGATGCAGGAGACCGGCGTCGACATCCGCGACCTCCCGGCCATCGGCATCGTGGCCAGCACCGGGTGCGACTACTTCGCGGAGCTCGGCTTCCCGGACACGATCGAGATCGGGTTGGCCACATCGCGGATCGGGACATCGAGCATCAACTATCGGCTGGGCATCTTCCGCGCCGATGATCCGCAGTTGCGTGCTCTGGCACACTTCGTTCACGTGTATGTCGACGAGGCCACCCGCCGACCGGTGCCGATCCCGGATGTCGTCCGGGCGGCGGTCGAGACCCTCCCGACGGTGGCCGGCTGATGCCTGTCGCAGGTCCGCCGTCCCAGCCGTCACGGCGCGCATTCCTCGCGGGGCTGGCCGGTGCCGTGGGAGCGGTCGGTCTGGCGGCGTGTTCGGAGCCGACCGGTGGCCGGCCGGTGGCGGTCCCGGTCACCGAGAACGGCGGCAGCGACGAGCACCCCAACCTCGTCGTCATCGTCAGCGACGACCACCGGTGGGACCACGTCAGTTACTACCCCGACCACCCGGCATTCCTGTCCACGCCCAACATCGATCGGCTTGCCGACGTGGGTATGGTCGCCAACAACGCGTTCGTGACCACTGCCCTGTGCAGCCCGTCGCGTGGGACGTTCCTGTCGGGCCAGTACGCGAGTCGCCACGGCGTGCAGAACAACCTCACCGCGTGGAATCCCGACACCGAGACCTTCTTCGAGCCGTTGATGGCCGCTGGATACGACTGCGCGTTCATCGGCAAGTGGCACATGCCCGGCAAACTCCCGGACCTGCGCGGTGTGGACACCTTCATCACGTTCACCGCCGAAGAGGGGCAGGGGCAGTACGTCGACTGCCCTCTGCTGATCAACGGCGAGATGACCGAGCGTCCCGGCACGTACATCACCGACGACCTGACCGACCTCGCGCTGGAGTGGATCGAGAACCGCCCGCCCGGCAAGCCCTACGCACTGTGGCTGGCGCACAAGGCGGTGCACCACCGCTTCATCCCACCCGAGCGGTTCCGCGGTGCGCTCGCCGATGCGGACCTGTCTGATCTACCGCCGGAATCGTTCGCGTTCCTGTCCCTGATGGACGAGAACATCTGGGAAGGGACGCTGGGCAACCTGCAGACGCTGTACCGCAGGTACAACGAGACACTGCTCGGCCTCGACGACCAGGTCGGGCGTGTCCTCGACGCCGTCGACCTCGATGACACCTACGTCATCTACACCAGCGACAACGGCTACTCGTGGGGCGAGCACGTCCTCACCGGTAAACGCTGGGCCTACGAGGAGAACACCCGCGTGCCCTTCGTCGCGGCCGGCCCTGGCATCGAACCGGGTACGACCGATGCGATGATCCTCAACGCCGATGTCGCCCCAACGCTGCTCGACTGGGCCGGAGTTTCCGCACTCCCGCAGGCGCAGGGGCGGTCGGTGGCGGATGTGCTGGCCGGCGGTGACGAGATCCGCGAGGAGTTCATGTACGAGTACTTCCCGGACTACCCGTATCACGTTCCTGGGATGCAGGCTGTCCGCGACGACCGCTGGCTGTACGTGGAGTACGAGCGCGGACGCGCCCCGCAGTTGTTCGACATCGTGGCCGATCCCCGGACCCAGAACGACGTCGCCGCAAGCAATCCGGAAGTGACCGCGGACACGGCTGCGCGCCTGCAGGCATTGCGCGATCGGGTCAGTGCCGGCGGTGTGGTGTGAACAAGGTCCTGGCCCTTGTCCCGGCCGCCATCGTGCTGGCGGCGTCGATCTTCGTGAAGGTGTTCGCCGGACGGTACGAGGTGCTTGGTGCGGCGTACGCACCTCTGCTCAACGCCGGCGTCCTGCTGCGCGCCTTCGGGATGTTCGCGTCCGTGGTTCTGGTGTGGGGTCTGTTGCGCTCGCGCGGAGCCTCCCGGGGCGTGCTCGCCCTGGCCACCCTGTCCGGCCCGATCACCTATGGGATCGTCTCCGCGATCGACGCTCTGGCCTTCTTCCCCGCAGGGCAGGCGGCGTACTACGGGATCAACCCCATCGCGATCGCCGCGGTCGCGGGTCAGTGCGCCGCAGCTGCGGTCGCCGAGGTGGCGTGGCGCTGGTGGTCACGGCGCCGAGGCAGGGATGCCGGAACACCTGTGACCTGGCGGATCGGTGCCGCGTTCGGCGCGGGTCTGCTGACGGTGTTCTTCACCGTGCTGTACCAGGGCGGGGTGCCGTTCTTCTACGTCTACCAGCGCGGGTACATGCTGCTGTTCACCTAGCGCTTGACCTCGAATCCGTGAGCACTTCGCAGATCCGGGAGCACTTCGGCGGTGCGCAACGGCTCACGGATTCGCCAACTGCTCACGGATGTCACCTAACGCTTGACCGGCGGCGCGTCCTTGGGCGCCATGAGCGCACCGATCTCACGGAAGATGCCGTCGCTGGCATTGGGGTAGTTGCCGTCCGCGTCGAAGGCCTTCTCGCCGAAGGTCACCGAGACCGCGATCGCCACGTCCTTCTTCGGCAAGTACGCCATGGTCGCGGCATACCCACTGAGCAACGGGTTCTGCAGCATCCATGCGCCGGAACGCACAATGCCGAGACCGTAGTTGTAACCCACGACCTGCGTGAAGCAGGACGGTGCGCAGTTGTCCTGCCGCTGCCCGAAGCCGATCAACCGGGACTTCGTCATGGCCCGGTAGCTCTTCTTCGACAGCAGCTTCCCTGTGCCGATGGCCCGCGCACTCCGTGCGAGGTCGACGATGTCCGTGGTCTGGGTGGCGCCGACCGGCGTCCCCCACGCCGTGTTCCAGTGGGTGGTCTCTTCGTAGAACTTCGTCGTGGACGGCAGTCCGAGGTAGCCACGGCGTTCCGAGGAGAAGGCGTGCAAGACGGGCGCAGGGATCTCGCTGGACTGGTTGGCCACGGTGGACTTCAGCCCCATGGGCTTGAGAACCTCGCGCTTGAGCAGTTTCGCCAAGGGGGCGTCTCCCACCTTCGCCAGGATCCGGCCGAGCAGCATGAAGTTGGTATGTGAGTAACTCCAGTTCGTGCCGGGCTCGAAGAGGACGGGTTTGGAGAACGCGACCTTCAGCCGCTCCTTGTAGGTCCATTCCCGGAACGGGTTCTGCTCGAACGCGAGCACCCAGTCTTCGTCCCGTTCGTAGTCCGGGTAACCGCTGGTCTGGTTCGCCAGCATCTTGAGCGTCACACGGTCGGCGTTCGGTAATCCGGGTAACCACTCGTCGATGGTGTCGTCGAGTGAGACCTTGCCCTCGTCGACGTACTTCAGCAGCAAGGTGCTCACGTAGGCGAACGCCACGGCGCCGTTACGGAAGCGCATCCGCGTGGTGGCACGCACGCCGTCGAGGGACACCCCGTAGGCCCGGGATGCCACCACCTTGTCGCCCTTGGTGACCCGGACGATGACGGCGCGCAGGTGCTCTTCCTTCTTGGCCTCCCGCACGATCCGGTCGATCGCCTCCGGCTTGGTCTCTGCGTGACTCACGGCGGCCGGCGCCAGAAGGCCGATGGACACCGCTCCCACAGCCACTACCCGCAACACGCGCATGATTCTCCTCGACTCGATTGCACGAGTGAACCACACCATCGCCGGGCCAACGAGGCGCCTTCGTAGACGTCTTGACATTTTTCGTATTTTGTAAGGTATCCTTGTGGCGTGATCATCACCACGGAATCCCCTGAGTACGAACAGACGCGCATAGGCTCCATGTGGGGCAAACGCACGCCCGACCGGCGGCCCTCGGCGTTCATCCCCGCCACCACGGCCGACGACGTGGCCGACGCGGTACGGCTGGCGACCACCCAGGATCTCCCGATCACGGTGCGCGCCGGCGGACACAACTGGTCCGGCAGCCACCTGCGCGACGGCGCCGTGGTGATCGACGTCTCCGCGATGGACGAGGTGTCTGTGGACGAAGAGAGCATGACCGCCGTGGCAGGGCCAGGCGTCGGCGGCTCCATCCTCGCGGAGGAGTTGGACAGCATGGGGCTGTTCTTCCCCGCGGGCCACTGCCGCGGAGTGAAGTTGGGTGGCTACCTGCTGCAGGGCGGATTCGGGTGGAACAGTCGCGCACTAGGGCCCGCGTGCATGAGCGTCAACGGTGTCGATGTTGTGCTGGCAGATGGCTCGCAGGTCCACGCCGATGCCGACGAGAACGCAGACCTCTACTGGGCAGCTCGCGGGAGCGGGACCGGGTTCTTCGGCGTCGTGACCCGCTTCCACCTGCAACTGCACCACAAACCTGCGGTCTTCGCGAACGCGGTCTACCTGTTCCCGGCCGACGTGCTCGATGAGCTCTACCGCTGGGCGTTCGCGATCCGCCGGGAGGTGCCGCGGTCGGTCGAACTCATGCTGCTGATGGCCAAGCATCTGCCTGGAGCCGGGGTGCCGGGCATCGTGTTGACCGCACCGGTCTTCGCGGACTCGGAGGCCCAGGCCCGCTCCGATCTCGCCTTCCTCAACGACTGCCCGGTGCTGGACAGGGCCCTGATGAGCAACCCGTACTTCCCGACGACACTGCACGACGGGTACTCAGGCACGATGACCGCGTATCCCGACAACACCCGCTGGGGCACCGACAACATGTGGACCCGCGGGCCGATCGACACCTTGGTCCCGGCCCTCGAAGCCATCCTCGACACGATGCCTCCGGAACCTTCGCACTGCCTCTGGATGAACTGGAGCCCGCCGGCGGATCGGCCAGACATGGCGTTCTCCGTCGAGGACGACATCTACATCGCGACATACGGCGGATGGCAGTCCTCCGCGGACGATGGCGCCTACGGGACCTGGGCCGCAGGCCATATGAAGGGCCTCGAACCGGTCGCCACCGGTATCCAGCTCGCCGACGAGAATCTGGGCCAACGTCCCGCCCGGTTCCTGTCCGCGGCGAACATGGCAAGGTTCGACGTCATTCGCGACCACTACGATCCGGACCGTAGGTTCGCCGGATGGCTGAGTCGACCGCCTGCTGATTGGGGACGAGCATGAACAGGCCTCCTCGCCACCGCGAGTCGCACCTCGGACCGGCGGGCATGGACGATGTGTGGTTCGGGCGGTTCTGGAATCCTCGCCTTCCCCACCTTCAACCGCAGGTGTCCGAGGCCCTCCTGGTCGGCCGTCAGCCCGCGGAACTCCTCCCCCGCTTGGTCGACGCACCCCGGATGCTCACCTCCGAGGAGGAGATAGAGAACGGGTACGGCCTGTGCAGCGATGGCTCCATGGTGGTCGCCGTGAGCACGGACATGCCGGAGGTGACCCCGGCGATGTGGGACTGGTGGTTCGGGTGGCACAGCGACGACAGCAGGCGCTACCGACTGTGGCACCCACGGGCACACATGTACGCGGCATGGGCCGATCCCGACACAGACAGCACCGGGCGCAGCGACCGGGAACGCTACATCGGACGCACCTCGTACGTCGACGAGTACCTCGGCGCGGACCGCAATGAATTGGCGATCCGGTTCATGCCGCCCGGGGAGTTGGGCTTCGACGAGTCTGCACTCGCCACCGACACGGCGATCGTCGCGCGCGGTGGGTTCTCCGGCGTGCCGTTGGATGCCGGCTACCTGGTCCACCACGTACGGGAGGTGCCCGGCGGGGCACAGATGCGGTCAAGGTTCTGGCTGGGCGGCGGTCACGTGTCCGCGCGGGGACGCGAGGTCGCGGATCCGGCGCTGCGGGTCGTCGCGCGAACCGCCTTGCGTCGCACCGAGGACCAGGCCAGAGCGCTGCTCGTGCACTGCGCACACGAGATGAGCCATCTCGCAACATTCCTGCCCGACCTGTACGCCGAGGCCCAGGCGGCGTGATGCTCAAGCCCACCGCACGTGTCGCCGCGTCCCTCGGCGAGAACGGGGAACAGCGCGCCGCCATCCTGGCCGCGGTGCAGGCCGACGTGGATCGGGTCGGCTATCGGCGGATCCGTCTCGAGGACATCGCTCGGCACGCCGGGGTGTCACGGCAGACGATCTACGATTACTTCGGTTCCCGCGACGGACTGATCCGGGCGTTCATGGCCGAAGAGAGTGTGCGCCTCGCAGAGGTCATCGCAGCGGCCATCGAGGCCGAACGCGACCCGCGACGCGGGCTGACGAAAGGTCTCACCACCGTGCTGGAGTGGCTGTCCGGCAGGCCGTCGCTGCAGGACCCGTTGCGCGAGGACTTCGTCGTGTTCGTCACGACCCGCGGCCAGGACGTGGTGGACTACAACGCGGACATGGCGGCCGCCGCTCTCCGCGCGACGCTGGGCACCGAACGCCGCACCGCGACCGAAGCGGGATCGGTCTTCGCGCGCCTGCTGTTCTCATTCATCGCCGCTCCGCAATCGGGCTCCGAGGACGCCGCACGGATCATCAGCGATGCCACCTGGGGAGTGCTCGGCCGCTAGAGTCCCAGATCGCGGCCGATGAGCTCCTTCATGATCTCGTTGCTGCCGGCCCAGATCTTGGTCACCCGCGCGTCCCGCCAGGCGCGCGCGACGCGGTACTCGTTCATGTAGCCGTAGCCGCCGTACAACTGCACACAGGCGTCGATGACGTCGTTCTGGACCTCCGCGGACCACCACTTCGCCTTCGCGGCATCGACCGCGCTGAGGTCCCCGGCGTTGAACGCCACGACGCACTGGTCGACGTAGGCCCGGGAGACCTCGAGCTTCGTCTGCAACTCGGCGGCGAGGAACTTGTTGTGCTGGAAACTCCCCACGGGCTGCCCGAACGCCTTGCGCTCCTTGATGTACTCGAGCGTCTCCTCGAACACCGACCACGCGTGCGCGATGTTGGACACGCCCGCACCGAGCCGCTCCTGCGGCAGCCGCTCCATCATGTGAATGAACCCCATGTTGAGCTCACCGATCATGTTCGATGCCGGCACCCGGACGTTGTCGAAGAACAGCTCGGCGGTGTCACTCTCGGTCTGCCCGACCTTGTCGAGCTTGCGCCCACGGGTGAAGCCCTCCATGCCGGTCTCGACTCCGAACAGGGTGATGCCCTTGGCACCCGAGCCCGGCGTGGTCCGGGCCGCGACCACGATGAGATCGGCCGAGTAGCCGTTGGTGATGAACGTCTTGGACCCGTTGATGATCCAGTCCTCGCCGTCCTGGACGGCGGTCGTGCGCAGCGCGGCGAGATCCGACCCTCCACTCGGCTCGGTCATCCCGATGGCGGTCACGAGTTCGCCGGTGCAGAAGCGCGGCAGCCAGCGCTCCTTCTGCTCGTCCGTGCACAGATCCGCCAGATACGGCGCGACGATGTCCGCGTGGATCCCCAGGCACGACGAGAGCGCAGCGGACACCGACGAGAGCTCCTCACTCAGCACGGCGTTGAAGCGGTAGTCCTGGGCGTCGGAACCGCCGAACTCCTCGGGGATCTCCAGACCCAGGAAACCCTGCTTGCCGGCGCTGATCCAGATGTCGCGGGGGAATGCCTTCGCCTCGATGAACTCGTCCATGCGAGGCCGGATCTCCCGGTCGACCCAGGTCCGGGCGGAGACGCGGAACGCCTCGTGGTCCTCGTCGTAGATGGTCCGCTTCATGGAATCTCCTCGTCTAAGCAAGCGCTTATTCAGATGCTACA
>WBZL01000207.1_pt1 | contig 65214 bp, 49 predicted proteins | sample 5204291 | NCBI WGS metagenome assembly WBZL01 (sample SAMN12344345, study PRJNA552823) | activated sludge metagenome | biome: Activated sludge suspended growth; feature: Nitrification reactor; material: Wastewater; isolation source: activated sludge from nitrification reactor of wastewater...
TCCGCGATGATCAGGCGCGCACGCGTACCGATCATGCTGCCCACAACCTTGCGGTCCTGCGCCAGTGGGTCCTCAACCTCCTGCGCACCGCGCCCGTGAAACGCAAGGGCGGTCTTCAGGTGCAGCGCCTCATCGCCGCGACTTCCGACAGCTTCCGGGCCCAACTCCTGGGTCTTGTATAAGATTCATGCGATTGCCCTGGTGGGAACCCCAGCCGTCGCGCCTGTAAAAAACAAGCTGAATGTGGTCTACCTAAAGGGTAAAGGCTACGCTCACCAGGAGATAGCAGACGGGGTGTGGGTGGATGAAGACACCGTCACTGAAAAGGTGAGGAAGTTGCAAGACGGTGGCCTGCCTGGGCTACTGGCCGAGCACTACCGCCAGGGGAAGGGGTAGTGGGATGCACACGCGGAAAGGCTAAATCAGGATTTCGAGAACTGCCCGCCCCACACGGACAACCAGACGGTAGCCAACCTGAACCTCACCGAAAGCTTGTGGCGCTTCGTCAAGACAGGTGTTGTACCGCATCCATTACGACACGTTCGCCACTTTCAAGAAGTACATCGACGCCTGCCTGCGCGACTTCGGCAGTCGCTTCAATGGCAATAAGCAAACCCTGGTGATCGTGAATTTCCAACTGTTTTCAAAAACCGAATCCTGTGCCGTGTGAAGGATAAACGGTTGTTGCCTCTCGCCGTTCCTGTCGGCCATGAAGACGAACCCGCAGGCATTGTGCAGGTGCCTACCCCTTGTCAGGCCTGTCCATCGGCGTCTGGGCAGCCGCTTAATAACGCGATGTGCAACTATTACTCTGTGACCAGCCCTTCCAAATCCAGCAAGGGTCGCCCCAAGGACTGGTAGATCAGGACGCACCAGGTATGGGCGGAAACTTTCCTGTAGAGACGAGTTACCCTCTGCCAGAGTAACCAATCACCCCCCTACCGAGACGGCAGGCAAAGGCGGCATGGGTAGTCCCTGGCGGCCAGCCTGGAGGGCGGTGGAGAGGTAATCCCAAGCGGAGACCTTCCTTGCGCGACACGTATCGATGATGCTGGCGAGCAAAGCAAAGGCTCGGGTTCCTTGCTCGCTGCGGGTACCGAAGCTCAGGCGACGGGCAATGACCCAGTGGCGCAACAGACGCTCGGCCGCATGGTTGGTGAGCGGCAGGCTGGGGTCGAGGAGCGGCCGGATGATTGCTTCCCAGTCGTTGAGCATTTCCCGGCAGAATTCGCCGAGTTTGGCGAAGGGACTGTTTTGATGGCGTTCGCACAAGGCCTTGAGTTGGGCCAGGTTTGGCGCCTGTTGTTCGGCCAAATCCTCGGAAGGGCCGTCGCGGGCGGCCTGAGTCGCCTGCATCAGGGCACCCAGCAGGTCGAGGAGTTGCTGCCCGACCTGACTGGTGTGCCGGCAAGTGGCCTCGGCCAATCCGCGGGCCTTGCGCAGGAGATGCGCCAGGCAGCGGATGCGGTTGAGGTACGAACGATAGACCGCGTAACCATCGCTCATCAGGCAGCCAGCAAAACCGCCCTGCAGGGCATTGACGAAGATCTCGGCACTGCGTGCGCCGATGAAATACACCACCGTCGTCACGGCGTTGAACACCCACAGCCACAGCAACAGGCCACTTTCTCGCCACGGCGTCTCGTCCAGGTGCAGCAGGCCGGCACGTTCGATCTCCTCCCGCAGCAGTTCTTCGACCGGCGCGACCTGGCCGGCGTTTTGCCGTATGGTCTGGTCGAGGAGTCCGGCGGACAGTTGCAACCCGAGCAACTCCCAGAGGAGTTCCTGGACCTTGGCGCGCGAGAGCCGATAGCGCAGGCAGAGCATGACGATCAACCCGGCCAGGCGCGGCCCGAGCATCTGCTGGGCATCCACCCGTGCGCCTTCCCATTCGGGCAGGACCACCGCACGTGGCGGCTGATAGCGGCTGCAGTGGCCGCATCCGCACTGGGCTTCCCAGAACCGGTGCTGAGTCACCCACAACCGCAGGCCTGGGGCGTTCGGATCAGCCGGCAGCACTTCGATTTCGTCGTAGCCACCGTAGGCTTGGGCCACCGGCTCGGCTGCGAAGGGCTCGTCACAGGCCGCGCATCGTGCTGGCCAATGATCGAGCACGGCGTTGACGGTCAGCTTCTGGTTTCGGCCAAACCCGGGCGCACCCGGCTGCCGCCCCGGGCGACGCGCAGCAGGGGCCGCAGCGCCGGAAGGCGCCTTTGCCACCGGGGCTCCGTCGTCGCCCGCCTCAGCCGTCCGTCTCTTCGGTCTCGCCGACCGCTACCGTCGGCGGCTCGTCAGGCGTAGTGTCCGTCGGCGGATCACGCTCCGAGCCCGCACGGGGTTGGCGATAGACCGAATCGCTGCCGGGCGGACACGAACTATTGCGGGAGTCCTGGTTCAATCGGTCCCGCGCGTCCTTGAGATCAGCCAGCAGGCGCTCCGCCAACCGCCGCACCGCCTCTTCCCCAAGCCGCGACAGCGCATCGCGGTCGAGTTGGCGAAGATCGTGGTCGGTCAGATGCATGGCAAGACGGGTTGGGCGACGGTCAACGGCGATCAGTCTAATGCAGATCACGCTCAAACCCAACGAAACCGTATGTCGTTTCTCAGCTTACACCGATAACATGCTAAGAAAAAACGCTTAGACCAATTGCCTACTCGCTTCTGGAGGGACTGCGCTCCGGCACAAAGAGCTCAAGAGCCGCTTCGTGCGTCCGCAGGCACCGCCGTGGGGGCTGGCCACCCATCTGCTGGGGGGCGTGAACGGTTACCTGCCAGAGTTTCCGTACGCCGATCCGTTCGGCGGAGAAACGTTCTGCCAGCTGTCCGATCACGGTCTCGACAGGGCGGCGTACAGAGACGACGGCCTTGTCGCTGCAGTAGCCGAGGACGGTGCCGACGAACGCCATCGTCAGGGCCTCAGCAATCGACAATTTTGGGGGAAATCCTCGCTTGCGCGGGTTCCCACCATGAACGACATGTTCAGCGCCTCGCGAACAAGGCAGTAGACAGTGACCATGAAGGTTTCGAGGGGCATGACCGACTCCGAGGGTTGCGAACCCGGCATAGGTCAGCATGGCTTCTCATTAGTTGCACATCGCGTTACTGGAGCAATGGGGTATGTCGGCCATCGACCCAAAGCAGGCATTCATCGTGAAACGATTAATCGCAAACCCAACGCGACAAAAACGGCCCCTGCTATGCGATCAAGAGTTACACCTGCCTTGGGCCTAGTGTTGAGCCATTGCCCAAGTGATCCCGAAAAGTAACCTAGCAGCCCAAAAAGTACTGCCGCTTGCGCGGTGAAAGTGACTCCCAGCGCGGCCATCTGCCAACTGATGTTTCCGTTGGATGGGATGATGAACTGAGGCAGGAAGGATAGAAAAAACAAAACCACCTTCGGGTTGATCGCGTTGGCAAACACCCCTTTAAAGAACAGCTTCGTCAGAGCTTGCTCGTCATTTAGAACCTTTTCTACCTTGGCACCGCCTCGGCTACGCAAAGCATTTATGCCTAGCCAAATAAGATAGAGCCCCCCAGCAATTTTCAGTGCAGTGAATGCAATGGGTGATGCCGCAATAATCGCGCTCACGCCAATAACTGCGAGTACCGTATGGCTAAGGCAACCTAATGCACACCCTAATCCGAAGATGATACCTTGTTTGCGCCCCTTAGAAATTCCCATGCTAAGGATCATGAGATTGTCGGGGCCGGGCGATGCTGTAATCAGTACAGCGGCCACGAGAAATCCGAAAAACTGTGCAAATGTAAGCATGGAAAACACAGCCATGAATTTGAAAAGCACAAGAATAGCTGAGTCCTTATGATCATGTTTAACAATTGCCTGGTTTGCGAGGCTCTGAACCCGGTCGTTCCGGGCGGGAACCCGCGCAAGCGAGGGTTCCCGCCGAAATGGCCGGATGCTGAGATGGCCGGATGCTGAGGCCCTGACGACGGCGTTCATCGGCACCGTCCTCGGCTACCGCAGCGACAAGGACGTTTGGGCGTACTTCGGCCGGCATTGGGCCGCATGGTTTCCCCATCTGGGCGACCGTTCGACCTTCGTCCGGCAATTGGCCAAGCTCGGTCACGTCAAAGCCCTTCTGCATCGGCCCGGGGCCAAGAGGCTGAGGGCATTCGAAGCGAAAGGGTATCTCGTGGATGGATTCCGGATACCCGTGTGCCATCCCAAGCGAGTGGATCGCTACACCCTCTTTCGGGGCGAAGCGGATTTGGGCTTCTGCACTTCTAAAGAGGAGGATTACTTTGGCTTCCATGGCCTCGTGCTGATTACGCAAGAACATGGCGGACTCTCGCCCCCTATCCCTGGTGGCTCACAGGATATCGGTGCGTCGCCGTGTCGAGACCGTCATCGGACAGCTGGCAGAACGTTTCTCCGCCGAACGGATCGGCGCACGGAAACTCTGGCAGTGGGTAACCCGTCTCTACAGGAAAGTCGCTGCCCATACCTGGTGCGTCCTGATCAACCAGTCCTTGGGGCGACCCTTGCTGGATTTCGAAGGGCTGGTCACGGAGTATAAGTTGCACATCGCGTTTAATAGGCAAGCCACACCTCGTCACCCCCCTGTGGTCCGGTACCGCCGACCGTCTGGCCGTTCGCATCATGCAGTACGATGCGCACGGCGCTTGTGCCCTCTCGGCTGACGAGGCTCCAGTTCCACAGATAGCACCACTGCGACAGATCGCGCAGCCGCTTGTCTGCCGGTTGCTGCAACCAGGCGTCGCTGACCTGCAACTGCAGTGCCTGGTCAGCATCGACATGCGCTGCAACGATGTGGGTGGCCTCGAGGCCCATCCCCCGGCTGGCGACGGCAAGAAGCCATTCATGAAACTGTCGGAGAGGCTTGGCGCCGGCCCCACGGCGATTGAAGACGCCCAGGCTGTTGAGCACGATCACGACGATGACCGGCGTCACTACGCCGACCATGCCTGCCGTCGTGCGTGCGACATCGAATCTCATCAGGACCATTGCGATGGCCAGGGCCGTGACCATCCACGCTGCCAGTCCCAGCAGTCCGCTACCAGCCCGGGTCAGGAAAATTCCGACGGTCATCGGCGGGAAAAGCACCTCCCGCAACAGGCTGCCGACGGTGTGGTAATCGACGACGGCGGTCAGCCTGGCGGGATCTGTGGGCGTGTCATTCATGCGTGGCGCTCCTTGGCTGGCCTCCTGAACTCGCCCGCAGGGTCAGCCAGAGCACTCCCAGCGGCAGGCCCGTCAGCACCAGCAAGCCGAGAATGACACAGATCCAGACACCAGCAAGCGCGTCGCCAAGGAGGGTGGCGAGCGCTGGGTCTGCTCCCGTTTCCAGGACGGCATTGCCGGGGGCTTGCGGATCGTAATAAACAGCCACCGTGCCACCCTCCTGTCGCTGCATTGAATATGCTTCAAGCCATTGTTCGACCGCTGCCTTGTCGCGGTTCGGGCGCATGCCCTGGCGGATGACGTTGCCGCCATGAACGATATCGGCGACACGGTAGCGGTAATGGATCTCTGCCTGCCAGGCTGGGCGCCAGCCGCGCCCGACACTCACCCGGGTTTCGTCCAGGCGACTGCTGCTTAGCCATCCCTCGGTCACGGGCCAGGCGCGCGTGGCCTCGGCCCGTTGCCACTCGGCTGACAGGGTACGATAGTCGTTCCAGTACGCCGCAGCGGTGACCGCGAGGATGCTCTCGAGAACCAGCACCACAACTGCCACACCGAGCCACATGTTGCGCCGGTCGCGCGCCGCATCGGGCGCTTGCCCCCACAGCACGCCTCGATCCCAGACAATGGCGAACCTGGCCGGACCGGGTGTCGCCGACGTTTCCGGATCGACGCGATGCTGCATGGCGGCCACCGTAGTATTGATCGGCGGCACGGTGTCGCCAACGACCTGATCACAGCGGATACGGATCGATTCCCTGGATTCGTCATCGCGATGCTCGGTCAGGCGGACGACGAGCTCGCGGGCGGTGGTTTCCGTCCGCAGTTGAACCGGGTGACCCGGTACGGTGGCAATGACGGCGGATACTTGCCGAAGCAAGCGACGACGGAAGACGTTGATGACCAGCAGTGGCGCCTGCAGCAATAGGGCGGCGATGACCAGCAGGCTGATGAAGCCAGCCGGACCGGCGACTGGCTGTGGGCCGTCAAGGGCAAGCGGCAGCATGGCCAGCAACAGTCCGCCCAAGGTGACGGCGCGGTAAAGACGTACCACTGCCCGCCAATGAGCAGAGGGGGGTTGCAGCAATGGATGAATGGGGAGTGTTGATGATGAATCAGCCATGTGCATCCAGAGATAGATACCGCTTCGGAGTCGAGACAGTAGCGTGCCTTTGAGAATGCGTCAATCCAGACTTCCGGGCCTAGAGTCGAGGCATGGCACGATATCCGCAGGTTCAGCCTGTCTGTTTCCAGCCCTTTCGACTGACCAGCTCTGATCGGGCGCCCGGCCAGGGAAGCGGGCCACCGGGTCGGCGATTGATCCGCTCCGCCCCATCACACGGGTTACACTTCGCACATGCTGAAGATCCTGTCATGTCGTCTGCTCGCAGTACTGGGCTGGACACTGCGCGAACCGCCGGAGCGGCCGGCCCGCGCCGTGCTGATCGCCTATCCGCACACCTCCAACTGGGACGCCTTCTACGCTCTGCTTGGCAAGTTCGGGCTCGGTCTCGAGGCCCGCTGGGTGGCCAAGGATTCGCTTTTTCGCTGGCCGTTTGGCGGACTGCTGCGTCATCTGGGGGGTATCCCCGTCAATCGGCGAATCCGCCAGGGCTTCGTCGCCGAAATGGTCGAGCAGTTCGCAGCCACACCCCGGCTGCTCCTGGTTGTCGCCCCGGAAGGCACGCGCAGACTGACCGGCGGCTGGAAGAGCGGCTTCTACCGGATCGCGCTGGCCGCGGATGTGCCGGTGGCGCTGGGCTTTGTAGACTACACGCGCCGCGAGGCCGGGATTCTTGCCTACGTGACGCTATCCGGCGATTCGGCGATCGATCTTGCGGCCATCGCGCAACACTACACCGAGCAGCGAGGCAAGCGCCCGGAACTGGCGTCGCCGATCCGCTGGCTGGACTGACGGCGACGGGCAGCGCCCTCGCCAGGGGCGTTCGCGGAGTGGCCGGGGTCCTTTCGGCTGTCGTCGATCATGACCCAGGGGTGACCACGGCGCTGGAAGACGACCATGCCGATAGCTGGCGTGATTCCCCAGGGCGCGGCCATGCCGCGCGATTTCCCCCTTTGGCTGCGATCGCGCAGGTCTATGCCCATGAAGTCGCGCCTCGCGAGGCGCGCCCATCCCGATGGCTGCTCGCTGTCGTCACGCTGGCGAAACATTGCCGGCGTAGCCTGCGGTGGCGAGCGCGCAAGCGGGACTCGCGACGCCCTTGCCATTTCGCGGACGGAAAGCAGCCAATGAACGAAACCCGGCAACGCCAGGACAACCCACGCCAGAGTGACGGCGCAAAGGCTGCTGCCGGCCCGGGCCACCCGCAGGCGGAACGCCTGATCCGGAGGATCAGTGAATTGCGTGCCCGCGCCATGGCGCTCGAACAGAGTCATGTTGAACACCTTCAGGGTATCGAGCCCAGCTATCAGGCCAGCGCCCGCAACCTGCTACATTATCTCGCCCTGCGGCAGATCGATCTGCGGCCGCTGCAGGAGGAACTGAGCGCTCTCGGCCTCACCTCGCTGTGCGGCTGCGAGGCGCAGACTCTCCGTTCGCTGGATGCCGTACTGGCGGCCCTGCATGGCCTTGCCGGCAGGCCGCGGCCCCGGCAGGCTCCGGCCTCGCCGTTGAGCATCGACGACGGCACGATCATCCTCGACCACCACAGTCAGCTTCTTCTCGGCTCGCCGGCCGGCAAGCGTTCGGTGCGGATCATGGTGACGATGCCCAGCGAAGCGGCCGTCGACTACTCGCTGGTGCGCAATCTGTTGGCTGCCGGGATGGACGTGGCGCGCATCAACTGCGCACACGACGACGAAGCAGCCTGGCTGGGCATGATCAACAACCTGCACCGTGCCGAGAGGGAACTCGGTCGCTCGGCCAAGATCTATGCCGACCTGGCGGGTCCGAAGCTGCGCACCGGCATGATCGAATCACCCGGACGGGTCCTCAAGTACCGGCCGCGCCGCGACCTGCGCGGGACGGTGAGCGAGCCGGCGCAGGTCTGGCTGACCCCGGCCACGGCGCCGGAGCCAGCGCCTCCGGGTGTAGGTTTCACCTTGCCGGTCGAAGGTCACCTGATCGAGTCGGCGCTTGCCGGTGACGTCATCGCTTTTGACGACTGCCGGGGCAAGTATCGCGAACTCGTGGTGCAGGAGGTGCGCAATGCCTCGTGCCTGGCGTTGTCGAGCCAGACGGCCTACGTGGAAGAGGGCGGCCAGGCGCGCCTGCTCCGCGACGGCGAGGTGATGGCCGAAGGCGGTTTCGGTCCCCTGCCCGAGGTCGTCTCGCCGATCGAGCTGGCGGTAGGCGACAGACTGATCCTGACACGCGATGGCCTCCCGGGGCGGGCCGCCGTGCGCGACGCCGAGGGCCGGATCATCGAGCCGGCGCGCATTTCGTGCTCCCTGGATGCCGTTTTCGAAGCCGCCAAGGCCGGGGAACTCATCTGTTTCGACGATGGCAAGATCGCCAGTCGCGTCATCGCCAACGACGGTCGGGAGATCGTCGTGCGGATCGGCGACACAGGCCCGACAACCGCCAGGCTGCGGCCGGAGAAAGGGATCAATCTGCCCGACACCAAACTTCGCATCGCGGCCCTGACGGACAAGGATGTCCATGACCTGGCGTTTCTGGTCAGGCATGTGGACATGCTTGGATTGTCTTTCGTGCGCACGCCGGAGGACGTGCGGCTCCTGCAGCGGCATCTCGACGGACTGGGCGGCGGCGACATCGGCGTGGTCCTCAAGATCGAGAACCGGGAAGCTTTCGAGAACCTGCCGCACCTGCTGTTGACCGCCCTGTACTCGCCGCCGGTCGGCGTGATGGTGGCGCGCGGCGACCTGGCCGTCGAAGTGGGCTTCGAGCGTCTGGCCGAGGTGCAGGAAGAGATCCTCTGGCTGTGTGAAGCCGCGCACGTGCCGGTGATCTGGGCCACCCAGGTGCTGGAGGGGTTGGCCAAGACCGGCGCACCGACACGTGCGGAGGTCTCCGATGCCGTCATGAGCGGCCGTGCCGAAGCCGTGATGCTCAACAAGGGGCCCTACATCGTCGAGGCGGTGCGTTTCCTCAACGGCGTCCTGGAGCGCATGCACGCGCACCAGCGCAAGCGACGCAACATGCTGCGCAGACTGTCGATTTCGGAACAGGTCTAGTTGCTGCCACGACCGGGAGCCGGCCGGAGCGCCTGGGGCGGTGATTTGCACCGCGATTGGCCCAGTCTCGGTAGCTGTGAAAAGCGGTGCAGGAAGCCGGCGCCATTCGGGTTATTATCCGCTGTTCCATGGGGATGGAGAAAGGAGCGAGACGATGACGAACGGCCGAAGCGGTGCGCTGACGCGTGCGTTCCGGCGCCGCTGGCGCGCTGTCCGGCGGACGGTCGTGGCGTCGTTCCTCGTGGCGTCGTTCCTTTTCCTGGCAGCGCACGGTGCGGGGGCGTTCGAGGCCTGGCTGCCGCAGGCGGACTGGCGCTTCGAGAGGGGCGTGGTCGCGCCCTGGGCGCCGGCGAAGACGCAGGTGCCGACGGATCGACGGCTCGCCGGCAAGTCCCTGCGCTTCACCCCGACCAGGGTCGAAGCGCCCGAACCGCTGGCCTGTGCGGCGGCCCGCTACGAATTCGTCCTGACGCCGGCACCGGGCCTGTTCCAGGGCAGTCTGCCGCCGCCCGCCGAACAGGCCGCGCGCCGGCTCGGGATCGCGCATCTGCCGCTGCTGAGCCTGCAGGTGACTTGCGACAATGGTCTCTTCGACTACCACCTGATCACATCGCGCAAGGCGCTGCTGGGCCTGGACAACGTCGTGTGGACGCTCAGCCGCGCCGCCGAAGCGGAATCGCCCGAGGCGGCGACACTGAACCTGCTGCATGTTCACATGACCCACGATATGGTTTTCGATGCCGCCTCGGTCGCGCGCAAGCGCGCCTACCTGACGCCCGGCCTGCGCGGCGCCATCGCCGATTACTTCAAACGGCCACGGCCGCAGGACGAAGTGCCGCCGATCAACGGCGACCCCTTCACCGACTCGCAGGAATATCCCGACCGTTTTCTGCCGGGACGTGCGCGCATCGACGGCGCCCGCGCCAGCGTGCCCATCCGGCTGGGTGACGGCTCGCGTGACTGGCAGGTGGAGGTGCTGCTGTTGCGGGAGGGGTCCCGCTGGCGGGTCGACGACCTGCGTTACCCCGGTGGCGCCACGCTGCGCGGGTTGCTGCAGCCGGCGCCGAGCTGATGCGGGAGGGGCTGTGGTCGAGGGTCCGGGATGGCCGCCGCTGTCTAGATTCGAGATCGACGCTGCGGGAAGGAGGCTCATATTCCGTCTGAACCTGTGCGCATGGGAACTTCCAACCCGCACCTGTCAGTCGGGACGAACGTCGAATTCGTACTTCGGTGCGGGTCGAGCCTGGGAGTCGTTCTCGCCCAGGGGGGCGGCCTGCATCTCCCCCCAGGCCCTCACTTGACCGTGACGATGTCGCCCTTCATGGGTGCCAGGATGGCAATCAGTTCGCCCTGTTCCTTTGCGGGAACCTTGAACTTGTCGAGCGTGCGTGACAGGTCTTCGACCAGCGCGGCAAAGTCTGCCTCGCCGATCTTCAGGTGAGCATGTGCCGACTTCATGTCACGGCCCGTGTATTGGCAGGGGCCGCCGGTGCCGGCGCAGATTTGCTCGACGAGCAGCATCTTCAGGCGGGGGATGTTGGTGTTGGCGAACTGTCCGTTGATGCGCTTGTCGGCGGCGACATTGGCGACGAAATCGTCCACCACGGCGGTAATCGCCGGCTGTCCGCCCAGTCGATCGTACAGCGAAGCAGACCCTGCCCTGGGCCCGGCGGCGCAGGCGGCAAGCGCCAGCGAGAAAGCGGTTCCCAGGATCAGTCTTGACAAGGTGTTCATGGTTCTCTCCTCTGAGGTATCTGAATCATGGCGGCACGCTGCTGCCATGTTTCCCTGATACGGGAGGAGTCGCCTTGTGGATGCAGGATCGACCTCGCCCGCGGCACAAGGTTGACGACGATGCCTTCGAGCCGTAGGGCATGATTGTGGTCACGCAGGATCTCGCGCACACTCTCAAGCCGGAAAATACAGGGTGATCCAGCCAAGCCCATGACCCGCCTCACCGCCAACCTGCTGCTCACCCTCACGGCCCTGATCTGGGGAACCGCCTTCGTTGCCCAGAACCTCGGCATGCAGGACATCGGCCCGCTCGCCTTCACCGGCATACGCTTCCTGCTGGGCGCCCTGATCGTGCTGCCGCTGGCCATGCGCGAGTACCGGCGCCTGAACGCCCGCCACCACGGCTTTACGCAAGGCGAGTGGCTGGGTGCCGCGGGCCTCGGCCTGCTGCTCGCCGGCGGCGCCACCCTGCAACAGGTCGGCATCGCTGGCACGACGGTCACCAATGCCGGCTTCTTCACCGTGCTCTACGTGCCGCTGGTGCCGCTCTTTGGCTGCCTGCTCTTCCGCACGCTTCCGCACTGGTCGGTCTGGCCGGCGGCCGGCGGCTGCGTGGCCGGCACCTACCTCCTGGGCGGTGGCGAACTGTCGTCCCTGGCGACGGGCGACTGGTGGGTGCTCGCCGGCACGCTGTTCTGGGCCGGCCACGTGCTCCTGGTCGGCCGCGTCGCCGCAGAAAAGGGCGCGGCAATCACCGTCGCCTGCACGCAGTTCTTCGTCTGCGGCGTCGTCTGCCTGGCGGCGGCGTTGCTCGTCGAGCCGATCCGCGCCGCCGGCCTGGTCTCGGCGATGCCCGCCATCCTCTATGCCGGCGTGCTCTCGGTCGGCGTCGCCTTCACGCTGCAGGTGCTTGCCCAGCGCCATACGCAGGCCAGCGACGCGGCAATCATCCTGTCGTCGGAAACGCTCTTCGCCGCCATCTCCGGCGCGCTCTTTCTCGCGGAGAAGCTGGACGGGAGGCAAGCCGCCGGCTGTGTGCTGATCCTCTTCTGCATCCTCGCCGTGCAGCTGGTGCCGCAGGGCGAGGCCCGGCGGCCCGCGACCGACACACACGGGTAGCGCACGACTCCGTTCAGCAGATGCCGGAGAACCTGCAGCACCTGATCAGTGAAAACCGTTATCTGCAACTGCAAGGAATCCGCTCGCGCGGCAAGCTGGTGAACATCGAGCTCGACCGCATCTACGTCACGCTGCGCGCGACGCGCCAGTTCACCGAGCGCGGCGACGCCGCCTGGCTGGCCGGCGAGTGCGCGCTGGCACCCGGCGAGCGGCAGCGCGGCCTGGCCGGTAGCGGGCCGGCTGGCGAAGCGGCGCGCGAAATGAGCGAAATCAGCGTCAACCAGGCGCTCGCCGAGCATCGCCGGCTGGTCGTCCTCGGTGACCCCGGTTGCGGCAAGACGACGCTGCTGCGCTACCTGGCGCTGCGCTACGCGCGCGATGTCGCCGAAGGCAGCGAGCACCTGCGCGGCAAACTCGGGCTGGCCGAGAGCGGCACGCTGCCGATCCTGCTGCCGCTGCGCCAATTGGCCCGCTACCTCGGCGAGCAGCGCGACGACGGCACCGAAGGGCACGTCGTTTTTCTGCGCTTTCTCGTTTGCCTGCTGGCCAACCAGCGCATCGCCGTTCCGGAAAACTTCTTCGACGACTGGCTGCACGGCGGCCGCGCGGTGCTGTTGCTCGACGGCCTCGACGAGGTCGCCGACGCGGCGCTGCGCCGGCGCGTCGCGCGCCGCGTGGACGACTTCACGCGCGCGTATCCCGGCTGCCGCTACGTCGTCACCAGCCGCATCGTCGGCTACACCGAATCGTCGCAGCTTGCCGCCGGCTATGCGACGACGACCGTGCGCGACTTCTCGCTCGCCGACCTGCGCCGCTTCCTGACGCAGTGGCACCGCTTGATCGCCATCGGCCAGATGGGTCCCGGCGACAGCGCCGAAACCGCCGCCGCCCGGCAGACCGAACAACTGCTCGCTGCGATCGAAGCCAATGAGCGCGTGCGCGAACTGGCGATCAACCCGCTTCTGCTCACCGTCATCGCGCTCGTCCATCGCGACCGCGTCAAGCTGCCCGACCGGCGCGCCGAGCTCTACGAGGAAGCGGTCGACGTGTTGCTCGGCAAGTGGGACGAAGCGAAAGAAGTCGCGGAAACGCGCGTCGTGCACGAGCGGCCTTTCGACACCAGCGACCGCCGCCTGGTGCTGCAACGTCTGGCATTATGGATGCACGAGGAACGCGTGAAGGAAGTCGATCGCCAGCCGCTGCGCGAACTGCTGGCCGACGAACTCGCCGGCCGGCTGGACGACACGCGCGACCTCGATGCCGCCGTCGATCGCCTGCTGCGGCTGATTGAGGAGCGCACCGGCCTGCTGATCGCGCGCGGCGAAGGCAGCTACGCTTTTTCGCATCTCACCTTTCAGGAATACCTCGCGGCGCTCGGCATCGCCGGCCGCGACGATTACGTCGAGAAGACGCTCGCGCACAGCGCCGACCCCTGGTGGCGGGAAGTCATCCTGCTCACCGCCGGCCATCTGAGCACGCAGAGCAGAGAGCGGACGACGCGGCTGATTCGCGCGATTGCCGATGCGCGCGCCGAGCCCGAGCCGTACCACAACCTCGTCCTGGCCGCCGAGTGCGTGCGCGACGCCGGCTCGGGCCGGCTGATCGGCAATCTCGAAGCCGAGTTGCGCGCGCGGCTGCGGGACGAACTCGAGCGTCCTGAGCCTATCGGCTGGCTGGCGAAGACAAAGACGCTGCTGACGCGCGGCATCGGCCCGCAGGCGGCGCTTCGCCGCCGCATCGCCGCCGCATCGCCGCCGCCGAAGCGCTTGCCAGGATCGGCGGCAAGCGCTTCTGGAGCCTGCCGCACGGCGAACCCGAGTGGGTCGAGATTCCCGCCGGAGAATTCACCATGGGCGAGGGCAGCGAGGCGCACCGCGTGTCGCTGCCGGCGTACGCCATCGCGCGCGTGCCGATCAGCAACGCGCAATACGCGCTGTTCACGCAGGCCAGCAGGCATCCGCCGCCCAAGTATTGGCAAGGACCTCGCCTGCCGCGAGGCAAGGAGAGCCACCCGGTCGTCGACGTGAGCTGGCAAGACGCGCTCGCGTATTGCCGCTGGCTGGCCGCGGTCACTGGCAAAGCCGTGACGCTGCCGAGCGAAGCCGAATGGGAGAAGGCGGCGCGCGGCGCCAGCGACGCACGTGCGTACCCGTGGGGAGACGCGTTTGACGCCGCGCGCTGCAACGCGGCCGAATCCGGCTTCGGCGATACGACTCCGGTCGGAATCTTCGCGAGCGGCGCCAGTCCGTATGGCTGCCTCGACATGGCCGGCAACGTCTGGGAGTGGACGCGCAGCCTGTGGGGCAAGGATTGGGACAAGCCCGAGTTCGGCTATCCCTATGATCCGAGCGACGTGCAACGCGAGAACCTCGATGCGCCGGATGAGGTGTGGCGGGTCGTGCGGGGCGGCTCGTGGAGCGGTCGCCGAGACCTCGCCCGCTGCGCCGTCCGCGATTGTGGTCGCCCGAGCTACTGGCTCGGCTACAGCGGTTTTCGGGTTCTGTTGCGCCGGTCCCCTGTTTCGTAGCTCTGGGCTCTGCCCCCTCAGGGCTCTGGCGCTCCGGTCATCCGACTCTGGAGGGGGTGCGGGGGAAACTTCCCCCGCCGCGCGGCGGAACGATCGGGTGCGTGGCGAAGAGGTGTTCGCGCAGTCCCCAGGTATCGGCGTAACGCACGTGCTTGATCCAGCCATGAACCGCCGCGTCGAGTTCGGCGAACGGAATCCGCCCGGCCTGGTAGGCATCGAGATGGTCTGCCAGCCGGCGCGTGAACGCGATCGAGTTGCGTTGCTTGAGCAGGCGGTGCGTCGGGTAGAGAACTGGCTGAGCAGCGGCCAGTACGAGCACGTCAGCCGGAGGGTCGCCGGCATCGGCAGGCTGCTCGGCGGCTGGTTGCGCCAGAGCATGCAGGCATAGCGCCGGGCCTGGGCCGGGGCGGACACGGCGGGCGTTTCGCCAGGCCGTGTCCGTGCTTCGCTATCTGCCCGGCGCGAGCGCTGCCCCGATGGCGCCCTGCCTTGCGGCGCGCGCGCGGACCAGACGCGTCTGGCGCTGTTCTTCTTCCTTCGCCTCGGCCGGCAAACCCGCTTGCGCGAATCGGCCGGCATTTCCGGAATGCGAGCGGCACGGGAGTACCGTCGCACCGTTGCGCCTGGCGGCGCAACCAGAAGAAGTGGGGAAGAACATGGGACCGGCGCAACAGAACCCGAAAACCGCTGTCGTTCCAGTGGTTCGGGGGATTCCTGTTGCGGACGGCGCAGCGGGCGTTGTCTCGGTGATTGTTCCACGAGCCGCCCCGCACGACCTTTCCAGACCGCCTGCCCGGATGTCGCCACCCGGAAGGCGGAGAATAAACAGCCGCGCTGCGCGCGGAGGAGCGGGGGAAGTCTCCCCCGAACCCCCTCCAGAGTCGGATCTCCGGAGAGTCAGAGACCAGAGGGGACAGAGACCAGAGCTACGAAACAGGGGACCGGCGCAACAGCACCCGAAAACCGCTGTAGTCGAGCCAGCCGACCGGGAAAAATCTGTGGCGGACGGCGCAGCGGGCGCTGTCCCGGGGATTGCCCCACGAGCCGCCCCGCACGACCCGCCGCACCTCATCCGGCGCATCGAGGTTCTCGCGTTGCACGTCGCTCGGATCATAGGGATAGCCGAACTCGGGCTTGTCCCAATCCTTGCCCCAGAGGCTGCGCGTCCACTCCCAGACGTTGCCGGCCATGTCCTCGCAACCCAATGGACTGCGGCCGAGCGAGAAGCAGCCCGGCGTCGTCGTCTGGCCGATGTCCTGCTCCGCATTGGCCCGTTCGGCATCCCAGGCCTCGCCCCAGGGGTAGGTCCGCCGGGCTTGCGGGTTCGCTTGCAGTGCGTGTTGCAGCGGCGCAAAACCGTCGGCGAGCGTCGCGCGGATCACGCCGCACGGGATCTCGATGCCGCCGCGCGCCGCTTTCTCCCACTCGGCTTCCGACGGCAGCGTCACCTCCCAGCCAGCGGGCAGGCGCGCGCGCCAGCGGGCGTCGAGCCAGCGGCAGAAGGCGAGCGCGTCGTGCCAGCTTAGCCACGCCACCGGACGATTGTCGAGATCCTGCAAGGCTTCGGAAGGGTGCGCGGTGTAGCTGCTGGCTTCGACGAACTGCCGGAACAGCGCGACGGTGACCGGCGATTCGCCGATCCAGTAGTCGTCGTCGAGCGTGTCGTTCTCGTGCAGTGGCGCCTCCTTGTCGCCCTCCTGGCCCATCCAGAAGCGGCCGCGCGGCACGAAGACGAAGCGCATCGCGTCGACTTCGCGCAGGTGTTGGCGCGGGTCGCCCAGTTGCGCCAGCAGGTCGCCGGCGAGCGCGCGTTCGCGCGCCGGCAGCCGCGCGCCGGCGAGCACGACCAACTGCCGGTCGCGCACGCGCTGCCGCCGGCGCTCGTGGCGCTCCCGCAAGTCCGGGTTGAACGCGGCGAGGCCGGTTTCGTGCAGCACCTGCGCGGCGAGCAGCGCTCCCCAGTGGGCTTCGACCGCTTTCTGGGGATCGGCGTCGTCGAGCGCGTCGTCTTCGGCGCAGAGCGCGTCGACGAGTTCCCAGATCGCCGACGGCGAGGCTTTCGAGCGGGCGGCGGCGAGCAGCGTCACCTCGCGCCAGCGGTTCGGGTCGCTGCGCGCGAGTGTGCTCAGCGTGTCCGGGTAGTCGAAGCGCGCCAGGTGGCAGGCGGCCAGGTATTCCTGAAACGAGCGGTGCGGGAACTGGTACAGCCCTTCGCCCTGCGGGCTGAGCAGCCCGGCGCGGTCGCGCAGGTATTCCTCGAGGCGCTTGAGGCGCACGTCGGGGTCCGACGAGGCGGCGTAGAGCGCGTCGATCAGCGCGCTCTGCCGGATGTCGGCGGTGCCGGTGAGCCGCGGCTGCTGCAGATGGGCGTGGTAGGCGAGCTTGTCGAGCTGTTCGCGGATCTTGTTGCGCGGCGCGTTCAGCCATTCGCCGAGGCTGGGTTCGGCGACCACCGGCTGGCCGTCGGCGTCGCGGCGAAGCTTGAGCCCTTCCCATTCGTCGAGCAGCATGTCGACCGACTGCGCGTAGAGTTCTTCACGGTTCTCCGGCAGCGATCCACCGCCCTTGCTCTGCAGGCGCGCCATCAGCGTCAGCAGCAGCGGCCGCTCGGCGAGTTCGCGCAGTTCGGGCCGCTGCGTTGCGCGCTTGAGGAGCGCCGCGCGTCCGCTGGCGTCGCTCTCGGTGAGCCGGCAGAGGTCCTGCGCCAGGTGCGCGTACCAGGTGTCGATGAAGCGCTCGATCTGCCCGCGCGTGAAGGGCAGCAGTTCGCGTTCGGCAAAGCCGTCGAGCTTCCAGTCCTGGCGCTGGTAGGCGTAGGTGCGGCTGGTGACGAGAAAACGGCAGCGCGAGTGGAGCGCGGCGAAGTCCTGCACCGCCCGCTTGACCTGCTCGCGGCGTTGCAGTGCGTCCGGCACTTCGTCGAGCCCGTCGAGCAGGATCAGGCCGCCGTCGGCCAACAGCTCGCGCTGCAGCTCGTCGGCGTAGCGCGCGAGCGGCGCCGGCAACTGGCCGACGATGAAGGTCCACAACGCACCGTCGGCGACGCGGACGCCCGGCGGCGGCAGGCTGGCGGCGAAGTCGCGCAGCAGCACGCGCACCGGCAGCAGCGCACGATGGCGCCAGCGCTGGGGCTCGGGCGCTTTCTTTTTCCTGCTGGCGGAGCTGGCGCGTGCCTCCTCGCCGTCTTCGACCGGCAAGGGCTGGCGGAGGAGCCGCAGGTCGGTCGGCTGTTGGCCGAGCAGCTCGCCGGCCATGCACAGCGCGACGAAGTTGAGGAACGTCGTCTTGCCGCTGCCGGGACCGCCCATCAGCACGAGCAGGCGTTCGTCGTCGAGCGCTTCGAGCGCCGACTGGCGTGGCGCGGCGTGCTGTTCACCTTCGCCGTGCGCGGCGAGTCGTGCGCTGGCCTGGCCGCGCCCGCCCGGCGTCTCGTCGCGCGCGTGCCGCGTCAGCAGCGCCGTATACACCGACGCGAGCTGCACCGGCCTGCCGCTGTCCGCGGCGAGCAGCGGCAACTCGTTGGCACGCCGGCTGAGCCAGTCGAGGTAGGCGCGGCGCAGGTCGGCGGCGCTGGCTCCCGTCCGTATTGCGAGGTGGACGATCGTCCTTTGATCGCGCTGGTCCCGATGATCGTGGATGTGCGTGTCGCCGGTGCTGACGCTGCCGAAGTTGTCGCGCCCGATCGCGACGCCGCGCCTGCCGACCTTGATTTTCTGCGCAGGCACCGCCGCCCGCGCCGGCGGGTCCGGGCGCAGTTCGACGAAGCCGGCAGCGGCGAGTTTGTCGAGCTGGCCGCCGAAATGCAGCAGCAATCCTTCCGTGTTCGCGTAGCGGGTCGGGAAGTGGCCGAGTTCGTCGAGCTTCTCGCGAAACTCGCGCACACTGCGCTGGTCTTCCGGCGCAAGCGCCGCCGACCCGTCGGTCCGCTCCTTGAAATAGGTGAACAGAAACGGCCGATTCGTCGCCTGGAAGTGGCCGAAAGCGGTGGCGAATTCCTCGGCGGTGTAGCGGCCGACCTTGTTCGCGACGAGCATCACGAAGAGGTCGCACTCGCGGATCGCGCGCTTGTATTCGTCCTGCAGCCGCGTGCGCGACATCGCGTCGAGAAAGTCTTCCCACAGCACGACCTTGAGGAAGACTCCCTGCGACACCCATTTCTCGTTTTCGCGGCCGACGTAAATTTCGAAGGCGCGGCGGTCGTCTTCGAGCTCTTGCGACGAGGCGAGGAAGATCTTCTGGTGGGTGAGCATAGGTCTGGCGCCGTCGCGTTCAGTCCGCAATCCTCAGTTGGTCCGGCCGCAAGATCAGGAAGCGCGCGCAGCGGCCTTCGTCCCGGCTGCCGTCGTCGCTGACGAGGATGATGCACTTCCGGCCATCAATGACCGCCGGGCTGACTCCCTCGGCGTGCTCGAAGCCGGGCAGACCGGCAACGCTGACCCGGCGCGGGCGATCCGCGCCGCCCCCACGCCAGAACCAGAGCTGGAATTCAAGCCGTTCGCGGGCGACGGGACCGGCGATGACCAGATATCCCGCCAGATCGGGCACCCAGGACAGGCCGCGAATGCCGTTGCCGCCAAGATCGAGCGTCGTCAGCGGGACGCCGATCCGCGGCCGCTCGTCGGCGTCGAAGAGGGCGCCGGGATTCTCGATGCTGGCGATGATCGCCCGCCCGTCGAGGAGTGGACTGCGAAATCCCATCAGCAGGCGCCTCTGGTCGGCGCTCATTTCCAGCGCCTCGATGTTCAATCCGCCCTCGCGCTTGACCTCGCGTATCGCGGCATAAGCAGCCAGTTCCGGGTGGGCGGCGATCAGGTGGCGCTTCAGGTTGCCGACCACCCTCGGATCGACGACCTGGTCGCCTTCGATGCGGAAGCGCACCAGTCTTTCCCTGGATTTCCGCTCGTTGCCGTCGCTGTCACGGGAATGCGAGGTGATGGCGTAGATGTTGCCCGCTCTGTCGGCGGTGACGCCTTCGAGGTCGTCCAGTTTCCAGAAATCGTCGTTTCCCCACGACCAGAATGGGGCGTTCAGGGCGGTGTGACTGACTTGGCCATCACGGATGCCGAGGAGACTCAGCGCATGCCGCTGTTCGTCCTCGACCACGAGAAAACGGCCATCGGCGAGCTGCTGAATGCCGGACGGCTCGTAAACCCCGCTCAGAGCTTGAAAGATCGGGAGGTCATTGGGCGGCATTGCGGGGGTCTCCAGTTACGATTGCCAGCACCACCGGGGAGCAATTCGCCCTCGGGGCGCACGCTCCGGCAGCGCCGAAAAGGCAAGGCCCGTCAGACCACGGGCCTGACCTCCCTGTCGTGCGGCGCGAACCAACAGTAGCACAGAAGGGCAGGAATCAAAAAGGCGGGTCGGCAGTCGGCACGATCCAGGGAGGCGGATTTCAAGGCCCTCCGGCCCCCATCCTCAGACCGCCTGATCTCGGGTTCGGGTGTGGGGCGGGTGATCAGCGATGTCGAAGCATCTCCAGCGAACAAGGCTCAACGACCCACACATTCCTTCGCATCCTGGTTCGCCTTGCCGACTGCGGGCACAGCCTGCGATACTGTAGCCGGACGCGTCCTCGCCGTGCAACCGCGGCGTTGGCGCAAACTGCCCTGCACTGCTGCCAGCAACCATGAAATTGCGACGAATCCATCCCCTGCACCAGCCGGCTGTCGGCCGCCAGCGCCTGCCGAGGCTGCTGTTCATCCCTAGCGGCTACGCCACGGCCGCCCGCCGGCGTGCCGAGGTGGTCGTGATTCCGCGCGCCGGCCATACGCTGTTGCACGACGCCTCCTGGCAGACAGCCGCCGAAAGGATTGCATGGATCGAGCAGCAAGGCTGAGACGCATGCGCCAGGTGCCACGAGCGGGTCGGCGAGGCATTCGGCAACGGCATGCGCCCGTGCGGTGGCAGGCTCCGGGCAAGTCGCCAGCAGGCGCCAGATGAAAAAGCCCGTTGGCCAATCCGCTCGTTCCGACCTCGCCCTGCGCGCCAGCGAGGAGCGTCTGCGTCTTGTCATGGAAGCCACCAGCGACGGTATCTGGGACTGGCAACTGGCGACCGGCGAGCTGTACTTCAGTGACCGCTGGTACACCATGCTCGGCTACACTCCGGGTGAGTTCCCTGCCAGTTACGCGGCCTGGCGCGACCGCGTCCACCCGGACGACCTGCCGGCGGCCGAAGCAGCGATCGCGGCCCACCTCGACGGCCATAGCAGCAACTTCAGCATCGAGTTCCGCATGCGCACCAGCAGCGGTGACTGGAAATGGATCAACGGCCGCGGCAAGGTCAGCCAGCGCGACGCCAAGCAACGGGCGCTGAGGGTGGTCGGCACGCATGTCGACATCCACGCCCGCAAGCTGGCGGAAGAGGAGCTGCAGCTCAGCCGTTTCGCCATCGATCGTGCTTCGGTGGCGATCGCCTGGGCGAGGGCCGATGGCCGCTACCTTTACGCCAATCGGGAAATGTGCCGCATCCTCGGTTACCACCGCGATGAGCTGCTGCAGATGCGCGTGGTCGATGTCGATCCGCGGCCCGACCCGGAGACGCGATGGCAGGCGCACTGGCAGACGCTGCGGGCGGCTGGCTCGCTGACCAGCGAGAGTGAGCGCCGCCGCAAGGACGGTTCAACCTTGCCGGTCGAGCTCTCGGCCAGTTATTTCGAGTACGGCGGTGAGGCCTACAGCATCGCCTTCGTGCGCGACATCAGTGAGCGCAAGCGTGTGGAAGCCGAATTGCAGAAGCATCGGCAGAACCTCGAGACTCTCGTTGGCGAGCGCACCGCCGAGTTGCGGCAGGCCATGCGCCAGCTGATGCGGAGTGAAAAGCTGGCGGCCCTGGGCCAGCTGGTCGCCGGCGTCGCGCACGAACTCAACACCCCGCTCGGCAATGCCCGCGTGGTCGCGGGTGTACTGGCGGAGCGGGTGAGGGAGTTCGCCCACGCTTGCGAATCCGGCCCGCTGCGTCGCTCGCAACTGGCCACCTTCCTCGACCGTTGCCAGGAGGCCGCCCGGCTGCTCGACCAAAACACCGTGCGCGCGGCCGAGCTGATCAGTCAGTTCAAGCAGGTGGCCATCGATCAGGCGAGCATCCGCCGCCGCGTCTTCGACCTGCGCCAGACGGTCGAAGATCTGCTCGCCAGCCTGCGCCCGCTGTTCAAGGGTCGCCAGCATCGCGTCGAGCTGGACATTCCCGCCGGTCTGCGGCTCGACAGCTATCCCGGCCCGCTCGAGCAGGTGATCGTCAATCTGGTCAGCAACTCTCTGCTGCACGGTTTCGACGGCGTCGATCGCGGCCTGATCAGGCTCGCGGCCGGCGAGATCGACGGCGAGCGCATCCGGCTGTGCTACAGCGACGACGGCAAGGGAATCGCCGACAGCGTGCGGGATCGCATCTTCGATCCCTTCTTCACCACCCGGATGGACAGCGGCGGCAGCGGCCTCGGGCTGTACATCAGCCATAACCTGGTCAGCAGCGTCCTCGGCGGCACCCTCGACGTGCATGGCCAGCCGGGGCAGGGGGCCCGCTTCGACATCGTGCTGCCGAAAGTGGCGCCCGCCGCCACCAGTCCCGGCACACCGCCAGCCACTGACCCGGCCGTTGGCGGCCAGCTGCCCTCGGAGCTCATGAACGCGCGTAGCGGCATGCAAGAATAGCAAGAATATAATGTCATCCTTCCCAAACGGTTTCTGGAGAACACAGCCATGACGAGGTTCATCAACAGCCTGGACATGAACGGCTTCAGAGCGCTTGATGACCTGAGGATCAGATGGGTATTCGCGAAGCAGTGATCCGGGAGCCTGCGCTTTGACCGTCATCGGTGCAGAGGCCGTGCTGGCGCTGGCGCCGGATGCGTCGTCGGCGACTGCGGCGCGCGCGCTGGTGATGCCGGCCCGGTGGCCGGTCCTGGGTGCGAACGATGTCGCCGTATGGGGGGCATGTCAAGGCAGCGGATCAAAACCGTACCAGACACAAGTCGACATCACCGGCGCCACCCCGGTATTTCGTTGTAGCTGTCCCAGCCGCAAGTTTCCCTGCAAGCATGCTCTGGCGCTGCTGTTGCTGCGTGCCAGACAGGAGGAACTATTCACCCAGACCGACGCCCCGGCCTGGGTCAGCGAATGGCTGAGCACCCGCGCCGGGAAGGAACGGAAGAAGGAGGAAAAGCAGCGCGCAGAGGCAACCACTCCTGTCGATCCCGAAATCGCCGGGCAGCGCGATCTGAAACGCCAGGCTCAGCGCTGGAGCCGCATCGAAGGTGCGGCGACCGAGCTGCAGGCATGGCTGTACGACCAGATCGGCCGCGGGCTGGGCGCCATCGGCGATGAGCAGCTCGGTGGATGGCATACCATGGCCGCGCGCATGGTGGATGCGCAGGCTGCCGGACTGGCGTCGAGAGTGCGGGAGGCAGCGCATGGCATCCGCCGGGGCACAGACTGGCCTGAGCGGCTGTTGCATCGCCTCGGCCTGTTGTATTTGTTGTGCGCCGCCATTCGGCGCCGTGCAGACTTATCCCCGGAGATGCAGGCCGAACTTCGCACCATCGCGGGGTGGCCGTATGACAAATCCGAGGTCCTGAGCACAGGAAAACGTCTGGCCGACCAGTGGACCGTATTGGGACAAATCAGGGAAGAAAACGAAGACCACCTGACGGAACGGCGGGTGTGGTTGCATGGCAGAAACAGTGGCCGACGCGCCTTGCTGCTGGAGCATGCCTTTGCCGGCAAGGGATTCGAGCAGTCCTGGCTGAACGGCTCCACTGTCGAAGCAACCCTGGCCTATTTTCCTGGTACCAGCATGCTACGAGCACTGGTTGCCGAGGTGACGGCAAGCGTACAGACCCGATGGCCGGATTCGACCTCGAGCGCCGAGTGGCGGACGGTGGCCGAACGTGTCGCAAGCAGCCCCTGGGTTCGTTTGCACCCGATGGTTTTGCCCGCGGCTGTCCCTCTGCGAGCCGGTGACCAGACTTTTCTGATGGTCGAAGGTCAAACCGTGGCGCTGCATCTGGGCGATGCCGACACCTGGAGATTGCTGGCCTACAGTGGCGGTCATCCGCTCGTGATGATGGGCGAATGGGATGGACTGGCGCTGCGGCCGCTCAGTGCATGGGGTATCGATGGGCTGTGGCAAAGGAGTCCGGAGTGAGTACCTGGGCCGTATTGCTGCCGGTGGCCATGGTCGGTACCGAACGGCAGGCTCCCGTGCTGCCCGAGCCTGGTGGAGCGATCGGTGATCTGCTCGCAGAGCTTGCCGTGCTTGGCGACCATCCCGCCCAATGTGTGCTGCAAATGGCCGCCGTCTTGGCTACCTGTGCTCAGGCCGGCGTACAGGGTACGGCCTGGCTGGAGCCCGTGCCGGCTGCCGCGGCCAGGGAAGTGCTGCCCACGGTGGACAACGCTTCCGCCGTGCTCTTGTTGGCCTGGGCACTGCGCGACGGGCCGCAACGCCTGCTACCGCTTGTTTTCCAGTCGCTTGCCAGAAAGGGCCGTCGCTTGCCGATCGATCTGCTGCCATTGGCACTGGAGCAAGGCCGCCGCTCGGTGGCTTTGCGCGAATCATTGCAGCCCGTTCTGGGTGAGCGCGGTGTCTGGCTGGCGGGGCAGAATGCCGCCTGGAACTATGCTTTTGGCGTTGAGGCCGCGGCGGCTGAAGAAGTGCGCTGGACTGAAGGCAGTCTGGCGCAACGGCGAGAGCTGTTGCGCGAGGAGCGCCGGCGCAATCCTTCCGCGGCGCGTGAACGGCTGACCGGAATCCTCGGCGAATTGCCTGCGCGCGAACGTGCCGAACTGATAGGCGAGCTGGCAACCGGCTTGTCGATGGACGATGAAGCGCTTCTCGACAGTTTGCGAAGAGACCGTAGCCGCGAGGTGAAACAGGTGACGCTGGGTCTGTTGCAGCGACTGCCCGACTGTGCCCATGTGCAACGGGCACAGCAGCGCATGCAGGCGCTGTTACGGCAGGAAAGAGTGTTGTTGCGCAAACGCTGGCGGCTTGACGCGCCATCCGCCGTGGCGGATGAATGGAAAGCCGATGGCATTGAAGCGACACGGCCGACCCACGACGCGCTGGGCGAACGGGCCTGGTGGCTGTTTCAAGTGGCCCGGCAGGTACCACTGGCCTGGTGGGTCCGATATACCGGCATGAACCCTGGCGATCTGGTCGATTGGGCGATTTCCAGTGACTGGGCGGATGCCCTGCTGCGGGCATGGCGCGAAGCGCTGGCGGTCGAACCGGAGGTAGCCTGGTGCGAAGCCTTGCTGGACCACTCCCCGAAGACACTGTCTGCCGACCATTACCTGGCCATTCTCGCCTTGTTGCCCCTGGCGCGACGCGAGCGCTATTGGGAAAAACAGTTGAAGGAGGGCAAATCCCGGTTGCAAGCGTTGGTTCATCAACTGCTGCAGGCCTGCCCACCCGGTGAATGCCTGTCAGCCAGTCTGTCGCTGGCCGTCGCCAGTGCGGTTGCCGAAGCGGTCGGACAGCATGCCGACTTCAGCAACGATTACGCGCTGCGTTCCGCCCTGCCGGAGCTTTGCTGTGTATTGCAGGGTGCGGCGCTGGAGCAGCTGCCGGGGATCTCCGGCGAAGCTGCCGGCAAGCCTGCGTTGCCAGAATTGTGGCATACCCTCCGACAGATCATCGCCACCCGGCAAGCCCTGAATTGTTAACGTATTGCTCGAATCCGAGGACACCATGACCGCATCCACTGCCATCCGCGAACATGCCGAGAGACAATTTTCCGAAGAACTGTCGGAACTGAAGAAACACGACACGCGAGCCCGCCCGCAAAACTGGGAGCTGTCGCCGTGGGCCGTCATCACCTACCTGATGGGTGGCAAGCTCGACAGCGGTTTCACGATCAGCGCCAAATACATTGGCAATCAGCGCCTGATGGAAATTGCCGTGGCAACGTTGGCAACCGACCGGGCCTTGTTGCTTTACGGTGTGCCCGGCACCGCCAAGTCGTGGGTATCGGAACACCTGGCCGCGGCCATCAGCGGCGATTCGACGCTGCTCATCCAGGGCACGGCGGGCACCAGTGAAGAACAATTGCGTTACGGCTGGAATTACGCGCAGTTGCTGGCGCACGGACCTTCTGAACAAGCCCTGGTTTCCAGTCCTCTGATGAATGCCATGCAAACCGGCAAGATCGCCCGTGTCGAAGAACTCACCCGCATCCCCGCGGATGTGCAGGATACGCTGATCACCATCCTGTCGGAGAAATCCCTGCCCATCCCCGAACTCAACAGCGAGGTTCAGGCAAGGCATGGCTTCAACGTCATCGCCACCGCCAACAACCGCGACAAGGGGGTCAACGAGCTGTCTTCGGCGCTCAAGCGGCGTTTCAATACGGTGGTGCTGCCGGTGCCCGCCAGTGAAGACGAAGAAGTCTCGATCGTCGTCAAACGGGTAGCCGAAATGGGCCGTGCCCTGCAACTGCCGACAGAGCCGCCGGCGCTCAAGGAAGTCCGGCGCCTGGTGCAGATATTTCGGGAACTGCGCAGTGGCCGGACCGCCGATGAAAGAACGCAGGTCAAGTCGCCCACCTCTACGCTATCGACCGCCGAGGCCATCTCGGTCATCAACAGCGGTATGGCGCTGGCCGGCCATTTCGGCGATGGCGTCATGCGCCCGCATGACCTCGCCTCCGGCCTGATCGGTGCAGTGGTGAAGGATCCGATCCAGGACAATATCGTATGGAACGAGTATCTGGAAACGGTGGTGAAAGAACGCGCCGACTGGAAGGATCTGTACCGAGCCTGCCGCGACCAGCAAACCTGAGCGCCACCGCAATGGCTGCACCGCATCTTTTTGGCATACGTCACCACGGCCCCGGTTGTGCTCGCAGCCTGGTGCGCGCGTTTGATGCACTGCGACCCGATTGCATCCTGATCGAGGGTCCGCCGGAAAGCGAGGGCTTGCTGCAGGCCGTGCTGGCCGAGGGCATGCAGCCACCGGTGGCTTTGCTGAGTTATTGTCCCGACGAGCCACAACTGGCGGTGTATCACCCTTTCGCCGAGTTTTCGCCGGAGTGGCAGGCGATACGCTGGGCGGTATTGCATGCCGTGCCGGTACGCTTCATGGACCTGCCGATGGCCAATGGCCTGGCATTGCAAAAGGCACGCCGGCAAGCGGACGAGGCGTCTCCAGAACCCGCGCACGCAGAAGCTCCCGCTGCGCAAGACCACCGGCAGGATGCAACCAGCGAAGAAGCCGGCGCACCGGCGAACCCGGCAGCTAGCGATGACGACCGTGCGGGCGACCCGCTGAACTGGCTGGCGCACGCCGCCGGTTATGCCGATGGCGAAAGCTGGTGGAATCACATGGTGGAGGAGCGCGGCGACGGCGAACAACTTTTTGCCGCGGTCGCCGAAGCCATGACCGCCTTGCGGGCAGAGTGGGGTGAGCAGCGCGATGACCCACAGGAGTCGCAGCGCGAGGTACTGCGCGAAGCGCACATGCGCCAGTGCCTGCGCGAGGCACAAAAAACAGGCGCGGAGCGCATTGCGGTGGTCTGTGGCGCCTGGCACTTGCGTGCTTTGCAGACGTCGTCCGTCACCGTGAAAGCCGATCAGGCCTTGCTCAAGGGTCTGCCCAAGGTCAAGGTGCAGTCCACCTGGGTGCCGTGGACCTACCGGCACCTCACGCGCAGCAGCGGCTATGGTGCCGGCATTGTTTCGCCTGGCTGGTATGAGCATTTGTGGCGCAGCCAGCATCTCCCGCAGCTGCGCACGGTCGGGTGGTTGGCACGCGTGGCGCGGCTGATGCGCGAACGGGATCTGGACTGCTCGTCGGCGCACCTGATCGAAGCCACACGCCTGGCGGATGCGCTTGCAGCCATGCGCGAGCGCCCCGCTGCCGGACTGGAAGAATTGCAGGAGGCCACGCGCTCGGTCTTTGCCATGGGGGACGATTCGCTGCTGCATTTCATCGCCGACGAACTGGTGGTGGGTGACCGACTGGGCAGCGTGCCTGCCGACGTACCCACCGTACCCCTGCAGCGTGATCTGGAACAGGCGCAGAAAACCTTGCGGCTCAAGCCGGAGGCCGTCCAGCGCACGCTCGATCTGGATTTGCGCAACAGCAACGACCTGGCCCGCAGCCATCTGCTGCACCGCTTGCGGCTGCTCGATGTACCCTGGGGTGAGTTGGCCAAAGTAGGCCGCTCGCAGGGCACTTTCCACGAAGTGTGGATACTGCAGTGGCAGCCCGAGTTCCTGTTGCAACTGATTGAGGCCAGCCAGTGGGGGCAGACACTGGTTCAGGCTGCCACCGCTTTGGTGATCGACAAGGTCGGGCGCATCAGTGATCTGGCCGAACTGGCCGCCCTGGTCGATCAAGTCCTGCTGGCCGACCTGGACGCTGCAGTGCCAGCGGTCACGCAGGCGCTGCAAAGCAGAGCGGCGCTCACCGGCGATGTGCTGCAGTTATTGGCCACCTTGCCGCCTTTGGCAAATGTGTTCCGCTACGGCAACGTGCGTCAGACCGATGCGGCGATGGTCGCGCAGGTTCTGGACGGCCTGATCGTACGCACCGCAATCGCCATGCCCCTGGCTTGCCGTAACGTGGACGATGCGGCCGCTCGGAACCTGCGCGAGAAATTGCTGGCCGCTCACACTGCGGTAGCGTTGCGTCAGGGCCAGGAGGAGACCCAGGCATGGCGGCAGGCACTGCAGCAGATCGCAAGCAGCACCCACACCGGGCAACTGCTGCAAGGCGTGGCAGTTCGATTGCTGCTCGACGATGCGGTCTGGTCCGTTGAACAGGTTGCGCAGGCGATGTCTTTCGAACTATCCATGGGGGCTGAACCGAGCAAAGCAGCAGCCTGGCTGGAGGGGTTCCTGAACCGCAATGCGCTGGTGCTTCTCCATGATATGCGCGTATGGCGGTTGATCGACGAGTGGCTTGTGGGCTTGCGCGAAGAACATTTCGTGCGCGTGCTGCCTCTGGTACGACGCACTTTCTCGACCTTCAGCGCCAGCGAGCGCAGTGCTCTTGCACAACGTGCCGGACAGGGCCGGGGGGTCGCAGCCTTGCCGAAACCACCTGCCGGCTGGAACGAAGAGCGTGCTGCCCTGCCGCTGCCGCTACTGCGCCAGTTGCTGGGAGTGCAGCAATGAACCCAAAAATTTCCATTCCGCCGGGCGCACAAAGCGGCGTGCAACGCTGGCGGCTGGTGCTCGGCCGCGAGGCTGAATCGACTTGCGGTACCCCGCTTGGCGCGGCGGCCGAAATGGACAAGGCGCTGTCGGCGCTTTATGACCCCGAGGGTCCTGACGGCATGCGCTCCAAAGAACGGCGTGGCGGACGTGGCGGCTCGGCGCCGAGCGTGGCGCGCTGGCTGGGGGACATCCGCAAGTATTTCCCGGCCTCGGTGGTGCAAGTCATGCAGCACGATGCGCTCGAGCGCTTGAACCTGCGCGAGATGTTGTTGCAGCCAGAGATGTTGTGCAATGTTCAAGCCGATGTGCATCTGGTTGCCAACCTCATCGCCTTGTCACGGGTGATTCCCGCCGGCACGAAAGAAACGGCACGAATGGTGGTGCGCAAGGTGGTGGATGAACTGATGAAGCGCCTGGATGAGCCCTTGCGCGCAGCGATCAGCGGCGCGCTCGACCGCAGCCAGCGCAATCGCCGGCCGCGCCACAGCGAGATCGACTGGAATCGAACCATACGGAGCAACCTGAAACACTGGCAGGCCGAGTTCCATACCATCGTGCCGGAAACGCTGCTCGGCTATGGCCGAAAGGCTCGTCGGCCACAACGCGAGGTCGTGCTGTGCATCGACCAAAGCGGCTCGATGGCAGCCTCGGTGGTATATTCCAGCATCTTCGGTGCAGTGATGGCCACCTTACCGGCAGTCGCGACCAGGCTGGTGGTATTCGACACCGCGGTGGTTGACCTGAGCGAACAGCTCGACGATCCCGTGGAACTGTTATTTGGTGTGCAACTGGGTGGTGGCACCGACATCAACGGTGCGGTTGCCTATTGCCAATCCATCATCCGTGAGCCACGCAACACGATTCTGGTCCTCATTTCCGACCTGTATGAAGGCGGTGTCGAGGCGATGCTGCTGCGCCGCGCAGCAGAACTCGTGGACAGCGGCGTGCAGTTCATCACCTTGCTGGCCCTGAGCGACGAGGGTGCGCCTGCCTATGATCGAGACCTCGCCGGCAAACTCGCCGCCCTGGGTGTGCCCTCGTTTGCCTGTACCCCGGATGCCTTTCCCGGCCTGATGGCCGCTGCGATACGACGTGACGATGTCGCTACCTGGGCAGCAGGCCAGGGTTTGGTGACGAGCCGGGCGGCTCGATAAAAGATCGCGCGAGGTGCCACTGTTACGCCGTGACCGGCCCGTCGAAATCCAGCAGAGGTCCGGTCTTCGCTCCCGGCTCGGCGAACTGGAACAGTCGCTGACCCGGATTGCCCCGGGCCTTTCCTCCCGCCTCGCCGACACGCTCGACGCCCTCCGCCATCCCACCCGGCGCGGGTTGTTCCGGACGCTGGCGGCAGTGCCTGCCCTGTTCCTGCTCTATGTGCTGATCCTGATTCCCTTCACGCCAAGCATCAGCAGCATCCGCAAGGCGTCCTCGGAACAACCGGCCCAGATCCTCTCGGCGGACGGCAGGAAACTCACCGAGTTCAAGCAATCCAACCGGCAATGGGTCGCACTCTCCGGGATTTCGCCCCATGTCATCGACGCCCTGATCGCCACGGAAGATCACCGCTTTTACGCGCATTTCGGTCTCGACTGGCGACGCACCGCCGCCGCCGCGATCAACAGCTTTAGGGGCGATCGCCAGGGGGGTTCGACCCTCACCCAGCAACTTGCCCGCAACCTTTACCCGGAGGAGATCGGCCGGGCCCCGACGCTGACGCGCAAGATCAAGGAGGCGATCACGGCATTGAAGATCGAGGCCGTCCACAGCAAGGACGAAATCCTCGAGACCTACCTCAACAGCGTGCCCTTCCTCTACAACGCCTACGGCATCGAGATGGCGGCGCGCACCTATTTCGATACCTCGGCCGACCAGCTCGACGTACTGCAAAGCGCGACGCTGGTCGGCATGCTCAAAGGCAACAGTTACTACAATCCGGTACTCAATCCCGAGCGATCCCTGCAGCGCCGCAACACGGTGCTCAAACAGATGCTCAAGCGCGGGAAACTGACCGCGACACAACTCGACTCGCTCAGCAAGCAACCCTTGCGGATCGATTTCGAACGACAGACCGAGCCCCCGGGCCCGGCACCGCATTTCGCCAGGCAACTGCGCAAGTGGCTGATTGCCTGGGCCGACCGCAACGACTACAGCATTTACGGCGACGGGCTGGTGGTGCGCACCAGCATCGATTCCCGGCTGCAGGCAGCGGCCAGTCAGGCCGTGACCCGCCAGGGCAACAGCCTGCAGAACATCGCCAACGCGGCATGGGGGAAGCGCTCGGCGTGGAGCACCGACTCCAGCCTGGTCCAGACCTTCATCCGCGAATCGCCGGAGTACGCCACCGCCATGGCCAAAGGGCGGACGCCCGCCCAAGCCATGCAGGAACTACAGGCCGACAAGGACTTCATGCGGGCACTGCAGCGGCAAAAGACGCGGATACAGATCGGTTTCCTGGCCATCGATCCGCGCAACGGCCAGGTCAAGGCCTGGGTCGGCAGCCGCGACTTCGAGGAGGAGGCTTTCGACCATGTACAACAGGCGCGTCGCCAGCCCGGCTCGACCTTCAAGCCCTTTGTTTACGGCGAAGCGTACCGCCAGGGCGCCAGCCCGAACGACCGATTGATCGATCAGGCGGTGGAAATAGACGTCGGCGGCGGCGAGGTCTGGCGGCCCGCGGATGGCACGCCGCCAAGCGGCGAAGCCATGACCCTGAGCGATGGGCTCGCCTACTCGAAGAACACCATCACCGCGCAACTCATCCAGCAAGTCGGCCCTGCCAAGGTGGCCAGACTCGCCCGCCAGATGGGAGTGCGCCAGAGCAAGCTCGAAGCCGTGCCTTCGCTTGCCCTCGGCACCAGCCCGGTCACCCTCAAGGAAATGGTTGCCGCCTACGGGACGATCGCGAATGGGGGGGGCTACCTCCAGCCGCTGCTGGTCAGCCGCATCGAAGACCGTGACGGCCGGGTCATCGAAGAATTCAGCCCGCAGGAACCCGAGCTTGCGCTCGGGCGTGACGTCGCCTACACCCTGCTCGACAACCTGCGCGGCGTCATCAACCGTGGCACGGGCAGGGATATCCGCAGCCGCCATGGCATCCGCGCCGACGTCGCTGGCAAGACCGGTACGACGCAGGACAACGCGGACGGCTGGTTCATCCTGATGCACCGGCAGTTGGTCGCCGGGGCATGGGTCGGTTTCAACGACAATCGCATCACGCTGCGCAGCGACTACTGGGGTCAGGGGGCGCACAGTGCGCTGCCGGTGGTCGGCGATTTTTTCCGGAATGCCTTGCGCGCTCGCCTCATCGATCCTCGCGCGCGCTTCGTGGCTCCTGAAGATACCGGTCTTTGGACGCGTGTCAGCGCCTGGTTCCGCAGCCTGCTGTCGCCAGAACCCGTCGCCGAACCCAAACCACCACCGACTGTCAAACCCGCCCGCAAACAACTGCCTCGCGAAGAACCGGCCACCCCCGCGCCGGTCGTATCGCCCCCTCAAACGCAGGGCGATCCGCTGCAGGAGAAGATCGACCAGATCCTGAAAGAGAGCAACGAAGCCGAACGGCTGCCAACGGATCCATCACCAGCGGCGCAGGCAGAGGACTCCCGGTGAAGCGGGATAGTGCAAGGCGTGTGGAAGCAGGTGCTGCGCGGGTCGGCATGCGCCGCCGCCTCGGCTCGGCTTGCCGCTTCCAGCACGGGGCGGCGAAGAGCTCTCTCGAATGGTAAGTAATGGATGACGAAGCGATTACGTACCGTACCCTGACAGTAAACCCCTTCATCTGCCAGTGACGCTTCCGTCACCGACCGAGTGGGTGGCGGGCGTCGGCGCAGACCGCTGCGGCGCCGTGCCGCAGGTTCCCAGGGCCTGATTCGTGGTCGCCCGATCGCGGGTTGACCGGCGCTGATTGCCGCCCCTATACTCGGTCGCATGCCACTCCCTCTGCACCCTCCTGGCGCACCGTTCGCCGCCCCGCAACGGGGGGAACGCCAGCGGCTGGCAGTGGCTGTGGCGTGAGCAGCCGGCGCGTCATCGACTGGTTGGTGCCGCCGCGAGCCGACGCCCGCGTCGCGGCACGGGCGCGGATTGTTGCCCGCTCTCTGCTGACCATCTCGGCCGTGGTGTCGCTGCTGCTCGTCGCCTTCTTCGCCGTGCGCAGCCGGCCGAGCACGCTCGAACTGACGCTCTTTGCGGTTGCGATCATGACGCCGGTCGGCGCTGCGGTTGCCCTCCGCTTCGTGTCGCGTCCGACCGAAGTCCTCCTGCTCACCAACCTGCTCGGCAGCGCGTATGTCGCCGTCTGGGCCTTTGCCACCGGCGGCGTCCTGTCGGCGGCGGTACCCTGGCTGATCGCGCTGCTGGCGACGCTTGGCACCTTCGGCCGGGCGCGCTTGCTGCTGGCTGCCTTCGCCATCGACATCCTGTTGCTCGTCGCGCTGTACTGGGCGACGGTGCGCGAACTGCTGCCGCCGAACCTGGTCCCCGCCGAGGAAGCCGCCCTGCTCGCGTTCATCGGCCAGCTCTCATCGCTGGTCGTCGTCGCCATGGCGGCGCGGATCGTCCTGCGCGCGCGGGTGGCCGCCAGCGCCAGCATACAGCGTGGTGAGCAGCGCCTGCATCGCATCGTCAATGGCATGCCGGCGGCGATTGCCCACATCGATTACACCGAGAGCACGCCGCACTATTCTTTCGTGAACCGGCGCTACGCGGAGCGTTTCGGGCGCACGGACGAGGCCGTCGGCGGCATGGGCGTTCCGGAGCTGCTTGGTGACGAGGCCTATCGCCGGATCGAGCCCCATCTGCAGCAGGTACGGCGGGGAGAGGCCGCCGAATACGACCTGGCACTGCCGATGCCCGACGGAAGTACCCGCTATGACCGCTCGTACCTGTTGCCCGACCGGGCAGAGGACGGCTCGGTACAGGGTGCCTACATCTTCGCCATCGACGATAGCGAACGCAAGCGGGCATTGCTTGCCTTAGAGTTGAGCCAGACGAGACTGGCGGAGGCGCAGGCGATGGCGCAGGTTGGCAACTGGGAATTCGACCTGCAGACTGAGCGCCTTGAGTGGAGCGACGAGGTCTATCACATCTGCGGCCACCGGCCGCGCAGCTTCGCCCCGTTCTTTACTGCCCACTACATGGCCGCGACGCACGTGGACGACCGGCCGAGGCTGGCCGCGGCTCTGGAACAGATCCTGGCAACCTCGGCTCCGCAGCAGCTCGAGCACCGCATTCAGCGTCCGGACGGGGTCGAGCGGACGGTAGAGGTGCGAGCCGAGGTCCTGCGCACGGATTCTGCTGGCCGTATCGTGAAGCTGGTTGGCATCATCCAGGACGTCAGCGAGCGTAAACTGATCGAGCAGCAACTCATCGCCGCCAAGGAGGCTGCCGAGTCGGCAAGCCGGGCCAAGTCGGTGTTTCTGGCCAACATGAGTCACGAGATCCGGACGCCGATGAACGGCGTCATCGGCATGGCCGACCTGCTGCTGCAAGAACCCCTGGCGGAGCGGGCGCGGCACTATGCGCGGACGATCCAGCGTTCGGGTCGGGCACTGCTCGGCGTGCTCGACGATATTCTTGACCTCTCGAAGATCGAGGCGGGGAGGCTGGATCTGGAATCTGCGAGCTTTAATCTGCAGGTGATGCTGCGCGAGCTGCAGGATCTCTTCGGCGAGGCGGCGCGGCTCAAGAACGTGACCCTACGGGTGACGGTGGCGGCGGATCTACCGCGTTGGGTGACTGGCGACGTCGTCCGGCTGCGCCAGGTGCTGTTGAACCTGGTGTCGAACGCGGTGAAGTTCACTACACACGGGACGATCGACGTCGACGCCTGTCGTGAGTCTGATGGCGCTCTGCGTTTCTCCGTCCGCGACACCGGCATCGGCATCGCGGCGGACAAGCAGACACAGATCTTCGAAGCGTTCGCGCAGGCCGAGCAGGGGACGACCAGACGCTTCGGTGGTACCGGGCTCGGGCTGTCGATCGCTCGTGAGCTGGTACGCCTGATGGGCGGCGAGATCGGGCTGCAGAGTTCACCGGGTGAGGGTTCATGCTTCTGGTTCCAAGTCCGCCTCCCCGAGGCAACGGCGCCTGCGGAGGCGAGACGCCGTGCCGTCGCCGGGTCTTTCGCTGGTCGCCGTGTTCTGATCGCCGAAGATGACCCGGTCAACGCCGAGGTGACGCGGGCAACGCTGGAGCACTACGGAATCGATGTCGTGCTGGTGCCCGACGGTGAGCAGGCTGTGACCGAGCAGGCACGCCAACCCTTCGACCTGGTGCTGATGGACTGCCAGATGCTGCAAATGGACGGCTTAGAGGCGACACGCCTGATTCGCGAGGCGGAGAAGCTACGCGGGACGCAGCGGACGCCGGTGGTTGCGCTGACCGCACACGCCATGGCGGGCTATCGCGACGAGTGCCTGCAGGCGGGAATGGACGACTACCTGGTGAAGCCGTTCAAGGCGGAGGCGCTACGGCAGATGCTCGGGCGGTGGCTCAACGATCAGCCATGAGCGACGGCATGCCGGATTTCTTCCTGGACACCGGCCTGCGCACCAACTGGACGCTCGGTGATGAGGCGCGTCGCATTATTTTGGCGGAATACATGAACAGCTGCGCCGGGGGAATTCATGGTCCTTCCCTGTTTACGTTCATTGCTTGCGGTGCGACTTTGGGTGACCTATGGCCATCCGCCGGTGAAATTGACAACCTGTCCGGTGGCAAATGGGGAACGCCCAGATGCCAGGAATGCGATCAATTCCCCGATTTCCTGCGGCTCGCCGAGACGCCCCATGGGAACTTTGCTCGCGATTTCCCGGCGTCCCGCAGGGTCGTCGATGAATCGCGCACGTGGGTAATAGGCTTCGCTGTATAGGTAGTTCGGTGCCACGACATTCACCTGTATGCCGAAAGGCGCCGCCTCTTTCGCCAGCGCCAAGGCGAAGGCCGTTGTCCCGGCACGCACCGATGTGGCTACGGAAAACCCTGCTTCGGGCTGCAGATAACGCGCGGAAGTGATGAACACGAAGGTGCCGCGATGCGCCAGCTTCATCGGAGGCAACAGCAGTTGCGTCAGACGATACGGAAAGATCAGCAGGGCCTCCACACTCTGGCGCAGGGTTTCGAGCGAGACATCTTCTATTGGCAACGGCGTATTGGGAAAGACATCGTTGGAAACCACTGCATCGATCGTGAGCCCGCGTTCTCTCAACTCTTCGGTAATGGCATCAGGCGTTTGCCCGCGTAGCGCCACGGCGCCCGCATGCGCGATTTCAAAATTCCGGGCGACGTCCGGGTCGACAAAGCCGGTATCGTGACAAACCAGCCGGTGTTGCTCTCGGAGTAATACTGGAACCGCTCCGGGACCAACATATTGGCATGCATGGGTCAGCAGCAAGGCATCCATGATCAAGCTCCTCCGTTCACTGATCGATGATCGTCAACAATCACAAAGGAACCCTCCGGGTCGGCCAATGGCCGATCCGGGTTGTAGAGCAATTCCACACGACCGGTTTCCAGCATGCTGGCAAAGACGGCGTTGTTGACGTGGTTGGCGGTCGGTATCGACGTAGCGCAGTTTCTCGTTGGTCCATCGCGGGAAATCATCGATCGTCGTCTGTTCGAAGGCCGTCGTTTCAGTTTTTTCCATGATCGGGCACCTCCACGTTGCCTGGCGATTCATGGTCCGGGGTGGCCATACGCTGGATCGCCTGCCGGCAAACGGTGAGGATTTGTCCGGAAAAAACCGGGTCGTCCACCGCGCGGGCCAGCGAAATGCCGCCGACACACAACGCCATGAAGGCCATCGCATCGTCCAGGCGTGCCGGATCGATCGGGCTGCCTTCGTCAGGAGGAATGCAGAGGGCGCGCAACGATTTGCGCAACTCTTCCTCGTAGACCTTTTTGAAACCGGGATTGCTTCTCGCCGCATCCGACGCCAGCGCGGCTAGCGCACAACTGTCGGCCAGGTCGTCGCGATGCGCCGTCGCCAGATAGCGTTTCCCCAGCCGCAGCAGCCGACTCGGCCAGGACTCTTGACGGGCCTGCCCCATCCAGCGCGGACGGTTGTCCAGCAAGGCAAACCGAAAGGCGGCCGCCGCCAGCTCGTCCTTGTTGTTGAAATGTGCGTAAAACGCGCCGTGCGTCAGCCCCGCATCCTGCATCACCGGGGCGATGGCGGCACCGGAAAGTCCTTCAGTCCGCAGGCGGGATGCCCCCGCCGTCAAAATGCGCCGCAGTGAAGCTTCTTTGAGATCAGAGCGACTGGTCATGGGTTCTCGCATGATATTGATCATGCGAAAGCATCTTATATGATGCGTATCATGTCAACCTGATTTCAGGAAAAAGAATGAAAACTCATGAATGACCGGTACTGAGTGCGAGTCTTCTGGCCGCAATTCACGATGAGGAGCTTGAGCGAGTGGACTTGCTCGTTGAGCGTTACGGTACTTTGCCGATGACCCGGCTGTCCGTCCCCTGAAACCCTGAAACTTCGTCCGCTACCCGGTCTTCAACCCGGCGGGGGTGCAGTCGCTGAACGGCATCGCCTGGTGGGCCGTGGTTCGTGATGATCGCCGGTGTCGAACTCGACCTCCGACAGGCCTGGGCGCATCGTCGCGAGAGCAGCCTCACCGCCGAACTGGCGCTCGGCACGCCGCTCGCCTTCGGCTGCCTGGCCGCCGGTCTGATGCAGCGAAGCCTTCACCGCCCTGCTGCTGATGGCGGTCGCCAGCACCATGCTCACCGTACCGGTCGTGGCGCCGAGGCTGCAGCGGCTGCGGGAGATCGTCTTGCGGAATGATGGATTATGCCGGACGGTGCTATACACTTGCGAACTCTTGCGGCTTGCCAAGACAACGTCTCGGCAACAACTCAGGGAGCGCACAAATGGCTGCGAAAGAGGCCAAAGCCCGCATCAAGATCAACAAGCTGCTCGAAGAATCCGGCTGGCGATTCTTCGACCAAGCCACGGGCAAGGCCAACATCGTCCTCGAACCCAAGGTCAAGCTGACCAAGGCAGCCGTCGACGCGCTCGGTGACAACTTCGAAGACGCCCGCAATGGCTTCATCGACTTCCTGCTGCTCAACGGTAACGGTTTCCCTCTGGTTGTGCTCGAAGCCAAGTCGGAAGACAAGAACCCGCTGGTCGGCAAGGAGCAGGCGCGCAAGTACGCCAAATCGCAAAACAGCCGTTTCGTTATCCTTTCCAACGGCAACCTGCATTACTTCTGGGACCTGGAACAGGGCAACCCGCACATCATTACGCGCTTCCCTTCGCCGGACTCGATCAAGGGCTACCATCGCTTCCGGCCCAATCCGCAAAAACTCATCACCGAGCAGGTTGGCAAGGACTACATCGCCCTGACGCAGATGCCGGGCTATGCCGCCGAAGCGAGCTGGAACAACCCCGCCGAACGCGACGCCTACATACAGAAAAACCGCCTGCGCTTCCTGCGCGATTACCAGAAGCGCGCCATCTCGGCGATTCAGGATGCCGTCGCCGAAGGCCACAGTCGTTTCCTGTTCGAGATGGCCACCGGCACCGGCAAGACCCTGACCGCTGCCGCCGTCATCAAAATGTTTCTGCGCACCGGAAACGCCCGGCGCGTGCTGTTTCTGGTGGACCGGCTCGAGCTTGAAGACCAGGCCAACAAGGCATTCATTGCCCAGCTCAAGAACGACTACACCTCGGTGATCTACAAGGAACGGCGCGACGAGTGGCGCAAGGCCAAGATTGTCGTGACCACCGTGCAGTCGCTGCTGTTCAACGACAAATAACGGCGCCTGTTCTCGCCAACAGACTTCGATCTGGTGATTTCCGACGAAGCGCACCGCTCCATCGGCGGCAACGCCCGCGCCGTGTTCGAGTATTTCGTCGGCTACAAGCTGGGCCTGACCGCTACGCCGCGCGACTACCTCAAGAAATTCGATGGCAGAAAACCGACGACCCGCAACCCTCGCGAGGCCGAGCGTCGCCTGTTGCTCGACACCTACCGCACCTTCGGCTGCGAATCCGGCCAGCCCACGTTCCGCTATTCGTTGCTCGAGGCGTGCGCGAGGGCTACCTCATCAATCCGGTGGTGGTCGATGCCCGCACCGACATCACGACGCAACTGCTCTCCGATCAGGGCTACGCCGTCGCCGTGCCGGTTGCCGACGGCGATGCCGCGCAGGAAAGCTTTTTCCAGAAAGACTTCGAGAAGAAATTCTGTTCCAAGGCGACCAATCGTCTCTTTTGCTCCATCTTCCCGGCCGAGTTCTATACGCAGGACAAGTTGCGCCGCACGGCGGGTGTGGATCGTCGCCTGACTCTGCGCGAGATTCTGGAGAAAATCTTCGACCTGATTCCCTATTTTAAAGGCAAGGACGAATTGCTCGAAGACGAATTCCAGAAATTCCTGCTCGACCAGCCGCCGGCGGCGCTGAACAGCCACGCCGCCGCCTCGTCGCCATGAAATACTTCTTCAAGGCCTATGCTACCGATGGTCGCCTGCGCGACATCATCGGGAAGGGCAAGTTGACCGAGCTCAACGTCAACCCCGCCTTCAGCATGGCCGACTTCAAGGCCGTACCCAAGGAATGGCGCGAGCGCATCCCGGAGTACGTCAAGGACGACGTCCAGCTCAACCAGTTCATGTAGGGGTGCCATGAAAAGAAGAACCACCCCGCTTGTTCCCGATGCCGCCGATCTGACAATGGATCGTCTGGTCGATGCCATCGCGCAGACACACCGGTACTTTTCCATTCAGGCCGGCAAGGCGGTCAATATTTCACTGACCCTGCGCAACTGGATGATGGGCTGCTTCATTCAGGAATACGAACAATACGGCGCTGACCGCGCTCAGTATGGTGAGCAATTGCTGGCCCGTTTGGCCGGGGCCTTGGCGCAAAATGGCATGGCGCATGTTGCCGAAAGGGATTTACGCCGTTTCCGACAGTTCTATCGAAGCTATCCAGGAATTCGGCAGTCGCTGACTGCCGAATTGCAGCAAGCCCTTCCACCGTCACGAATTCGGCAGTCAGCGACTGCCGAATCGGACAGCGCTAATCTGCTGGAGAAACTCTCCTTTACCCATCTCGTCGAACTGATCCAGATCGACGACGCTGAAAAGCGCGCGTTCTACGAAGCCGAATGCATGCGCGGCGTCTGGTCGGTACGCGAACTCAAGCGCCAGATCGCCAGCCTCTACTACGAACGCAGCGCGCTTTCCCGCGACAAGAAAAAGCTGGCGGCGCAAACACAAACCGCCGTTTCACCCGCACCGACTTTCCCCATCCGCGATCCCTACGTCTTTGAGTTCCTCGGACTCAAGCCGCAGGAAGTCATGGGCGAATCACAACTGGAAGACCAGTTGCTCGATCACCTGGAAACATTCCTGCTCGAACCCGGCCATGGTTTTTGTTTCGAAGCGCGGCAAAATCGCCTCCTGATCGGCGACACGCATGGCTTCGTGGATCTCGTTTTTTACCACCGCATCCTCAAATGCCACGTGCTGGTGGAGCTCAAGCTGCAAGCCTTCAGCCACGAAGCCGTCGGCCAGCTCAACACCTACGTCACGTGGTACGCCCGCCACATGATGAGCGAGGGCGACAACCCGCCCATCGGCATCCTGCTGTGCACCGAAAAAGACCATGCCCTCGTCGACTACGCCATGGCCGGCATGGACAACCAGCTTTTCGTTTCCCGCTATCAACTCGAACTGCCGAGCAAGGAAGTGTTGCAGCGCTTCCTCGAAGACCACCTGAAAGACGTCTGACCCATGCTCGACACCGAAACAAAACGCCGCATCGACGCCTGCCGCGACATCCTCGTCGGCAAGGTGCCCGACCCGAAATCGCAGGTCGAACAGATCACCATCGCCCTGATCTACAAGTTCATGGACGACATGGACGCCGAGGCGGAAGAACTCGGCGGCAAACGCAGCTTCTTTGCCGGCGACTACGCCAAGTACGGCTGGGCCAGATTGATGGCCCCCGGCCTCGGCGGCCACGATGTGCTGAACCTGTATTCCGAAGCCATCGGCAAGATGACCGAGAACTCAGGCATCCCGGCCTTGTTCCGCGACATCTTCAAGAACGCCTATCTGCCCTACCACGACCCGGAGACGCTGCGCAGTTTCCTCAAGGAAACCGACGCCTTCACCTACGACCACTCCGAACGTCTGGGCGACGCCTTCGAATATCTGCTCTCGGTGCTCAGTAGCCAGGGCGACGCCGGCCAGTTCCGCACGCCGCGCCACATCATCGACTTCATGGTCGAGGTCATCGACCCGCAGAAGCACGAGAGCATTCTCGACCCCGCCTGCGGCACGGCGGGCTTCCTGATTTCGGCCTGGAAACACATTCTTAAACAGAATTCCTCCATTTGTCCTCAGGGAGAGCAACCGGGAAGAGGCCATTCTTCATTATTCGGTCCAGCGCATGCGGTCGGAGACCATTTTCGAGAAGAACTGGGGACTTTACGAAAGCCTGTTGCTTCAGTGTCTGTCCGTTGAGCCTGGAACAGCGCCGGCAGTGATCGGCGAGCTGTACAAATATCACCTGCGCATGCCGCTTGATTTGTCCCGCATCGCCGAATCCTTGCAGCAACTGATCGAGCATCACGCGTTGACGACCCGTCCTCAGCGTCTACGGATCATCAGCGGGATCAGTGGCCGGGTGACGTTCAAGAATGCGATCACGGCGACGTCGATGACGTTGTCCCAGTGCTCGCCGGACATGGCGGGAAAGACCGCGTCGGCATCCATGCCGGCGTTGTTGACCAGGATCTGGATCGGGTCGGCGGCGACGAGGTCCGACAGCGCCGTCGCGGTAGGTTCGCGTTCGGCGCCAGCGAAAATGACGGCTTCGACGCCGCCGCCGCAGATGACGATCTCGCCGACGACAGCCGCGGCCTTATGCCACGGTTGCGGTTGGCGTGTACGATGACGTGTCGGTCGGTGGCCATCTGCTCGGAGCGCGCATCGCTGGCCGCATACTCGACTGGGCGCGGGGCGAGGCAAACATCATCGGCTGGCTGCTGCAGACCAAGGCGCTGATCATGATCATCGTCAACATCCGCGTCCGCTTTGCCCGGGCGACCTGCCCCATGGCGAAACGTTACGCCCTGCGCGTTTCCTGGGCCCGTGTTCATCGACCCGCATCGAGGGCAGCAGGCTGTCCGATCGCGAGGTCCAGCGCCTGCTGTCCAATCTGCAGATCAGGTCTTTCGCCACCCGGGATGACGAGGTCCACAACGAGTAGCTTGAGCGATTGGACTCGCTCGCCGTGCGTTGCTTGGCGGATGACCCGACCACCTGCTTCCTGAACTTTGGTCAACTACCCGGCGCGCACACCAGTTCCGGAACCACCATCTTCCAGGATTCGCATTGCGCGTTGATCCGGGACTTGTATCCCTCCGGGCAGACAGCTCGGCTTCCTCGTCGCCTTCGCGCTGCTCGGCTACGCCTTCCGGGCGCTGATACGGCGGCTGGCGGAACGCGACCGCTGGCATGTGGCGCTGATCTGGCTGACCGTCTGCGCCTTCGGCGCCGACTGGTCGGGACTGCACTTCATGGTCGGCGCATTCCTGGCGGGAGCGATCATGGACACCGAGTGGTTCGATCAGGAGCGGATGGACCTGTTGCGCCACCATGTGCTGCTGGTCGTCATGCCGGTCTTCTTCCTGAGCACCGGCCTGCGCACCAACTGGACGCTCGGCGGTGAGGCCGTATTCGTCGCCGCCGGCATCCTGCTCGTCGCGTCGGTCGGCGGCAAGCTGCCCGGCGCGCACCTCGCTGGCCGCCTGCTCCACTGGGCGCCGGGCGAGGCGAGCCTCATCGGCTGGCTGCTGCAGACCAAGGCGCTGATCATGATCATCTTCGCCAACATCCTGCTCGACCAGCAGGTCATCAGCAGCGAAGCCTTCACCGCCCTGCTGCTGATGGCGGTCGCCAGCACCATGCTCACCGTACCGGTTGTGGCGCCGAAACTGCCGCGGCTGCGGGGAATCGTTTTGCGGAGTAATTGACCGCTCGAGGTTGGGCGGCGCGTGTCCAAGTTCAACCCAACTCACAGGAACTGCGGGCACGCCTGCAGATGCGCTTCACTTCGGTCAGAATTCCCTTACATTGGGAACGTCAGATCTTCGGCCAAGGCGGAATCTCTAGGCGGAAGGCCCTAATGACTGCTACCGACGCGAAGCGGACGCTCGGTGACCGGTTTACGAGCCACAATGCTACTCAAAGCCGGGGCGATATCGGGCGACTCCTCGGCAATCGATAGCTGTCGTTATTCCGCCTCATCGCGGGCGGAGCTCCGAGCGCTTTGCGTAAATCGTTGAGACAGCCCACGGCGCGTCTTTCAGCCAGTTCCTTGGCAAAGGATTGGAGACCGTCAGGCGGCCGGCGTCACGAAATCGTCCCGCATCCTGAACGCGGCGGAAGAACCGCTCTCGACAAGAACATCGAGCACATACAGGATCGCCTCGCGCAGGGCCGGATCGCGCTTGAGTTCCAACGGCCGTGCGTAGACATGCCGTTGGAGAAGAACTTCGAGCATGAAAACGGTGTTGGATTCGCGCAGCATGTTGGCGGGATTTCCGCGTCTAAGCGCGTTCGCGATGCGCACAAAGGCAGCGGGCATGGAACGCTCGCCGATGTGATAGAGGAAACGGACGTAGCTGTCCAGCACGATCCAGACCGGCGGCAGCGCGTCGAAGAGCGCGTCGACATTGTGGGCATAGCCTTCCAGGCTCCGCCAGTGCCGCACGTTGTCCTTCCACCACGCAGTCAGAAAGATCGTCGACAGCACTTCGCTGCCGTGCGGATGCTCCCTGTCCAGGTGCGCGACCCACTTGGCGCGCTTGACTTGCTCGGAAAACAGGTTCCACAGGAACCAGTAGTGCGGTGTATTGGGATTGCTGTCCTCGCTGGTCGTGAACCCCCGGATGACGTTGTGGACCTCGCGTGGATGCCGGTCGACAGCGTCGAGAATCGGCTGGAGGACTTGCTCGGCATCGGCGTCTGACGCCCGCATCGCAAATTGCTGAATTCGGTCGGATATCGCCTGCTCCCTGTCAAAGTTCCTTTCGCGCCGGTCGGGAGAACGATCGTGCTCACGGTTCCAGCACTCCACCAGGTCTTCGCTGGCGCGTAGGTGTGCGGTCACCGCCAGAGGCTCGTTCGGCACCTGGCCGAGGATCGCAAGAACCTTCGCGTTCGCCTCGGCTCCGAATATCTCGGTGATGTCGAACCTGACGTGCGCATCTGCGGCGATTTCCCCCTCGGTCCAGAACCGCTGGCGGACGTTTTCAGCCGCGGCGGCGGAGATCGAGTCCGGCGTGCGCCGCTTGTCGTAGTGCTTCTTCTCCTCGGCGTTCCAGTCACGATCGGCAAGCGCGGCCTCGGTCGCGATGGCGTTGACGGCGCGCAGGGCAAGGGCGGGGTTCGCGGCCCAGAACTTGTTGTCGATGCCCCAGGTGGCGTACGAACGGACTTCGTCGATCGGATGGGTCACTGCGGCAATAAAGGCCTGGCGCACGCGTGGCGTCTGGATCTCTGTCAAGGTCTTGGAGAGCAACAGGGACACGACGAAAGCACACGGGCGATCCGCAAGCATCGAGAACCGCTGCACGCGGTCGATGGTTCCCCACTGGTCCGCATGCCTGGCGATTTCGTAGCAGATGACGTCGATGCACCACTCCTTCTCTTCCGGCAACATCTCGTCCCAGTGATCGCGAACGCAGACGGCGGCCACAAATCCTGGAGCGTTGCGGCTGTTGTCGGGATGTTCCGCGGTGCGGTCCATACCCTTGGCACTTGCCAGTTTCTCCCGCCACCGCGCAGGGTCGGCAGAGCCGGCCTCGCGCTGGAAGGTCTGGAGGCCCCACATGTAAACGCCCAGTCGGGCATTCATTTCGCCCAGGTTCTTTGTGCTCTCGTCAATGAGTTGCTGCACTTCCGGGGCGGGAGGCTTGGGTTCGAGGCGGATGTAGTTCCTCGGAGGCGCCTCGCCGTCCCTCACCAATGTCTCGTCCGCTGCTGGCTGGGTATCGGCCACGTCGTACTGCCGAAAGTCCATCCGATGAAGGGCAAGCTGCCAAGTGAGGTCCCGCTTGTTGCGCTTGTCCGGCGCGGGCAGTGCCACGATGAAGCGGTCGATGATGGCGTGAACCCGCGGGGCCAGAGAGCCCAGTTGCAGGTTTGCGATGGCCGCTTCAAGGTCGTGCTTGCGGTGCGGCAGCGCGTTCGACTTCTTCCGCTCCTCTTCGTAGATCTTGTTTTCGGCGCGGAGGGTCGGAAACAATCCCGTGAGGCTCGAAGTCTGGTGCTCGCCGGCCATGCGGCTGCGATCGATCTCGATGTAGTCCTGCACCGACAGCAGCACCAGAAGGGCCTCGCCTGACTGGTGAGGATGAGCGGTCGCCACGCTTGCGACGACGGCTGTGAGCGCGGCGGAATCGCTGCGCTGGAGGATTTCGAGCAGCACCGCGTCGAGCCCCTCGGGATGGGATTTGGCGTAGTCGAGTAACCACTTCTCGAAGGCCATCAGCAGCGACTGGAGCGAATAAGGCCCGACAGTCATGCCGCGATACAGGCCCCAGAGGCGCGGGTTCACCCATTGCTTCCGCGTGGTCCCGTTTGCAAACGTGAGCTCGACTTCCCAGGCGGGTTCGAGGCGGTCACGGAGACGCGGATGCGCGTACCACTCGGCACTGTGATTGAAGACCTGGATCAGGAAGTCGAGGCCCTTTCTCGGATGGTGCGTGAGCAGGTTGATCCACGGCCCCCGGAAGGCACTGGCAGGGAAGAAGTCATGGCGCAGGTGTCCCTTGATGCCGAAGAAGAGGTCAATATCAATGGATGAGCGGCCATAGGGTTCCGCGCGAAGATATTCCTCCGTGGCGAGGAGGGTATCCTGCGCGACGGAGATCAAGAGGTCCGGCAGGTCGCGCGCGGCGGGCGCACCGTCGAGGCCCGCAAGGAGGATGTCGCGGAACTCCTCGGCGACGGGATCGCGGCGGCGTCCTTCCCTGATCTGCCCGCGAAGGACAGCTTCGAAGCGCACGGGGTCGGCCTTCGGGATCTTCGCAATCACCTTCAGAATGCGTTTGCGCGTGTCTCCTCCCCTGTAGTGGTCAAAGCGCGGGAGGAGCCAATGGGCAATGCCGGCAACATGTTCGGCCCCGTCGATGTCAGGTGCCCACCAGCTGACGCCGCGCACGGCATCCTCGATCAATGCGAGAAGCAGCGGTGCGTCTTCAGGTCCGAAGCTGCAGATGCTGCGATGCACCAGTCTCACGACGGTTGCCCAGACCACGCCTTCTGGCACGCTCAGGATCGAGCTGTGGCCGCGCATGTCGGCAAGCCACGCGGGCGACGTCACACAGGCGACGCGCAGGAGATGGATGACCCTCCTGAGGATGGCACGGTCATTAGCGAGCAGCTCTGCCTCGTGCCGCGTCAGGAATTCTGACGCCGACGGTGCCTTGAGCAGCGAGACCAACGTATCGTCGCGGAACTGGGCGGGCACGTCGGCCTGCGCAATGGCCGCGCTGAACAGCCGGTCCGCTGCTGGTGCGTCGCGGTCGACCAGTTCGGCAACCCACTTCCGGTAAGAGCGGCGCACCGCAGGATGCGGCCCTATCGCTGACGACAATGCCTTGAACGCCGTCTCATCCGTGAGGTGCTGTTCCTCGATCCATTGCAGGATGGCCCAGTCCTCGAGGACGTCGTGCGCCGTGGCCACGAGCAAAGCATTGGTGTCCGGCGAAACAACGAGGGAGTCCTGTTTGAGGAGGGCGATGGCTGCGGCATTGAGTCCTGTGGCAGGCACATAATCCGAAAGGGCACGCGCCCTGCACACCGCCAGCTCCTGTAAAGCCACTTCGCGCAGGCGCGGCATGCCTTCGGCCGGATTCTGGTCCGCGCGCACGATCTGCCGCCAAAACACGGCGCGGAACTCGCGCTCGTTCTCCGGAAGCGGACGTCCCGCATCCCACGGAATCTGCAATGCCTTGTCGATGAAGTACGGGTTGCGCAGGATCTCGCGCAGGGCGGGGTTCGCGAGCGGCACTGCCAGCGACGGCAAGGCGGCTTGGATCTCCTTCAATTCGGTGTCGTCAAGCGGCGGAACTTCGATGACCGCGTGATCGATCTCCGCCGCCTGGAGAAAGCTGGCCTGCACCTGCTCCACCGAATAATCGCGGCAGGTCATGAGGATGCCGAGGCCGTCGTCGCCCTGGGCGAGCGTCATGAGGTCGCTGAACGCGTCGCGCGTCGGCTTTTCGAGCAGGCGTTCGACGCTCTCGATCACGAGGACCTTGCGGCCCTGCGAGCCGAGGATAGCCTGAAGCTCGGTGGCCCGCGCCGGAATCTGGCTGCTGTGGAGTGTTTCGTCGATGTGAGCGACTGCGAATTCCTCCACCCGGAACCCGAAGGCGAAGAATTCGCGGGAGAGAAAGGCCACCGCTTCCTTCCCAATGACGGACTTGCCGCTGCCGGCTGGCCCCGTTATCAGGACGACTTGCTTCGCCTCGATGGCCGCAAGCACCTTTTGGACGATGCCGGGGCGCCGCATATGGAAGGCCGGTCCGATCGTGGTGCGGATCTTCCGGAGCACAAAATCAGTGTGGTTCTTCAGTGCCGTCAGTACGCGCTGCTCGTTCGCGCCCACCTCGCCGTACGCTTGGACGAGAGCGGCTGGAAGATCGGCGCGTTTCAGGCTCCGCGCGGCCGGTCCGGCCCCGCTCGCGAAGGTCAGAAGGGCGTCCCACGCGGCCTTCGCGCTCGTGACTGGATCCGGATCGGTTGACTTGAGGGCGAGCAGCGTCTTGATCTGTGCCTCGGTCTGGCGCGTGGAGGTGTGCAGGTCGAGGCTCAGGACGTGCAGCACGCGCAGGAAGGGCCACAGGTCCCTGGCAGTGACGGGCGTCCCTTCCAGTTTGCTGACGATCTCGCCTAGCTCCTTGCACTGATGGACGGACTTCTTCGAGACAAAACCGTCGAGGGACAGCCGTCTTTCGAACTCCTCGCCGTCAGCCGCGCCTCTGGCGCAGTCGAGCAGCCCGACGAAATTCTCGAGGAGCGTGTTCGTGCCGCGCAGCGTCACTAGAACAAAGCGGTCGTGCTGGGGATTGAAAGGGTCGGCCTTCTTGAAATCCTTCCAGGAATCGCCAATGGCCTTCTTGCATTCGTCATTGGCAGCACTGATGGTGAAGCTGCGCTTCACCTGCCCGACAAGGCGCGCAGTAGTCGCGCCTGCACGCGCGCAGACGACGAGGACGTCGTCCGTATTGAAGCCGAGATGCTCGGTCTGGAAATGGACTTCGGCAACGCCGGCATCTGTCAGGATCGGCGGGATGCTACGGACGAGCAGCTGAGCTAGCCAGTACGCTGCGACGTGCTGCTCGAAGAACACGCCCTCGCCGCCGGTGGAGATCGGACTTGAAACTCGCTTCTGGCTTGGGCCATTCATGCAATCCACCTAATGTTTCACTGTTTCGATAGTCGGGGAAAACCGCTCAAAAACTAGTTCAACGATGACATCATGCTAGCGGTTGTACGGCCCATCGGATGATTCCAGGGATCAGGAAGAGTAGCAAGAAAGCTTGATGCCTCATTGATTTGGCGGTGTTCCTATCGGGAGTCCGGTCTGTGTCGGTAGCAGACCTTCTGGGGTGAGTCATTGAGCGTCCGCTTTGGCCGATAAACGGTCGTTCGCAGCGGCGGTCCCTTGATCACCTCATAGTGTTGGCTGGCATCCTCTCGCCTTGCCACGCGGGTTGAGCGATCAAACCCGCACGTCCGCAGGGTGTCTCTTGCCCCAATTCACGACGAGCAGCTTGAAGGATCCGACTTGCTCGTTGAGCGTTAGAGTATCTTGCCAATGACCCGACTACCTCCGCCCTGGTCAACTGCCCGGCGCGTACACCAGCTCGGGAACCACCATCTCCCAGGATTCGCATTGCGCGCTGATCCGCGACTTGTATGCCTCCGCCACGTCCCTCGGCCGGCGCACGTGAATGGCGGCGACGCGGGCTTCGATGCACTGCATGTCGGTTTCCGGTTCGAAGTGCTGCGACAGGGCTCCGATGTCGACCCCTTGCGCATCGCACAATCGCCAGGCGCCGGCCGATGTCTGGCGCAGCGCGATCCGGCTGCCCACTGCCAGTGCGGCCAGTGCCCGGTGAATGGCGTGGCCGGGAGGGTGGCGCGCGGCAAAGTCGAGGTCGATCTGCCGCCAGCCCAGTCGCCGATGGCGACGCGCCAGTTCGGGCGGCGGCGCTGGCAGCGGCGCCGCGAGGCGACGCAGCAAGGCCGGCGAGTCGGACGAAGAGCGGGACGACGAGTCCGCCGGTCCTCCCGCCAACGCGTCGAGCCAGGCCTGGCCGCGAGCGAAGCGCGCCAGCGCCAGCGTCTTGCGGGCGCGGGTCATGGCCACGTAGTACAGGCGGCGCGTGGCGTCCGCATCCTCGTTGGCGCCGCTCCGCAGCCAGTCGCCATCGAGGACCGCGACGTGATCGAATTCGAGACCCTTGGCCCGGTGCGCGGTCAGCAGCAGCAGGCCGGTCTGCCGGCGGCGCGCTTCCCGGCCCCACTCGGCCAGCCAGTCGAGAAAGTGGTCGAGCGGCAGTTCGACGTTTCCGACATCGAGCGCATACTCGGCCACCGCCTCGCGCAGATAGCTCCACCAGTGCGCGGCAGGCGGCTCCGCGGGCTGCATCGCCAGCCACTGGCGGATCGTCGGTACGTCGATCAGCGCACTGTCTCGCGTTCGCAACCAGCCGACCATCGCCTGCGTTTCGCGCAGACTCCAGAAGCCGCTGCTGTCTTCATCGGCCTGCTGCACCGGAATGCCCCGCAGTTCGCAATAGCTGCGCAGCGGGTCGAGTGAGCGCCAGTTGCGGGCAATGATGGCGCAGTGCGCCCAGTCCCACGCCGGCGCCAGATTTGCCATGCGCTCGAATTCCGTGATCACGGCAAGGGCCTGCGTCCGATCGTTGTCGCCGGCCGGCAGGATCTGCACGCGCCCCTGGCCGACCGGGTCGAGGCCGGCCCATTCGCCGCCGGTGGCCTGGCCCTTGCGCGCCGCATCGATGTGGATCGGGTGCGCCTGCTTCATGCGGTTTGCCGCCGGAGCGATCAGCCGGTTGGCGGCTTCGATGATGTGGGCCGTCGAGCGATAGTTGTCGGTCAGGAAGGACGGCCTGGCGGCATAGTCGGCCTCGAAGCGACGGATGAACGCGACCGAGGCGCCATTGAAGGCATAGATGTTCTGGTCGTCGTCGCCGACGGCGAAGAGGTTGATGCGGCCGTCCTCATCCGGCCGCGTGCGGCCGGCCAGCGCCGAAATCAGTTCGTATTGTTCGGGTGCGATGTCCTGATACTCGTCAACCAGAATCCAGCGGAAGCCGGCCAGCAGGCGCTCGCGCTGCAGGTCCGCTTCCTCGGGCGGCAGGTCCTGGCCCTTGAGCAGCCTGACCGCCTGTTCGATGATCTCCTTGAAGCGGTCGCCGTTCGCTCCTCCTCCGCTCTGCGTGGCCAGACTGGCACCGACCAGGCGCATGGCCAGCGCGTGCAGGGTGAGCACGGCCACGCCGCGGGCATCGTCGCCGATCAGCTCGCCCAGGCGCTGGCGAATCTGCACCGCGGCGTGGCGGTTGTAGGCGAGGGCCAGGATGCCGTGCGGGTTCTCACGGCGGACGCGGATCAGGTAGGCGATGCGATGCACCAGCACCCGCGTCTTGCCGGAGCCGGGCCCGGCGAGGACGAGAACGTTGGTGCTTTCCCGCTCATCGGCGACGATCTCGCGCTGTCGCCGGTTGTTCAGTACCTCGACGATGTCATGCCACGACTGCGGCGTCGTCTGGCGCGTCAGTTCCTTGTCCCGATCGGGCAGCCAGCGGCGCATGAACTCGTCGCGTTGCAGGTTGAAGTAGTCCATCGTCAGGTGCAGCGCCTCGGCCATGGCCTTGAGTCCGCGCTGTACGTACTCGGCCATGACGTGAATCTGCACCACCTGTTCGTCGTAGTGCAGCCTGAGGGGCGCGAAATCCCCCGGCATGAACTTGCGCTTCCAGTCGGGCTCCAGGCGAATCGTCATGGCCGGCCGGAAGACGGCCAGTCCCTTGTTGAGGCGGATGATTTCCTGCTCGTGCAGCCACAGCAGCGCACGGTCGAGCAGCTTGGGCGTGATCGTTCTTTCTGTCTTGAGCAGCAGATCGGCTGCCAGCGCCGCCAGCAGTTTGCCCAGCGTCGTTTCGGCCAGTTGATCGGTACCGCGGGTACCGGCAGGCAGACAGCCGAGCAGGTGATCGAGCAGGCAGCCGGCGGCGGCTCGGCGGCGCCGGGCGGTGGCTTCCACGGCCGACCATTCGCGTTGCAGTTCGATGCCCAGCGATTCGACATCGACCCGCCGCAGCTTCAGGCTGCCCTGGCCGCCTTCCTCGTCGCGGCCGTCGGCGGCGAGGCTGCTCAGCAACTGGCGCAGGCGCTCCGGCAGGGCGTCGGCGTGGCCGGCATCCTTCAGGTGCTGGTTGGCGTGGCGCAGATGGAGGATCGACGATTCGCCACGGCCCAGGTCGGGGTGCTGCTCGCGCAGCAGACCGATCAACGCCGATTCGAGTGCGGCGGCCTGCGCGAAGCGTTTCCTCGACGATCTCTCGACGCCGACGTGGAGGTAGGCGGTCAGCGCCGTATCGTTGCTGGCCAGTCCCAGCGCCTCGAGGTCGTAGAAAGCGGCGCGGACCTTTTCGGGGGAAAGCCCGGAGACGAGCATCAGCTCGTCGGTCGAGATGCCTTCATCGACCGGCGCGCCGATCAGCGCGCCGACAATCGCCAGCAGCCCTTTCCGATACTCCGGCGCGATGACTCTTTTCTCGATCTTCTTGCGCGCTTCATCGAGCGAGGCGACGCGCAGCGAGGAGGGGAAGACCTGTACCCGGTTTTCCTCGCGCGTCAGCAGCTCGGCTTCTTCGAGCCACGAGACGGCGGTGCGCACGCGCGTGTCGTCGGTGGCCGAATCACGCTCGAAAGCGCCGTCTTCATCCTCGGCGAGGATTTCGCCGGCGGTGGCGATCAGGTCGCCCTCCTTGCCGCCACCCCGGCGTTTCTTCCGGTCGAGATTGCGCAGCGAGTGCAGGATGGCCTGGATTTCCTTGCGCGACAGCCGCGAGCGCGCCGACATGCCGAATTGCCGCTCGACATCCTCGACCGTGTAGAGGAGAACGCAGCGTGCCGACTGACGGTCGCGGCCAGCGCGGCCGGCTTCCTGCAGATAGTTCTCCAGCGAACCGGGAATATCGGCATGGATGACCAGACGCACGTCCGGCTTGTCGATCCCCATGCCGAAGGCGTTGGTGGCGACGATGACGTGCAGGTCGCCTTCGATGAATGCCTTTTGCGTTCCCTTCTTCGTTTCCGGTGGCAGCCGGGCGTGAAAGTGGTCGACCGCCCAGCCTTTCTGCCGCAGAAAGCGCGAGACTTCCTCGGTTTGATGGCGTGTCGCGCAATAGACGATGGCGCCACCGGGCAGCTCGGGCGGCAGATCGGCTTCCAGGATCTGATGGATGTGCGAGAACTTTTCGGCCGGGCTGGTCGGGACGACGCAGAAATCGAGGTTAGCACGATTGGCGCCGCCGTTGAAGCAGCGCAGCTCGATGCCGAGCTTGTCCCTGAAATGATCCAGGATGTCGACCACCACAGCGGGTTTGGCGGTGGCCGTCAGGCAGAGGACGGGCGGGATCGCCTGATTGCCGGCCTTTTCACGGATGAAGCGCCCGACATAGCGATAATCCGGGCGGAAATCCTGCCCCCATTTCGAAAGGCAGTGCGCCTCGTCGAGGACCCAGGCGCCGATTTCGCGTTGCGCCAGCACCTTGCGCAGCGTGCGGTTGCGCAGTTGCTCGGGGGAAACGATGAGAATGCCGATGTCGCCCAGGCGCAGGCGGTCGAGGACGTCGGCGCGCTCGGGCATCGAAAGCAGCCCGTTGAGCGCGGCGCAGCTTCGGATGTTGCGGGCCTCCAGTCCGGCCACCTGATCGGCCATCAGGGCCACCAGCGGCGAGATGACGACGGTCAGCGCACCGGTCTTGTCGAAGCGCGAGAGCGCGGGGATCTGGTAACACAGCGACTTTCCGGTTCCCGTCGGCAGAATCCCGAGGACGTGTTCGCCGCGCATCGCCGCTTCGACAATGCTCTGCTGCAGCGGCTGGCCCGCTTCGTCGGCCGGCTCCGGACGAAATTCGGGGAAGCCGAACCAGCGCGCGAGTTCCTTGCGGGCATCGTGCCGTTCCCCGCACCACTGGCAGGCCGGGTCGGCGCAGGCGGTATCGCGCAAACGCCTGATCAGCATGCCGGCCTGCGGAAACTGATGGCGCACCCACGGTGGCATCACCGAGTTGCCGCCGGCCACCGACAGCCAGGCCAGTGCGTAGGCCAGGGCCCAACCCTGGCCGGCGGCATCGGCCACAACCTCGCCGAGCTGCGTCGCGCAGACGTGTCCGGCGAGTTGCTGGCGAATGGCGGCGAGCGCTTCGCCATCGCTCGGACGGGCCTTGTGGCGCAAAGCCATGAAGAAGCGATCCAGCCCCGACTTTCGGCTGTGCACGGTCGTCAGCCAGTGCCAGGCGAGAACCCGGTTCGGCGAGGCTTCGGCCAGCGCCGTCTGCTGGTTGCGGAAGACCTCGAGCGTCAGTTGCGCGTCGAGCAGCGGATCGTTCAAACGCCCGCGCTGCAGTTGGCCGTCCTGATAGTGCTTGACCAGATGGTGGTAGGGATTGCGCGGGAAGGCCAGCGGGTTGAGCCATAGCGTGTCGACCACCGGCAACTGCAGTAGCCGCAGGTCGGGCTTGGCGGCGGCCAGATGCGGCAGGTCGAAAGCGATCAGGTTATGGCCGAGCAGGAAGCTGGCGCCCTCGGCGAGCGCCTCGAGTTCCTCCAGCGCGGCCAGCAGATGGCCCTGCCGGAAACGCAGCGACCTATCCGGCTGGTCGCCGCGAACGGCGGCAAAACGGTGAATCCGACCATCGCGCAGCCCGACTTCCAGGTCGATAGATAGACAGCGGGGCGCGAAACTACTCATGGGCAGCGTGAGTGGGCGTTTACGCTGCACCATCCCATGACCGTCCGATGCTCTTCTAGATCAGCGCGCCGTTGATCGAGATCACCTGTCCCGAGATGTAGGCGGCCTGATCCGAAACCAGGAAGCCGACGAGATCGGCGACTTCCTCGGGCTTGCCGGCGCGCTGCATCGGCACCAGTGTCCTGATCGTTGCAGCGTCGAAAGCGCCGTCGGCCATGCCGGTGGCGATGATCCCCGGCGCCACGGCATTGACCGTGATGCCGCGGCTGGCCACTTCCAGCGCCAGCGACTTGCTCGCGGCATGCAGCGCACCCTTCGCCGCCGAGTAGTTGACCTGGCCGCGGTTGCCGGTGATCGCCGCCACCGACGAGATGTTGACGACCCGCCCCCAGCGCGTACGGATCATCGGCAGGATCAGCGGCCGGGTGACGTTGAAGAAGCCGTTCAGGGAGACGTCGATGACGCTGTCCCACTGCGCGCCGGACATGCCGGGAAATACCGCGTCGGCATGGATGCCGGCGTTGTTGACCAGGATCTGGATCGGGCCGGCGGCGAGGAGGTCCGCCAATGCCGTCGCCGTAGGCTCGCGCTCGGTGATGTCGAAAACGACCGCTTCGGCGCTGCCGCCGCCGGCGACGATTTCGCCGGCGACCGCCTCGGCCTGCGCGCGGCCGCGGTGGGCGTGCACGATCACGTGGCAGCCGTCGGCGGCCAGGCGGCGGCAGATCGCCGCGCCGATGCCGCCGCTGCCGCCGGTGACCAGCGCGCGCTTCATGGCCGTCGTACCGCGGCGATCTTGGCGGCGTCGAGGACGACGGCGGCGCGTCCGTCGACCAGGCAGCGGCCGGCGTGGCTGACCGAGAAGCGGTAGAGGAGATTGTGGCTGTCGCTCGACAGGCACTCGGCCTGGACGCTCAGTTCTCCAGGCAGGTCGTCGAGTCGGGCGACGTGCAGGGTCACGCCGCGCAGGCTGGTCAGGTAGCCATGGCGAGGCCGTCCACCGGTTTCGGCAAGCAGCGCGCCATGCACGGCCATCGCCTGCGCCGCGTACTCGATGGCGCTCGCCGCGCCCAGGCGACCCTCGGCGCGCAGCGGGTTGGCCGGGTCGGTATGGCTGGTTGCGCGGCAGGAAATCGTCGTTGCCGACCAGTCGACGACCGACTCGAGCAGGCACATGCTGCCCTGGTGGGGGATATGCTCGGCGATCCAGCGATGGTCTAGCACGGGACGCAGTCCACGCGCAGTTGCATCGGCGGCAGGTAGTCGAGGCAGACGCTGCCCCCTTCGCGCCTGGCCAGCCTCTGCAGCAGCGGCAGGCTGCGCAGCGCCGGGATCGTCGTGCGCAGGCTTTCCAGTTCGCCATCGGCCAGCCTGGCGGCGTCGTCGGTGCTTGGCGTGACGGCGATGCGCGCCAGCGAGCGGACGCTCTCGACCGGGGTCAGCAGCAGCGCCACGCCGGCGCAATCAGGGATCGGCCGCTTGCGGTGCAGGGGTTCCGGATACTCGCTGTCGTAGGCGATCAGCAAGGTCGCCCGTTGGTCGACGACGACTTGCGCCAGCGCATCCAGCAGACCGGCGCCAAAGCTCGCATCGAAGGCGCAAAGCACCTGGCACGGGGCCATCGCGCCGGTGGCGATGCCCCAGTAGCCTGCGGCGGCGTTGTGTACCGAGTTGTGGAAGCGGGTCGGCGAAATCCGGCGGTCGTCGGTCGCCAATTGCTCGCACAGCGCGTGACAGTTGTGGCCGTCGGCGCCGGACGCGGTGAACACCGTGGCCAGGGTGCCGACGTCGGCTTCGGCATGGGCGGCGGCTTCCAGCCCAAGTGCGAGCGCCAGCTTGACGACACGGCTGGCGCGCCGGCGCTCGGCCGGAGGCAGAACGTTCGGCACCGGCAGCACGGAAGGCGCTGGCGTATAAGCCTGTTCGCCGCGCAGGATGGCGCAGGCGGTCGGCCAGTCCAGCATGCCGGGGGCGAGGAAGCCGACGCCGTCGACCCAGGCGGTGAGCGGAGTCGGTCTCATGCGCTGATGCCGAAAACCAGGCTGCAGTTGCTGCCGCCGAAGCCGAAGGAGTTGCTCAGTGTCCGCTGCACGCGCGCGGCGCTGGGAGTGAGCCGGTAGTCGATCGGGATCGCCGGGTCGGCTGTCCTGGTGTGCGGGCTGCCGGGCAACAGCTCGTGCGTGAGCGCCAGCGCGCAGATCAGCGCTTCGACGGCGCCGGCGGCTCCGAGCGTATGGCCGGTCGCCCCCTTGGTCGAACTGCACGGCGTGCGCTCTCCGAACAGCGCGGCCACCGCCTTGCCTTCGGCCGCGTCATTGCTCGGCGTCGCGGTGCCGTGCAGGTTGATGTAGTCGATGTCGAGGGGGCGCAGGCCGGCCGAGCGCAGGGCCGCCTCGATCGCCATGCGGGCGCCGAGGCCTTGCGGGTGCGGTGAGGACATGTGGTAGGCGTCGCTCGACTCCCCGTAGCCGAGCAGCAGCAGCGAGCCGGGGCGGGCATTCTTCGGCAGCCGTTCGAGCAGCGCAAAAGCAGCCCCTTCGGCGACCGAGATGCCGTTGCGCGCCATGTCGTAAGGCCGGCACGGCTGGCTCGAAGTCAGTTCGAGCGAAGCAAAACCGTAGAGCGTCGTCAGGCACAGGGAATCGACGCCGCCGACCAGCGCCGCGTCGATGCTGCCGCAGGCGAGTTGGCGAGCCGCTGCCGCAAAGGCCTTGGCGCTCGACGAGCAAGCCGTGGACACGGTCATCGCCGGGCCTTCGAGGTCGAAATAATCGCGCGCGAATTCGGCCAGCGAGAAAGGATTGTGCGTGTTGCGGTAGATGAAATCGTCGGGCAAGGCGCCACCGTGCGGGTCGCGCCGGCGGTAGGCGAGTTCGGCCTGCAGGATGCCGCCGGTGCTGGTGCCGAGAAAAACCCCGAGGCGGTGGCGGCCGTAGAGCGCAGCCGCCGCGCGCACCCGTTCGGCCAGGCCATCGGTTTCAAGGCCGAGTTGCGCCAGACGGTTGTTCCGGCAATCGTAGCGCGCCAGCGTCGCCGGCAGGGTCTGATCGTCGACCGCCGCCACCTCGCCGATCCAGGTATCGATCACGGCCGTTTCGAAAGCGCAGGGCGCCAGGCCACTGCTGCCCGCGCGCAGGCCTGCCAGCGTCGCAGACAGGCCGCGGCCGAGGCAGGTGGTCAGGGTGTAGGCGGAAACCAGCAAAGGGATCAAGTGGATGCTCCAGATCGTCGGAGCCGAATATTAGCAGAGGACGATTGCCGGTTGCCCGACGCATCGGCAACGACGAGCGGCTGCACGGCCGGCGGGACGTTCATGCCGACAGCCGGCAGACCAGCATGTTGTTGGCAAAGGGTTTGCCCTCGTTCATCGGCAGCGTTTCGACGCGAAAGCCGAGTGCGTCGAGGAGTTCGGACCATTGCGCAAGCGTGCGCCCGTAGAGCTTTGCGAGGCGATGGCCGCGGCAGAAGGTGACCGCGTGATCGACCCAGTTGCAGAGGTGGTAGGGGAGGCCGGCGCCGGCATCGCCGACGCGCGTGACGAACAGCCCGCCTGGCAGCAGTGCTGCCCGAATCCGCTTCAGGACGTCCTCCTGACGCGTGTGGTCGATGTAATGCAGCGCGTCGAGGATGGTGACAACCTCCGCCTGGCCGAAGTCGACCGCGCACATGTCGCCTTGCCGGATGTCGACGATCGGGTGTTGCGGGCCGAAGGCGCGCCGGGCGCGTTCGACGTCCCTGGCCATCAGTTCATAACCGCGCAGGCGCAGCGGTTTCGGGGCGGCCGCCCAGTCGCTCGGCCAATGACCTTTCTCGTAGCGCGCGCGCGCCGCCAGCAGCCACGAAAACAGGCTGCCCTGGCCGCAGCCGAGGTCGAGAAAGCGCCCTTCGGCAGGAAAGATGCCGCGCCTGAGAAGTTCGCGGAAGATGCAGTCGCTGGACAGCTTGCCGCGCGCATAGTAGTAGGCGAAGTGCCCGCCGGCGCGGAAGGGGCGGCTGGCGTCGTCGAGCAGGGTGGACAGGAAGGGTTCGTTCATGCCAGGGAATGGGTCAGGGTGACGGGGTTGAGGCGACTCTCCGCGATGGCCTGCAGCAGCCGGGGCAGGACGGCGACGATCAGGGCTTCGCCGGTGGGTGCGCGCGCGGCGTGGCCGTCGTGCAGCAGCAGGATGTCGCCGGGGCCGAGACGGTGGATCAGCCGCTGGAAGACGCGCTGCGGATTACCCTCGCGGGTGTCGAAGGCGCGGCGTGTCCATGCCGCGAGTCGCAGATCGAGACGCGCCAGGACCGGGTCGAGCAGCGGGCTGCGCAGCCCCGCCGTCGGCCGGAAGAAGCGCGGCGCCTGACCGGTGATGTCGGACAGCGTGCTCTGCGCGGCCGCGATGTCGGCGTGCATGTGGCGCATGCCGAAGGCGGCGAAGGCGGATGAATGCGAGTCGCCGTGGTTCTCGACGCGGTGGCCGCGGCGGACGATTTCGCGGCAGAGCACGGGGAATCGGCGGGCGCGGCTGCCAATGCAGAAGAAACTCGCCGGCGCGCCGGCGATGTCGAGAAGGTCGAGAACACGCGGCGTGACTTCCGGGTCGGGGCCATCGTCGATGGTCAGGGCGATTTCCCGGCGTGCGCTGGCCGCGGCCGGCAGGCGTGTCAGATTGGTGCCGAGCAGGGTGCTGCGCGGCAGCAGGCCGGCCGTCGTCAGGATCAGGTGGTTGGCGGCCAGTGCCCCGAGCGCCCACGGCCAGTGGCCCGGCATCGCCAGGACGCCGAGCGCTGCTGCGCCGTGCAGGGCGAACGAAGCCTGGATGGCCGGCGAGGGATTCCAGGGTCTTGGCATGTGCTTCACGTCGGCAGGAGTCTCCGGTCGAGAAAATGTTCCCAGAGGAGCTGCCAGACAGGCCACGTGTGACCACCGGGGACGACCTGGCTGGCGGTCGACGGGAAGCAGCCGGCGATCTTCCGCAGGCCCGCGGCGAAGCGGTCTTCGGCCCCATAGCCGACGAAGACCGGGAAGTCGGCTGGTGGTTTCTGCAGCCATTGCCAGACGCGAAATTCGCAGTCGGCGAGTTGCTCGGCAGAGGGTTGCCAGTGGGCCAGCCCGCCAGCGTCGGCGATGGCATCGGCGGTTAGCCGGCTGCCAGGGTAGGGGGCGAGCAGGCAGAGGCCATCGACGCTGCCCGGCGAATCGGCCTGCTGACACAGCGCCAGCAGGCCGCCGAGCGAGATGCCGCCCAGCCAGAGGTTCCGGCAACCCTGCGCCCGCGCCGGCAACAGGATTTCTTCCTGCAGTGCGGGCAGAGCCTCGCCGCTGGAGATCATCGCCAGGTCGAGGTCTACCGCCAGGAGGTCGAGCGGCAGGCGGCGGCGCGTGATGGCGCTGAAGAAACCGGCGCTGACGAAGTCCGCCGCGTTCATGTGCGCGCCCGGCAGCAGCACCAGCCGCGTCGCTGCGCCAGTGATCCGGCCGAGGGTTCGCAGAGGTGCGCTCATGCCTGCGGTGCCGGCTGGATGAAGCAGGCCGAGAGGAGCAGTGCCAGGACCGCGCCCGGACCGACGGTGATGCCCAGCGCCTGCAGGACGGGCACCTGCGAAGTCGCCAGCGTGCCGAAACCGATCGCGGTCGTCAGGCAGGCGATGAGCATCGAGGCGACCGTCCGCGGTTCGCCAGCCAGCCGGCCGCCGAGGCGGTCGAAAAAGAGGGCGTAGTTGGAACCGATGGCGACGATCAACAGCATGCCGACCAGATGCAGCAGTTGCAGGCGGACGCCGGCCAGTTTGAGGGCGGCGGTGACCAGCAGGACCGTCAGCAGCAGTGGCATGATCACCCGCAGCACGCGGCGGGGCGAACGCAGGGTTGCGCCGAGCAGGCCAACGATGGCGACGAACCCCCCCAGCGAGAGGAGCCGTGCTTCGTCGAGGTAGTGCGCATACAGCTTGTCCACCTCGGTCTTCATGTCGATCAGCAGCGCACCGGAACCCGCCAGGGTCGCGCGCAAGGCTTCGGCGTCGAGCGCGCGCAGGTGGTCACCGGACGGCGGCCGCAACGGCAGGAGGACGCTCCAGCCGTTGCGCCGCGGCAGCAGCAGGGCGTCCACGGCGAGCGCCAGACTGGTGCCGTGCAGCGCTTCCGGGCCGATGATCGGCGCCACGCGAGCGGCGTCGATGTCGCGCAGGAAGGGTTCGAGCTTGCTGGCGGCGAGCGGCGAATCGGCGAGCGCCAGCGGCAGGCGTTCGCGCAGTTGCGCCGCCGAGGGCAGGCTGGCGCGCCGCGCGAGCTGGGTTGCCGCACTGGGCAGGAAGCGGACCGGCGAATCGTAGCCGCCGATGACGCCGGCTGCGAGCAGCCGGTCGAGTTGGGCGCCCGTACGTTCGGCGGCCTGCAGGGCCTGTTCGCGGTCGGCGGCGCTGACCACGACCAGCAGGCGGGCGTCGGGTGCGCCGAGGTCGGCGCGTAGCGCGTGGTCGATGGCCAGGTCTTCGGTGCTGGCGGTGCTCAGGGCTGCGAGTTCCTGATTCCACAAGGGGTCACGGTTGGCGATCAGACTGGCGGCGGCGAGTGTGGCGAGGACGATCAGCGGCCAGCGCAGCCGCGGCAGCCAGGCGGCGAGTCGCGCAAACGCCTGGCCGAGCGCGCTCAGGTCGCGTGGCTCGACGCCGATCGGGAGCAGTTGCGGCAGGACGAAACGCGTGACGGCGGCGGCGGTGAGCAGGCCGCTCAGCGAATACAGGCCGAGCTGGGCCAGTCCGGGAAAGCCGGACAGGAGGAGAACCGCGAAGCCGCACACCGAGGTCAGGACGCCGAGACGGATCGTCGGCCAGAAGCGGGCGCGCCAGGTTGTGGTGTCGCCACCTTCGGTCTGGACGAAATAGTAGATCGAGTAATCGACCGCCTCGCCGATGAGCGCCGAACCAAAACCGACGGTGATCCCGAAAACCGTGCCGAAGGCGAGGCTGACAGCGACCATGCCGGCCAGCGCGCCGCTGACCACCGGCAACAAGCCGAGGCTCATCAGCCTGAACGAGCGGTAGACGAAATACAGCAGGCAGGCGATGGCCAGCGTGCTGATCAGCGACAGCCTGGCGACTTCTGCCTGGATGGTCGCCCGGGCATGCACGGCAAATACCGCCGGGCCGGCGATCTGCAGGCTGGCGGCTGGCACCCCGGCGGCTGCGCGGGCGGCGGCGAATGCTTCGCGAACCATATCGAGTGCCCTGGCCTGGGCGTCGGTGTCTGAACCCAGGGCGGCGGTCTGCGCCAGCAGCACTGCCCGTTCGCCGTCGCGCGACGACCAGACGCCGGCGCGGCTGTCGGGCTGGGCGCCGGCATCGAGTCCGAGCAGCAGGCCGATCAGTTCGCCGGTCGGGTCCTGTGGCAGCAGCCGTTTGACCAGCAGGCCTGCGGGCGAAGACAGGAGGTCGATGCTCTCGGCGATCGCGGCGCGCAGGCCGGCGACCGAGAAACGTTCCGGTGTCACCGCCGGGCTGAGCAGGTAGCGATGGCGGAACAGGAATTCGCGGTCTGCGTCGAGACTGTGCGCTTCGCCGTTGCGTACGGCGATGAACTCGGGCTGGCTGGCGAGGCGCGCGCGCAGTTCGCGGGACAGCGTAGCCCGTTGCCCGGCATCTCCGCCGCTGATGCCCAGCATCAACAGTCGCGTGACGGCACCCTCCCTGAGCTGGTCGACGAGAACCTGCTGGCTGGCGCTGGGGTGTGCCGGCAGAAAGAACGACATGTCGGCCGAGAAGCGGCCATGCCAGACGATCGCAGCGCCGGCGAGCATTGCCATCGACCAGAGAACGAAGGTACGGAGAGCGGGGATGGTCACTTCTCGGAGATGTGCTCGATGCGGATCACTGCCCGGTCACCGTCGGCCTGCAGATACTCGATGCTGTGGATGCGGTTGCCTTGGCCGGCGATACTGATCTTATGAACAATGGCGGCGATCGCTTGGTCGCTTGGCAGCAGGGTGAGTGTCCAGCGCTCGCGGTTGCCGGCAAGGTGGAGCGCATAGTTCTTTTCGAGCGCCTGGCGGTTGCCGGTGAGCGCCCCGCGGATGCTGTCGACGAAGGCCCGTGCCTCCGGCTGGGCAGTCAGATCGATGCTCAGTTTCTGCTGGCCGCGCTCAATGGTCAGCAGCTCCTTGTCGAGCAGGAGCGTTTCCGGACGCGGCGTCAATTGTCGTTTTTCTAGCCGGTCGGGCGTCGTGAAGCGCATTTCGCCACTCGCCACGATTGGCCGGTCGAGCAGCGCGAGGTATTTGGTCTCGACGAAGCGCGCCTTGCCGCCGCGCGTCCGGGCAAGCTCGTCCATCAGTTGCGCCAGATCCCAGGCGGCCGCCCGCACCGGGGTGGTCAGGACCGTCAGCAACAGGGCGGCGAGCAGTCGCTTCACCGCGCCTTCCGCCAGAAGTCGAAGAAGTTGAACCAGTTGTAGGGAGCCTGCCGGCAATAGTGCTCAAGGCGGCTGACGTAGCATGCCTGCACCGCGCGCATTGCCGCCTCTCGGTCGGGCGACGCCACCTGCGAAAAATCGGCCAGCATTTCGAAGTGGATGCGGTAGCGGTTGCCGCCCAGATACAGCCCGGTCATGAAGAACACCGGCCGGCGCAGCATCGCTGCCACGCGGAACGGTCCGATCGGAAAGGCCGCCGGCTGGCCGAGGAAATCGTGTTCCTGCGTGGCCTCGTCGACCAGCGCGCGGTCGGCCAGCATGCCCACCAGATACCCCTTGTCGAGCTTGTCGCGTGCCTCGAGCATCGATTCCAGACGGCCGAGGGGGATGATGTCCTGACCCGCCGACGGATTGATCGCTGCCAGCGTGGCATTGATCTTGCGGGCATTTTTTTCGTACATCAGCATCGCTACCTTCAGGCCGGCGCGACCGCGGGCGACCGCGCGCAGGACTTCGAAGCTGCCGAGATGGGCGCCGACCAGCAGCGCACCCGGCTGCCTTGCCAGCGCCGCATGCAGGGCTTCGCTGCCATGCACCTCGATGTCGAACAGGTCGAAGCGATCATTGAGCAGGTAGACCCGATCATGGATCGTGCTCGCGAAGGTGAGGACGTGGCGGTAGCCGTCAGACCATTCGGCCCAACGTCCGAGTGAACGGCCAAGGTAGTTTCGACTGGCGCGCCGCGCCTGTGGAGAAAAGAACAGGAAATACAGGGCGATTCCGTAGAGCAGAAGGCGGCCAACGCGGCGGCCTAGGGTCAGGGAGATCCAGACCATCAGCCGCAGGATCGCGAGATTGCTGCGCTCCCGCTGGTGCAGCCAGGCGGCGGCGTGCTGCCCGCTGTTCATCGGCCCGGTCTCAGGTGGCCGGCGGCCACTTCGCATCCTTCAGCGAGGACGGAGAAGGCGATGCTCGTGTCCGGCCTTTCATGCAACTGGAAAGTGAGCACCTGGCCCGGGCCGACGGGACTGAAGAATTTGGTCTGGGCAATCTCCCAGACCAATGCCGGTCTGCCCAGCACGGCTTCGGCGAAGTACAGCGCGCGGTCGAGCAGAACGACGCCGGGGACGATCGGCTGGTCGGGGAAATGTCCGGAGAAGGCCGGGTGCCCGGCGGCAACGGTCCATTCGAAATCAGTGCGACGCATCGCGGGAAGTCGTCCGGCAGGATTCGTACAGCGCCTGCAGGTCGGCGCGCGGCAGTTTGCCGGTGCTGTTGCGCGGCAACGCATCGACCAGGAACAGGGGCCGTGGCAGGAAGGCCGCGTCGACCCGCTGCCGCAATCGGGCGAGCACTTGTCGCCCGGTCAGTTGCGGTGCAACGGCGAACGCGCACAGGCGCGTGATGCCGTGTGACGACGCGGTGTCGGGCTCGAAGAAAGCGCCATCGACGACGCCGGGGATGGCCGTGATCTGGTGGTCGAGGTAGGCCAGCGAGCTGCGCTTGCCGGCAATGCTGATCAGGTCGGCGTTGCGCCCCAGCAGCATGAAGCGCCCGTCGGGCAACAGCTCGATCTCGTCGGCAAGGACGACACGGCCTTCGATATGCCCTCCGAACGCGACGATCCGGTCGCCCTCCCGTTCCAGGCAGACCCCATCGAGCGGCCTCCAGGCGGGGTCCGCGAGCAGGCGCCGACTGGCTAGCTGACCGCTTTCGGTACACCCGTAGATCTCGTGCAGCGGGGCACCAAAACGGGATTCCGCTGTCATGGCGAGTTGCCGCGAGAGCGGGGCGGTGGCCGACAGCAGCCGCTCCACGGTCGGCAGTTCGACCTCGGCGGCAAGCAGCGTGCCGAGATGAAAAGGTGTGCTGACCAGGAGCCGGGGCGACGGCACGGACTGCAGCGCGCAGACAATGTCCTGTGGATAGAAGGGCTTGCCCGACCAGAACGGCGAATTACCGTGCAGGGCGAGCAGCACCGTCGATTCGAATCCGTACATGTGCTGTGCCGGCACGGTGCCGACGATGGTGTGCCGAGGTCCGTGCAGCAGACCGAGCCGGCCGGCTTCGGCGCGGGCGTTGCGGACCAGCGATCCCCAGGACTTGGCGTGTGCGACCGGTAGGCCGGTCGATCCGGAGGTGTAGGCGATGATCGCCACCCGTTCGGCGGAGATGTCGGGGATTCGGGCGAAGGCTTCGGAGGGAGCTGCCAGTCGATCGGGGAAGTCGACTCGCGGCAGGTCGAGACTGTCGAAAGCGCTGTCGCAGAGGCAGAAGACGTCGGGATGCTGGTGCCGGATCTGGCGCAGCGTTTCGACCGATTGGGACGACGGCTGCAGACTCGTGCGCTCTCCAAGCAGGCCAGCCGCCAGGCCGACGCTGAAGCGATAGCGGTCCTGGCAGAGGTTCAGAAAATACTGGCTGGTCGGCAGGATCGTGGCCAGTGCCGACGCGCTGGCGAGGAAGTCGCGCACGGTCGCCGGGCCGTCGGGCAGGTAGGCAAGGATGTCGTCGAGGCTGGTGTGCCCGAGCAGCGGCACCGCGCTCATCGGTCGTTCGCCAGTGAACCCGGTTGGCGTGCCTCACGATAGCCACGGATGGTGTCGGCAATCCGGGTACGATCCGCCGGTGGCAAGACACGATGTCGGACCAGATACTCGCCGGCAAACATCAGGCCCAGGAGGGGCATGGTCAGAAGATTGGCAAAGGTTGACCAGACGATCGGCGATGCCAACAGGAAGAGGGCGGTCGACAGGCCCGCAGTCATCCCGAAATAGACAGTCCAGGCGATGGTCACCTGCCGCGTGTAGCGCACCTGGGCGTCCGAAACGACGCCGTGGTGGGCCAGACGGGCGAAGCGGGTGACCAGCGGCTCGCCCTGGCCGATCAGGCTGCGTCCGAACAG
>WBZL01000209.1_pt1 | contig 65021 bp, 64 predicted proteins | sample 5204291 | NCBI WGS metagenome assembly WBZL01 (sample SAMN12344345, study PRJNA552823) | activated sludge metagenome | biome: Activated sludge suspended growth; feature: Nitrification reactor; material: Wastewater; isolation source: activated sludge from nitrification reactor of wastewater...
CTGGTGGTACGGCAGGTGCTCGTAGCGCTCGCCGTCGGCCTCGTAGGCCACGCACACCTTGAGGGTGTCGAGGGTGTCGAGCACGTCGAGCTTGGTGAGGGCCACCTCGGAGAGCGAGTTGAGGCGCACGGCCTGGCGCAGCATCACCGCATCGAACCAGCCCGGCCGGCGGCGGCGGCCGGTGTTCGTGCCGTACTCGTGGCCGCGGTCGACGAGCAGGTCGCCCACCTCGTCGTGCAGCTCGGTCGGGAACGGGCCGGCGCCCACCCGGGTGACGTAGGCCTTGGCGATGCCGATGACCCGGTCGATGTAGCGGGGGCCGACGCCGGCGCCGGTGCAGGCGCCGCCGGCGACCGGGTTCGACGAGGTCACGAACGGGTACGTGCCGTGGTCGAGGTCGAGGAAGGTGGCCTGGGCGCCCTCGAGCAGCACGTGCTCGCCGGCGTCGAGCGCGTCGTGCACGAGCGACACCGTGTCGGCGATGTACGGCTCGAGCCGGGGGAGGCACTCGTCGAGGTACAACGCGGCGATCTCGTCCGCGTCGGGCGGGAGCCGGTTGTAGACCTTGGCCAGCAGCGGCGCCTTCTCCTTCAGAACGAGGTCGAGCTTGGCCCGGAAGATCTTCGGGTCGAGCAGGTCCTGCACCCGGATGCCGACGCGGGTGGCCTTGTCGGCGTACGCCGGGCCGATGCCGCGCTTGGTGGTCCCGAGCTTGTTCTTGCCGAGGTGACGCTCGGTGATGGCGTCGATCTCCTGGTGGTACGGGAGGATCAGGTGGGCGTTGCCGCTGACCTTGAGGCGCGAGCAGTCGACGCCCTGGGCCTCGAGCATGTCGACCTCGGCGAGCAGGACAACGGGGTCGACGACGACGCCGTTGCCGATGACCGGCGTGATGTGGGGATAGAGGATCCCGCTGGGCACCAGCTGCAAGGCGAAGCTCTGGCCGTCCACCACGATGGTGTGACCTGCGTTGTGGCCGCCCTGGTAGCGGACCACGAGCTGCATCTCCTTGGCGACGAGGTCGGTGAACTTGCCCTTGCCCTCGTCGCCCCACTGGGTGCCGACAACCACGGTTGCGGGCACTGGCGTCTCCGTTCGCTGTAGGGGGCGCTTACGGATCGATCCTAGTCGGTCGCGGGGAAATGGCCCGAAGTGGGGTTCGTTGGTGCGTACGGCTCAATTCGCCGTAACCGCCGGGTCCCGCTCACGCTGACCCGTCAGTCGGTCGATGGGACGGCATGCGACGACGGCGAGGCAGCGACGACAACGTCGACCTGTCCAGCGCGGAGCACGCTTGGTGGGCGGGAGGCGAGCGCCGGACGGTCTCGGTCGGACCCCCTACGGGGGTCCTCGAACGGCGGGCCGACGCGCTCGACGCCTCGCCGCCGCCCCCTCCCCCGCCACCACCCCCGCCCCGACCGGTGGCCGCGGCGGTGATCGCCCCGCCGACCCCGCCGCTCGACCCCGAGCACGCTGCGGCGGCGGCCGCCGCCGCCCGGGACGCCCTCGACCCCTCCCGGGACCCGTGGCGCCGCTCGACGTCCCCCAACGCCCTGGCCGCCTACCGCGCCCTCGGCATCGACTGGGAGGCGAACTGGGACGAGGTGGCGGCCGTGTTCAAGGAGCAGGCCGCCCGCTGGCATCCCGACCGGCTCGCCGGCGCCGACCCCCGGGTCCAGGCCGAGGGGCAGCGGCGCATGAGCGAGATGACCCGGGCCTACCGGGAGCTCCAGCGCATCCTGCGCCCCCAGCACCGCCAGCTCTTCACGACCTGACGCCCGCCCGCCCCGCACGCTCGTTCCTCCAGCGGAAACGCGCGGTGGGACCGCGCGTTCCTGCTGGAGGAACGGCCGCGTTCGGGGAAAGGGCCGTTGGTCCCGGGACCGTTCGGGCCGTAGCGGGGTACACACTGGGACCATGGCCATCGAGATCGAGGTGTTCGCCGACGTCGCCTGCCCGTTCACCCACGTCGGACTGCGGCGGTTCGTGGAGCGGCGGGCCGAGCGGGGTGACCCCGAGCCCGTGCACCTGCGGGTGCGGTCGTGGCCCCTCGAGGTGGTGAACGGCCAGCCCCTCGACCCCGAATTCATCGCCGAGGAGGTGGACGAGATCCGCGAGCAGGTGGCCGACGACCTCTTCACCGGGTTCTCGCAGGACGCCTTCCCGGCGACCTCGATGCCGGCGCTGGCGCTGGCGGCGGTCGCCTACGACGTCGACGTGGCCACCGGCGAGGCGGTGAGCCTCGAGCTGCGCGACCTGCTGTTCGAGCAGGGTCGGGACATCGCCGACGCCGACGTGCTGGCCGGGGTGGCCGCCCGCCACGGCGTCGCCTTCGACCCGGCCGACCCTCCGGTCGACCGGGTGCACGCCGACCACGCCGAGGGCAAGGAGCGGGGCGTGCAGGGCTCGCCCTACTTCTTCACCCCCGCCGGCGCGTTCTTCTGCCCGTCGCTCGACATCTCCCGCGACGCCCAGGGTCACCTGCGCATCACCGCCGACGCCGCCGGCTTCCAGCAGTTCGTCGACTCCTGCTTCACCGGCGCCTGACCCCCGCGGTCAGGTGTTCTGGGCGGTCATGCCGCCGTCGACGCTGAGGACGGCGCCGTTGACGAACGAGGCGCCGGGCAGCACGAGCGACCAGACCGCGTGGGCGACCTCGGCGGGGTCGCCGTAGCGGCCGGCGGGCACCCGCCGGCGGGCGAACTTGGCCTTGGCGTCGTCGGGGATGACCGCGGTCATGCCGGTGTGGATCGGGCCGGGGCAGACGGCGTTGACGGTCACGCCGGTGCGGCCGAGCTCGACCGCCAGCGCCCGGGTGAGCCCCACGACGCCGTGCTTCGATGCGGTGTAGGCGGACAGGTAGGCGGTGGCGCCCAACGCCTCGCTGGACGCGATGTTGACCACGCGGCCCTCGCCGTCGCGGCGCAGGTCGTCGACGCAGGCGCGGATCATCCGGGCCATGCCGGTGAGGTTCACGGCGAGGGTCTGGTCCCAGGTGGCGTCGAAGTCGGGGGCGTCGATCCCCGCCGGTAGGGACACGCCGGCGCAGTTCACGAGCACGTCGACCGGTCCGAGCGCCTCGCGGACCTCGGCGAGGACGGCGTCGACCCGGCCGGCGTCGGTCACGTCGCAGGCCCAGGTGCGACCGCCATCGGGCGCCTCGGGCTCGACCCGGTCGAGCGCCGCGACGGTCGCGCCATCGGCGGCGAGGAGCTCGGCGACCGCCCGCCCGATCCCGGAGGCGGCGCCGGTCACCACCGCCACGCGCCCGGCCACCGTCCGCGGACCCTCAGCCATCGGTGCCGACCCCTGCTGCTTCTGGGTACGGGCGCTGGCGGCGCGCGGTCACAGGTCGGCGAGGGCGGCGGTGAGGAGGTCGACGGCGAGGTCGGCCTGCTCGGGGGTGACGACGAGGGGCGGGGCGAGGCGGACCGCCGCCGGGCCGCACGTCAGCACGAGGAGGCCCCGGCGGAAGCAGGCCTGCTCGAGCGCCTCCGCGACGTCGTGGTCGGGCAGCTCGATGCCGATCATCAGGCCGCGGCCCCGCACGTCGACGATCTGGTCGGGGTGGTCGGCCTGGACCACCCGCAGGCGCTCCATGAGCTGGTTGCCGACCTTGGCCGCGTTCTCCGCGAGGCCGCCCTCTACGAGGTCGAGGGTGGCGAGGGCCGCGGCGCAGGCAACGGCGTTGCCGCCGAAGGTCGAGCCGTGGCGGCCGGCGGTCCAGCTGAACAGCTCAGCCCGCCCGATCACCGCCGACAGGGGCAGGCCCGAGGCCAGGCCCTTGCCGGTGAGGAGGATGTCGGGGGCCACGTCGTCGTGCTCGATCGTCCACATCGTCCCCGTGCGGCCGACGCCGGACTGCACCTCGTCGGCGACGAGCAGGATCCCGTGGCGATCGCAGACCTCGCGCAGCTCGGCCAGCCAGCCGGGCGGCGGGACGAGGTAGCCGCCCTCGCCCTGGAGGGGCTCGACCACGACGGCGGCGACGTCCTCGGGGATGGTGAGGTGGCGGAAGATGACGTCCTCGAGGTAGCCCGAGACGCCGTAGGGCGCGTGGTACACGCCGGCCTGCAGCGGGCCGAAGCCGCCCCGGTAGTGGGCCTTCGACGCGGTGAGCGAGAGGCTGCCCAGCGAGCGACCGTGGAAGGCGCCGAGGAAGGCGATCACGTTCGGGCGGCCGGTGGCGGCGCGGGCCAGCTTGATGGCGCCCTCGACCGCCTCGGTGCCGGAGTTGGCGAGGAAGACCCGGGAGGGCCCGTCCCACGGCGCCGACTCGGCCAGCCGCTCGCACACCTCGGTGTAGCCCGGCATGGCCCAGTCGCTGCCGCAGTAGTGGATGAGGTCGCGGGCCTGGCGCTCGATGGCCTCCACGACCTGCGGGTGGCAGTGGCCGGTGGCGGTGACCGCGATGCCGGCGTTGAAGTCGAGGAAGCGGTTGCCGTCGACGTCCTCGATCACGCAGCCGGCGCCGCGGGCGGGCACGAGGTCGTAGACGCGGGCCATCGACGGGCTGGCCACGGCGGCGTCGCGGGCGATCCACTCGGCGGCCTTCGGGCCGGGTAGCTCGGTCGCCAGGTGCGGCACCGGCGCGGTGGCGAGGTCGGCGAGGTCGTGGATCGCGGTGGATCCGGTGGCGTCGGTCATGTGGGCGCTCCCCCAGGGTGTCCGTTCACGGCCGCCGGGCGGCGAGCCGGATCCTGCGGCGCCTCGGGCCGGGCGGGCGGTGCGGACCGCCGCCCCCGGGCCGGGGCGTGGTCCCCGTCAGCCCAGCTGCTCGTGCAGGAAGGCGAAGACCTGGGGCCAGATCTGCTCGGCCCGCTCGGCGTCGAGCGTGCCGAGCGCGTTGTGCGGGCCCATGAAGGCGTGGCCGGTGCCCGGGTGCACCGTGAGGGTCACGTCCTTGCCGAGGCCCTGGAGCTTGGCCTCGAGCGCGTGGGCGCCCTCGGGGCCGAAGAAGTCGTCGTTCTCGGCCATGTGGCCGCGGACGACGGCGGTGAGGCCGGACCAGTCGGGCTCGCCGTCACCTGACGGGTAGCCGTAGAAGGGGACGGCGGCCTTCACCTTGTCGCCCCGGTTGGCGGCGATGAGGAAGGTGAGCATGCCGCCCATGCAGAAGCCGACCACGCCGACGCCGTCGCCGGTGGTGGCGTCGTGGGCGACGAGGTAGTCGACCGCGCCGCTCATGTCCTTGCCGGCCCGCTCGGCGGGCATGGCGTTCATCAGCGCCGCGGCCTTGTCCATCTCCTGGTGCTCGGGGTCGGCCAGCTCGCCGTGGTAGAGATCGGGCGCCAGGGCGACGAAGCCCTCACCGGCGAGGCGGTCGCACACGTCCTTGAGGCTCTGGCTGACGCCCCACCACTCCTGGATGACGATCAGGCCCGGCCCGCTCCCCGAGGCGGGGACGGCCAGGTAGCCGCCGGCGGTGCTGCCGTTGGACGCGAATTCGACGCTCTCACCCATGCCCAGACGTTAGTGACCGTTCGGCCGGGCCGCCGCCAAGCCCGGGCCGGCCGGCGCGGTCAGGTCGCCGTCAGGTCCGCGTCAGCCTTCGTCGACCAGCGGGGCGTAGGTGTCGGGGCGGCGGGTGGTGAGGAAGGGGAAGAGGTCGAGCCAGTCGCGGCGCTGGTCGAGGTCGAGGTCGGCCACGAGCACGGCGGGCTCGTTGCGGGGCGCCTGCACCAACACCCGCCCGTACGGGTCGCTGATGAACGACGAGCCGTAGAACGTGAGTGGCGGCTCCTCGCCGATGCGGTTGACCGCCACCATGAAGGTGCCGTTGGCGATGCCGTTGCCCCGGATCACCTGCTCCCACAGCGGCTGCGTGTCGAAGCCGGGGTGGTCGGGCTCGGAGCCGATGGCCGTCGGGTAGACGATCACGTCGGCGCCGCCGAGCGAGTAGGCCCGGGCGAGCTCGGGGAACCACTGGTCCCAGCAGGTCGGGAAGCCGAAGCGGGCCTCGCCGAGGGCCACCACGGGGTAGCCGCCGTCGCCCTTCCGGAAGTACTTGTCCTCGTAGTAGCCCGCGGTGATGGGGATGTGGAGCTTGCGGGTACGGGCGGCGAGCTCGCCGTCGGGGGTGACGACGATGGCGGTGTTGTAGGCCAGGCCGTCGGTGCCCACCTCGTCGGACGCCGGGCGCTCGTAGAGCGAGGCGTGGACGGCGGCCCCGGTCTCGGCGGCGAGGGTGGCGGCGAGCTCGAAGGTGGGGCCGCCGGGCAGGTCCTCGGGCTCGGCACCCGCGGCGGCGGGGCCGTCGGCGGTGATGGCGAAGTACGGCGAGAGGGTGAGCTCCTGGAGGCAGACGAGCTCGGCGCCCTCGCCGGCGGCCATGCGCACGCCCTCGGCCAGCGCCGCCCGGTGCTCGGCCGGGTCGGGGTGCCAGCGGTGCTGCACGGCGCCGATGCGGAACGGGGGCCGGGTGGGGGCGTCGACGCGTGCCGGCGAGTCCGGCACGCCGTCGGCGACCAGGAGCCGGATCGGCTCGCTCACCGGGCGCTTCCTCCCTCGTCGACCCGGCGCTCGTCGGTGCAACCCTCGTGCGCCCGCTTGTTCTGGCTCCCGATTTCGGTGCCCTGGCACCGAAATCGGGAGCCAGTTCGATTCAGACGGGCGGTCACGGCGCCACCGCCGGCACCTGCTGGGTGATGCAGTGGACGCCGCCACCGCCGAAGGCCAGCACCGTGCCGGGCACGCCGACCACCTCCCGGTCGGGGACGGCCGACTGGACGGCGTCGAGGGCCTTGTCGAGGTCGGCGCCGGCGGTGACCGGGACGATGCACGCGCCGTTGGCCAGGTAGAAGTTGGTGGGCGGGACCACCACGGTCTCGCCCCCGACCTCGGCGTAGGGCAGCACGTCGACCGTGCGCACCTCGTAGCCGGCGGCCTCCAGAACCTCGAGGTTGCGGTGGAGGCGCCCGTAGTTCGGGTTGGTGCGGTCGCCGGTCGTCTGGGCCACCACCACGCCGGGCGCCACGCAGGCGGCCACGTTGTCGACGTGGCCGTCGGTGTCGTCGTCCTCGACCAGCCCGAACGGCAGCCACACGACCCGCTCGACGCCGAGCCACGTCTCGAGCTCGGCCTCGAGGTGGTCCTTGGACAGGTCGGGGTTGCGGTTGGGGTCGAGCAGGCACTCCTCGGTCGTGATCACGGTGCCGGCGCCGTCGACGGTGATCGACCCGCCCTCGAGCACGACGTGCGAGGCGTCGTAGCGGTCGAGGCCGAGGTGGGCGCACATGCGCTCGGCGAAGCGGGCGTCCTCGTCGTAGGGCAGGAACTTCTCGCCCCACGAGTTGAAGGCGAAGTCGACCCCCGCCCGCCGGCCGGCGTCGTCGGTGACCACGATGGCCCCGATGTCGCGGGCCCACGAGTCGTCGATGGGCCACTCCACGACCTCGATGTCGTAGCTGCCCGCCTCGCAGGCGGCGGCCGCCTCGGCGCCCTCGCCCGGGCGGGCCACCAGCAGCACCGGCTCGTAGCGGGAGATGGTGCGGGCGATCTCGGCGTGGTCGTCCTTGGCGGCGGCGAGCAGGTCGCCCCACATCGACGCCCGCGCCGGCCACGCGATCACACAGCGCTCGTGCGGCGCCCACTCGGGCGGCATCGCCATCCCATCGGTGTGGGGCGTCGACGCCCCCGGCTCCGTCTCGCCCAGCATCACCCGGCCATCTTGCTACGCCGGCGGGGCCCCGGTCCCGGTGGGCGTAGCGTCAGAGCATGGACGCCACCACGGCACGGCGGCTCTGGGCGGTGGGTGAGCCGGTCCACGCCCTCACCTACTTCGCCCCCGAGTCCCGGGCGGCGTGGGAGGCGGGCGGGCTGCGGGGGTTCTGGCGGGGCTACTTCGCCACGCGGGCGGCACCGCTCGGGGCGGTCGGCGCCCCGGTCGTCACCGCCGCCTTCTACAACTTCGCCCCGGACTTCGTGGCCCGCGCCGTTCCCGAGGTGTGGTCCCTGGCGTCGCCCGCCGATGTGTGGGCCGCCCGCCTCGCGGGCATGGACGCCTCCCTGCGGGCCCACCTCGACGACCCGTCGGTGCTCGCCGGGCCCGAGGTGCGCGAGGCGGCGGCGCTCGCCCGCCGGGCGGCCGAGGCCTGCCCCACCCCCGGGCGGCTCTTCTTCGCCGCCCACCTCGACCTCGACTGGCCCGCCGAGCCGCACCTGGCGCTCTGGCAGGCGCTCACCCTGCTGCGCGAGTACCGCGGGGACGGCCACAACGCCGCCCTGCTCGCCGCCAACCTCGACGGCTGCCAGTGCCACGTGATGGTGACGGCGGTGGGTGGCCCGCCGCGCGCGGTCCTGCAGCCCGCCCGCGGCTGGACCGACGAGCAGTGGGCGGCGGCCGAGGCGGGGCTCACCGAGCGGGGGCTGCTGACCCCCGGCCGCCCCGACGAGGCCACCGAGGCGGGCCGGGCGCTCCGCGACTCGGTCGAGCTCTGCACCGACCAGACCGACGTCGCCCCCTGGCTGGCCCTCGGCGCCGACGACACCGAGCGCCTGCACGGCCTCGTCCGCCCCCTCGCCAAGGCGCTGGCCGAGAGCGGCGTCCTGCCGTCGGTCAACCCCATCGGCATCTCCTGGTAGCCCCCTTCTTCCAGCAGAAACGGAAGGTGGTACCGCGCGTTTCTGCTGGAAGAACGAGAGATCAGGAGGCGGGGGTGGCGGCGGCGCGGGCGGTGCGCCCTTCGGCGCGGCGCTCGCGGAGGCGGGCGCCGCGGCTCCACTCTATTGGGTCGAAGTCGGGCGGGTCGGCCGGGATGGCGGCGGGGTCGGCGAGTGGCGTGCCCATGATCATCTCGACGAGCAGCGGTCGGCTGAGGATCTCGCCGGCGCAGTGGACGCCGCCGACCATGGCGCCGGCGATGCCGTGCCCTGAGGTCGTGTTCTGGCCGACGACCCACAGGCCGGCGATCTCGGTCTTGTGCTGCGGCCGCTTGTCGCCGGTCTGGTCCGGCGAGTGGACGAAGCCGTAGCTCGTCCCCCCGGTGGAATGGGTGTAGCGCTCGTGGCTGAGCGGCGTGGCCGTCTCCACGTGGACGATGTGGTCCCGGAAGGGCCCGAGCACCTGCTCGGCCGCCTCGAGGAGGTGCTCGGTGAGCTCGGCCTTGCGGGCCCGGTAGGCCTCGTTGCGACGGTAGGGCTCACCGCCTTCGGTCGGCCCCCGATCGACGCCCCAGTACTCGTAGCCCGCCGGCGCCAGGGTCATCACCTGGAAGTTGGTGTGGCCGGGCGGGCAGAGGCGGGCGTTGCCCGGGTCCTTGCGCGACGCCATCGCGACGTAGGCGAACATCGCCTCGGGGTCCATGCCCTCGCCGGCGTAGAGGCGGCCGTAGAGCTCGTCGGTCTCGTAGGTCGGGAAGACGAAGTAGTTCGTGTTCGGGCCGCTGAGCTCGATGTCGACGATCACGTAGACGCAGACCAGCCCGACGGTCATGGTGGCCTGATCGAGCCAGTCGAGGGTGGCCGGGTCCCACTGCGACGGGTCGACGAGCCCGCGGACGGTCTGGGTGTAATCGGCGTTGGAGATGACGAGGGGGGCGGCGACCTCGGTCCCGTCCTCGAGCACGACGCCCCGCGCCACCCGGTCCCGCACGACGATCTCCCGCACCGGGCAGAGGGTGCGGACCTCGCCGCCGAAGGCCTCGATCACCTGGATGAGGCGGGCGGGCAGCTCCTGGCCGCCGCCCTCGGGATAGAAGGCGCCCCGCATGTAGTGGTCGATGATGGTCGCGTGCATGGCCACGGCCGTCTGCGCCGGACCGCCGCCGTAGAGGCCCGACCAGTGGTCGAGCACCGCCGCCGCCTTCGGCGACAGCTCGCACTCGGCGAAGAGCTCGGACAGCGGACGGAAGGCCCAGCGGTCCCACGTCGGCGTCTGCACCCCGGGCAGCACCCGGTTGCGACCCTCCTCGGCGACGTTGCGGAGCACGTCGACGCAGCGGTCGATGCCGGCCCGGTCCTCGGGCAGGGCCTCGTCGAGCCGGGCCTGGTACTCGACCCAACCGACCGGCACCCGCACCTCGAGGTCGGGGAAGTGGAGGGTGTCGAAGCCGTCGGGATCGAGCGGCCGCCACGCCAGGCGGTCGCCCACGCCGAGGGCGCCGAAGATGCTGGGGAAGAGGCCGCCGGCGCCACAGTCGCCGATGTAGTGGATGCCGACGTCGAACTCGTACTCCGCCCCCTGGTGGTGGCGGCGGAAGACCTGGGCGTTGCCGCCGGCGAGGTCGTGGCGCTCCACCACCAGCACCTTGCGCCCCTGGGTGGCCAGGCAGGCGGCGGCGGTCAGCCCGCCTGGCCCCGACCCCACCACCACGACGTCCCACTGCTCGTCCCGGTGCTCTTGCATGCAGCCCTCCCCGTGTCCGGCCCGACGCTAACCCGTCCCGGACTGGCCGGATCCGGCGACGCGCCTCCGTCCGAACGGGCGAGACTGGGGGCGTGGAGCGACCGAGCTGGCTGCCGCTGCGGCACCGGGACGACCCAGGGGTGCAGCGGGACCTGAACTGGGGGCGGGGCGGCGCCGCCGACCACCTACCCGCCGGCCTCGAGGTGCAGTGGCTGGGCACCGCCGGGTTCCGCCTCACGTACGAGGGCACGACGATCCTCATCGACCCCTACGTCTCCCGGGCGCCGCTCGGCGACGTGGCCCGCCAGCGCCGCCCGCTGCACGCCGACGCCGGTCTCGTCGCCGACCTGCTCCCCGCGGCCGACGCCGTCCTGCTCGGCCACACCCACTTCGACCATGCGATCGACGCCGCCGCGGTGGCGGCCGCCCACGATTGCCCGGTCTACGGCTCGTCGTCGGCGCAACACCTGCTCGCCCTCCACGGCCGGCCCGACCTCGCCGTCGCGGTCGAGCCCCACCAGCCGTACGAGATCGGGCCCTTCACCGTCCGCTTCACGCCGAGCCGCCATTCCAAGCTGCTGTTCGGCCTGGCCGTGCCGAGCGACGGCGAGCTCACCTGCGACTCGCTCGACCACCTCGGCGCGGGCGCCTACCGCTGCGGCCAGGTCTGGGGCATTGCCATCGAGGTGGCGGGCACGACGGTCTACCACCAGGGCAGCGCCGACCTCGTCGACGACGAGATCGGCGACCGCGACGTCGACGTGTTCCTCTGCGGCATCGCCGGCCGCGTCTACACCGACCGCTTCGTCGAGCGGGTGCTCGGCCGCCTCTCGCCGAAGGTGGTCGTGGCCCACCACCACGACGACTTCTTCCGGCCCCTCGCGGCCGACGACATGGGCTTCTCGTTCAACGTCAACCTCGGCGGGTTCGTCGCCGACGTGGCCCGGGTGGCCCCGGGCACCCCGGTGCGGGTCCTCGACCCCCTGCAGGCCGTCACCGGCGCCTGACGGTCGGGTCCCGTCCGGGCGGCGGGCGTCAGCGGTCGAGCGCCGACCGCCAGAGGGACTGGAACTGGGCGACGCCGGCCTCGTGGCGGGGGCTCAGCACCCCGGCGTCGTAGACGCCGGCGTCGAGGTTGCGCTGGACCTCCTCGCACATCGCCTTGTCCTCGTCCATCAGCAGCATCGAGAGGCGCTCGGACTCCTTCGCACCGGCGCTGCCGGGCTCGCAGAACCAGTACGTGTAGACGATGGTCGTGCGGTCGGGGCCGTTGGGCAGGATGCGCTCGACGTTCATCCCGTCCGGGTAGAGGTTCAGGGCCAGGTTGGGCCAGCGGAACAGCCAGCGGCCGGCGCTGAGCGTGCCGGTGCGGGTCTTGGACGAGTGGATGCAGTAGCGGTCCTCGTCACGCACCTCGACCCGGTAGGTCGCCATGTCGAGCTCCCGGTTCAGCTCCGGGTGCAGGAAGGGGACGTGGTAGCCCTCGAGGTAGTTGTCGCAGTAGGTCTTCCAGTTGCAGGCCAGGTCGTGGACGACCTCGTGGCTGAAGCGGTAGTCGGCGACGTGGAAGGCGTCGGCCTCGGCCGCGAACCCGCCGAGGTCGTCGAGCAGCGCCGGCGCCACCGGGTCGAGGTTCACCCACACCAGGCCGCACCACTCCCCCACCGCGATCGGGTGCAGGCCCCATTCGTCAGGATCGAGCGGCGCCCCGCCCTCGACGTCGGCCTCGCCGAAGTCCCGGGCCTTGCGGAGCGAGCCGTCGAGCTCGTAGCTCCAGCCGTGGTAACCGCAGACGAGGCCACCCTTGCACGGGTGGCTTCCGTCCTTGGCCACCTGCGCCGCGCGGTGGCGACAGACGTTGTGGAAGCCCCGCAGGTCGCCGGCGAGGTCGCGCACGACGACGAGCGGGTAGCCGGCGAGGGCCTTGGCCACGCTCGTCCCCGGTCCGGTCACCTCGTCGGCCCGGGCGAACACCAGCCACTCCCGCCCGAACACCGCGGCCCGCTCCGCGGCGTAGACCTCTGGATCCCGGTAGGCCGACGCCGGCAGGGTCTCCATCCCCGCCGACGCTAGACCGCGACCCTCCGCGAGCGTGGGTGATCGGATCAGCGAAGGTCGAGGGCGCGGCGGAGGCCGTCGTCGACTCGGCTGGAGAGCGCATGGTCGAGCGAGCCGATGCGCTCGGTGAGCCATGCCTTGTCGAGGGTCACCACCTGGGACACGTTCGCGACCGAGTCCTCGTCGAGACCACCGGTGCCATCGGGCAGCAGCACGTTCCCCGGGGCATCGGCCAGCCGCAGGTTGCTCGTGACCGCCACACAGGTGACGGTGTCGATCCGACTCCGGTTCCAGGCGTCGGCGGAGACGACGAGGACCGGGCGCCGACGCGCCGGCGCCGACCCCCGGGGCGGGCCGAGGTCGGCCCACCAGAGCTCCCCGCGGCGGATCACGGCTCGCGGGCGAGCAGGGCGCGCTGCGAGTCGGCGAGGTCGGCGTCGAGCACGCTGGACGACCCGTCGTAGACGGCATCGAGCGCGGCGGTGACGTCGCCGTCGTCCGCACCGGCGAGCTCGTGCGCCAGCGCGGAGGCGTACAGCTCGCTGCGCGAGACGCCACGACGGGCGGCGAGGCGATCACCGGCGGCGAAGAGCTCGTCGGGGATCGAGATCGCGATCTTCACGACCGGCGAGTATAACCGAGTCATACCGATGCTGGCGGGCGGTCGCGCCCTCGACAGGGGGTCATGCCCCAATGATGGCGAGGGGGTGTGACGGTGACCGCAGTCACGTGGCAACGGGTCCTCGCCAGTACGGCTGCGCACCGGACGGCTGGACCCCGACCGGGATCTGGCGTCAGCAGTGCCCGCTGAGCGGGCGCCACCGACGCCAGAACGGGCAGGGTGGGTCAGCGCAGGACGAGGGTGCCGGCGAGGGGGTGGCCCTCGTCGTCCACGCCGCCGTCCTCGGCGTCGACCACGACGGTGTCGCCCTCGGCGTACTTGCCGTCGAGCAGCGCCACCGCGAGCCGGTCGCCGATCTCGCGCTGGATGACCCGCTTGAGGGGCCGGGCGCCGTAGGCGGGGTCGAAGCCCTCCGTGGCGATGAGCGCCTCGGCCGCCGGCGTGACCTCCAGCCCGATGCGGCGGGCCTCGAGGCGGCGCTTCAGCACGTCGAGCTGGATGCGCACGATCTCGGTGAGGTCCTCCTGGGTGAGGGACCGGAAGCGGATGATGTCGTCGACCCGGTTGATGAACTCCGGCTTGAAGAAGTCGGCGGGGTCACCGGGCAGGTTCGACGTCATGATCAGCACGGCGTTGGTGAAGTCGACCGTGCGGCCCTGGCCGTCGGTGAGGCGGCCGTCGTCGAGCACCTGGAGCAGCACGTTGAACACGTCGGGGTGGGCCTTCTCGATCTCGTCGAGCAGCACCACCGAGTACGGGCGCCGGCGCACGGCCTCGGTGAGCTGGCCGCCCTCGTCGTAGCCCACGTAGCCCGGAGGCGCGCCGATCAGGCGGCTGACCGTGTGCTTCTCCTGGTACTCGCCCATGTCGATGCGGACCATGGCCCGCTCGTCGTCGAACAGGAAGTCGGCCAGCGACCGGGCCAGCTCGGTCTTGCCCACGCCGGTGGGCCCGAGGAACAGGAACGAGCCGATGGGCCGGTTGGGGTCGGACAGACCGGCCCGGCTGCGGCGGATGGCGTTGGCGACCGCGACGACCGCGGCGTCCTGGCCGATGACCCGCTCGTGCAGCACCGACTCGAGGCGCAGCAGCTTGGCCATCTCGCCCTCCATGAGGCGCGAGACGGGGACGCCCGTCCACTTGGCCACGACCTCGGCCACGTCCTCCTCGTCGACCTCCTCCTTCAGCATCTTCTGGGTCGCCTGGAGCTCGTCGAGGTGGGCGGTGGCCTCGGCCACGCGGTGCTCGAGCTCGGGGATCTGGCCGTAGCGGATCTCGGCCGCCTTCTCGAGGTCGTCCTCGCGCTCGGACGACTCGCGCAGGGCCTCCAGCTGCTCCTTGAGCTCGCGGATCTGGCCGATGGCCTCCTTCTCGGACTGCCAGTGGGCGACCATCGAGGACTTCGTCTCGGTGAGGTTGGCGAGCTCCTCGTCGAGGGCGGCGAGGCGGTCCTTGGACGCGGCGTCGGTCTCCTTGGCGAGGGCGACCCGCTCGATCTCGAGCTGGCGGATGCGCCGCTCGACCACGTCGATCTCGGTGGGCATCGAGTCGATCTCGATGCGCAGCTTGGAGGCGGCCTCGTCGACCAGGTCGATGGCCTTGTCGGGCATGAAGCGGCCGGTGAGGTAGCGGTCGGACAGGACCGCCGCGGCCACCAGGGCGGCGTCCTGGACGCGCACGCCGTGGTGCACCTCGTAGCGCTCCTTGAGGCCCCGCAGGATGGCGATGGTGTCCTCGACCGAGGGCTCGCCCACGAACACCTGCTGGAAGCGGCGCTCGAGGGCGGCGTCCTTCTCGATGTGCTTGCGGAACTCGTCGAGGGTGGTGGCGCCGATCATGCGCAGCTCGCCCCGGGCGAGCATCGGCTTGATCATGTTGCCGGCGTCCATGGCGCCCTCGGCGGCGCCGGCGCCCACGATGGTGTGGAGCTCGTCGATGAAGGTGATGACCTCGCCCTCGGAGTCGGTGATCTCCTTGAGCACGGCCTTGAGGCGGTCCTCGAACTCGCCGCGGTACTTGGCGCCGGCGACCATGCTCGACAGGTCGAGGCTGATGAGGCGCTTGTTCTTCAGGCCCTCGGGCACGTCGCCCTCGACGATGCGGCGGGCGAGGCCCTCGACGATCGCGGTCTTGCCGACGCCGGGCTCGCCGATCAGCACGGGGTTGTTCTTGGTGCGGCGCGACAGCACCTGGATGGTGCGGCGGATCTCGTCGTCGCGGCCGATGACCGGGTCGAGCTTGCCGGCGCGGGCGGCCTCGGTGAGGTCACGGCCGTACTTCTCGAGGGCCTGGTACTGCTCCTCGGGGTTCTGGCTGGTGACCCGGTGGCTGCCCCGCACGTCGCGCAGCGCCGCGAGCAGCTCGTCGCGGCCGACGCCGACCTTGTCGGCCATGGCCAGCAGGAGGTGCTCGGTGGAGAGGTACTCGTCGGTGAGCTCGGTGCGGGCGGCGTCGGCCGCATCCATGAGGTCGGTCAGCGCCTTGGCCATGCGGGACTCCCCGCCGTAGGCGCTGGGGAGCTTGGCGATGGCGTTCTCGGCCTCGTTGCGGAGCGAGACCGGGTTCTTGCCCACCTTCTGGAGGATGGGGAGCACCACCGACTCGGGCTGGCCGAGCAGGGCCACGAGCAGATGGTCGGGGGTGACCTCGGGGTTGGCGTGCTGGCGCGCCGAGTCGACGGCGGCCTGGAACGCCTCCTGGGTCTTCAGGGTCCAGCGGTTGGGGTCGAGCGCCATGACCGGAGCCTACCAGCACTGACAGGAAAGTTGACAATGTGATTGTCAAGTTTCTCCGGCACGGTTCCGGTGCCCGCAGCGATCACCCGCCGGAGCCGTGCTAGGAAGGGGCCGGGCGGTGCCGCGGTCCGGGGCACCCGGAGACCGAGGAGCACCCATGCGCCGAACCCGAACCGTCGCCGTCGTCACCCTCGCCGCCGCCGTGGTGGCCGTGACCCTGGCCGCCTCTCCGGTGGGCGCGGGACCGAGCGCAGGGGTCGCGTCGCCGCCGGCCGAAGCCGGGCCGACGCTGAAGGCGGACTACAAGTTCAAGGGCAACCGCAACAGCTCGGTGCCCGGCGCATCGCCGCTCGCCAACGTCGGGCCCGGGGCCAACACCTTCGCCACCGAGAACGTCGACGGGGTGAACCGCACCGTGCTCCAGTTCCCTCAGGCGAACGGCGTCGAGCTGCGCAACGCCACGAGCGTGCTCCCGCGCGACCGCTACACCATCGTCATCAAGATGCGCCTCGACGACACGTCGGGGTACCGCCGCATCGTGAACTTCGTCCTGCCCGGGGCCGCCGCCGACCGCGGGCTCTACAACCTGGCGGGCGATCTCACCCTGTCCCCGGTGGCGTTCGGCTCCGGCTCACCCATCGATCCCGACCAGTGGGTCAACGTGGTCCTCACCCGATCGCAGGGCGGCCGCCTCCGCGGCTACGTCGACGGGGTCCCGGAGTTCGACATCGTGGCACCGGCCGAGGCCAAGATCGGCGCCTCCAACATCCTGCGCTTCTTCCGGGACAACAGCGATCGCCAGGAGTCCTCGGGGGCCGTCGCCCGCATCCGCCTCTACAACGCCACCATGACCCCCGCCCAGGTCGCGGCGCTGGGCACCTGACGCATCGCCCCCCGGCGACGCTTCCTCAGCACGCCGCGGGTCACTCAACTACGGTCTCGAACGACTCCGGCAGACGGGAGCGGACGATGCCCACCACCCTCAGGAAGGCCGCGGTGGTGATCGCCGTCTCGACCTCGCTCACGGCGCTCACCGCGGTCACGGGCCCGGCGGGGGCGTCGCCCGCCCGCCGCCCCGCCGCCGTGACCGCACCGGCGAGCCCCGAAGCCGCACCGGTCCTGCGGGCCGACTACAAGTTCCGGGGCAACCGCCGCAGCGTGTCGCCCGCGGCGCCCACGCTGTTCGACGTCGGGAGCGGCGGCCGGAGCGGCTTCGCCGCCGACGTCGTGGACGGCGCGGAGCGGATCGTCCTGGAGTTCCCCCAGGCCAACGGCCTCCAACTCGTGGACGCGACGAACGTCATCCCCCGTAACCGCTACACCATCGCGGTGAAGTTCCGCTTCGCCGACGTCACCGGCTACCGCCGGGTGATCGACTTCTCCCGGGCCGTGTCGGACAACGGTCCCTACGTGCTGAACGGGGCGTTCGTGTTCCACCCGAACGCGCTCGACTCGCCGGTGAACATCGACGCCGACGAGTGGGTGAACGTCGTGCTCACCCGCTCGCGGGCGGGGCGCCTGCGCGGGTACGTCGACGGCACCCAGGTGTTCGACTTCACCGACCCCAGCGCCGGCAAGATCACCGACCTGAACACGCTGCGCTTCTTCCGGGACAACGACAACCGCGAGGAGTCGGGCGGCGGCGTCTCCCGGATCCGCCTCTACGACAACGGCATGACGCCGGCGCAGGTCGCCGCCCTCGGCACCTGAGCCCCGATCAGGGGTCCGTCGGGAGGTCGGCCACGGCCGCCTGGGCGACCTCGACGACGAGGTCGAGGCCGCCTTCGGGCTTGGCGTCGCCCCGGACGTCCACGTTCAGCACCACCCCGCCCGAGCGCACGACCATGGAGTCCGCGTAGCCCTCCTGGGCCGACGACCCGTTGAAGCGGACGAAGGCCTCGTCCCCCACGGGCGTGCTCGTGTCGAAGCCCTGCGTCGGGCTGCTCGGCCGCAACAGCTCGTAGGTCCGGTTGGCGTCGCCACCGATGGACGGGACGGCGAGGAGGGTGACCAGGAGGGTCTCCTCGCCGGGACGGGTCGTCCAGGTGCAGCCGCCGGCGGCGCCCACGTCGGGGACGTCCGAGGGTTCGCCGGTGGCCGGGCTCGACCCGGTGTCGAGGGGCCGGCCCTGCTCGAAGCCCCGCCCGTAGACGGCCCGGAGCTCCGCGGGCGTCAGCAGCTCGCAGACCGCCTCGCTCGTGAGGGGCGTCGCCGCGACCGGCCGGCCCTCAGCCCGCGGAGGCGGGGTGAACGTGGTCGACGAGGACGGGTCGTCGGCGCCGCCGAGGAAGAACCGCACGGCGACGACGGCCACCGCCGCCAAGGAGCCCACCCCGGCCGCTCGTCGGCGGCGGTGGCCCCCACGGGGCGTCATCCGCGAGCGGGACGACGCCGCCGCGGCGTCACCGGTCGGGAACGGTGCCGGCGGCGGGGCGAAGGCGCCGGTCGGCGGTGGGTCGGCGCCGGCGGGGCGGGGTGGCGCCGCCCATCCCGCCTCGTCCTCGGCCGGCCCCTCCGAGGGGGGCGGTGGCCAGGCGTCCGGGGGCGGGGGCGCCCCTCCGCGGTCGGTCATGGCCTCCGAGTCTCGCGAACCCTGCGGGCGCCCGCGGTCAGGACGACGACGTGGGGCGCCGGCGGCGCTGGTAGAGCGTGATGGCCTGGCTCACCGGGACGAGGTCGCGACGGTACTGGCGGTGGGTCTCGGTGACCGCGGCGTGGGCCTGGGCCCGCAGCTCGGCGATCTGGGAGCGCAGCGCCTCGACCTCGGCCTCGAGGGCCAGCACCTGGCGGACGCCCTCGAGGTTGAGGCCCTCGTTGGTGAGGTCCTGGATGCGCCGCAGCTGGGCGATGTCCTCGTCGGAGTAGCGCCGGCTGCCGCCGCCCGTGCGGGCGGGGTCGACCAGGCCCTTGCGCTCGTAGATGCGCAGGGTCTGCGGGTGGACGCCCGCGAGCTCGGCCGCCACCGAGATCACGTACACCGCCTGCTTGGCCCGGTCGGGTTCGGGTCGGGCTGCCGCCATCTCAGCTCACCTCCTCGTGCGCTCCCCGGCGCACTGGCTCCCCGAGCATGACATCACACGCCCAGGTGCGCGCGGGGGGATTCCGTGGACGCCGCGGCCAGCGCCTCGACGGCTTTGCGCTCGGCGGCGGACAGCTTCTGGGGCACGGCGACCTCGACCGTGGCGAGCAGGTCTCCGGTGCCCTTCTTCGTGGCCACCCCACGGCCCTTCACCCGGAACGTGCGGCCGTTGCGGGTGCCGGCGGGGAGGCGGATCTTGACCGACTCGCCGTCGAGGGTGGGGACGGCCACGTCGGCGCCGAGCGCGGCCTCTGCGTAGGTGACGGGGACGGTCAGGGTGAGGTCACGGCCCGTGCGGCCGAAGAAGTCGTGCGGGCGGACCCGAACGACCACGTAGAGGTCGCCGGCGGGGCCGCCGTTGCGGCCGGGGCCGCCGCGGCCCTTGAGGCGGATGCGCTGGCGATCGCTCACGCCGGCGGGCACCCGGATCTTCACGTCGCGCGCCCGGCGCTCGACGCCGGTGCCCCGGCAGTCCGGGCACGGGTCCTCGACCACCACACCGCGGCCGGCGCACTGGGGGCACGCCTGGCTGAAGCTGAACAGGCCCTGGTTCTCGTCGAGCACACCCCGGCCGCCGCAGCGCGAGCACGTGACGGGGCTCGAGCCCGGTGCCGCGCCCGAGCCGTGGCACGTGTGGCAGGGCGCGTCGCTGGTGAGGTTGACCGCGGTGGTGACGCCCCGGACCGCGTCCTCGAAGGAGAGGTGCAGCTCGGCCTCGAGGTCGTCGCCGCGCTGGGGGCCGGCCCCGCGGGGGGCGCCGCCGCCCCGTCGCCCGCCCCGACCGAACAGGCCGCCGAGCAGGTCGCCGAGGTTGCCCATGTCGCCGAGGTCCTCGGCGGTGAAGGTGGCGCCGCCGGGGCCGCCGAAGCCCCCGGGGCCGGGACCGCCGAAGCCCCCGGCCATCGGGCCGAGGCGGCGGACTTCGTCGTACTCCTTGCGCTTCTCGGCGTCGCCGACCACGTCGTAGGCGGCGGACACCTCCTTGAAGCGCTCCTCGGCCTCCGGCGCCTGGTTGGTGTCGGGGTGGTACTCGCGCGCGAGCTTCCGATACGCCTTGGTGATGTCCTTCTGGGAGGCGCTCTCCGAGACGCCGAGGACCTTGTAGTAGTCCTTTTCGAACCACTCGCGCTGGGGGGCCACCGGTCGGCTACCCCCGGACCTTGACCATGGCCGGGCGCAGCACCCGGCCCTTCCAGGTGTACCCGGTGCGCAGGACCTCGGCCACGATCGGGCCGCCCTCGTCACCGTCCGCCGCGGGCTCGTGCATGACGGCCTCGTGGAAGTTCGGGTCGAAGGGCTCGCCGGCGGGGTCGAGCCGCTCGAGCCCGGCCTTGGTGAGGGTGTCGACGAGCTGCGCCTGCACGGGCGCGACGTCCTCGGCCCCGTGCTGCACCGCGGCGTCGCAGGCGTCGAGCACGGGCAGGAGCTGGCCCACCAGCGACTCGTTGGCCCGCTCCGCGACCTCGCCCTGCTGGGCGATCGTGCGCTTGCGGTAGTTCTCGAAGTCGGCCTGCACCCGGCGGAGCTGGTCGAGGTGGTCGTCGCGCTCGCGCTCGAGGGCGGTCAGGTCGTTCTGGACGATCAGGCGGGCCTCGGCGAGGGCGTCCTCGCTCAGCTCGCTCGTGCCCTCGTCACCCTGACGACGGTCGGGGCCCGTGTAGGGCTCGCCGTCGGCCGCCGCGCCCTCGGCGGGCGCGGGGTCGGCGGCGGCGTCCTTCTCGGCCTTGCGACCCCGGCCGCTCGGAGGCGGCGGCGGGGCCGCGCCGGGGCGGACCCCCGGGCGGCGCTGCTGCACCGCCGGGGACTCCTCGGCGTACGGGAGGTCCTTCAGGAGGTGACGGGCCTCGTCGCCCGTCCCGCCCTGGTCGGACGTGTCCTTCTTGCTCACGGTCGGGACCGGCTCACTGGTCGTCGTCGTCGACGATCTCGGCGTCGACCACGTCGTCGTCGGCCGCGGTCGGATCGGCCGACTCACCACCGCTGGACGCCGCCGACTGCTCGGCGGCGGCCTGCTCGTAGAGCTGCTGGGCGAAGCTCTGCGAGGCGGTCATGAGCGCCTCGGTGGCGTCCTTGATGGCCTCGAGGTCGGTGCCGGCGAGGGCGGTCTTCAGGGTCTCGAGGGCCGAGGTGACCTTGTCCTTCTCGTCACCGCTGATCTTCTCGCCCTGCTCCCGGAGCAGCTTCTCGGTCTGGTACACGAGGCTGTCGGCGTTGTTGCGGACCTCCGCCTCCTCCTTCTTGCGGCGGTCCTCCTCGGCGTGGGCCTCGGCGTCCTTGATCATCTGGCTGATGGTGTCCTTGTCGAGCGAGGACTGGCCGGTGATGGTCATCGACTGCTCCTTGTTGGTCGCCCGGTCCTTGGCGGACACGTGGACGATGCCGTTGGCGTCGATGTCGAAGGTGACCTCGATCTGGGGCACGCCGCGCGGGGCGGGGGGCAGGTCGACGAGCTGGAACTTGCCGAGCGTCTTGTTGTACTGCGCCATCTCCCGCTCGCCCTGGAGCACGTGGATCTCCACCGACGGCTGCATGTCGTCGGCCGTGGTGAACACCTCGGTGCGGCGGGTCGGGATGGTGGTGTTGCGCTCGATCAGGCGGGTCATGACGCCGCCCTTGGTCTCGATGCCGAGCGAGAGCGGGGTCACGTCGAGGAGCAGGACGTCCTTGACGTCGCCCTTCAGCACGCCGGCCTGGATGGCGGCGCCGACGGCCACGACCTCGTCGGGGTTGACGCCCTTGTTCGGCTCCTTGCCGGTGTAGCTCGACACCAGCTCGGCCACCGCGGGCATGCGGGTGGAGCCGCCGACCAGGATGACGTGGTCGATCTGGTCCTTCGACAGGCCGGCGTCCTTGATGGCCTGGTCGAACGGGCCCTTCACCCGCTCGAGCAGGTCGGCGGTGAGCTCCTGGAACTTGGCCCGGGTGAGGCTGTAGTCCAGGTGGAGCGGGCCGGCGTCGGTGGCGGTGATGAACGGCAGGTTGATCTGGGTCTGCTGGACCGAGGACAGCTCGATCTTGGCCTTCTCCGCGGCCTCCTTGAGGCGCTGCACGGCCATGTTGTCCTTCGACAGGTCGACGCCGTGGTCGTTCTTGAACGACTCCTCGAGCCAGTCGATGACGCGCTGGTCCCAGTCGTCACCGCCGAGGCTGGTGTCGCCGTGGGTGGACTTCACCTCGAACACGCCGTCGCCGATCTCGAGCACGGACACGTCGAAGGTGCCGCCGCCGAGGTCGAACACGAGGATGGTCTGCTCCTCGCCCTCCTTGTCGAGGCCGTAGGCCAGGGCCGCGGCGGTGGGCTCGTTGATGATGCGCAGCACCTCGAGGCCGGCGACCGCGCCCGCCTCCTTGGTGGCGGTGCGCTGGGCGTCGTCGAAGTAGGCGGGGACGGTGATGACGGCCTGGTTGACGGTGTCACCCAGGTACGCCTCGGCGTCGGCCTTCAGCTTCTGCAGGACGCGGGCGGAGATCTCCTGGGCGGCGTAGCCCTTGCCGTCGATGTCGATCTTCCAGTTGGTGCCCATGTGGCGCTTGACCGACCGGATGGTGCGGTCGGGGTTGGTGATGGCCTGGCGCTTGGCCACCTCGCCCACCAGGACCTCGCCGTTCTTGGCGAAGGCCACCACCGACGGGGTCGTGCGCGACCCTTCGGCGTTGGGGATGACGACCGGCTCGCCGGCCTCGAGGACGCTGACGACCGAGTTGGTGGTTCCGAGGTCGATTCCGACGGCCTTGGGCATTGCTGGCACTCCTGTGGGTGGGGGCTGGTGCGGGGGTCCTGCGGGATCTCCCGACCGGTTCTGTCGGCAGATCGAGATCTTGCGTGAGGCTCAGGCTACAAAGTTGAGTGATCCATTATCAACCTCTTCGCCACGGAAGCCGTAGCCGGGACACGAAGTTCGTGCCACACTGGGTTCGTGCGGAACGTGACCATCGTCCTCGACGACGAGACCGCCCGTTGGGCGCGGATCGAGGCGGCGCGCCAGGACACCAGCGTCTCGAAGCTGGTGGGGGCGATGCTCCAGGAGCGCATGCGCCGCGACGACGCCTACGAGCGAGCGAAGCGCTCGTACCTCTCCAGGAAGCCGGTGCCGCTGGGGAAGAAGGGCGACCGCTACCCCACCCGTGAAGAGATCTACCAGCGGTGACCACCTTCGTGGACACCAACGTGCTCGTGTACGCGCGGGACGATCTCGAGCCCGAGAAGCAGCCCGTCGCCCAGGGCTGGCTCGAGTACCTGTGGAACACCGGCGCCGGCCGTACCGGGATCCAGGTGCTGAACGAGTACTACATCAACGTCACCAGGAACGTGCGCCAACCCATGGCCCCCGAGGCGGCCCGGTCCGAGATCGCCGACCTCGCCGCGTGGCAGCCCGTCGGCATCGACGAGAACCTCGTCGCCGCCGCTTGGGAGATCGAGGACCGCTACGGGTTCCACTTCTGGGACGCGCTGGTCGTGGCGGCGGCGCAGGCCGCGGGCTGCGACGCCCTCCTCACCGAAGACCTGCAGGACGGCCAGGACCTCGACGGCGTCGTCGTCGTGAACCCCTTCCTCCACCCACCACCCGAGCGCGACTGACCGGCCGGGCGCGCGCCGGCGCCCGATCCCCTTGCCAGAGCCAGGAGATCGGGCGCCGGTTCCACCGACCCGTGGACGATGCCGGTCAGGTGGCCTGCAGCGCCTCCAGCACCGGGACCCGGGCCGCCCGGCGGGCGGGCAGCAGGGCCACGACCACGCCGGCGAGGGCGGCGAGGGCGGTGATGACCGCCAACTGGGCGACCGGCACCGACAGCACCTCGAAGCCCTGGGCGGCGAGGGTGTCGACGAGGGCCCAGGCGAACGCGAGACCGATGACGAGACCCAGGGCCGTGCCCAGCAGGGCGATGATCACCGACTCCCAGCGGACCGTGGCCCGGACCTGGCTGCGGGCCATGCCCACGGCCCGGAGGAGCCCCAGCTCGCGCGTGCGCTCGTGGACCGAGAGCGCCAGGGTGTTGGCGATGCCGAACAGGGCGATCAGCACGGCGAGGACCAGGAGCGCGTAGATCAGGTTGAGCATCTGGCCGATGACCGCCGCCCGGCTCTCGGCGAACTCGTCGGTGGTGAACAGCTCGGCCGTCGGGTAGTCGGTCAGCGCCGACTCGATGGCGGCCCGGGCCTCGTCCATGGACACGCCGTCGGCGTTGGCCATGAACAGGAAGCTGTCCACCGGCTCGACGCCGTTGGCGTCGAAGGCGGCCAGGCTCATCGTGTACGGGCCCATCGGCTCGAGGGTGTCGTAGACCGCCGCCACCCGGAAGGTCTGGGCCCCCGTCTGGGCGAACTCCACGGTGAGCTCGTCCCCGACGACGACGCCGTCCGCCTCCGCGGTGCGGGCGTTGACGGCGATCTCGTCCGCGGCCAGGCCGTCGATGGTGCCGTCGGTCACGGCCAGGTCGACCAGCTGGTCGATCCGGGACGGGTCCATGGCCGAGAGGGTGGCGCCGGCACCGTCCACCCGAGCCGGCGTGTAGCGCATGGGGGACAGGGCCCCGACCTCGGGGAGCGCGGCCACGGCCTCGCCGGCCTCGGGGCTGAGGCCGCCCTGGCCGAAGGTGGTGTGGACGATCCACTCGGCGCGGGCGGCGGTGTCGACGCTGTCGGCGATCGAGGCTCGAGCCGAGGCGCTGAACACGGTGATGAACACCACCAGGCCCAGGCCCACCATGAGCGCCGAGGCGGTCGCCGACGTGCGCTTCGGGTTCCGGCTGGCGTTCTCACGGGCCATCGTGCCGGTCATGCCGCGGAGGCGGGGCAGCGCGGCGCCCAGCAGGCGGCTGACCGGGCGGGCGATGACCGGGCCGAGGATGCCGATGCCGAGGAACACGACCAGGGCACCGAGGCCGACCACACCGGCGATGCCGCCGCCGAGGCCGACGGCCAGGGCCGCCACCCCGAGGGCGGTGACCAGGCCACCGACCACGGCACGGGTGACCGAACGACCCGAGCGGTCGACGGCGACGTCGCGCAGGGCGGCGATGGGCGCCACCTTGGCGGCCCGACGGGCCGGGACGATGGCGGCCACGAGGGTCACGACGACGCCGACGCCCATGCAGACGGCGATGGTCGAGCCGTTCACCACGAGCCCACCCTCGGGCAGGTCGAGGCCGAACCCGGCCAGCAGGGCCCGCAGACCCAGGGCCGCACCGATGCCCAGGACCACGCCGAGGGCCGAGGCCACCACCCCGGTGACCAGCGCTTCGAGCCGGGTGGCCCGGGCGACCTGACGGCGACTGGCACCGATGGCCCGCAGCACGGCGGTCTCCTTGGTGCGCTGGGCCACGGTGATCGAGAAGGTGTTCGAGATCACGAACGACCCCACCAGGAGCGCCACGGCGGCGAAGGCCATCAGGAAGGTGCTCATGAAGGCGACGCCCTCACCGCCTTCGGCCTCGGCGGCGGCCACGGCCTCGGCGTGGTCGAGGGTCTCGACACGGGGCGTGCCCGCCAGGGCCCGCTCGAGGCCGGCGACGAGCTCGGACGAGGCCACGCCGGGGCCGGCGCGGACGGCGATGGCGTCGTAGCGGCCGGGCTCGCCGATGGTGTCGGAGGCCGTGGCCGGCGTGAACGCCACGACCGGCGAGCCGGCGGCATCGTCGGCGCCGCCGTAGGTGACCACCCCGGCGAGCGTGTAGGTGTCGGAGCCGGCGGGGGTGAGGACCCGGATGGGGTCGCCGACCTCGAAGCCACCGGCGTCGGCGGTCGCGCGGTCGATGACGATCTCGTCGGCCGCCGAGGGCGCGCGACCCTCCACCAGCTCGACGGGGCTCAGCTCGGCGTCGTCGGTCCAGGCCAGGGCCAGGGGGACGGCGCGGTTCTCGTCGTCGTCGAGGAGCCGGCCGTCGGCGCCGACCACCTGGGCGATGCCCTCGATCCGGGGCGCCGCAGCCGCGACGCCCGGCGTTCCCCGGACGGCGGCCAGGACCGACTCGTCGACCGAGCCTCGGACCGTGGTGCCGTCGGTCCCGGAGATCTCCTGGGTCGACCGCACGAGGGCGTCGGTGCCCTCGAGGGCGTTGCCGGAGACGGTCTCGTAGGCGCTGGACAGGGTGGCGGTGAGCACCAGGGTGCCGGCCATAAAGGCCACCCCCAGGGCGATCGCCACGGCGGTGAAGGCGAACCGGGCGCGGTGGGCCCGGATGTTGGCGATGGTGAGCTTGGACATGGTTCCCATGGGGATCACGCTCCGAAGTGCCGCATGCGGTCGAAGACCGAGTCGGCGGTGGGGTCGGGCAGGTCGTCGACGATGCGGCCGTCCGCGAGGAACACGGCCCGATCGGCGTAGGAGGCGGCCACCGGGTCGTGGGTGACCATCACGATGGTCTGGCCGAGCTCGCGCACGGCCTGACGCAGGAACGAGAGGATCTCGGCACCCGTGTGGGAGTCGAGGTTGCCGGTGGGCTCGTCGGCGAAGATCACGTCGGGGCGACCGGCGAGGGCCCGGGCCACCGCCACCCGCTGCTGCTGGCCGCCGGAGAGCTCCGAGGGCCGGTGGGCGAGGCGGTGGGAGAGGCCGACGGTCTCGACCACGTGGTCGACCCAGGCCGGGTCGGGCCGCCGGCCGGCGAGGGCCATCGGCAGGGTGATGTTCTCCGCCGCGGTCAGCGTCGGCACCAGGTTGAAGGCCTGGAACACGAAGCCGATGCGGTCGCGGCGCAGCTTGGTGAGCTGGCGGTCCTTGAGCCGCCCGAGCTCGACGTCGCCGACCCGCACCGAGCCGCTCGACAGGGTGTCGAGGCCGGCGAGGCAGTGCATCAGCGTGGACTTGCCCGAGCCCGAGGGGCCCATGATGGCGGTGAAGCGACCGGCGCCGAAGGCGACGGACACGCCGTCGAGGGCCCGGACCTGGGTCTCGCCCCGGCCGTAGACCTTGACCGCCTCGATGGCGCTTGCCGCGGCGGGCCGTGGCGGCGGCGCCTGGGCGGGAGTGCCGGTCGGCTGGGCCTGGAGGATGGTGGACATCGGGTGCTCCGTTTCGTCGGATTCGACCGGTGGTTCCGGCCTGATGCCACGGTGCGCTCCCGGGGGCGTCGGCGTCGTCGGCCCCCGGACTCGACTCGGGTCCCCCGCGGGGATGACCGGGCGCGGTCCGACGGGCGGCACGTGCCCGCCTCGAGGTGGCCACGTCGGCGGCCGCGTACATCCCGGGATGTACGCGGGACACGACCACAGGCGGATGCGCCGCCGACGGGACCCCCGTACGGTTTGGCCCGTGGAGCCGAGCGCCGTCGCCGATCGCGCCCGGCGGGCCGTCGCCGCCCACCCCGGCGCGGTGGACGCCGTCTGGGCCACGTTCTTCGTGGTGGCCACGATCGCCTCGACCCGCAACGGGTCCACGGAGCGCCTCGGCACCCCGCTCACCGACGACGCCGCCGGGTGGTTCCTGCTGCTGGCGGTGACCCTCCCCTACTACGTCCGCCGCAGGTCCCCGGTGGCCGTGTTCGTCGTCTCGTCGCTGGCGGTCATGGTGCTGTCGGGCCTCGAGTACCAGGAGGGCGTCACCCCCCTCGTCACCCTGTTCGGCGCGTACACGGTCGGCGCCCGCTGCCCGGCCCGCGTCGTCGCCTACACCTACGCCTACACGGTCGCCGGCCTCACCTGCCTGTTCCTCTCCGACACCTCGCACTTCGACGTCGCCAACCTGGTCTCCTACACCGGCCTGTTCGCGGCGGCGCTCCTCTTCGGCTGGAGCCTCCAGTCACGGGCCGCACGCCTCCAGGCCCTCGAGGACCGCGCCGACGCCGTCGAGCGCGAGCACGAGGAGGAGGCTCGGCGGGCGCTGTCCGAGGAGCGGTTGCGCATCGCGCAGGAGCTCCACGACGTGGTCGCCCACTCGATGGGGGTCATCGCCGTCCAGGCCGGCGCCGGCATGCACGTGATCGACGCCGACCCGGCGGCCGCCAAGCGCTCGCTCGTGGCCATCTCGGACACCAGCCGCTCCACCCTGACCGAGATGCGCCGCCTCCTCGGGGTGCTCCGCGACGAGGACGGGACGCGCGCCGCCTCCTACGTCCCGGCCCCCGGGTTGGCCGACCTGGACGCCCTCGTGAAGGAGGTGACGGACGCCGGGCTGACGACGACCCTGCGGGTCGAGGGCGACGTCGACGGCGTGCCCAAGGGGGTCGAGCTCACCGCCTACCGCATCGCCCAGGAGGCCCTCACCAACGTCTTGAAGCACGGGGGCCCGGGGGCCGCGGCCGCCGTCACCGTGGACCTGGCCCCGGGCGTGGTCGAGGTCGAGGTCCACGACGACGGGCGGGGCGTGGACCTGTCCAGCGAGGGCAGCGGCGGCCACGGGCTCGTCGGCATGCGCGAGCGGGTGGCCGTGTACGGCGGCACCCTCGAGGCGGGTCCCCGTCGCTCGGGCGGCTTCCGGGTGGCCGCCCGCCTGCCCTACGGGGCCGAGGACGCGGACGCGGAACGAGCCGACGACGGCCCGGCGGTCGCCGCCGGCGCCCGAGCCGACGACGCGGGGGTCGACCCGTGATCCGGGTCGCGGTGGTCGACGACCAGGCTCTGGTGCGCAGCGGCTTCACCGTGCTGCTGGCGTCCGACCCCGAGCTCGAGGTCGTCGGCGAGGCCGCCGACGGGGCCGCCGCCTGCGAGCTCGCGGTGCACGAGCGCCCCGACGTCATCCTCATGGACATCCGCATGCCCGGCGTCGACGGCATCGAAGCGACCCGCCGCCTCACCGCGGACGAGCGGACCGCGGCCTGCAAGGTGCTGATCCTCACCACCTTCGACCTCGACGAGTACGTGTTCGAGGCGCTCCGCGCCGGCGCCAGCGGGTTCCTGCTGAAGGACACCCTCCCGGACGAGCTGCTGGCCGCCGTGCGCGTGGTCGCCGCCGGCGAGGCCCTGCTCGCGCCGAAGGTCACCCGTCGGCTCATCGAGGAGTTCGCCCTCCAGCCCGCCGCGGCGCCGCCCGAGGCCAACCCCGGCCTGGCCCTCCTGACCGAGCGCGAGCACGAGGTGCTCCTGGAGGTGGCGAGGGGGCGCACGAACGCCGAGATCGCCGAGCGCCTCTTCATGTCGCAGGCGACGGCCAAGACCCATGTGAGCCGCCTGCTCTCCAAGCTCGCCTGCCGCGACCGCGCCCAGCTGGTCGTGGTCGCCTACGAGTCCGGCGTGGTCACGCCCGGCGGCGCCTGACCCCGACGCCGCCGCGGCTCGGGGGTCGTCTCCGCCGTCCGCTTGCGATCTGGCGTCGTCCTCGCCCGGTGGGCGGGCGCCGGTGACGCCAGAACCCGGGTGCTACCAGCCGGTGCGGAAGATCGCCTCGACCCCGATGGCCACGACGACCTGGGCGCCGAGCCACCATCGCAGCGACCCCGGGCCCCAGCGGCGCACCGCGGCGGCGCCGGCGACCAGCAGCCAGACCGTGAAGGGCAGCCAGATGCGCTCGACCTCGCCCTTCGCCAGGCCGACCAGCGCCGCCAGCGCGACGGCCGCCAGCGCGCCGCCCACGACCTGCCACAGGCGGCGGTCGCGCAGGCCGACGAGGCCGATGACGGCGGCCGGGCCGCAGGCGATGGCGAGGGCGGCGGCGTTCGACACCAGCGAGAACCAGTAGGGGCGGGTGCGCTGGACACTGTCGGCGACCTGCTGGCGCGTGATCTCGAAGCCCTGGACGTAGTCGAACCCGACCAGCCACAGGGCGCCGACCACCGCTCCCGCGGCGGCGAGGGCGAGGGCGGGCAACCGCACCCGACGGCGCACGACGAGCACGGGCAGGGGCACCAGCCAGAGCAGCAGCAGCCCGTAGGAGAAGACCGCGGTGAGCCCGAGCAGCAGCCCGCCGGCGAGTGCGAGCAGGTCGGCGCGACGCCCCTCGCGTCCGGAGGCCAGCACCACCGCGGCCACCCCCAGGGCCCCGACGCCCGCGTAGAGCGCGTCGGCGCTGGTGGCGACCCAGAGCGCGGCCGGGGACACCGCGAGGAAGGGGGCGGCGTCGCGCGCCCACCCCTCGCCGGCGACCTCCCGGGTGGCGACCAGCACCGCGGGCGCCGCCGCCGCGCCCAGCAGGATGCACAGCGCCGCGGCCCAGCCCGCCCCGCCGAGGCCCAGTCGGTCGAGGCCGTAGAGCAGGAGCAGGAAGCCCGGCGGGTGGCTGCGGACGTGGACGTTGTAGTCGTCCACCCGGTCGGGGTAGCTGGTGAGGAAGTCCCGGGGGCCGCCCGCCGCGTCGATCGCCTCGACGTTCGGCAGGTACTCGTCGTTGGCGCGGGTCAGGGGGGAGGTGAGGGCCTCGGGGCCCCGCGAGAGGTTGAGGGCGACCGGCCACACCACGGCGACGGCGAGCACCACCAGCAGGAGGGGACGCCACCCGAGGCGGCGCAGCCGAGGGGCGAGGACGACCGCGGCGACACCAGCGGCGACCGCCAGCAGCGTCCCGGGGGCGACGTGGACATCGCCCCGACCCACGAGCGGCGCGGCGCCCAGCCGGAGCGCCTCGACCCCCCGCTCGCGCACGATGGCCAGCGCCCAGGCCCGGGCCACGAGCACGAGGGCGAGCCAGGAGGCCACGCCGGCGACGGCCCAGCCGACCGGGGCCCGGCGTGACGTGGGCTCGTCGGCCCCCGACGGCGCCGGCGGGACCGGGGCGGTGGTCGTCGCGGTCACGGGCGCGACCACCGGATCCAGGCGACGCGGCCCAGCGTCCACAGCCCCACCCCCGCCCAGACCAGGGTGAGCGCGGTGAGGGTCGAGGTCCGGTAGTCGAGGGGCTGGATGGTCGGGTTGCGGGCCACGTGTGCGGTCCCGGCCAGCGGCAGCCACGCGAGCAGCACCACGAAGGCGCTGATCACCAGGCCCGCCGCCACCGGTGGCCACCACCGGCCCGGCACGACGCGGGCCAGCAGCCACGCCACGAGGGCGACGACGGGCGCGAGGAGGAGGTCGTGGGCGAGGTCGGCACCCACCAGCCACACCACGAAGCTTCGCCGGGCCTCGGTTGCGGGCGTGGCCTCGAGGAACAGCGCGATGCCCCAGCCCATGATCAGCGCGCCCACGGCGAGCGCGACCCAGAAGCGCGACCCACCGTGGTCTGCGTCCTGCAGCGGGAACCCCTTCACGAGACCTCCAGGCGGCCGACCCACTTGGTCTGCTGCACGCCGGGGCGGTTGGGCCCGATGAGGCGCACGGGGAAGCCGTGGTCGGGGTGGAGGTCCTCGTCGTTCACGGCGACGGCCAGCAGGGTGTCTCGGTCGTCGGCTTGGCCGGCCGACAGCAGCGACGTCTTCTGGCGGTTGCTGTCCTGCAGCGAGACCACCGTGACCGTGGCCCCCGACCGGGCGCCCGCCCGCTCGAGGAGGTCGCGCACCCGCACCCCCCGCCACCGCTGGCTGGTGCTCCACCCCTCGACGCACGCGATCGCCAGGGTGGCCTCGTGCTGCGGCAGGGCGAGAAGCTCCTCGTACCGGAGCGAGAGCGGCGTCGCGACCCCCTCGCCGACGACCTCGAGCCGGTAGGTGGCGAGGTCCACGTCGGTCAGGCCGACCGAGGCGGCCGTCCGGTTGACCGGGAAGCCCTGCGGCCCGGTGTCGGGCCGTCGCGGGGCGAGCAGCGCGAGGGAGCGCAGCGGGGCGAAGGTCTGCCCCACCGTGAACAGCACCAACGCCCCGCTGGCGGCGGCGGTGGTGCCGAGGAAGGCACGGCGGCTCAGCCCACCGCTCGGCGTGTCGGTCGGCCGGTCGACCGGCGGCGCGACCGCCGTCGGGAGCGACGCCGCCGACGGGTGCCGGCGGTCGGCCACGACGGCTCGCGTGGTGGCCCACCGCGCGGCCACGTGCACGACCAGCGCGCCGACCACGATCCACCCCGCCGCGTAGTGGCCGGTACGGAAGGAGAAGTCGTACGGGCGCCAGATGTTGACGTTGCCGACGCCGGTCACCAGCAGGAACAGGCTCGCGCCGACGAGCGGCAGCAGGGCGAGCCGCTCGAGCAGCTGCGCGAGCGACCGGAACGGTGGCCAGGCGAAGAGCTTCGGGAAGACCACCCAGAGCTTCACCAGCAGCAGCGGGATGGCGGCGATCCCCGTGGTCACGTGGAGACCCTGGTTGAGGCGGTAGAGCCCGGCCGGGCGGGCCGGCCAGTGGAACCAGGAGGCCGGGTCCTGGACCTGGTGGGACACGATGCCGGTCACGAAGCAGACGGTGAAGCAGACGCCCAGTGCGATCCCGAGCCAGGCCGCGTTCTCGTCGTCGTGCTGCCGGCTCGGGAACCGGGGGGCGAACGGGAGATGTCCGGAGGCCCCGCTCATCGCCCGCCCCGCTCCAGCACCACGAACCACCGGCCGTCGGCCTCCCACGTCTCGGTGACGGCCAGGCCGGCGAGCGCGGCCAGCGGTGCGGCGCGCTCGGCGGGCACCCGGTCCCACGCGAACCAGGGTCCCGGCGCCCCCGCCACCTCGAGGCGGGCCGTGGTGGGCGCCGCCGGCGTCCCGGGCGGGTCGAGCTCGGCGACCACCACGCCGTCGGGCGCGAGCAGCTCGGCCGACCGGATCAGGAGGGCGACCGGGTCGCCGCCGATGCCGAGGTTGCCGTCGAGCAGCAGCACGGTGCCCCACCGACCGGTGCCGGGGAGGCGGTCGAACACGCTGCGGTGCAGCACCATCGCTCCCCTCGGGGCGGCCCACTCGAGGGCCGCCGGCGTGATGTCCACGCCGAGGGCCGGCACCCCGAGACCACCGAGGGCGAGGGTGTGGCGGCCGGGCCCGCAGCCCACGTCGAGCACCGGCGGGCGGCAGCGCCGGAGCGCCTGCTCGTCGGCGGGCTCGAGCGGTGCGACCCAGCGCTCACCGTCGGTGACCTCCCCCGCGCCGGTGCGCAGGAGCGTGGCCCCGCCGGCGCTCACCGGGCCACCACCAGGCAGGCCTCGACCTCGGCGACGGCCCGTGCCAGGTGCGACCCGGGCGTGGCCGCGGCCGCCTCCAGGGCATCGGGCCAGTGGTCGATGTCGCGGAGAACGCCCGCCCGGTCGAGCACGAGCCCGCACCGCCGCAGCTGCGCCTCCTGGCGGGCGCCGGTGTCGTCGCGGCTCATGGGCACGCCGGTGAACACCGCGCCGTCGGGCTCGGCCAGCCCGAGGGCCCACCAGCCCCCGTCGGCGGCGGGGCCGAGCACGGCGCGCCCCGGTCGCAGGGTGGCGACGACCGAGGCCAGCCCCTCCGGTGTCAGCTGCGGGGTGTCCATGCCGATGACGACGACCGGGCCGCCGGCGCCGTCGACCGCGTGGGCGAGGCGCTCACCGAGGCCGTCACCCCGCTGCGCCACCACCGAGAAGCCCGCGGGGAGCCACGGCCCGACCGGGCCGTCGAGGGCGACGACCCTGCGGATCCCCGGGACGGCGAGGACGGTGGCGAGGGTGTCGCGCAGCGCCGCCTCCGCGATCGCGGCGGCCTGGTCGGGGCGGCAGGGCGGGCAGAGCCGGGTCTTGGAGCGCCCCGCGCGAGGCGCCTTGGCCATGACCACCACGGTGGGCCGGGCGCTCATCGGACCACCCCCGCCACCTCGGTCATGTCCCGGACGGTGCGCAGCGTGCCCCGCACCGTCCCCGTGACCTTCGAGCGCCCCACCCGGGGGGCGTAGCCCACCTCGACCTCGTCGATGCGCCAGCCCGCGAGCGCGGCCCGCAGGACCATCTCCAGCGGCCAGCCGAACCGGCGGTCGACCAGGCCGAGGTCGAGCAGCGCCTGACGTCGTGCGGCCCTCGTCGGGCCGAGGTCGCGCACGGGCACCCCCGTGCGGCGGCGGATCTCGAAGGCCAGCACGTGGTTCGCGAGCCGGGCGTGGACCGGCCACGCGCCCCGCTCGGGCCGCCGGGCGCCGAGGACGAGGTCGCGCGACCCGTCGAGCACCGGGCCGGCCACCCGGGGGAGGTCCGCGCCGGAGAGGGAGCCGTCGGCGTCCATGAAGCACACGACGTCGTCCGTCGACGCGAGCAGGCCCCGGAAGCAGGCGGCGCCGAACCCCCGGCGGGGCTCGTCCACCACCTCGGCACCGTGGGCTCGGGCGACGTCGGCCGACCCGTCGGTCGAGCCGTTGTCGACCACGATCGGGCGAAAGCCGGCGGGCAGGCCGGCGAGCACCGCAGGGAGCGCGGCGGCCTCGTCCAGCACGGGAAGGATGACGTCGGGCATGCGGCGGAACGTACCGACGACCTCTCCGGCGCCGACCCCGCTCCTGCTTACGATTCGCGAAACTCGCTCGAGGTCTTACGAATCGCGAAACAACCGGCGGGCGCCCACCCTCCCGCCGTGGACCGGCCGTACCCTCGCGGCGGTGAGCTCCCCCGACCCGGTGAGCGGCCCCGGCGGTGCGGCCGTGCCCTCCGACGGCGACGCGTCGGCACCTGCGGCGCGCGTGCTGATGATCGAGGACGACCCCACCGTGGCCGAGATCGTGGTCAAGTACCTCGAGCGGGAGGGGTACCAGGCCACGTGGGAGTCCGACGGCGCCGCCGGCCTGGCCCTCGCCCTGGAACAGGAGCCCGACCTCGTGGTCCTCGACCTGATGCTGCCGGGGCTCGACGGCTTCGAGGTGTGCCGGCGCCTGCGAGAGCACCTGCCCGTCCCGGTCATCATGCTCACCGCCCGTGGCGAGGAGACCGACCGGCTCCTCGGCTTGGAGCTCGGGGCCGATGACTACGTGGCCAAGCCCTTCTCCCCACGCGAGCTGGTCGCCCGGGTGCGGGCCGTCCTGCGCCGGGCGGGCGGCCAGGTGCTCCCACCCGCGGGCGCCACGGTGGTACGCGCCGGGACGCTGGTGATCGACCTGGCCGGCCGACAGGTCACCCGACGGCGGGGCGGCGACCCCGAGCTGGTGACCCTCACCGCCCGCGAGTTCGACCTGCTCGCCCACTTCTGCACCCACCCGGGGACCGCCTTCCGGCGCGAGGACCTGCTCGAGTCCGTGTGGGGCTACAGCTACGGCGACGCCTCCACGGTCACGGTGCACGTCCGCCGCCTGCGCGAGAAGCTCGAGGAGGATCCCTCCGACCCGACGCTGATCCTGACCGTGTGGGGGGTGGGGTACCGATGGGACGGGTGATCCGGGCCGCCTCGCTCGACCGCTGGGCCGCCGGCCTCGCGGTCCTCGGCGGCGTGGCCCTGCTCGTCACCGGCGTGCGCTCCGGCATGGGCGCGGCGGACGCCGCGTCGCTCCTGGCCCTCGGGGCCGGCACCGCGCTGGTCGCCGGCGGGCTGGCCGCGTTCCTCCTCGCCCGGGCGCGGCCCCGGACCTTCGCGGTCCAGATCGCGCTGGTGGCCGTGGTCCCCCTGGCGGCGGCGCTGCTGGCCACGTTCCTCGGTGCCCGGGCCATGTTCTTCTCCGCCCACGACGAGGCCGCCCTCGTCATCCTCCTGCTCGGCGCCGGCACGGTCGCCCTGGTCACGGCACTCGTCCTGGGCAGCCGCATCGCCCGTTCGGGCGAGTCCCTGGTGCAGGCGGCCCGGGCCCTCGGCGACGGCGATCGCTTGGCGGCCCCGGCCCAGGGCTACGGGTCCGCCGAGCTGGACGCGCTGGCCCGCGAGCTGGACGAGAGCGCCCGCCGCCTCGGCGAGGCCCGCCGCCGCGAGCAGGCCCTCGACGCATCACGCCGGGAGCTCATCGCGTGGGTCTCGCACGACCTGCGCACCCCCCTGGCCGGGATCCAGGCGATCGCCGAGGCGCTGGAGGACGGCATCGTCGAGGACCCCGCCACGCTGGCGAGGTACCACGCCACGCTCGGGATCGAGGTCGAGCGCCTCGGGGCGCTCGTCGATGACCTCTTCGAGCTGAGCCGGGCCCAGAGCGGCGTCCTGCGCCTGGAGTGGGAGCGCTGCTCGCTCGACGACCTCGTCGCCGACGCCATCGCCGGGGTCCGCCCGGTGGCCGAGGCCAAGGGCGTGGTGGTGGAGGGCCGGCTGACGACGGGCGACCTCGCCCTGCAGGGCTCACCCCCCGAGCTCCTGCGGGTGCTGCGCAACATCCTCGCCAACGCGGTGCGCCACACGCCGGCGGACGGCTCGGTGGTGGTGGAGGCCACCGTCGACGGCGAGCAGGCCCTGGTCACCGTCGCCGACACCGGTGGCGGGATCCCCGAGGCCCACCTCGATCGGGTCTTCGACGCAGGCTTCCGGGGCGACGACGCCCGCACCCCGGGCACCGGCGGCGCCGGGTTGGGCCTCGCCATCGCCCACGCCCTCGTCGAGGCCCACCAGGGCGAGATCACGGTGTCGAACGCGAACGGCGGCGCCCGCTTCGTGGTGCGCCTGCCCGTCAACGGCCCGTCCGGGGTGGGGGCACCGGGATGAGGGCGCTGGTCACCGGCGGCGCCGGCTTCATCGGCTCCCACGTCGTCGACGCGCTCGTGGAGGAGGGCCACGACGTGGTGTCCCTGGATGCCTGCCTGCCCCGGGCCCACGACGGCACGCCGGGCTACCTGCACCCCGCCGCCGAGTACGTCTGGGGCGACGTGGCCGACGCCTCGCTGGCCGCCCGTGTGGCGCGGGGCTGCGAGCTCGTCAGCCACCAGGCCTCGATGGTGGGCCTCGGGGTCGACTTCGCCGACGTCGGCGAGTACTGCTGGCACAACGACCTCGGCACCGCCGGCCTGCTCGCCGGCCTCCACGCCACCGGCTTCCAGGGCCGCTTCGTGTTGGCCAGCTCGATGGTGGTCTACGGCGAGGGCCGTTACACCTGCGCCGACCACGGCCCGGTCCCGGCACCGCCACGGCGGGCCGCCGACCTCGAGGCCGGCCGGTGGGAGCCCCGGTGTCCCCGCTGCGACGCGCCGCTGCGCCCCGACACCGTCCCCGAGGACGTCCCCGCCGACCCCCGCAACGTCTACGCCGCCACGAAGCTCCACCAGGAGCACCTCGTGCGGTGCTTCGAGCGCGAGCACCCCGGCACGGTCGCGGTGGCGCTGCGCTACCACAACGTCTACGGCCCCCGGATGCCACGGGACACGCCCTACGCCGGGGTGGCCAGCATCTTCCGCAGCGCCCTGGAGCAGGGACGGGCGCCGCGGGTGTTCGAGGACGGCGGCCAGCGGCGCGACTTCGTGCACGTCACCGACGTCGCCCGCGCCAACGTGGCGGCGCTGACCACCCCGGACGTCACCTCCCACGCGTTCAACGTGGCCAGCGGCGACCCGCACACCGTCGGCGAGATGGCTGTCGCGCTGGCGGCGGCGTTCGGCCCGACCGCACCCCGCCCGGAGGTCGTGGGCGGCTACCGCCTCGGCGACGTCCGCCACGTGGTCGCCTCGCCCCGGCGGGCCGAGGCCGAGCTCGGGTACCGGGCCGTGGTCGGCTTCGAGGCGGGCATGGCCGAATTCGCCCACGCACCCCTGCGCTGAGCGGGCTTCCGGCGGCTGCGACCACCCGGGTACGGTCGGCCCATGGCCGCCTCCCCCACCGCCGCCGACGCCCCCGCCACCCTGGTCCTGCTGCGCCACGGCCAGAGCACGTGGAACGCCGAGAACCTCTTCACCGGCTGGTACGACGCCGACCTGACCGACCTCGGTCGCGAGGAGGCCCGCCGCGGCGGCGAGCTCATGGCCGACGCCGGGATCCTGCCCGACGTCGTCCACACCTCGCTGCAGGTGCGGGCCATCCGCACCGCCCACGAGGCGCTCGACGCCATGGAGCGGCTCTGGATCCCGGTGCGCCGCCACTGGCGCCTCAACGAGCGCCACTACGGCGACCTCCAGGGCCGCAACAAGAAGGAGACGGCCGACAAGTACGGCATCGACCAGGTGAAGGTGTGGCGGCGCTCGTACGCCACCCCGCCGCCGCCGCTCGACCCAGGCGATGAGCGCAGCGCCCACCACGACCCCCGCTACGCCGACCTCGCCCCCGACGTCATTCCCGGCTCGGAGTGCCTGAAGGACGTGGTCGAGCGCATGCTCCCCTACTGGTACGACGCGGTCGTGCCCGACCTGCGCGCCGGCCAGGTCACGCTGCTCGCCGCCCACGGCAACTCGCTGCGGGCGCTGGTGAAGCACCTCGACGGCATCTCCGACGAGGACATCACCGAGCTCAACATCCCCACCGGCATGCCCCTCGTGTTCGAGCTCGGCGCCGACCTCCAGCCCCTCGAGGCCAAGCCCCTCACCGACCGCTACCTCGACCCCGAGGCCGCCGCCGAAGCCGCCGCCGCGGTCGCCAAGCAGGCCGGCTGAGGACAGCGACCGGCGCCGGCACGATCGCCTAGCGACCGTCGACCACGGCCCGGAGCCGGGCGGCGATGTCGCCGACCTCGCGGGTGTCGGCCCGGCCCTCGGCCACCGCGACGACCAGGTCGTACACGTCGTCGTTGTCAGCCCGATCGGCCGGGACGTCGTTGACCATCAGGAACACCGCCGTGGCGAGCCACCCCAACCGCTTGTTGCCGTCGACCAACGCGTGGTTGGTGACGATCGAGTGCAGCAGGGCGGCGGCCTTCTCCCACACATCGGGGTAGGCGTCCTCACCGAAGGCCGTGGCACCCGGGCGGGCGGCCGCGCTGGCGAGCAGCCCGGCGTCGCGGATCGGTGGAGGGTCACCCAGCAGCCGCCGGGCGAGCTCGATGAGGTCATCGACCGTGAGAAGCTCGACGGGCCCGGTCACCGCCCGAGTCGGTCGAGCGCGTCGGCGTGCACGTCGAGCACCCGGTCGGCGGCGGCGCTCACACGGTCCTCGTGGGCCCGTCGGGCGACGTAGTCGCGAACCGCCTGCCGGGCCGCGTCCTGCATCGAGATGCCGTCCGCGCTCGCCCGCTCGCGCAGCGCCGCCTGTTCGTCATCGGTCAACCGCAGGGTCATGGCCATGGTTCGATGATACCGAACTGATACCAGGCCGGCACCGACAGACCCGCGCGGCTGACACCCGTCGCCGGGCGGCCGGCGCTCAGTCGGGGTCGGGGAGGCGGACGCCGGGCGCCATGCGCACCTCGCGCACGTCCCGCACCTTGCCGAAGCCCTTGATGCGGCGGGTGCCGCGGTCGACCACCTCGACCCAGCCGGGGGCCATGAGGGCGACGTCGCCGTCGGCGAGGATCTGGCCGGGGCGGGCCTGATCGCTCAGACGGGCAGCGAGGTTCACCGGCCGCCCGATGTAGTCGTCGCCCTCGAACAGCAGGCACTCGCCCGACGCCACCCCGGCGCGGACCGGGAGGGGCCCGTCCGACAGGCGGGCCAGCAGCTCGCTGACGGTCGCGACCATCGGGCCGGGGTCGGTGCTGACCAGCATCACCCCGTCACCCAGCCACTTGGCGATGCGCACGCCACGGCGGGCGGCGAGCTGGCGCACGCCGGTGCGGAAGGTGCCGAGCACCTCCACCGCCTGCTTGGCACCCTCGGCCTCGGTGAAGGCGGTGAACCCGCAGAGGTCGAGGAAGGCGAAGGTGCGCTCGACCGCCTGGGGCCCCGACGAGTCGGGCAGGAACTCGGGGAGCTCCATGCCCGAGGCGCCCTCGTCGAAGGCACCCGAGCCGGTGACGGGGGCGGTGCCGTCGGTGGCGGCCGTGAGGGTGGTGGAACGGGACATCCGCTAACCAAAGCTAGCAGTGCGGATCCTCCGGGCAGCAGCCATTCCGTAAACGTTCCGTAACATCTGCCTGACGGGGCCACGGCCGACGGCCCACCCGACTAGACCATCGGCGTGGCCGAACGGGGGCGGCGCCGGAGCGAAGCCGTGCTCGTGGTGGCCTGCGTCCTGGTGCTGGCCGCGCTCTTCGGGATCGACGCGGCGAGGGGCACCGGCCGGTACCGGAGCCACGTCGACTTCGCCATGGAGGTCCCGCTCCCAGCCGCCCACTGGGACCCGACGCTCGACGCCCTCACGCCGGCCGAGGCCATGGACCGCGCCCGCGAATTCGCCGAGAGCGACGAGGTGCAGGGCGCCGTCGAGGACGAGCTCGACTACGAGCACACCCTCGACGTCGAGGTCGTGGACGACCAGACGCTGCGCTTCACGGGCGAGGCCGAGGCCCCGAGCCTGGCGGCCAACACCGCCACCGCAGCAGCCGCCATCTACGGCCAGCTGCGGGTCCGGGACGCCCAGGCGGCCGCGTCCGCGGTGCTCCCCGAGCTCCGCGCTGCCGCGGACGCCGCCGTCGGCACCGCCGACGAGGAGGACGCAGTCCGCCGGCTCCACGCCGCCGAGGACACGGTCGAGCTCGGGCCCGCCGGAGGGCCCCGCGGCGAGGCCGACGTGCCGGGCTCCCCCGTGCGCGAGCCGCTCCTCCCCGCGCTGCTCCGGGGCGCGGCGATCGGCCTCGTGCTGGGGCTGGTGCTGGTCGGGCTCTGGCGGCTCGAGCGCCGGTACGGCGCCGCGTGGCGCGCCCGCCGGGCGACGGGCGGCGGCGACGAGGGCGAGGACGCGGTCCCGCCCAAGCCGCGCTGGTGGGCGGCGGCGTGGGCCGGTCCGGTGGTGGTCAGCGTCCTGGTCGGCCTCCGCTCGCTCTACTACGCGGTCCTCGGCCCCCGCCTGATCCTCGACGACTGGCTCATCACCTATCGGGGCCAGTTCTACGGGGTGCTGAAGGCGGTGCCGGAGGTCACCCGGACCGCCCAGCCGACCAAGTGGGCCTGGCTCACGCTCGTCTTCGGGCTGTCGGGCGAGCACCCGCTCGTGCTGTTCCTGCTGGTGACCATCATCAACGTGGCCGCCGCGGTGGCCCTGTACTACGCCCTGGCCCGGTTCTTCCCGACCCCCGTGCCCCTCCTCGTCGCTGGCCTCTGGGTGCTGACCGCCAACCACAGCTCGCTGACCGTGTGGGCCGCGGCCAGCCAGGCGGTGGTGTGCGTGCTGTTCTGCTGCGTCGGCGTCACGCTGCTGTCCAAGGGCCGCTGGCTGCTCGCCCTCCTCGCCTTCGCCGCGTCCACCCTCGCCTACGAGTTCACGATCCCGATCTGCCTCGTCGCCGCCGTCCTGGTGGGCACGCCGTGGCTCCGCCCCCGCGAGGGCGTGCCCGTCGTGCGGGAGGTCCGGCCCTGGCAGCGGGGGGTCATGGTGGCGGGCCTGCTCGGCATCGTGTGGTGGACCGCGAAGCACCCGAAGTACCCCGTGGCGTGGCGCCCGCCGGACGTCTGGGACACCTGGTCGGCCCACGTCTCGACCGGGCTCCTCGGCACCGAGTCGGCGCCGACACTGCTGCTGCGCGCCCTCGAACTGGGCGTGGTGGTCGGCCTCGTGTGGTGCGCCGTGCTCTGGTACCGGGGCGACCGGGGCCGGGACCGCGGGCCGGCGCTGGCCCTCGCCGGCGCTGCGGTGATGGCCCTCGGCCTCGTGACCACGATCGTGCTGCCGGGCCTCACCATCGGCCTGTCGAACCGCCTCTACGGCGCGTCGTCGGTGGGCACCGCCATGGTGCTCGCCGGGCTCGTGCTCACCGTGTGGCGACGGCGGGAGACCGTGGCGCTGGCGCTGGCCACCGCGCTCGTGGTGCTGTGCGTGATCGGCCAGGTCGTCGCCCTGCGCGCCGCCCACCGGGGCGGCGAGGACGTCCTGGCCCTGCTGCGGTACCTGCCGGCGGTCGCCGACGACCCGGCGAACACCCGCTTCGTCGTCGCGCCCCGCCCCGAGCACGACGGCTTCTACGCGGTCGACAACTTCTTCGGCACCTATCCCTACGAGCTCACGTACCCCGGCGGCGACGGCGGCCTCCGCCTCGCCACCGACCCCGACGAGCTCGAGGCCCCCGAGCCCGGTGAGGTCCCGATCACGTGGGAGGAGGTCCTCGGCGAGGCGCCGTGAACAGGGGCCAGATGGTCCGAGCAGCGGTCCTGATCGCCAGTGTCGGCAGGCCCGGCCGCGCCGGTGCCGCCACCACGGGTCAGAGCTGGTCGTCCTCGGCGAGGTGGTCGACCACGACGTCGTCACGACTCCACTGGCCGTGGCGGTGCGCCGCCCGGCCGACGAGGTGCGCCGAGACCGGGGCGGTGGCGAACTGCAGGATGATCGTGAGGAGCAACAACGTGACCGCGCCGGCGCCGTTGAGGTGGAACATGGCACCGATGGCCACGAGGAGCAGGCCCAGGGTGCCGGGCTTCGTGGCGACGTGCATCCGGGTCATCAGGTCCTCGAACCGGACCTGGCCGAACCCGGAGAGCGCGCCGAAGGCGGCGCCCACGAGGATGAGGAAGCTACCGACGAGCTCGCTCACCGCCGCCGACCGCCTTCGATGAACCGTGCGAACGCCGACGTGCCGAGGAAGGCCACCAGGGCGACCACGACGCCGACGGTCAGGTAGGTCGAGCGGCCCGTGTAGGCGCCCCACGCGGCCATCGACGTCACCACGATGGTGAGCAGGCCGTCGAGCGACACCACCCGGTCCGCGAGGTTCGGGCCGATCACCAGCTTGGCGAGGAAGCCCGCCCCGCCGAGGGCCAGCAGCACGAGGGCGACGATGATCACGACGCCTCCTCGGCGTTGCTCGACGCCGCCGCCGGCGGCGTGCAGATCCGGGCGACCTCGTCGGCGGTCCCGAAGGCCCGGACGACCCGGCGCTCCAGGTCCTCCACGTCGGCGACCGCCGACTCGACGTCGGCGAACGACAGCACGTGCACGTAGAGCAGTGCCGGGCGGCCCCGGGCGTCGATGGTGAGCGTGCCGGGGGTCAGGGTGATCGCGTTCGCCACGATGGTGGCGAGGCGCCCCGAGCTCGTGCGGAGGCGCACCGCCACGACCGCCGGCCGGATCTGCGACCTCGACCGGGGCAGGAGGACCTCCTTGGCGACGGCCAGGTTCGTGATCACGAGCTGGCCCAGGAACCACACGACGAACGACAGCGCCGGCCACGGCCGGACCACGATCGGGTCGTCCTTCGAGTCGCCCGGCGGGAAGACGAGGACGAGGCCGGTCGCGGCCACGACGCCCGTCACGACATTGGCGACCGTGAGGTCGCCCCAGAGCAGCACCCACATGACCGTCAGCCACACGACGATGACGGCGCGGCCGGCGTTGCCCCGTCGACGGCTCATCCGAGCACCGCCGCCCGGTAGGCCGCCGGCTGGAGCAGGTCCGCCGCGGCTCGCTGGCAGACGTCGTACACGGGGCCGGCGAACAGGGCGAGGGCGAGCGAGCCGGCCACCAGTGCGCCCGTCGCCACCAGCATCGGGGCGGTGCCGCCGAAGCGGGCCGTGACCGCATCACCCGGCTCGAGCACGAGCTCGGGCGTGCCCCAGAAGGCGCCGCCCCAGATCTTGGTCATGGAGTAGAGGGTGAGCGCGCTGACCGCGAGGCTGGCGCCCACGACCGCCCACGCCTGCTCGTCGAAGCCCGCCTGCACGACCGCGAGCTTGGCCACGAACCCCGAGAACGGAGGGATGCCCGCGAGGCTCAGGGCGGGCAGGAGGAAGAGCCAGCCGAGGAGCGGGAAGCGGCGGGCGAGCCCGCCGATGTGGGAGAGCTGCGCCGAGCCGGCGGAGTGGTCGACCATGCCGGCGGTCAGCAGCAGCGTGCTCTTGAGGACGATCTGGTTGACCACGAACAAGATGGCCGCCGCGATCCCGGCGACGGTGAAGAGCGCGAGGCCGAGGATCATGTAGCCGATCTGGCTCACGATGTGGAACGACAGGATCCGCTTGATGTCGTCCTGGGCGATCGCCCCCAGCACGCCGACGACCATCGTCAGCGCGGCGATCACGAGCAGGAAGCCCGCCGGGCGGTCGGCGGGCGCCACGATCAGCGTCTCGGTGCGGATGATGCAGTACACGCCCACCTTGGTGAGCAGGCCCGCGAACACCGCGGTCACCGCCGTGGGGGCGGTCGGGTAGCTGTCGGGCAGCCAGAAGAACAGCGGGAAGACCGCCGCCTTGATCCCGAACACCACGAAGAGCATCAGCGCGAAGGCAAGCCGCAGGTTGGGGGGCAGGTCGCCCATGCGCTCGGCGAGCTGCGCCATGTTGACCGTGCCGAGGGCCGCGTACAGCAGGCCGAGCAGGGCGACGAACAGGGCCGACGCCACGAGGTTGATCACGACGTAGGTCATGCCCGAGCGCACCTGGTCGGCGCGACCACCGATGGTGATGAGCACGTAGCTCGCCGTCAGCATCATCTCGAAGGCGACGAACATGTTGAACAGGTCGCCGGTGAGGAACGACAGGCCCACGCCGGCGGCCAGCACCAGGTAGACGGGGTGGAAGCCGGGTTGCTCTCGCTCGGTGCCGGGCTGGCCGATCGAGAACACGAGCACGGCCACGAGCACCGGTGAGGCCACGACCATCATGAGCGCCGAGAAGCGGTCGGCCACGAGGGCGATCCCGACCGGCGCCTCCCAGCCACCCATGAAGGCGGCGGCCGGGCCGTGGTGGTCGACGTGCACGAGGATCGCGACCGACACGGCCGTGGTGGTGCACAGCACCACCAGGCCGATGATGCGCTGCGCCGCCCGGTGGCGGGCGACCGCCATGGAGAGGCCCGCGCCGAACAGCGGCAGGACGACCGGTAGCGGGAGGAGGACCCGCATCACCTCTCCTCCCCTTCGGCCGCGCCGCCGGCGTCGGCGCTCACCGTGGCCGCGGACAGGGCCTCCTGGTCGACGACCTCCTCGTCGACCGCGTCCTCGCCCTCCCGGGCGATGCGGCGATCCTCGACGTCGTCCTCGACCAGGTCGTCGCCGGTGAGCTGCCAGCTGCGGTAGGCGAGGGCGAGGAGGAACGCCGACACGCCGAACGAGATCACGATGGCCGTGAGGGCCAGGGCCTGGGGCATCGGGTCCGCGGGCCGCGACCGTCCGATGCCGCCGATGAAGGGCGCGACCCCCCGCTCCTGGCCCGAGAGGAGCAGCAGGAGGTTCGCCCCGTGCCCGAGCAGGCCAAGGCCGATGATGATGCGGGTCAGGCTCCGCTGGAGCAGCAGCCACGTGCCCAGCGAGAAGAGGGCGGCCGTGCTCACGGCGAGGACGAGGCTCATCGTTCCTCCTGGTCCCGCAGCAGCCACGGTGCGCCGAACAACGGCAGTCGCTCGCCGAAGGCCACCAGCAGCATGAGCACCATGCCCACCACCACGCACGCGACGCCGATGTCGAAGAAGAGGGCGGTGTTCACGTGGGCCTCGCCGAGCGGGCCGACGTGCAGGTCGAGCTTGGCGTGCTCCATGAGCTGTCGCCCGAACAGCAGGGGCGTGAGGCCGGTGCTGGTGGCGATGACGAGGCCCGCGCCGAGGAGCGTCCACGGGCGCACGGGCAGGGTGTCGCGGACCTCGTCGATCCCGCCGGCGACGTAGCGCAGCGAGACCGCGGCGCCGGCCACCAGGCCGCCCACGAAGCCGCCCCCCGGGCGGTTGTGACCCGTGAAGAGCAGGAACAGCCCGAGCAGGAGGGCCGAGTGGAAGACCAGGCGCACGATCACGTCGAGGATCAGCGACCGCCTCACGAGCCACCCGCCGTCCGCTCGCCGGCCGGCGCACGCCGACCCGGTGAGAACGAGTGGTCCTCGTGGCGCTCCCGGCGCGACAGGCGGGCGAGGGCGTAGACGCCCATGGCCGCCACGGCGAGCACCGTGATCTCACCCATGGTGTCGAAGCCGCGGATGTCGACCAGCACGACGTTCACCACGTTGCGGCCGCCGCCTTCGCCGAGCGAGCGCTCGATGAACTCGCTCGAGATGCTCGGTGCGACCCGGGCGTCGCCCGCGACGAGCAGGAAGCCGAGCACGAACAGACCCACCAGGCCGGAGACGACGAGGCGGAGGCTGCGCCCGAACGGGGTGGCCCGCTCGCCGAAGCGCCGGGGCAGGTGCCGGAGCACGAGGACGAACACCACGGCGCCGATGGTGTCGACGCACACCTGGGTCAGCGCCAGGTCCGGCGCCCCCTGGAGCACGAACACGAGCGCCATCCCGTACCCGACGGCGCCCAGGCACAGCACCGCCGCCATCCGCTCGCGCACGACCGCCGCCGCGACGCCGCCGGCGACGAGCAGGCCGGCCACCGCCCAGTCGCCGGGGCCCGAGGTGAGCGGCGGGAGGTCGGGGGCGGCACCGGTGAGCAGGGCCCAGCCCGGCACGATCGCGGCGGTGGCCAGGATCACGGCGGCGTACACCGGCAGCGACCCCGACTGGGAGACGCCGGTGGTGCGGTCGGCCAGACGGTTGAGGCCCCGGATGGTGCCCAGGTACACGAGGTCGCCGTCGACCAGGTGGGGCAGGCGCCGCTGCACCCGCGCCACCACCGGTCCGGCCACCACGACGCCGCAGCCCAGCAGGACCGTGAGGGCCGAGAGTGCGAGCACGGGGTTGAACCCGTGCCAGACGGCGAGGTGCACGTGGCCGACCTCGGGCACGAGGCTGTCCGCCGCCGCGGACACCAGGTTCGAGGCCAGGTTCGGGACGAGGCCGAGGAGCACGGTCAGCCCGGCCAGCACGCCGGCGGGCAGCCAGAAGGCGGTCGCCGGCGCCGGCGGCGCGGCGACCGGCTCGGGCGGGTCCACGAGCGCCCCCTCGGTGGGCACGCCGGGCCGGAAGGCGCCCAGGAGCAGGCGGGCCGTGTAGGCGAAGGTGAGCACGGAGCCGGCCACGATCCCGGTGAGCACGACCGCGCTGCCCGCGAGCTCGCCGTGGTACCAGGACTCGTAGGCGAGCTCCTTGGCCACGAACCCGAACAGCAGCGGGATCCCGGCCATCGAGGCGCCGAGGAGGACCGCGACCACCCGCGGCGCCATCCAGCCCGGGCCGTACGCGCCGAGCGACCGGATGTCACGGGTGTGGGCCTGGTGGTCGATGATCCCGACGACCAGGAACAGCCCCGCCTTGAACATGGCGTGGGCGAGGAGCAACGTGACCCCGGCAACGGTGGCCTCGGGGGTACCCGCACCGAACAGGACGACGAGCAGGCCCAGCTGGCTGACGGTGCCGTAGGCCAGGATGCGCTTGAGGTCGTACTGGCGCAGCGCCCGCCACCCGCCGGTCAGCATGGTGAGCAGCCCGACCGTGAGCACGAGCGGGCGCCACACGCCCTGGGCGGCGAAGATCGGCGCGAGCCGAGCGATGAGGTAGACGCCCGCCTTCACCATGGTCGCCGAGTGCAGGAACGCGCTCACCGGGGTGGGCGCCACCATGGCCCCGGGGAGCCAGGCCGAGAAGGGGAACTGCGCCGACTTGGTGAAGGCGCCGATCAGCACGAGGACCAGGCCCACCTCGACGACCGTCCCCGTCGGCGGGTCGGCCGCCAGGCGGGCGAGGTCGTAGGTGCCCGCCGCCTGCCCGATGAGCACGAAGCCACCGAGCATGGCCAGCCCGCCGGCGCCCGTGGTCAGCAGGGCCTGCAGGGCCGAGGCGCGGGCCTTCGGGTCCTGGTCGGTCCAGCCGATGAGCAGGTAGGACGTCACCGAGGTGAGCTCCCACGCCACGTAGAGCACGAGCAGGTTGGCCGCCGTGACCACGCCGAGCATGGCCGCGCTGAAGAGGAGGAGCAGGCCCGCCAGGCGGTGCAACCCCGGCCGGTCCGGGCCGAAGTAGCGGTGGGCGTAGAGCTGCACGAGCAGGCCGATGCCCGTGACCAGCAGGATCATCAGGAGCGAGAACCCGTCGACCCGCAGGTCGATGCTGAGCCCGAGCTGCGGCACCCATCGCCAGGTGGCACCCAGGTCCTCGCCGTCGACGATCGACCCGTAGCGCACGACGGCCCACGCGAGGCCGAGGGCCGGCGCCGCGGCGGCGACGAGGAACGACCGCCGGCCGAGGGGACGGCCCGCGGCGAGCAGGGCGAGGCCCAGCACCAGGGGGACGAGCAGCAGGAGGGTCAGGGGAGGCTCCGAGAGATCGGGCGGTGGAGGTCCGTCGAACGGGGGGAGGTCCGTCGTACGGGGGCGGAGCGTAGGGAGCGACGGTTTCGGCTCGGTTCCCGGAATGCGTCCGGAATGTGACGGCTCCCCACGGCCCCGGTCGACGATCCGGGACGACGACGGGGGTGGCCGCGGTGCGGCCACCCCCGTCGGAACGACACCAGGTGTCGGGGTCGAGCGGCGCCTAGAGGGCGTCGGTCCCGCGCTCGGCCGTACGGATGCGGACGACCTCGTCGACCGGCGACACCCAGAGTTTGCCATCACCGATCTCGCCCGTGGCGGCGCTGGCGAGCACGGCGTCGACGACCTTCACGGAGTCGTCGTCGTCGATGAGGATCTCCAGCTTCACCTTGGGGACGAAGTCGATCTTGTACTCGGCGCCGCGGTAGGTCTCGGAGTGGCCGCCCTGGCGGCCGAAGCCGCGGACCTCCGAGACGGTGATGCCGACGACGCCGGCGGCCTTCAGGGCCTCCTTCACCTCGTCGAGCTTGTAGGGCTTGATGATGGCGGTGACGAGCTTCATCGGCCACCTTCCTTTCCGAGGCCGGTCGTGGCCTGCCTCATCACACACGCTCCATGGTCTGGCTGCCGCCGTGGTAGGCGGTCTCCGAGTGCTCCTCGAGGTCGAGGCCCGTGAGCTCGGTCTTCTCCGAGACCCGGATCCCGATGGTGGCGTCCAGGACCTTGAAGATGAGGAACGTGACCACGAACGAGAACACGATCACCACGCCGTTGGCCAGCGCCTGCTCGCCGAGCAGCTCGAGGCCGCCACCGTAGAAGAGGCCCTCCTTGAACTCGCCCCCGAAGAACTCGGGGTCGGCGAACAGGCCGATGAGCAGGGAGCCGACGAGGCCGCCCACGAAGTGCACGCCCACCACGTCCAGGGCGTCGTCGTACCCGGCCTTGAACTTCACGCCCACGGCGAAGCTGCACACCACGCCGGCGATGAGGCCGATCCAGATCGGCGACATCCCGGCCACGAAGCCGGCGCCGGGGGTGATGGCCACGAGGCCGGCGACGATGCCCGAGGCCACGCCGAGGTTCGTGAAGTGGCCGTCGCGGAGGCGCTCGACGACCGCCCAGGCGAGGCCGGCGGCAGCCGCGGCGAGGAACGTGTTCATGAAGGCCTGGATCGCGACGCCGTTGGCGGCGAAGGCCGAACCGGCGTTGAAGCCGAACCAGCCGAACCAGAGGATGCCCGTGCCGAGCATCACCAGCGGCATCGAGTGCGGCGGGTGGCCCTCACCCGGCCAGCCCTTGCGCTTGCCCAGCACCAGCACACCCGCGAGGGCGGCGATCCCCGCGTTCACGTGGATCACCGTGCCGCCGGCGAAGTCGAGCGACCCGCGGGAGCCGAGCCAGCCGGTCAGGCCCTCGCCCCAGACGCCGCCGTAGATCCAGAACGACACCGGGCAGTACACGAGGAGCAGCCAGACGGGGACGAAGATCGCCCACGCCGAGAACTTCATCCGGTCGGCCACCGCGCCCGAGATCAGCGCCGGCGTGATCACGGCGAACATCCCGAGGAAGATCACCGCCAACAGGGTCGAGCCACCACCCTCGTCGGTGATGGTCAGATCGCGCAGGAAGAACCAGTCGAAGTTGCCGATGACCGAGCCGGCCCCGCTGTAGGCCAGCGAGAAGCCCGCGATCACCCACACCAACGGGATGATCAGCAGGCACCAGAAGTTCATCATCAACATGTTCAGGACGTTGCGGCTTCGGTCCATGCCGCCGTAGAAGAGGGCCAAGCCCGGCGTCATGAACAACACGAGCGCAGCGGAGGTCAGCACCCAGGCGGCGTCACCGGTGTCCATCAGCTCACCCCTCTCGTCGTTCGTCGGGTCGGTCGGTGGTCCATGTCATTGCCTCCGGTTTCGTCGGACGTCGGCAAGGTAAGGGGCCGTTGTTTCTCGAATGTTTCGTGAACGTGAATGCGTCCTCCCGGTCATCTGATGACCCCCTCACCCCCATCCGGGGGCCAGGCCCCCGGGCGCGGGAGCGGTACCCCCGTCCGTCGGGTCAGCATCCGGGCACGGAGGCGGACGTCCTCCGGGTCGGCGGGCAGGCGCACCCAGTCCTCGTCGATCCCCCACGGGTGCGGCGGTGGAGCGGCGGGGTCCACCAGCAGGAGGCGAGGGACGCGAGCGTCGGCCAGGCGGCGGCGCTCGTGCTGGTCCTGGGGCCAGCGGACGAGGGCGATCGCCGGGGGTGCGACGGTCGTGTCGGTCACGGCGGGGGGTCCCGGCGTGGCGCCCGGGCGACGGGCCGGGCGGGCGGCGCGACCGGGCGCGCGGCAGGTCGAGGTCGTGGTCATGGGGGTCTCCGAGGGTCCGGTCGTCGTGCGACGACCACCGTGGCGAGCAGGGGGTCCCCCACCCGCGGACGCTCAGGAGGCGGGCGGACCCCGCGACGACGGTCGGCCCACCCAGGGCCGAGCGGGAGCGACGGTGTGTGCCCGACCGACCGCGGTGCTCCGCGCCGCGATCGCGCCGACGGCAGCGACGAGCACGGCGAGCAGCGGGCGCACCGCCGGCGCGTGCCTGCGGTCGACGGCGCCGGCCGAGCGCAGGCCGGGAGGCCGCGCGCCGAGCTCGGCACGAGCAGGGTGCTCGGGGTGGTCGGGGGACGCCTCGACGGGTCGGCTCCCGGCCACGGGGCGCGCCGCGAGGCGCCCACCCCCGCCCGCCGACACCAGCAGGACGAGGGCGACGGAAGCGAGCGCGACCAGCACAGCGACCGCCACGAGGGGTGTCCCGCTCCCGCGGGGCACGACCGACCGGCCGCCAGTGTGCCGGGGCCGGCGCGCGAGCGCGCCGGTCAGGGTGGTCATGCCTCTGCCGGCCTCGACGGGGCGAGCAGGTAGCCGGCACCGGGGACGCGGTGGACCTCGAGCTCGACGGTGGCCAGCTTGGCCCGACACCGCGACAGCGCGCGATCGAGCATCCGTGCGTCGACCCGGTCGTCGGGCCACGCCGCCTGCTCGAGGTCCGGGCGACGGATCACCCGTCCGAAGCTGCCGACCAGCGCCCCGACCAGCGCGACCTCGGTGGGCGACAGCGCCACCCATCGGTCCCCCCGCCACAGCAGGCCGTCCGCATCGAGGCGGACCGTCGGCGCCGGGGCACAGCGCCGGCGCAGCACCTCGGCGCGCTGGTGGAGGTCGACGGGGTCGGCGGGGACGCGGATCCAGTCCTCTTCCACCTCCCAGCAGTCGGGCGGCACGGCGCCGTGCTCGACGAGGAGCAGGCGGGGGGACCCGGTCTCGGCCAGCCGGGCCCGCAGGTCCCGCTCGCTCGGCCAGCGGACGAAGGTGACCGACGCGTCCGGTGCCGTCCGGCTCGAGGGTGCGGTCACGGCTCGCCGCCGGGTGTCCGTGGTGGGTGCTCGGTGCATCTGGTTCTCCCGGCTCTCGCCCTGCCGACCGTGAGCGGGGCCGGCGACGACCCGGACGGTACGGGTGTCGTGTGTCGACCCCGTTGGCGCCGCATTGCCTCGCCGTTCCGTCTTTCTTGCGGCTTCCTTTCGCCCGGTTCGCCCGGCGCCGCCCGCCAGGGGCCGTCGGTCCGGGCCGGTCGGCCCGGACCCGGGCCCGTCCCCGGACGCGGGACGGGTGCGGGCCCGAGGGCCCGCACCCGCACCAGGTGCTGCGTCGAGGTGGGGGACCTACTTGTGGGTCATCTCCACACCGGAGGGATCGTGGGTCTGCTGCTCCTCGAGGCCCGGGACGTGCGAGCCCATGAACTCGGGGTAGGCGAGCATGCCCATCTCGGGCAGGTCGAGGCCCTCGAGCTCGTCGGCCTCGTTGCTCCGGATGCCGCCCTTCATGATCGCGTTCTGGATCTTGAAGAAGCCGTAGGCGATCCCGAAGATGACGGTGCAGATGACCAGGGCACCGATGGCCTGCGAGGCCAACTGCTTGCCGCCCTCGGAGACGTCGTAGAGGATCCCGGTCACGCCGGTGACGTCGGTGCCATTCCAGCCGGCGCCGTACTGGCCGTCGGCGAAGATGCCCACGGCGAGGACCCCGAAGAGGCCGCCGACGCCGTGGACGGCGATGGCGCCGACCGGGTCGTCGATGCCACGGTTCTCGATGAAGCCGAGGGCCAGCGGGATGAGGATGCCGGCGATGATGCCGATGACCGCGGCCGCCCACGGCTGGATGAAGGCGCAGGGGGCGGTGACCGCCACCAGGCCGGCGAGCATGCCGTTGACCATCATGCCCGGGTCGGGCTTCTTGTCGCCGCGGCTCATCATGAAGAACATCGCCGAGATGGAGCCGAAGGCGCCGGCGATGGCGGTGTTCAGGGCCACCACCGCGAAGCGGGTGTCGGTGGCCGCGAAGGTCGACGCGGCGTTGAAGCCGAACCAGCCGAACAACAGGATGAACGTGCCCAGCATGGCCATGGGGATGTGGTGGCCGGGGATCGCATTGGCCGAGCCGTCCTTGTTGAACTTGCCGATGCGGGGCCCGAGGACGAGGGCACCGGCGAGGCCGGCCACACCGCCGACGGCGTGCACCACGCCGGAGCCGGCGAAGTCCACGTACCCGGCACCGAGGTCCATCGAGTTACCGAGCTGGGAAAGCCAGCCGCCACCCCACGTCCAGGCACCGAACAGCGGGTAGTAGATCGCACCGCAGAACAGGCCCCAGCCCACGAAGGCGTTCCACTTCCACCGCTCGGCCATGGCCCCGGTGGGGATGGTCGCCACCGTGTCCATGAAGGCCACCATGTAGAGGAAGAAGGCCATGGCGCCGGCGGTGTAGAAGGCCTTGCCGCTGCCGGCCCAGCCGCCCTGCCACAGGAAGACCCACTCACCCGAGCCGAGCAGGTTCGTTCCGGTCGCCTGGTCCATACCGATGAGCGGGACGCTGTAGCCGCCGAACATCAGCGGGTAGCCGATCAGGAAGAACCCGATGAAGCCGAGGCCGAAGATCGCGAAGTTGGTCGAGACCACGTGCGAGGCGTGCTTGGCCCGGCAGAAGCCGGTCTCGACCAGGGCGAACCCGGCCTGCATGAAGATCACCAGCACGGCGCCGATGACCACCCACAGCATGTTGAGCTGGATGCCGAGGTCGGTGACCGCCTGGACGGGATCCACGTCCTGTGCGCCGGCCGCCACCGACGTGAGCAGGACGAGGGCGCCGGAGATGCCGGCACCGATGAGGAGCTTCTTCTTGAGCTTCACGAGCACGCTCCCCCAGAACATGACCTCACTCGAGGTTCGTACATTCCGGTTCCTTTCGTTGGTTCCACCACGCGGGGTTCTCCCGCACGCCGGTGAACCTAGGGAGGGGCGATCACAGGACAATGACGCCGATGTGAACGGCTCCACACAGACGTCTCGCGCCGATGTCCGCGCTCTCTGACACGAATCTTTCGTCGCCGGGACGCGACGACGGGGCACCCCGGAAGGGGTGCCCCGTCGAGCCCGGTGCGTGACGCCGGCCGCGTGGGCCGGCCTCAGATGGCGTCGGCGCCCTGCTCGCCCGTGCGCACCCGGACCACCCGGTCGACGGGAACGGACCACACCTTGCCGTCGCCGATCTTGCCCGTGCGGGCGGCCTCGACGACGGCGTCGAGGACCCGGTCGACGGCGTCGTCGTCGACCACGATGTCGAGGCGCACCTTGGGGACGTAGTCGACGGTGTACTCGGCGCCCCGGAAGGTCTCGGTCCGGCCGGCCTGGCGCCCGTAGCCGTGGACCTCCGTCACGGTGAGGCCACCGACGTCCTGGTCGACGAGGGCCTCACGAACGTCCTCGAGCTTGAAGGGCTTGATGATGGCGGTCACGAGCACGGGCATGGGTCGGTCCTTCTGCAGCGGTGAGGTGGAGGTGGGGGGATCGGTGCGGCGGGACGAGGTCAGCAGGCGGACGGGACCCGTGGGGGATCAGGCCCCGTCCGCCAGCTGACCACTGCCGCGCGACCGCCGCTCGAGCAGGTAGCCACGCGACCGCACCGTGCGGATCGCGAGGCCGACCGGCTCGAGGCGGCGACGCAGGCGCAGGACGTGCACGTCGAGGGCGTTGCGGCCGGGGGCCCCCGACGGCCAACCGGCTTTCGCCAACGCCTCGCGGCTCACCACTGCACCGAAGCGGTCGAGCAGGGCGGCGGTGAGCCGCAGCTCGACCGGGGGGAGCGCCACCCACTCGTCGTCGAGGCGCAGCACGCCGTCGTCGTCGAGCACGGGGGGCGCGGCCCGAAGGGCCCGGCAACGGCGCTCGAGGCCGTCCACCCGGGCCCGGAGGTCCAGCTCGTCGGCGGGGACGCGGATCCAGTCCTCGAGCCCCTCCTCCACGATCGGGGGCGGGGCCTCCGCCTGCACGAGGAGGAGCCGGGGTCGCCCCTGGTCGCGGAGCTGGTCGACCCGGTCGGCCTCGTCGGGCCACCGCACGAGCACCACGTCGTTCTCCGACATCGTCGGGGACGGTACGGAAGCGACGTTTCCCGCGTGTTTCGCCGGGGTGAACCGTCGTTCGCGAGCACGCGGTCACCCGCCGGCCCGACGCCGGGCCGGCACCCGCCCTACAGGGCGATGCCGACGAGCTTGGTGTCGAGGTACTCCTTCAAGCCGTCGCGGGCGCCCTCGACGCCCAGCCCGCTCGTCTTGACGCCGCCGAAGGGCGCCGCCGCGGAGGTGGGGTTGATGTCGTTGACGCCGACCATCCCGAACTTCAGGCGCTCGAAGACCCGGAAGGCGCGGGCCAGGTCGTTCGTGTAGACGTAGCTGGCCAGGCCGTACTCGGTGTCGTTCGCCAGGGCGATCGCCTCGTCGACCTCGTCGAACACGATCACCGGGGCGATGGGGCCGAAGGTCTCCTCGCGGTGGATGAGCATGTCGGGGGTGACGTCGGCGAGCAGCGTCGGGGCGTAGAAGCAGCCCCGGTCGAGGCCGTCCTCGGTGAGGCGGTGGCCGCCGGTGACCACCCGGGCGCCCTTGTCGACGGCGTCGGCGACCTGGCGCTCCATCTTGGCGAGGGCGGCCTCGTCGATCAGGGGGCCGACGGTCACACCGTCGGTGGCGCCGGCGCCCGCCACGAGGGCCTCGAACCGCTGCTGGAGGGTGGCCACGAACGGCTCGACCAGGCTGCGATGGACGAGGAGGCGGTTCGGGCAGATGCAGGCCTGGCCGGTGTTGAGGAACTTCACCGCGGCGGCACCCTTCGCGGCGCGGACCGGGTCGGCGTCGTCCAGCACGAGGAACGGCGCGTGGCCGCCCAGCTCGAGGCTCACCCTTTTCACGTGGGCCGCGGCTTTGGCGCCGATGAGCTTGCCCACCTCGGTCGAGCCGGTGAAGGCGATCTTGCGGACGCGGGGATCGTCCACCAGGGCGCCGCCGACGGCCTCGGGGTCGGCCGTCGTGACGAGGTTCACCACGCCGGCCGGGACGCCGGCCTCCGCGAGGACCTCGAAGGTGGCGATCGCACAGAGCGGCGTCTGCTCGGCGGGCTTGAGCACCACGGTGCAGCCCGCAGCGAGGGCCGGGGCGATCTTCCGGGTGAGCATCGAGATCGGGTAGTTCCAGGGCGTGATGGCCCCGACCACGCCCACGGGCTGGTGCAGCACCAGGAAGCGCTGGTCAGCCCGGGCCGAGGGGATGGTCTCGCCGTAATTCCGCTTGGCCTCCTCCGCGAACCAGAGCAGGAAGTCGGCGGCGTAGCCGACCTCGTTGCGGGCCATGCGGATCGGCTTGCCCTGCTCACGGGTCATGAGCTGGGCGAGCGCCTCCTTGCGCTCGAGCATCAGGGCGTGGGCCCGGGCCAGCACCGCGGCGCGCTCGTAGGCGGTCGTCGTGGACCAGGCGTCGAAGGCCGCGGTGGCGGCGGCGACCGCCGCGTCCAGGTCCTCGACGCCGCCGTCCGCGACCCGGTCGATGACCTCGCCGGTCGCCGGGTCGCAGGACTCGAAGGTGCGCCCGGAGGCCGCCGGGCGCCACTCGCCGTCGATGTAGAGCATGCGAGAGCTTGCCCGGTCCGGCGCCGGCCAGGCGACCGAGCGGGTGACCTCCTCGGGGCGGCAGGCGGACTACGAGGCCGTCACCGCCCCCGACTAGCGTTCGGGGCGCCTATGAAGCGCCTACCGATCAAGCCGCACGTCGCCGTCATCATCCTCGGCGTCGCCATCGCCCTGTTCACGCTGGGCTCGGGCACCGTCCCGATCTTCACGCAGTGGCACGACGAGTCGGAGATCTCCCGAGAGGTCTTCGTCAACGTGCCCGACGTGATGATCGTCGCCTTCTACACGCTCATCCCGATCATGCTCGTGTACGGCGCGGTGCTCTTCAGCCAGCGGGTCCGCAACTGGGAGCGGGGCAACCCCGACAACCGGGCCACGACGCCGAAGAACGTGAAGCGCCGCCTCAAGGACTTCCGTGCCGGCGTCTGGATGCAGACCCTGCTGCGCGACCCCGCGGCGGGCGTCATGCACTCGATGATCTACTTCGGGTTCCTGGTGCTGCTGGCCGTCACCACCACCCTCGAGATCGACCACCAGCTGCCCGAGAGCGCCAAGTTCCTCCACGGCACGACGTACCAGGCGTACAGCTTCGTGGGCGACGCCGCCGGCCTCGTCTTCCTCGTCGGCATCGTCTGGGCCATCGTGCGGCGCTACCTCGCCCGGCCCTACCGCATCCGCATCAAGACCAAGCCCGAGCACGCGGTCATCCTCGGCGTGTTCCTCGTGATCGGCGTCACCGGCTTCACGAGCGAGGCGCTGCGCATCGCCGAAGAGGGTCGCCCCGCCTTCGAGGAGTGGTCGTTCATCGGCTACCCGCTGTCGGCGCTCGTCGACGGCTGGAGCAACGTCGCCACCCTCCACCAGGTGAGCTGGGCCTTGCACGTCGTCGCCTTCATCGCCTTCCTGGCGATCCTGCCCACCACGATGCTCCGCCACATGTTCACGTCCCCGCTGAACATGTACCTCCGGGACAAGGACCGCCCCAAGGGCGCCATGAAGGCCATGCCCAACCTGATGGAGACCGAGCTCGAGAGCTTCGGTGCCTCCCAGGTCGCGGACCTCACCTGGAAGCAGCTGCTCGACACCGACGCCTGCACCATGTGCGGCCGCTGCACCTCGGTGTGCCCGGCCCACGCCACCGGCAAGCCCCTCGACCCCCGCGAGATCGTGCTCAAGACCGGCGAGGTCATGGCCGCCACCGGCTCGCCCGTGGTGTCGCCCCCCATCGGCGTGGACGCCGAGATCACCGTCGCCGCCGACTCCCTCTTCGAGCGCATCACCCCCGAGGAGGTCTGGTCCTGCACGTCCTGCAAGGCGTGCGACGAGATCTGCCCCGTCAACATCGAGATCCTCGACAAGATCCTCGACATGCGGCGCTACCTGTCGCTGATGGAGTCGAACTTCCCCACCGAGCTCGGCAACGCCTACCGCTCGATGGAGAACTCCTCGAACCCGTGGGGCATGGGCCAGGGCGAGCGCGCCGACTGGGCCAAGGGCCTCGACGGCGTCGAGGTGGTCGAGCCCTCCGACGCCTTCGACCACGAGTACCTCTACTGGGTCGGCTGCGCCGGGTCCTTCGACGACAAGAACAAGAAGGTCACCCAGGCCATGGCCAAGCTCATGCAGCGGGCGGGCATCGACTTCGCCATCCTCGGCCCGTCCGAGCTCTGCACCGGCGACCCCGCCCGCCGCTCGGGCAACGAGTACATCTTCCAGATGCTGGCCATGCAGAACATCGAGACGCTGAACGGCATGGGCGTGAAGAAGATCGTCACCCAGTGCCCGCACTGCTTCAACACCCTGATGAACGAGTACCCGCAGCTCGGCGGCAACTACGAGGTGGTGCACCACAGCCAGTTCCTCGAGCAGCTCGTCGCCGACGGCAGCCTCGACCTCTCGAACGCCCGCCTCGAGGAGCGGCTCGTGTACCACGACTCCTGCTACCTCGGCCGCCACAACGACGTGTACCTGTCGCCCCGCAAGGTGATCGGCTCGCTCGGCGGCGTGGAGATCGTGGAGGCGCCCCGCAACGGCACCAAGGGCATGTGCTGCGGCGCCGGCGGCGCCCGCATGTGGATGGAGGAGTCCATCGGCAAGCAGGTCAACGTCGAGCGCAGCCAGGAGCTCATCGCCACCGGTGCCAGCCGCGTCGCCACCGCCTGCCCCTTCTGCTACATCATGATCGACGACGGGGTGAAGGGCGAGGGCCTCGATGACGATGACGTGAAGGTGGCCGACATCTCCATGCACCTGCTCGAGGCCCTCGAGCGCGGTGAGGCGCCCGTCGCGGCCGCGACCGCCCCATCGGGCGGGGCCGGCGCCGTCGACGCGGATGCTCCGACGAACGAAGGCTGACGACGTCGACGACCCCCGGGACGGCATCGCCGCCCGGGGGATCGTGGTCGGCGCCGACGACCCCGACGCGCTGGCGCTCCTGAAGCGCCTGCTCGAGTCCACCGGCGAGGAGGTCGAGGCCATCGGCGACACCGGCTCGGCGGTCGCCGCGGTGGTGGCCGGCCCCCGGCGCTGCCTGGTGCTGGCCTTCGGCAACCAGTCGGCCGCGGCCAACCGCAAGGCGGTGGACGCGGTGCGGCGCCAGCTCGACCCGGTGACGGCATCGACGCCCATCGTCGTGGTGGCCGACGACGAGCACCACGTGCTGGCGACCTGGCAGGCGGGCATCGACGACCACCTCGTCCGCCCGGTCCGCGGCGACGAGCTCGTGGCGGCGGTGACGGCGGCGATGACCCGCACCGAGCGGGAACGGCGCGACCACCGCCGCCAGGGCCTCAACCGGGCCCGCACCGCCGCCATCGCCGACCCCGACCGCGCCTGAGCGCCTCGACACGACCCCCCGACCGCACCCGCGCTCCGGGACCACGCCGGTGTGGGAGGCACCGGGGACCCGAGCACACCGACGCGGCAGGCGCGGCCGGTCCAGGGCGTCACCGCCCGCTAACCTCTCGCCACCAGCGACCTCGCCCGAGTCGATCGGAGAAGCACCGACGATGCACGGACACCTGCTCCTGACCGCTGTCCGCCTGCTCGCACCGGTTGCGCTGCTCGCCACGCTCCTCGTGACGACGGCCATGGCCCCGCCACCGGTCGCGGCCGAGGGCAACGAGGCGCCCGGCAACCCGGCGGCGTTCCGAACCCTCGCCGCCGGAGGATCGCACGTCTGCGCGATCCTGGCCAACGGGTCGGTGCGGTGCTGGGGGCGCAACACCTTCGGCGCGCTCGGCCTCGGCGACACCACGAGCAGAGGCGACGAGCCCCGCGAGATGGGCGCCTACCTGCCTGCCGTCGCGCTCGGCACCGGCCGCACCGCCACCGCCATCACCGCTGGGACGAGCCACACCTGTGCACTGCTCGACAACGCAACCGTCAAGTGCTGGGGGCGCAACACCGAGGGCCAGCTCGGCCTCGGCGACACCCTCCACCGAGGCGACGGCGCCGGCGAGATGGGCAACAACCTCCCCGCCGTCAACCTCGGCACCGGCCGCACCGCCCTCGCGATCGCGGCCGGCGACAACTACACCTGCGCGGTCCTCGACAACGGCACGCTGAAGTGCTGGGGCGACAACGCCGAGGGACGGCTCGGCCTCGGCGACACCGCCGACCGCGGCGACGCTGCCGGCGAGATGGGGAATTCCCTGCCCGCCGTGTCTCTCGGCACCGGCAGGACTGCGACCGGTGTGAGCGCCGGCCTCAGCCACACGTGCGCACTCCTCGACAACGCCAGGGTGAAGTGCTGGGGGAATGCGGCAACCGGTCGCCTCGGCCTCTACGCGACCAACCGGGGCGACGCCCCCGGCGAGATGGGCGACAGCCTCCTGAGCGTGAGCCTCGGGACCGGGCGGACGGTCGTGGCGGTCACCGCCGGGGACGTGCACACGTGCACGATGCTCGACAACGGAACCCGCAAGTGCTGGGGATCCGGTGCCGACGGTCGCCTCGGCCAGGAGGACACCCGGATCCGCGGCACCGACAGCGCGCAGATGGGCAACAACCTGCCCGCCGTGTTCCTGCCGCCCGCCGGGATCATCTCCGGCACGATCACCGATGCCGTGAACGCTACGCCGCTCGGCGACGCCGTCGTGGTGGCGCTCCGTACGGCCGACTTCTCGCTCGCCTCGTCGAGCCTGGCCGGCCCGTCCGGCGACTTCACCATGAGCACGCCGGCCGGCGACTACTTCCTCTACCTCCTCGACCGATCGGCCAGCCATGCCGACGGGTTCCTGGGCGCTCCGACGGTCGTGACGGTCGGCGATGGTGCCACCGTCGACGTCGACCCCACCATGGACCCGTTCGAGGGCGGGTTCTCCGGCGTGATCCGAGAGGTCGGCACCGACGTCGGGCTGGACGGCGTCGCGGTGTTCGCCATCGGTCCGGCCGGGATCGCTGGCGGCACCACGACCTCCGCCGGCGGCGGCTACACCCTCAGCGGACTTCCGGTGGGGACCTACCGGGCCGTGATCGTGGACGGCGTCGGCCGGCGAGCCGTCGTCTACTGGCCCAACAGCCCCGACTTCGCCGGCGCCTCCGTCATCAACGTCACCGCCGGCGCCACCACCCCCAACGTCAACGCCGCCCTCTCCCGGCCGTGAGTACCACCGGAGCCGCCGACCCGGACCGCGCCTGACACGGCGCGACCTCCCCAATTGTCGGGAGGCGACGCCGGTCCTCGGCGGGCGTACCTTCACGGCAGCGCGCGCCCACGGGGAGGGCCTCATGCGGACCGGACGTCGAACCATCGCCGGGATGGCCGCCCTCGGCCTGGTGGCCGCACTGGCCCTGCCGGTGAACCATCCGATGCCAGCGGCGGCGGACGGGAACGAGGCGCCGGCGGCGCCCGCCTCGGCGCGTCACCTCACCGCCGGCGGGACCCACACCTGCGTGGTGATCTCGGCCAACGTCTACTGCTGGGGCGGCAACGGCAGCGGCCAACTCGGCATCAACGACACGATCGACCGAGGTGACGTCCCCGGAGGGCTCGGCTACTTCCAGCCGATCACCCAGCTCGGGACCGGCCGCACCGCCACCGCCCTGAGCGCCGGCGGCGACCACACCTGCGCCCTGCTCGACAACGGCACCGTCAAGTGCTGGGGCGCCAACGGGTCGGGCCAGCTCGGCCTCGGCAACACCACCGCCCGAGGCGACGGGATCGGCGCGATGGGCGACAGCCTCCCCGCCGTCAGCCTCGGCACCGGACGCACCGCACTCGCCGTCGCAGCCGGGGCGAACCACACCTGCGCACTCCTCGACAACCACCAGGTCAAGTGTTGGGGCGCGAACGCGCTCGGCCAGCTCGGCCTCGGCGACACCAACCCACGAGGCGACGGCGCCAACGAGCTCGGCGACAACCTCCCCACCGTCAGCCTCGGCACCGGACGCACCGCCACCGCCCTCACCGCCGGCAGCAACCACACCTGCGCACTCCTCGACAACGGCACCGTCAAGTGCTGGGGCAGCAACGGATCAGGCCAGCTCGGCCTCGGCGACACCAACCCACGAGGCGACGGCGCCAACGAGCTCGGCGACAACCTCCCCACCGTCAGCCTCGGCACCGGGCACACCGCGCTGACCGTGTCCGGCGGCGGCACCCACACCTGCGCCCGGCTCGAGAACAGCCAGGTCAAGTGCTGGGGCAACAACGACTCGGGCCAGCTCGGTCTCGGCGACACCAACCCCCGCGGCGACGGCGCCAACGAGCTCGGCGACAACCTCCCCACCGTCGACCTCGGCACCGGCCGCACCTCGGCGGCGGTGACCGCCGGCGCCGATCACACCTGTGCCGAGCTCGACGACGGTGACGTGAAGTGCTGGGGCTGGAACGCCGACGGCGAGCTCGGGCAGGGGGACACCCGCCGACGCGGGATCGCGGCGGGCGACATGGGGGACAACCTGGTGGCCATCCCTCTTCCGCCCGTCGGGCGGGTGTCCGGCACCGTCCGGGACGCGTCGACGAACCAGCCGGTCGGCGGTGTGGACGTCGCCGTCCTGCGCACCGCCGACTTCGGGCTCGTCAAGGTGGCCACGGCCACCGCCGGCGGGGCCTTCACCGTGGACCTCCGCCCCGGCTCCTACTTCCTCTACCTCCTCGACGGGACGGGGACGCACCGAGAGGGCTTCGCCGGGCCCCCCACGACGGTCACCGTGACCGACCGGGCCGCAACGGCCGTCAACCCCACCATGAGCCCCACCCGGGGCGCGTTCTCGGGCACCGTCACGGACCAGCGGACCGGGCTCCCGGTCGCCGGGGCGATGGTGTTCGCCATCGGCCCGCCCGGGATCGTCGGTCGGGCCGTCGCCGGAGCGAACGGCCAGTACACCCTGTCCGGTCTGACCAGCGGCACCTACCACGCCGTCTTCCTCGACCCCGTCGGCGGCCGGGCGGCCGAGTACTACCCGAACAGCGTCGACTACGGGGGCTCGGCGCCGATCAACGTGGTCGCGGGCGCGACGACCCCCGGCGTCGACGGCAGCCTGACCCATCCGTGACCGAGCTGCCGTCCCGGCATCAGCCCGAGAGGACGGCGGCGAGGGCGCGCTGGGTGGCGCCCACGTAGGAGCCGCCGAACTTGATCGCGTGCACGGCGAGGGGGGCGAGCTGGTGCAGCGGCACCCGGCCCTCCCAGCCGTCGGCGAGGGGGAAGGCGGCGGCGTACGCGACGAAGCAGTCGGCACCGAAGCCACCGAAGAGCCGCATCATGGCCAGGTCGAACTCGCGGTGACCGCCGTGGGCGGCGGGGTCGATCAGCCAGTTCTCTCCGCCGGCGCCGACGAGGCGGTTGCCCGCCCACAGGTCGCCGTGGAGGCGCGCGGGCGGCTCGGCCGGGCCCCCGAGCTCGGCGAGTCGGTCGGCGACGAGCTCGAGGTCGAGGCAGGCGTCGGGCGGGAGGGCCCGGCCGTCCCGGGCGAGGCGGGCGAGGGGGCGCAGGCGGTTCTCGGCGTACGCCTCGGCCCAGGTCGGGTACGGCTCGTTCGGCAGGCCGCGGCTGCCGGTGGTGCGGCGGTCCTCCCGCCCGAAGCACGGGGCACCCGCGCGGTGCAGGGCAGCCAGGGCTCGCCCGAGGTCGGACTCGGTGTCGGGACCGGGGCGGCCCTCGTCGATCCACTCGAGCACGAGGGCCGGCGGATCGTCGAGCACGGCGAGCACCTCCGGCACGGCCACGGTCCCCGCCTCCCGCAGCCAGGTGAGGCCCGTGGCCTCGGTCACGAAGAACCCGGGTGGGGGGTGGCGGTGGGTCTTCGCGAAGACCGTGCGCCCGTCGGCGAGGTCCACTCGGAAGGCCTCGGCCACATCACCGCCGTGCACCGGGGAGAGTGCGGCGACGTCCTCGTCGAGGGCCCGGCCCACCGCCACCGCGAGCCGCTCCGCACGCGCGCCGTGCTCCTCGGGCATGGCGGTGGACGGTACCGGTTCGGGCCCGAGGCGGCCCCCGCGAAGTTCCCGAACCACGCGCACCGGAACGCTGCTACGGTCGCCGCTGCCTGTTCACCACGTTCTGTCAGAGGAGTGCCCCATGTCCCAGTCGGCCGAAGAATTCCTCGCCTCCCACGAGCTGCTGACCCTCGCCACCGCCTCCTCGTCGGGTGAGCCCCACGCCGCGCCGGTCTTCTACGCGACCGAAGGCACCACGGTCTTCTTCTCGCTGAACGCGAGCTCGCAGTCGTACAAGAACATCAAGGAGAACGGCCGGGCCTCGGTCGCCGTGGGCGACGCTCCCGACGACGGCCAGGACTGGACCGCCGCCAAGGGCATCCAGATCACAGGCAGCGTCACCGACATCGAGGGCGACGAGGAGCGCGACGCCGGCCAGAAGGTCGCCGCCCGCTACTCCTACCTCGACGACGTCTTCAGCGGCGGCGACTTCTTCCGCCTCGACCCGACCGAGGTCCACTACGTCGACAACTCGACCGACGGCGACGAGGCCTTCGAGGCCCTCGGCGTCGAGTGGAAGCGCTCGTCGGTCGACTGACCGGCGGCGGCGCCTCCTGCAGCACTGCTGAACCACTGATCAACGACTGACCGACGAGGTCGGGGGGAACGCCATGCGGATCATGGTCGTGTCGGCCATCGGGCGGGAGTCGTCGACCTGCTACATCCTCGCCCAGCGCATCGCCAACATCTGCACCGGCCACGGGGCGGAGGTGGACTTCGCCACCCCGACCCAGGTCGGCCTGCCGGTGAACGACGGCAACGTGGCCTGGGACCTGCCGGAGGTGACCGAGTGGCGGTCGCGCATCGAGCGCACCCACGCCCACCTGTGGGTGTCGCCCGAGTACCACTCGGCCATGACCGGCGGGTTCAAGAACCTGTTCGACTACCTCGACAAGGCGCCGCTCGAGGGTGACGTGGTCGGCCTCTTCGCCCTCGCCGGCGGGGCCATGGCCGCCCTCAACACCCTCAACGGCATGTCGGTGATGGCCCGGTCGCTCGGCGCCTGGGTGGCGCCCGACTACTGCGCCCTCAACTCGAACGACGTGAAGAACGGCCTCGACGAGCGCACCGACGCCCGCGTGGCCCGCCTCTGCGAGACCGTCATCGACACCGCCGACCGCCTCAACGCCCCCGGCGGCTCGTCGCTCGACGACCTCCCCCTCGAGTAGCCGGCGCCACCCGACCGCGTTCGGCCGATCCGGCCGGCGGGGACGGCCCGCCCGCACGCCCGCACGCCCTCCCCCGTCGCCACCTAGGGTTGCGACCGCGGAGCAGGACGGGGGACGGGGGACCACCATGGGAGCAGACGTTCGTCGGACCGGACGGCGGGTGCCGCGCTGGACCGTGGTCCTTGCCGTCGGCGCCGTCGGCGCGGTGGTCGCCGGCGTGCTCGCCGGGGCTGGGCCCGCCACGCCGGCGGGTGCCGACGGGAACGAGGCACCTTCTGCGCCCGAGCCCGCCCGCGCCCTCACGGGCGGCGGCGGCCACAGCTGCGTGATCACGACCTCCGGCGCGTCGGACGGGCAGGTCCGCTGCTGGGGGTTCAACTCGAGCGGGCAGCTCGGCCTCGCCGACGAGGCCACCCGGGGCGACGCCGCGGGCGAGATGGGCTCCTACCTGAGCCGCGTCCCGTTGGGCTCGGGACGTACCGCCACGATCGTCTCGGCCGGCTTCTCCCACTCGTGCGCGATCCTCGACAACGCCCGCCTCAAGTGCTGGGGGGCCAACGGGAGCGGCCGGCTCGGCCTCGGCGACACCAACGACCGCGGCGACGCCCCCGGCGAGATGGGCGGCAACCTCCCCGCGGTGGACCTCGGCACCGGGCGCACCGCCACCGCCGTGGCCGCGGGGTACGCCCACACCTGCGCCATCCTCGACGACGCCACGGTGCGCTGCTGGGGCGACAACGCCAGCGGACGGCTCGGCCTCGCCGACACCAACGACCGCGGGGACGCGGCCGGCGAGATGGGCGGCAACCTCCCCGCCGTCG
>WBZL01000211.1_pt1 | contig 64694 bp, 55 predicted proteins | sample 5204291 | NCBI WGS metagenome assembly WBZL01 (sample SAMN12344345, study PRJNA552823) | activated sludge metagenome | biome: Activated sludge suspended growth; feature: Nitrification reactor; material: Wastewater; isolation source: activated sludge from nitrification reactor of wastewater...
GCCTCGGCGGCGATCTGCGGGGCGGCGGCGATCACCCCCTGCTGCGAGAAGGGATAGCTCGCCGTGCCGACGACCGTCGCGCCGGACCGTGCCGCGGCGGTGGAGATCGCCCGGGCGCCAAGGTCGCCCGCGGGGTTCTGGTCGTGCACGACCATGATGCGGCCCTTGCCGGAGCGCGCGGCGTAGCGGACAAGCCGGTTGGCGGTGTTCTGGAACGTGGGACCGAGCACGAAGACGTTGCCCCCGGCGATGTCGGTATTGTTGGAGAACGACAGGACGTTCACGCCGGAAGGCGCCACCGCGACGCCGGCCGCGTTCGCCGCTTCGGCGAAGACCGGTCCGAGGATGATCTTTGCGCCTTCGTCCACGGCCTTCCGCGCCATCGCCGCCGAGGTCCCGGCGTCGGAGCCGGCGTTGTAGACCCTGAGGTCGATCCGGACACCCTGAAGGTCCGCAATGGCGAGATCGGCCGCCTGCTTGAGGTTGCGCGCGAGGACCTCGTCGCCACTGCTTCCCGATCCGCCCGGCAGGATGAGAGCCACGGGAACCGGCGCCCCGGCGTCGATCGCCGGCGCCCGGCCGGAGGGCAAAGGCTCGCAGGCGGCGACGAGGACGGTGGCGGCGAGAAGGGCGACGCGGGCGAGCGCCTTGCGGCGGGTACTCAAAACGGCGAACATGAAACGATCCTCGTGGCTTGGACCTCTGGTCCATTTCGGGGGCAACCGGACGGCGGCGAGACTATGCGCTCCGCCGCGTGAAGTAAACGCAGGAGAGGGGGCCCGGCGGTGACCGGCCGGATGGACGCACTGGCCCCCGGGCTCTATTTCGTTGCCACCCCCATCGGGGCGGCGCGCGACATCACGCTTCGGGCGCTCGACATTCTTGCGACCGCCGAGGTGCTCGCCGCCGAGGATACGCGGACCCTGCGCCACCTGATGGATATCCACGGGGTCCAGCCCGGCGACCGGCCGATCGTGGCCTATCACGACCATAACGGCGAGAAGATGCGGCCCCGGCTCCTCGCGGCGCTGGCGGCCGGCAAGTCGGTCGCCTACGCCTCGGAAGCCGGCACGCCGCTCGTGGCCGATCCGGGCTACCAGCTCGCGCGGGCGGCGATCGCCGCGGGCCATCCGGTGATCTCGGCGCCGGGTCCGTCGGCTGTACTCGCCGCGCTGACCGTCTCGGGCCTGCCTTCGGACCGCTTCCTCTTCGCCGGCTTCCCGCCGTCCGCGGCCAGCGCGCGCCGCCGCTGGCTGGAGGAACTTGCCGGCATTCCGGCGACCCTCATCCTCTACGAATCGCCCAAACGCGTTCAGGGTCTCTTAACGGAACTGCGCGACAGTCTCGGAAACGATCGGCAGGCGGCGGTCTGCCGGGAACTGACGAAGCGGTTCGAAGAGGTGTCGCGCGGCACGCTCGAAGAACTTGCGCGCGACTTTGCCGAACGGTCGGTGAAGGGTGAGATCGTCATCGTGATCGACCGTGCCGGCGCGGCTGCGCCGGACCCGGCCGAGGTCGAGGCGCGGCTGAGGGAGGCGTTGAAGTGCCACTCGATACGGGATGCGGCGGCGGAGGTTTCGGCAGCGCTTGGCCTGCCGCGGCGGCAGGTCTACCAGACGGCGCTCCGGCTCGCCAACGGCGGCTGAGGGGCCAGGTCTCGCACCAAGCGGGCCGGGTCGCCGAGACGCAGGTGGAGGCGCACTATCGCGGGCGCGGCTATCAGGTGGCCGCGCGGCGCTGGCGCGGCCCGGGCGGAGAGATCGACCTCGTCCTGCGCGCGGGCGACCGGCTGGTCTTCGTCGAGGTGAAGGCAGCCCGGACCCACGCGATCGCGGCCGAACGCCTCTCTTTCCGGCAGATGAGCCGGATCGCGGCCTCGGCCAGTGCCTTCCTCGCCGGCGAACCTCGGGGCCAGGACAGCGAAATGAGCTTCGAAGTCGCGCTCGTGGACGGCGCGGGCCGGATCGGGATCGTCGAGAACGCCTTCGGAGTCTGAAGCCGAACCGCCATTGCATCCGCCCGCCGCCTCGGTCATCAATCGGGGCGCTGAACGAGACGGGGCGGACGCATGGCACTCAAGGTCGCACTCCAGATGGACCCGGTCGAGGCTGTCAACATCGACGCCGATTCGACCTTCCGCATCGGGCTGGAGGCGCAGGCGCGGGGCCACTCGCTCTTCTACTACACGCCGGGCCGGCTCGCCTACCGCGAGGGCCGGGTGCTGGCGCGAGGCTGGCCCCTGGAGCTGCGGCGGGTGAAGGGCGACCACTTCACGCTTGGGCCGGAGACAGAGGTCGACCTCGGCACCTTCGACGTGGTCTGGCTGCGCCAGGACCCGCCCTTCGACATGGGCTACATCACCACCACGCATCTGCTGGACATGATCCATCCGAAGACTCTGGTCGTGAACGATCCCTTCTGGGTCAGGAACTACCCCGAGAAGCTTCTGGTGTTGCGGTTTGCGCAACTCACGCCGCCGACGCTCATTGCCCGCGACCTCGCCGCGATCCGCGCCTTCAAGGCGACGCATGGCGACATCATCCTGAAGCCGCTCTACGGCAACGGCGGGGCGGGTGTCTTCCGGCTCGACCCGAACGACCGCAACCTCGCATCGCTGCACGAGCTCTTCATCGGCATCAACCGCGAACCGCTGATCGCGCAGAAATACGTCCCGGCCGTGGTGAAGGGGGACAAGCGCGTGATTCTCGTCGACGGCGAGCCGGTGGGCGCGATCAACCGCATTCCGGCGGCGGGCGAGACACGGTCGAACATGCATGTGGGCGGCCGGCCGGAGAAGGTGGGGCTGACCGACCGCGACCGTGAGATCTGTGCCGCGATCGGCCCCGTCCTGCGCGAGAAGGGGCAAGTCTTCGTCGGCATCGACGTGATCGGTGACTGGCTGACCGAGATCAACGTGACCTCGCCGACGGGACTTCAGGAACTCGAGCGATTCGACGGCACCAATGCCGCCCGGCGGATATGGGAGGCGATCGAGGCGAAGCGGGCGTAGCCCGGCCGCCCGGTCAGCGGCCCGCCTGCATGCTCAGCCGGTAGCTCACCGCTTCGGCCACATGCGGCTTGCGCACATCGGCGGATCCCGCGAGATCGGCGATGGTGCGTGCGACGCGCAGGATCCGGTGGTAGCCCCGGGCCGAGAGGCCGAAGCGTTCGGCAACCCGCGCCAGAAGCTCCCGCCCGTCGCTGTCGGGGCTCGCGATCTCTTCCAGGATCCGGCCCTCGGCATCGGCGTTCACGCGCATGTCCGCATGGTCGGAGAAGCGCGCGGCCTGCACCGCCCGCGCGGCGGCCACCCGCTCGGCCACCGCGGCCGAGCTTTCGCCCGACTCGGGCAGGTCGAGGTCGGTATAGGCCACCGGCGGCACCTCGACCCTGAGGTCGATCCGGTCCATGAGCGGCCCCGAGATGCGGCCGAGGTAGTCCTCGCCGCAGAGCGGAACCTTGGCGCAGGCGCGCGCGGGGTCGGAGAGATAGCCGCATTTGCAGGGGTTCGCGGCAGCGACGAGAAGGAAGCGGCACGGATAGCGGATATGGGCATTGGCGCGGGCGACGACGACCTCGCCGGTCTCGATCGGCTGGCGCAGGGTTTCAAGGACGGTGCGGGGGAACTCGGGGAATTCGTCGAGGAAGAGGACGCCGTTGTGGGCGAGGCTGATCTCGCCCGGCTTGGCGCCGCGTCCGCCGCCGACGATGGCCGCCATCGAGGCGGTGTGGTGCGGCTCGCGGAAGGGCCGCGTGCGGCTGATCCCGCCCTCGTCCAGAAGCCCCGAGAGCGAGTGGATCATCGAGGTCTCCAGCGCCTCGGCCGCCGTCAGCGGCGGCAGGATGCCGGGAATGCGGGCGGCGAGCATCGACTTGCCCGAACCCGGCGTACCGACCATGAGAAGGTGATGCCGCCCGGCCGCCGCGATTTCCAGCGCGCGTTTCGCCCGTTCCTGCCCCTTCACGTCGCGAAGGTCGCGCCGGGCTGGATCGGTCCGCACCTCGCCGGGATTCGCGGGCGTGATCGGCGCCGCGCCGGTGAAGTGCCGGAGCACTTCGGCAAGCGTCGCGGCCGCGATCACCGGGGTTGCGCCGACCCAGGCGGCTTCGGGTCCGCATGCCTTCGGACAGAGGAGCGTCCGCTCTTCCTCCGCCGCGGCCATCGCGGCCGGAAGCGCACCGATCACCGGCACGAGCCGCCCGTCGAGCGAGAGTTCGCCGAGCGCGACCGTGCCCTCGACCTCCTCGCGCGGCAGGATGTCGATGGCGGCGAGCAACGCGAGCGCGATCGGAAGGTCGAAATGCGAGCCTTCCTTCGGCAGGTCGGCGGGCGAGAGGTTCACGGTGATCCGTTTCGACGGCAGCGCGATCGACATTGCCGTCAGCGCCGCGCGCACCCGGTCGCGCGCCTCGCTTACCGCCTTGTCGGGCAGGCCCACGACCGCGAAGGCGGGCATTCCCGCCGCGACCGAGCACTGGACCTCGACGATCCGTGCCTCCACCCCCTCGAAGGCCACCGTATAGGTGCGCGCCACCATGGTCCGTCCCCGTTAACCCCGGTTAACGGCTAGCGCGAAGGTGGTTGAGAAAGGGTTAACGCGCGGCCAACGCCATGAATGCCGGCCAGGCTTCCGGGTCGGCGAGCGTCTTGTCGCGGCAAAAGGCATTGCAGAAGCCCCAGACGCGGCCGTCCAGTTCGAGGAAGTGGGTGACGGGCTTGCCGGAATAGGGGCAGGCGGCATTGACCGAGGGTTCCCCTGCCGGCGTCGCCTTCCGGGGCTCGGGGCCTGGCCAGGGTCGTTCGGGGTAGGGCATGGCGTAGGACGGCTGGACCAGGGCCTCCGCCGCGCCCATCGCCCGCCAGCGGCGCAAGGCGGGGTCGGCGAGATGTGCGGCGACGTAGTCCATCGCGGCGGCGGACACCGGGAGATTGTAGGTGGCGATCCTTGTGGCCACGGGGGCGAAGAAGGCGTCCGCCGCCGTGTAGCGGCCGAAGAGCCAGGGACCGTCCGCGCCGAAGCGGGCCCGCGCCAGTGCCCAGAGGTCCTCGATCCGGGCGAGGTCGCCCAGAACTTCGTCCCGGGGCGCGGAGTCGGCGTAGCTCAGCCGCAGATTCATCGGACAATCGCCCCTGAGCGCGGTGAAACCGGAGTGCATCTCTGCCGCCAAGGATCGGGCCATGGCGCGGGCGGCGGCATCCTCGGGCCAGAGTCCGGCCCGGGGGTGGCGTTCGGCGAGCGTCTCGGCGATGGCGTGCGTGTCCCACACCACCTCGCCCTCGGGCGTGCGCATCGCGGGCACCAGCCGGGCGGGCGCGAAATCGGCGAGAAGCCGGTGGAAGTCGTCGGTGTAGAGGATTCCCGTGTGGCAGGTCACCGGCAGGCCGAACTTCTCGAAGAGAAGCCAGCCGCGCAGGGACCAGCTCGAATAGCTGCGGTCGCCGATGGCAAGGTGATAGGTCATGGCATCCTCCCTTTCTCCCTTGCTAGCCGGCGCCCCGCTGCGGGTCACGTTCATCTTCGTGCGCCGCGCCATCACGGCCGGTGATGAAAGTCGCGCCGCTTGTCTTCCACGGACTCCGCGCCTAATCCTTGGCGAGGCGGGCGAGGGCATCATGCTGGCGGACAAGCGCATTCTCCTGATCATCGGCGGCGGCATCGCGGCCTACAAGGTGCTCGACCTCATCCGAAGGCTGAGGGAGCGGGGGGCGGCGGTGCGGGCGGTGATGACCGCGGCGGCACAGGAATTCGTGACACCGCTTTCGGTCGGGGCGCTGACGGCCGATCATGTCTTCACCGATCTCTTCGACCGCCAGGACGAACAGGACGTCGGCCATATCCGGCTGGCGCGCGAGGCCGACCTCATCGTCGTGGCCCCGGCGACCGCCGACCTGATGGCGAAGGCCGCGCACGGGTTCGCGGGCGATCTCGCCACGGCGGTGCTGCTGGCGACCGACCACAAGGTCCTGATGGCGCCGGCAATGAACCCACGGATGTGGGCGCATCCAGCCACCCGGCGCAACCATGCCCGGCTGGCCGCCGACGGCGTCGCCTTCGTCGGCCCGGCGATGGGCGAGATGGCCGAGGCCGGCGAGGCAGGCGAGGGGCGCATGGCCGAGCCCCTGGAAATCGTCGCGGCGGCCGAGGCCGCGCTGGGCGGCGGGGCGCTCGCCGGTCGGCATGTCATCGTGACCTCGGGTCCCACGCACGAGCCGATCGACCCGGTGCGCTATATCGCCAACCGCTCCTCGGGGGCGCAGGGAACGGCGCTGGCCGCCGCGCTGCGCGATCTCGGCGCGCGCGTCACCTTCGTCACCGGACCGGCGAGCGTGCCCGCGCCTTCGGGCGTGGAGGTCGTCGCGGTCGAGACGGCGCGGGAGATGCTCGCCGCCGTCGAGGCGGCGCTCCCGGCCGAGGCGGCGGTCTTCGCCGCCGCCGTCGCCGACTGGCGGGTGAAGAACGCGAGCCATTCCAAGATGAAGAAGGATGGGTCGGGCCGGGCCCCGGCGCTCGAGTTCGCGGAAAACCCCGACATCCTCGCCACCGTGTCGCAGATGGAGGCGGGGCGGCCGCGGCTCGTCATCGGCTTTGCCGCCGAGACCGACGACGTGGTGGCCCATGCGCGGGCCAAGCGTGCGCGCAAGGGCTGCGACTGGATCGTGGCGAACGACGTTCGGCCTGCGACCGGGATCATGGGTGGCGCGGAGAACGCGGTGACGCTGATCACCGGCGAGGGCGCGGAAGACTGGCCACGGCTCGCCAAGGACGAGGTTGCGCGGCGGCTTGCCGCGCGCATCGCCGCGGCTCTGGGTTAATGCGACTAGGCCGGGAGCCTCCGGCGGGAGTATTTCGGCCACAATGAAAGATGGATCAATGCGTCCGGTGATCCGGGTTCTGCGCGAGGACTGGGCCGACCCTCAGGTGGCGCTGCCTGCCTACGCGTCGGCCGGTGCCGCCGGGGCGGACATCCGTGCGAACCTTCCCGAGCGCGACCGCGCGGCGGGTCTCGTGCTGGCGCCCATGGAGCGGCGAGTGGTGCCGACGGGGCTCCGCATCGAGATCCCGGAGGGTTTCGAAGTGCAGATCCGCCCGCGCTCCGGCCTTGCGCTGCGGCACGGGATCTCGCTCCCGAACACGCCCGGGACAATCGACAGCGACTATCGCGGACCCTTGGGCGTGCTCCTCGTCAACCTCGGGGCGGAGCCCGTCGTCATCGCCCACGGCGAGCGGATCGCACAGATGATCGTGGCGCCGGTCGTACAGGCCGAGTTCGCAGAGGCGGCGGCGCTCGGCGAGACGGCGCGGGGCGCCGGCGGCTTCGGCTCCACGGGACGGGGGTGAAGTTCCGGTGACGGTATTCCTGACGGCCCTCGCGCTTCTCGCCCTCGGATGGGGCCTCAGACTGCCGGTGCGACTGGTGGCGCTGATGCTGGCGGTACTCTGGGCGGCCACCCTTCTCGCGCATCTGGTGTTGCCGGAGGGCCACGCACTTGCCCGGGCGTTGGGTGGCGATGCCCGCGTCTGGGGGGCGGTGGGGGTGGTGGCGGCGCTCGCCTTCGGCTACCGCCACGGGCTCCTCGCGCTGCGGAACCGGGCCATGCCCGCGCCGGAAGCCTCGGGGAAGGGAGCGTTCTCCGACGCCGAGCTTGACCGCTACGCGCGCCACATCGTGCTGCGCGAGGTCGGCGGCATGGGCCAGCGCCGGCTGAAGGAGGCGAGGGTCCTGGTGGTGGGGGCGGGCGGGCTCGGCTCGCCCGCGCTCCTCTACCTTGCCGCGGCAGGCGTCGGCACGATCGGGGTCATCGACGACGACACAGTGTCGTCGTCGAACCTGCAGCGGCAGGTGATCCACACCGATGCGCGGATCGGGATGCCGAAGGTCTTCTCCGCCGAGGCGGCGATGAAGGCACTCAATCCCTACATCACGGTGCGACCCTACAACCGCCGTCTGACGGAGGCCGAGGCGCCGGTACTCTTCGCCGACCACGACCTCATCCTCGACGGGTCCGACAATCTCGACACGCGCTACATGGTGAATGCGGCCGCCGTGGCGGCGGGCAAGCCGCTCATCTCTGCCGCGATCACCCAGTGGGAGGGGCAGATCAGCCTCTACGACCCGGCGCGCGGCGCGCCCTGCTATGCCTGCATCTTCCCCGAACGTCCCGCCGACGGGCTGGCACCCTCCTGCGCGGTGGCGGGCGTGATGGGGGCGCTGCCGGGCGTGATCGGCGCGCTGATGGCGGTCGAGGCGATCAAGGAGATCACCGGGGCGGGAGAGGGCCTGCGCGGCCGGATGCTGATCTACGACGCGCTTTACGGCGAGAGCCGGCAGATCGCGCTTCGGCGCAGCCAGTCCTGTCCCGTCTGCGGAGGGTGATCGGGGCCTTCCCGGGGGGCCGGCCGCGGGCGGGAGCTTTTTTCGGACGGGAGGTGCCGGCGGGTGCTGGCCTTCGGCCGGACCTGTGCCTAGCCTTCGGGCCAAAGGAGACCACGATGACCAATCCGCTGCTTGAGCCCTTCGCCGGCGAATTCGCCCTGCCGCCCTTCGACCGGATCGAGGACTCGCATTTCGCGCCTGCCTTCGATGCGGCGCTGACCGAAGCGCGGGCGAACATCGCGGCGATCGCCGCGAACCCCGAGGCACCGAGCTTCGCCAACACGATCGAGGCGCTCGAACTGGCGGAGGAGACGCTGAACCGTGTCGGCGGCGTCTTCTGGAACCTTTCCGGGGCGGATTCCACGCCAGCGCGGCAGGCGCTGGAGCGGGAGCTTGCGCCGAAGCTGGCGGCCTTCTCCTCCGAGGTGACGATGAACGCAGAACTCTTCGCGCGCATCGATGCGCTCTGGCAGGCGTGCGCGGGGCTTGCCCTCACGGCCGAGCAGCAGCGGGTGCTGGAGCTTTACCGGCGCATGTTCGTCCGCGCAGGGGCGGCGCTGGACGAGGCGGGACGCCGGCGCATGGCCGCGATAAAGGAACGGCTTGCGGTCCTGTCGACCGCCTTTTCGCAGAACGTCCTCGCCGAGGAGCGGGACTGGGTGTTGCCGCTCTCCGACGCCGATCTGGAGGGTTTGCCCGATTTCGTCGCCGCCGCCGCGAGGGCCGCGGCCACGGAGCGGGGACTGGCGGGTCATGTGCTGACGCTGAACCGATCCCTTGTCGTGCCCTTCCTCCAGTTCTCGCCCCGCCGCGACATCAGGGAGCGGGCCTACGAGGCCTGGGTGGCACGCGGCGCGAACGGTGGGGCGACCGACAACCGCACCATCGCGGCCGAGATCCTGACGCTGCGCGAGGAGAGGGCGCGACTCCTTGGCTACGAGAGCTTCGCCGCCTACAAGCTCGAGCCCGAGATGGCGAAGACGCCCGCGACCGTCCGCGACCTCCTGATGCGGGTGTGGAAGCCGGCGCGGGAAAGGGCGCTCGCCGATGCCGCGACCCTCACCGCGATGATGCATGCCGACGGGATCAACGGCGATCTCGAACCCTGGGACTGGCGGTATTATTCCGAAAAGCGGCGGCTTGCGGAACACGACCTCGACGAGGGCGAGCTCAAGCCCTACTTCGGGCTCGACGCGATGATCGGCGCGGCCTTCGACACCGCGCACCGGCTTTTCGGGCTGGAGTTCCGCCCCCTCGATCTGCCGCTCTACCACACGGACGTGCGGGCCTGGGAGGTGACGCGGGACGGGCGCCACATCGCCGTTTTTCTCGGCGACTACTTCGCCCGGCCCTCGAAACGCTCCGGCGCCTGGTGCTCGGCGATGCGCGAACAGCGCAGGCTCGGCGGCGAGCAGCGGCCGATCGTGGTGAACGTCTGCAACTTCGCCCGCCCGGCAGAGGGTGGCCCGGCGCTGCTCTCCTGGGACGACGCGCGCACGCTCTTTCACGAATTCGGCCATGCGCTGCACCAGGTGCTGTCCGATCTGACCTATTCCTTCATTTCCGGAACATCCGTCGCAAGGGATTTCGTGGAACTGCCGAGCCAGCTCTACGAGCACTGGCTGGAGGTGCCGGACGTGCTCGACACCCACGCGCGCCATGTAACGACCGGCGCGCCGATGCCCGCGGACCTGCGCGACCGGCTTCTGGCGGCCCGCACCTACGACCAGGGCTTCGCAACGGTCGAATACGTGGCCTCGGCGCTCGTCGACCTCTCCTTCCACGAGGGCGCGGCGCCCGCCGATGCGATGGCGATGCAGGCGGCCGTGCTTGACGGGCTGGGCATGCCGCGGGCGATCCGGATGCGCCACGCGACGCCGCATTTCGCCCATGTCTTCGCCGGTGACGGATATTCCGCGGGCTACTACAGCTACATGTGGTCCGAGGTGATGGACGCCGATGCCTTCGACGCCTTCACCGAGGCGGGCGATCCCTTCGACGCGGAAACCGCCCGGCGGCTGGAGCGCCACATCCTGTCGGCCGGAGGATCGGCGGAGCCGGACCGGCTCTACACCGCTTTCCGGGGCCGGATGCCGGGGGTGGAGCCCTTGCTGCGCGGACGGGGCCTGTTGGACCCTGTCTGAAAAATTGCCCGGAAATTGTCCACCCGGCACATGCAATAGACACGGTTCGGTCAGAATTTGCCGCGATCCTGACCCGGAATTGGTGCGACCGGACCATGGGGTTCGGCGTGCACCGGAACCTGGGGAAGCCGGCACTTGGCGGGAACTGGCCGGACAACGGCGATCGCGTCCGCGGTCGCGCTCTGCCTTCTCGCGGGCAGCGGCGTTTCGGCGGCGACGATCATCACGGGGCCCGGCACGCCGGAGACCCTGATCCATGACGCACGCCTGACGGTCTCCTCCTCGCGCGCGGTCGCCCGCAGCGTTCCACCGGCGCCGGTCCGCAAGAGCTTCGTCGACAGGGCGGCAGTCGCCACCGTGCGCGTCGGATGCCTCGTCGCCGGAACGAGTGCGTCGAACGCGGTGGGGTCGAGCGTCGGCTATCTCTGGGTGGTGACGCGGTGCCTTGGCCACGCGGCTGGTCCGGTGCCGCCCGCCGAGCCCCTCCACCTCGCCAGTCTCTACCTTCCGCCGCCGCCTGCGCCCTACTGGCCCGAGCGCGGCGTGCCGACAATGCTGCCAGGACCCGGCGCCGGGGGCGGGGTTTCGCGCCCCTACCTGGCTCCGGTGCCCCTTCCCGCGGCCGGGTTCGCGTTGCCCGCTGCACTCGGCCTTCTCGTCGCGTTTCGGCTCCGGCGGCGCTGAGCGGACCTTTCCTTCGCCGCCGGGCGATGCAAGAGTGCGCGCATGACATCGGATTTCCTCATCGTCGGCGGCGGGATTGCCGGCGTTTCCGCCGCAGCGCGTCTGTCGCATCTGGGGCGGGTGACGCTCCTCGAGGCCGAGGACCATCTGGCGCACCATGCCTCCGGGCGGTCCGCCGCGCTCTACGAGCCGAACTACGGACTTGCCCCGGTGATCGCCCTGTCGCATGCGAGCGGCGATGGCCTCAGGGCGGCCGGCGTGCTGACGCCGCGCGGGCTCATGCTCCTGGGGGCCGAGGGCGAGGATGCGGTCTTCGCAGAGGAATGCCGCAATTTCGGGCTGGACGAGATTTCCCCCACCGAGGCGCGGGCGATCGTTCCGATACTCGGGCCGCGCGTTCGCCGTGCGGCGATCGCCGACCATGCCTGGGATATTGATACCGACCTCCTGATTCAGGGCTTCGCGCGCGAGGCGCGGGGCAACGGCGCCGAGATCCTGACCCGCGCCCGGGTCACCGGTATCCTGCGCGAGGGCGGCCACTGGCAGGTCACGACGGCGGCAGGCGCGCACTTCGCCGGCCTGCTCGTGAATGCGGCCGGTCCCTGGGCGGACGAAGTCGCGCGGATGGCCGGGGTGCGCCCCCTCGGCTTCACGCCCCTGCGCCGCTCCATGGCGCGCGTGCCCGCGCCGGACGGGCAGGACACGGCGCGCTGGCCGATGCTGATGGGCGCCGGCGAGACCTGGTATGCCAAGCCCGATGCCGGTGCGCTCATCGTCTCGCCGGCCGAGGAAGATGCGGCCGAACCGCACGACGCCTGGGCCGACGACATGGTCCTCGCCGAGGGGCTCGCCCGCTACGAGGATATGGTGACCGCCCCGGTGACGCGGCTTCTCGCCTCCTGGGCCGGTCTCAGGACCTTCGCGCCCGACCGGGTGCTGGTCATCGGCCCCGATCCGGAAGTTCCGTCGTTCTTCTGGGTCGCCGGGCAGGGCGGTTACGGCTTCCAGACCTCGGCCGCGGCAAGCGCGCTGGTCGGTGACCTTGTCGCCGGCCGGCCGCCTGTCCTCGACGCCGCGACCGTCTCGGCCCTTTCGCCGGCCCGGTTTCGGTGAGACACTCCCGGAAAACGGGAATCAGAGGGACAGGATGCGGGCGCTCCGCGCAGGGTTGATCGCGCTGACACTGGCCGCACTCGCGGCCTGCAGCGGGCCGGGGGATCGCGCGCGCGGCATCCCCGACCGGTTCCGCGACCTCGACCCCTACGACTGGCGGGGCATTACCCCGGCGCATCACTCCGTCCACGGCATCGACGTGTCGCGCTATCAGGGCGATATCGACTGGCACCGGGTCGCGCGCTCCGGTGTCTCCTTCGCGTTCCTCAAGGCGACCGAGGGCGGCGATCACACCGATCCGAGCTTTTCGGCGAACTGGCAGGGCGCGGCCCGGGCGGGTGTGCCTCGCGGCGCCTATCACTTCTTCTACCTCTGCCGCCCGGCGGCCGAACAGGCGGCCTGGTTCCTCGCCCATGTCCCGCGCGAGCAGGGTGCGTTGCCGCCAGTCCTCGACGTGGAGTGGAACCACGCCTCGCGCACCTGCCGGGCCCGGCCCGATCCGGCGTCGGTCCGAGCCGAGATCGCGACCTTCCAGCGCATCGTCGGCAACGCGATGGGCCAACGGCCGGTGATCTACACGACCGTCGACTTCTTCACCGAGAACGACCTGCGCCGGCTCGGGCAGGAGGAATTCTGGCTCCGCTCCGTCGCGGGCCACCCGCGCAAGACCTATCCGGGCCAGGACTGGAGCTTCTGGCAGTACACCGGCACCGGCGTCGTGCAGGGCGTGTCGGGCGCGGTGGATCTCAACGCCTTCGCGGGGTCCGAGGCGGACTGGGCGCGCTGGCGGGCGCGGCGCAGCCTCTGACGCCACGTCACATTCCGATTGTTGCATGTCTTGATCAAGGTCAAGGCCGCCGACGCGATTTCCTGCCATGGCCCGGGCAGACCAATTCGGAGGCCCCCATGAGCTACCTTGACGCCATCAACGAAACCCGCGCCGAACTCCGCGAGCTCTACAAGGCCGTGCCCGGCGCGACGCAGGGCTTCGCCACGCTCTCGAAGGCGGTGAAGGACAATGGCCCGCTCTCGCTGAAGGAAAAGGAATACGTCGCGCTCGGCATGGCGCTGGCGGTGCGGTGCTCGCCCTGCATCAACTTCCATGTGGAGGCGTTGATGAAGGCCGGCGCGACGCGCGAAGAGCTTGGCGACGTGCTCGCCATGGCGATCCAGATGGGCGGCGGCCCGACGCTGATGTACGCGGGCGAGGCGCTCGCCTGCTGGGACGAACTCGCAGCGAAGGCCAACCGGTGAGCGGCACGACGGACGTCGGCTTCCGTCGTGCATGAACTCGGGGATCAGGGGAAAGGAGCGTCCCATGACGCGGATACTTTCGATGCTGGTGGCGGTGGTCGTCGGGGCCGGCGCTGCGGTCGCGCAGCAGGCGATTCCGGGGGCCTATTTCATCGAGCAATGGGATGGCGACGGCGATGGCCGGGTGACACCCGAGGAGGCGCGCCAGAAACGCGCGGACGTCTTCGGGATGTTTGACCAGAACGAGGATGATCTTTTGCAGCCCGCCGAATGGGCGATGATCGCCGACCACCTCGCCGCCGAAAATGCGGCCCAGGGTCAGGGGCTGGCCAAGGGCATGGGGCAGGGCCCCGGCACGAAGGTGCGCGAGGCGATGCAGCCGCCCTTCAACGATCTGGACGGCGACGGCGAGGTCACATCGCGGGAATTCACCGAAGCGACCGACAAGCTCTTCTCGGCGCTCGACCGGAACGGCGACGGGCTTCTGACCGTGGACGATCTCGGCCGCGGCTGACGGCCCCGAGGGGCCGACATCCGGCCCCCCCCCTGGCATCACGGCCTCTCAACCGTCCTGACGGATGCGCACGTTGGCCGGATCGAAGGGGCTGTCCTCCACGACTTCGGCATCCCATTCCTTCAGGAGCATCCGCACCTTCAGCTTCGTGCCGACGGCGGCAAGATCGGGGCGGACATAGCCCATGCCGATCTGCTTGCCGAACGCCACCGACCAGCCGCCCGAGGTCAGGCGCCCGATCTTCTCGCCGTTCAGGAGAAGCGCCTCCTTGCCCCAGGGATCGGTGTCCGACGGCCCGTCGATCAGAAGCGTCACGCACATCGCGCGGATGCCGGTCGCCACCATCGCGCCCTTGCCACGGAAGTCCTTCGACATGTCGACGAAGCGCGGCAGCCCAGCTTCCAGCGGGGTCGCGTCGCGGCCAAGCTCGGTCCCGAAGGCGCGATAGCTCTTCTCCTGCCTGAGCCAGTTCTGCGCCCGCGCGCCGACCAGCTTCATGCCGTGTTTCGCGCCCGCCTCGACCAGCTGATCCCAGAGGTAGCGCCCCATCTCGACCGGATGATGCAGTTCCCAGCCAAGCTCGCCGGTATAGGCCACGCGGATCGCGTTGACCGGGCACATGCCAAGCTCGATCCTGCGGGCCGACAGCCAGGGGAAGCGCTTGTTCGAGAGCACCGTTGCCGGATCGGCGTCCTTCACGATCTCCTTCAGGATGTCGCGCGATTTCGGCCCGGCGATGGCGAAAACGCCCCACTGGGTGGTGACGTCGTGGATGTCGATATGGCCGCCGCCATTCGCCATGAAGTCCTCGGCGGATTTCTTCAGGTAATCGGCATCATAAGCGGTCCAGGCCCCGGCGGAGACGAGATAGTAGTCGTTCTCGCCGTTGCGGACGATCGTGTATTCGGTCCGTGTGGTCCCGGCATCCGTCAGCGCATAGGTCAGGTTGATCCGCCCGACCTTCGGCAGCGCGTTGCAGGTGAACCAGTCGAGGAAAGCCGTCGCGCCCGGTCCGCGCACGATGTGCTTGGTGAAGGCCGAGGCGTCGATCAGGCCGGCGGTCTCACGGATCGCCCTGGCCTCATCGACGGCATATTGCCACCACGCGCCGCGCCGGAATGAGCGTGAGTCGTGGTCGAACGACGCAGGCGCATCCTTCGGGCCGTAGTAGTTCGGGCGCTCCCAGCCGTTCACCTGGCCCATCTGGGCGCCCGCCGCCTTCTGGCGGTCATAGGCGGGCGCGGTCCGCAGCGGGCGGGCCGCTTCGCGCTCTTCATCCGGGTGGTGCAGGATGAAGACGTGCTCGTAGCACTCCTCGTTCTTGCGCGCCGCGTATTCGGTCGTCATCCAGCCGCCATAGCGCTTGGGGTCGAGGCTCGCCATGTCGATCTCGGCCTCGCCCTCGACCATCATCTGGGCGAGGTAATAGCCGGTGCCGCCGGCGGCGGTGATGCCGAAGCTGAAACCCTCGGCCAGCCACATGTTGCGCAGGCCGGGCGCGGGGCCGACGAGGGGGTTGCCGTCGGGTGTATAGCAGATCGGGCCGTTGAAATCGTCCTTGAGGCCCACGGTCTCGGACGAGGGCAGGCGGTGGATCATCGACATGTATTCTTCCTCGATCCGCTCGAGGTCGAGCGGGAAGAGGTCGGCGCGGAAGCTTTCCGGCACGTCGTAGAGGAAGCGGGCGGGGGCGCCCCGCTCATAGGGGCCGAGAATCCAGCCGCCGCGCTCCTCGCGGACATACCACTTGGCGTCGGCGTCGCGCAGCACCGGATGCTCGGGGTTTCCTGCGGCACGCCAGGCCTGAAGCGCGGGGTCGGGCTCGGTAACGATATACTGGTGCTCGACCGGGATCGCGGGGATCCGGATGCCCAGAAGCCGGGCGGTGCGCTGGGCATGGTTGCCGGTCGCGGTCACCACATGCTCGGCGGTGATGACGACCTTTTCGTCGGAAGGGACCAGGTTGCCGCCCTTCTCCACCATCTTCGAACAGGTGACCCGCCATTCCGAACCGGTCCATTCATACCCGTCGACCTGCCACTTCCGCTCGATCGTCACGCCATGCTGGCGCGCGCCCTTGGCCATCGCCTGGGTCACGTCGGCGGGGTTGATGTAGCCGTCCTGCGGATGGAAGAGCGCGCCCTTGAGGTCCTCGGTGCGCAGGAGCGGCCAGCGCTCCTTCATTTCCTTCGGCGTCAGGAACTCGTGATGGACGCCAGCAGTCTCGGCAACCGACGAATAAAGCATGTACTCGTCCATCCGCGCGTCGGTCTGCGCCATGCGCAGGTTGCCGACCACCGCGAAGCCCGCGTTCAGCCCTGTCTCGGCCTCGAGCGACTTGTAGAAATCGACCGAGTACTTGTGGATGTGGGTCGTCGCGTAGGACATGTTGAAGAGGGGCAGCAAGCCCGCCGCGTGCCAGGTCGAGCCCGAGGTCAACTCGTCCCGCTCCAGGAGCATCGTGTCCCAGCCGGCCTTGGCCAGATGATAGGCGATCCCGGTTCCGACGGCACCGCCGCCGACGACCAGGGCTTTGACATGGGTCTTCATCGGCCGACTCCCCGTATTCCGATCCATGTCCTATCTGCCAGAGCGGCCGGAATCCGGAAAGGTCAGCCCGACCTGTTCCGGTGGAAAAACGACATGCGCAGGTCTCGACCCGCGCCGCGGACAGGGCTACACCTGAGGCCGGAAACCACGGCGGAGGGGCGCATGGCACGCACGGTCATCATCGAGGCACACGGCGGACCCGAGGTCCTGAAACTCGTGGACCGCCCGGTGGGCGAGCCGGGACCGGGCCAGATCCGCATTCGGCAGATGGCGGCCGGGATCAACTTCATCGACGTCTATCAGCGTAGCGGGCTTTACAAGATGACTCTTCCCGCGGCCCTCGGGATGGAGGCGGCGGGCGTCGTCGAGGCGGTGGGCGGGGGGGTGGCGCACCTGAAGCCGGGCGATCGTGCCGCCTATGCCAGCCAGCCGCCCGGCGCCTATGCCGAGGCGCGGGTGATGCCCGCCGCCCAGGTCTGCCGGCTCCCGGACGGCATCGCGTTCGACACCGCCGCAGCGATGATGCTGAAGGGCCTGACGGTCGATTACCTCTTCAACCGGACGACGCCACTCTCGCGCGGCGACTGGGTGCTCTTTCATGCCGCCGCCGGCGGCGTCGGGCTCATCGCCTGCCAGTGGGCGCGGTCCGAGGGGATCAACCTCATCGCCACGGCCGGATCGGACGAGAAGTGCCGGATGGCGCTCGACCACGGCGCGGTGGCGGCAATCAACTACCGGTCCGGCGATTTCGTGAAGCAGGCGCGCGAGATCACCGGCGGCAGGGGCGTGGACGTTGTCATGGATTCGGTCGGCCGCGACACCTTCGACGGCTCGCTCGACTGCCTGCGGCCGCTCGGTATGATGATCAGTTTCGGAAATGCCTCGGGGCCCGTCCCGCCGGTCGACATCCTCACGCTCGCCGCGAAGGGCTCGCTGAAGATCACCCGGCCCACGGTCTTCACGCATATCACCGATCACGCCACCTGCCAGGAGATGGCGGGCCGGCTCTTCGGCAAGGTCCTGTCGGGCGCCGTGAAGGTCGAGATCGGCCGGCGCTACCCGCTTGCCGAGGTGGCCGAGGCGCATCGCGCGCTGGAGGCCCGCGCGACCACGGGTTCTACCGTGCTGACGCTCTGAGCGGTCAGCCGCCGCCGATGCTGCAGCGCTTGATGCTGCCTGCGACGGTGCAGTTTGCGCCGAGGCCGTTGACCCGGACCTCCGGCTTCGGACGGCTGGCGTCAGGGGCCGCGCCATCGGACTTGCCGCCCAGGAGACCGCCGATCAGGCCGAGAATGCCGCCCGCGCCGCGCGCGGTGGCAGATTGAGCCGAGGCTGCGGCCGCCGCGGGGATCGTGTCGGCAGGCTGCTGCATCAGCCGCGCGCGCATCACGGCGGCGGCGCCCTCGGTCAGCTTTCCCTGCTGCACGCCGAGGTCGAGCGCCCGAAGCGCGATCAGCCGCTCGGCTTCGCCGGGAACGGTCGCGGGCGGAGGCTCGGTCGCACTGACCGCTGCGCGAGGCGCAGCCGGGGCAGCGGCGCCGGTAATCCGGCCCGACACCGTCCCGAAGTAGGCGGCCGCCGCGAAGGCGCCCGGCGCGGAACCGGCGCGCCGCGCCTGGTTGACGTAATCGACCGCCCCAACGGCGACCGCGGATATGACGACGAAGCCGCCCAGGAAAACTTTCGACATGGCATCCCCCGCCGTCCTGCACGCCCGCAGAATGCGCGGGAAAAGCGGCAGGAGCATGACCCGGTGCGGGTGTTTTCGCGGTTCAGAGCCGCGACAGCATCAGGCCGGCCGCGACGAGCGCGACGGCCGCGATGCGTCGGGCGGAGACGGGTTGCGCGGGCAGGCCGAAGGCGCCGAGATGGTCTAGGACGAGCCCCGCGATCATTTGGCCGAGGATGATCGCCGCGAGCGCCGTCAGCGCACCGGTAGTGCCGATCCCGCGGATCATGGCCCAGACATAGAAGGCGCCGAGAAGCCCGCCCGAGACCTGCCAGAGCGGCAGCCCGGCGAGCCGCGCGGCCGGCGCGGTGCCCGCGCTGGCCAGCGCCACGGCAAGGAGGACGGCGAAGCCCACGCCGAAGGACACGGCGGCGGCCGAAAGCGGACTGGCCAGGGACCGGCCAAGCGCGCCGTTGATCGGCGCCTGAACGGCCACGGCCGCCCCGCCCGCGCAAAGAAGCAGCAGCGCCCCGATCTGCCCGGCGGTCATGGGATCAGAGCATCCCGGGCACGACGAGGTCGGGCGGCCGGTGCCCGTCGGCGAAGGTCTTGATGTTGATGATCACCTTCTCACCCATCTCGATCCGTCCCTCGATCGTGGCAGAGCCCATGTGCGGCAGCAGGACGACATTCGGCAGCGCGCGCAGGTCCGGGTTCACCTCGGCGCCGTGCTCGTAGACGTCGAGCCCCGCCCCCGCGATCTCGCCCGCGCGCAGCATCCGCGCCATCGCGTTTTCGTCGATCACCTCGCCGCGCGAGGTGTTGACGATCACCGACGTGGGTTTCATCAGCTTCAGCCGGCGCGCGTTCATCAGGTGGAAGGTGGAAGGCGTGTGCGGGCAGTTGACAGAGATCACGTCCATCCGCGCGACCATCTGGTCGAGGCTTTCCCAGTAGGTCGCGCCGACCTCGGCCTCCTGCTCGGGGCGCAGGCGCTTGCGGTTGTGATAGTGGATCTGCATCCCGAAAGCCTGTGCGCGGCGCGCGACTGCGGTGCCGATGCGCCCCATCCCGAGGATGCCGAGCCGCCGTCCGCCAACTCGCCCGCCGAGGTTGGCCATGGGCGACCACCCCTGCCATACCCCGGCCTGCATCAGGGCGAGACCCTCGGGGATCCGCCGTGTAACCCCCAGGATCAGTGCCATCACCATGTCGGCGGTGTCCTCGGTCACCACGCCGGGGGTATTCGACACGAGGATCCCGCGCTGGCGCGCGCTTGCGACGTCGATGTGATCGACGCCCGCGCCGTAGTTGGCGATGAGCTTCAGCCGCCCGCCGGCCTGCGCCAGCATGTTGGCGTCGATCTGATCGGTCAGGCAGGGGACGATCACGTCGGCGCGCTTTATCGCGGCGACGAGGTCCTCGCGGGTCATCCGGAGATCGGGGTCGCGGAGTTCGACTTCGAACAACTCGCGCATTCGCGTCTCCACGACCTCGGGCAGGCGTCGCGTCACGACAACACTCAGACGCTCAGATCCCATCGGGCCGATCTCCTCTCTTCCAACGGCGTGTCCCACTTGGCAAACTACGGGTCGAAGCGGGGCGGCGACAAGTCCCGAAAGGCGCGAACCGCGCAGTCGGAAGAAAATACAGGCAAACCATGAAACCACCTGGGTTCGGACGTCGGCTCTGCCGCCATCTCCTCCTCGCGGCCGCCGGCGCAGTCGTGGCCGCGGGTGCGCTGCGGGCGGCCGACACTCCGTCCGCGGCCGCAGCAACTGCCACCGCCGTGACCCGCGGACCGGTCACGAACATGCCCCTGCCGCGCTTCGTCTCGCTCAAGGCCGCGGAGGGCAACGTGCGCCGCGGCCCGAGCCTCGAACACCGGATCGACTGGGTGTTCCACCACCGCGACATGCCCCTGCGCGTCACGGCGGAGTTCGGCCACTGGCGGCGGGTGGAGGACAACGAGGGGCAGGGCGGGTGGATCTACTACACGCTCCTCTCCGGGGTCCGCACCGTTCTGATCGAGGCCGACGGCACGGCACTGCGGTCCCGACCCGACCCGGCCGCGCCCGTGGTGGCCGAGGCCCAGGCCGGCGTGATCGCCCGGCTCGGCGAATGCCAGCCCGACTGGTGCCGCGTCGTCGCCGGGGGGGAGAAGGGCTGGGTCGCCAAGGCCGCGCTCTGGGGCGTCGCGCCGGACGAGCTCCGCGACTAGGCGCGGCGCCGCGCACGGTTGCGCCGGCGAACGGCCCTGCTAGAACCGGCATTCAGGATCATGGCGCAGCACCAGACCTCGCTCAATCTGTCGGCCGGCATCGCCTCCGTGGCGGTGGCGCTGACGCTCGTCGGGCTGAAGCTCTGGGCGCTCGGCACCACGGCCTCGCTCTCGGTCGCGGCCTCGCTCGCCGACAGTGCGCTCGACCTCATGATGTCGGCTGGTGGCCTCGCCGCCATTCTCTACGCCGCCCGGCCAGCCGACGAGGACCACGCTTTCGGCCACACATCGGTCGAGGACCTCGCCGCGCTGGCGCAATCGGTCTTCATCCTGGTCTCCGGGGCGGTGATCGGCTGGACCGCGCTGGCGCGGCTTCTCAGCGACGCGCCAGCTCAACTCGCCGGCGAGGGCGGCGGGATCGTCGCGATGGCCGTCTCGATTGTGCTCACCCTCGCGCTCGTGCTCTGGCAGCGGCGCGTGGCGCGGGTGACGGGCAGCAAGGTCGTCGCCGCCGACTCGCTCCACTACCTCTCCGATCTTCTGCCCTCGATCGGCGCCATCGCCGCGCTCTGGGTCTCGCGGCGGTTCGGAATCGGCCAGGTGGACAGCGTGGTGGCGCTCGCCGCGGCGTTGATGCTCATCCTCGGCGCGCTCCGGATCGGCAAGGATGCCTGGGACGCGCTGATGGACCGCCGCGCCGATCCTGCCGTGATCGAGGGGATCGGCGCGATCGCGCGGACCTTCCCCGGCGTGCACGGCTTCCACGACCTGAAGACCCGGACCGCCGGAAGCCGGATCTTCGTGCATATCCATATCGAACTCGACGGCGACCAGACCCTGCGCGAGGCACATGCCATCGGCGCCGGCCTGCGGCGGAAGATCCTTGCCGCCTATCCGCAGTGCGACGTGATCGTGCACAAGGACGTGGCGGGCCCGGACTGATCGGCCCCGCGCCCGACCGGTCGCTCAGCCCTTCTGCACCGATTTCAGCTTGTCGATGCCGACCATCTTCATCATCGCCTTTTCGTAATAGGGCTCGCTCGTGCCCTTCTTGACCTTGCGGATGAAGTACTTCTCGAACGCGACCTTGGCGAGGTGGACCCATTTCCCCGAGGAGGCCCAGTTGACGTTCCGCGGTGGTATCTGCGGCTGGGCCACGAAGGCCACGCCGCTGTCGCCGAAGTCCGCGAGGCAGACCGCGTTCCAGGTCCCGACGTTGTCGGGTTCCTGCCCGCGCAGGATCTGGCCGAGATTGTGCGCGGTCGCCGTCACCATGCTCTCGATCATGAAGCCGGTCTTCGGCACGCCGCAGGGCACCGGGGTCGGGCCCATCGGTGGGATCGCCACGCAGACCCCGATCCCGAAGATGTTGCGGTACTTCGGGTTCTGCTGGTGCTCGTCGACGATGACGAAGCCGCGCGGGTTCACCAGCCCCTCGATCCCCATGATCGGCTTGATGCCGCGGAATGCGGGCAGCATCATCGCGAAGCCGAAGGGCAGTTCCTTCTCGGCCTTCACGCTGCCGTCGTCGTTGACCTCCTCGACCACCATCTTCCCCTGCTCGACGCGTTTGACGCGCGTCGAGGTCAGCCACTTGACGTGCTTCTCGCGCATCTCCGACTCAAGGAGGCCCTTGGTGTCGCCCACGCCGTCGAGGCCGAGGTGGCCGATATAGGGCTCAGAGGTGACGAAGGTCATCGGCACCTTGTCGCGGATCTTGCGGCGGCGCAGTTCGGTTTCCAGGATGAAGGTGAATTCGTAGGCCGGGCCGAAGCACGACGCCCCCTGAACCGCTCCGACGATGATCGGCCCCGGCTTCTTGCAGAAGTCCTCGAAGGCGTCCCATGCCTTCTCGGCATGGTCCACATGGCAGACCGACTGGGTGTGTCCGCCATGCGGCCCGAGGCCCTCGATCTCGTCGAATGCCAGTTCCGGTCCGGTGGCGATGATGAGGTAATCGTAGTCGATCGTCGTGCCATCGACGAGCGCGACGCGGTTTTCCTCCGGATTCAGTTTTTCGGCGGCAACGGTCGTGAAGGCGATCCCCTTGTTCCGCATGGTCTCGGCCAGATCGACGGTGATGTCGTCGCGCTTGCGCCAGCCCACGGCGACCCAGGGGTTGGAGGGCACGAAGTGGTACGCCGGGTCCTTGGTCACCACGGTGATGCGGTCTTCCTTGCGAATCTGATCGGCCAGTTCATAGGCCATGATCGACCCGCCGAGCCCGGCCCCGAGAATTACGATATGCGCCATGCCAGTCCTCCCAGGGCAATGCCGCCGGCCCCCGCCGCAGAATCGCATTGCCGAGTCGCATTCATATATAGTTTTCGGAATACGTTTATGATCTGTGTCAAAGAGGCGCAGGCCGGGGGCCAAATGCAGACGGCCCCGCCCCGAGGTGGGGGCGGGGCCGTCCGGTCCGCCGAAGCGGGCCTACTTCGGAATCTCGCCGGTGATTCCCTCGACGAAGAAGTTCATGCCCAGAAGGTCGCCGTCCGGCGCGGTCTGACCCTCGGCCAGCCAATCGGAACCGTCCTGCTTCTTCAGGGGGCCGGTGAACGGGTGGTAGGTGCCGGCCGCGATCGCGTCGCGCAGCGCCTCGGCCTCGGCCTTGACTTCGGCGGGCACCGCATCGGTGATCTCGCCGATGAGGACCTCGCCGCCGGCGATCCCCTCCCAGGCGTCGGCCTGCTGATAGCTCCCGTCGAGCAGGGCGCCGACCCGTTTGATGTAGTACGGCCCCCAGTTGTCGATGATCGAGGAGACGCGGGGGCTGGGCTTGTATTCGGCCATGTCGGAGGCCTGGCCGAAGCCGATCACCTTGCCCCCGGTCTTTGCCGCCTCGGCCAGCACGGCGGTCGAGTCGGTGTGCGAGGCGATCACGTCCACGCCTTGGTCGATCAGCGCCTTTGCGGCGTCAGCCTCCTTGGCCGGGTCGAACCAGGTATAGGCCCAGACGACCGAAAGCTCGACGTTCGGGTTCACCTTCTTCGCATGGATGTAGTAGCTGTTGATCCCCATGATGACCTCGGGGATCGGGAAGGAGGCGATGTAGCCGATCTTGTTCGACTTGGTCATCCGCCCGGCGATCGTCCCCTGCACCGCGCGGCCCTCGTAGAAGCGGGCGTTGTAGGTGGAGACGTTCGGGTGGTCGCGCTTGAAGCCGGTGGCGTGCTCGAACTTCACGTCCGGAAACTTTGCGGCCACGGCGTTCGTGGCGTCCATGTAGCCGAACGAGGTGGTGAAGATGATGTTGCAGCCCGACAGCGCCATCTGCGTCAGCACGCGCTCGGCGTCCGCGCCCTCGGGCACGCTTTCCTGATACGCGGTCTCGACCTTGTCGCCGAATTCCGCCTCGACCTGCTTCAGGCCCTCGTGGTGCTGGAAGGTCCAGCCGCCGTCGCCGATCGGTCCGACGTAGACGAAGCAGGCCTTCACCTTGCCCATCTGCGCCTCGGCCGTGCCGGAAAGCGCGATGAGTCCCATCGCGGCCGTGGCCAGTAGCGTTCTTCTTTTCATTCCCTCTCTCCTGTTGGTGGGGCCGTTCCGGTCCCCTTGGTTGTTTCGCCTCAGCGCGAGGCGTGGAAGTTCTGGCCGAGGCTCGCGGGTGCGTTCAGGCTCGCGCGGCCCCGGCCGGAAGACATGATGACCAGCACGAGGATGGTTACCAGATAGGGCGACATCGACAAGTACTCGACCGGGATGCGGCTGCCTGCCGCCTGAAGATTGAGTTGCAGCACCGTGATCCCGCCGAAAAGCCAGGCGCCGATCAGCACCCGCCAGGGCTTCCAGCTGGCGAAGACCACGATGGCAAGCGCGATCCAGCCCGCCCCGGCGGTGATTCCGTCGGTCCACTGCGGGACGCGCACGAGCGAGATATAGGCCCCGCCCATCCCCGCCATCGCCGCGCCGAAGAGGATGGCGAGCACCCGGATGCGGACGACCTTGTAGCCGAGCGCGTGCGCCGCATCGTGGCTTTCGCCCACCGCCCTGAGGATGAGGCCCGCGCGGGAATACTTCAGCACCGCCCAGACCGCCGCGACGATCGCGACGGAGGCATAGACCACCCAGTCATGGCTGAAGAGCACGCGGCCGAAGAACGGGATCTGCTCCAGCGGGCCGAAGGGCAGGTCCGGGGTCCGGGGCGGCTTGATGCCGTTGTAGCCCTGGCCCATGAGGCTGGAAAGGCCGAGCCCGAAGAGCGTGAGCGCGAGGCCCGTCGCCACCTGGTTGGCGAGGAAGACCTGGGTCAGGAGCGCGAAGACGAGACTCAGCGCCATCGCCCCGAGGGCGCCGCCGAGAAACCCGAGCGCGGGGCTTCCGGTGTGGACGGCGGTGATGAAGCCCGAGATCGCCCCCATGATCATCATCCCCTCGACCCCGAGGTTGAGGACGCCCGCCTTCTCCACCACGAGTTCCCCGATCGCCGCCAGGAGGATCGGCACCGCCGCCACCATGAGCGAGGCGAGAAGGACGGAAGGCGTGATTCCGAAAAGCTCCATCACCTTGCCTCCCTGCCGAAGCCCGCGAGCCGGACGCGGTAGTTGGAAAGAAGGTCCACGGCGAGCAGGAAGAAGAGAAGCATCCCCTGGAAGACCCGGATCGCCGCGGACGGGAGCCCGAGGTTCGTCGCCGCCATCTCTCCTCCGACATAGGTCAGCGCCATCAGCAGCGCGGCGAGGAGGATGCCCACCGGATTGAGCCGGCCGAGGAAGGCCACGATGATCGCTGTGAAGCCGTAGCCCGAGTTGAAGTCGATGGAGATCTGCCCCGCCGGCCCGGTCACCTCGAAAAGCCCGGCAAACCCCGCGAGAGCGCCCGAGGCGCCGAGGCAGAAGATCACCAGCCGGTTCGGGCTGACGCCGGCGAAGCGGGCAGCACGCGGCGCCTGGCCCGCGAGCCGTATCTGGAAGCCGAGAAGGTGACGCTGGAGAAGGACATAGGCCGCGATCACCACGACGAAGGCCGCGACGACGCCCCAGTGCATCCCCGTCCCGGCGATCAGCTCGGGGTTCCGCGCAGCCGGATAGGACGAGAAGTTGCGGCTTCCGGGGAAGCCGGCGCCTTCGGGGTTGCGCAGGAAACCCGTCGCCGCCTTCGACAGGATCGTCTCGGCCACATAGACGAGCATCAGCGAGACGAGAATCTCGTTGGTATTGAACCGCGTCTTCAGGATCGCCGGGATCATCGCCCAGAGCCAGCCGCCGAAGCCGCCCGCAAGGATCATCAGCGGGAAGACGAGCCGGCTCTCCGTCGGGTAGACGGCAAGCCCCACGCTCGCGCCGACGATCGCGCCGATGATGTACTGCCCTTCGGCCCCGATGTTCCAGATGCCGGCCCGGAACCCGAGCGCGAGCCCGACCGCGATCAGCGAGAGCGGCCCCGCCTTCACCAGGAGCTGGCCGCGCAGGTAGAAGGCGAACTCGCCGAAGAGGGGGTCCCAGAAGATCGTCCTGACGACCGCCACGGGGTCCTTGCCGAGGGCGGCGAAGAGCGCGCCGCCCGCGATCATCGTGAGGAGGACGGCCAGGAACGGCGTCCCCCAGGCCCAGGCCCGCGACGGGGTGGGGCGCTTCTCAAGCCTCAGCATGACGGATCTCCCCGGCCTGCGCTTCGGCCCGATGCATCCCGTGCGAGCCGCCGAGCATGAGGCCGATCCGCTCCAGCGTCAGCCCCGCCACCGGCACCGGCTCCGACAGCCGCCCCTCGTTCAGTGCTGCGAAACGATCGGCAATCTCCATGATCTCGTCGATGTCCTGGCTGATGACGACGACGGCCGCGCCCTTGGCGGCCCGGTCCAGCAGCGCCTGCCGGATGAAGGCCGCTGCGGCCGCATCCACGCCCCAGGTCGGCTGGTTCACCACGATGATCTCCGGCTCTTGCAGGATTTCCCGGCCGAGCACGAATTTCTGCAGGTTGCCCCCTGACAGCGCACGCGCCGCCGTCCCGGTGCCGGGGGTACGCACGTCGAAGGTCCGGACGACCGCCTCGGCGAAGGCACGCGTCCCCGTCCAGTCGACAAACCCCCGCCGCACCAGCCCCTTGCGCACGGAGCCGGACAGAAGCGCGTTCTCGACCAGGTTCATGTCGGGCGCCGCGGCATGGCCGAGCCGCTCCTCCGGCGCCGTGCACAGCCCCGCCTGCCGCCGCTCGTTCGGCCCCAGGTGGCCGATGCCCTTGCCATGGACGCGGACCACCTCGCGCCCCGTTCGCGCCTCGCCGGACAATGCCGCCAGAAGCTCGTCCTGGCCATTGCCGGCAACCCCCCCGATGCCGAGCACCTCGCCCTGCCGGACCTCGAAGCTGACCTCCTTGAGGCTGGTGCCGAAGGCAGAGGGCGAGGCGGCCGAGAGCCGTTCCACCGTCAGCGCGACGGGACCAAGCTCGCCCGTGGCGCGCGCGGGGGCGCTGAGGCTCGCCCCGACCATCATTTCCACCATCGCCCGCGCCGAGACCTCGCGCGGCACGCAGGTGCCGACGACCTTGCCGCGGCGGAGGATCGTCGCGGCGTCGCAGAGCGTGCGGATCTCCTCCAGCTTGTGGCTGATGTAGAGGATCGACGTGCCCTCGGCGGCAAGCTGGCGGAGCGTCGCGAAGAGGATATCCACCTCCTGCGGGGTCAGCACGGAGGTCGGCTCGTCCATGATCAGCAGCTTCGGGTCCTGGAGAAGGCAGCGCACGATCTCCACCCGCTGCCGCTCTCCGGCCGAAAGATCGCCGACCAGGCGCGCGGGGTCGAGCGGCAGGCCGTAGCCCTCCGAAACCTCGCGGATGCGACCGGCGAGGTCCCGCATCGGCGGCGGGTCGTCCATGCCGAGCGCCACGTTCTCCGCGACGTTCAGCGCCTCGAAGAGGGAAAAGTGCTGGAACACCATCGCCACGCCCGCCGCCCGCGCCGCCCTGGGCTCGGCCGGCGCATAGGGCGCGCCGCGCAGGATCATGCGCCCTTCGTCGGGTCTGACGAGGCCATAGATCATCTTCACGAGCGTCGACTTGCCGGCGCCATTCTCGCCCAGAAGCGCATGGACCTCGCCCGCGCCGATGGCGAAGGACACGTCGTCGTTGGCGCGCACGCCGGGATAGGACTTGCCAATCCCCTCGACGTCCAGCAGCACCTCCCCGGAAACCCCCTGCGTCACCCTTCGCGCTCCCTTTTCCGTGCCGGCGCGACGCGCCCTGCGAGCATCCCGGCCGCCACCCCCACCGCGATGGCCTGCGGATGCTTGCCGAAGGCAGGCTCCCCGATCGGGCAGCTTATGCGCGCGATCTGCGCCTCCGTGTGCCCCAGCGCGGCCAGCCGCGACCGGAACCGGGCCCACTTCGTTGCCGACCCGATCAGCCCGGCCGAGGCGAAGCCATGGCCGAGAAGCCCGTGGCAGAGGGCAAGGTCGAGCGCGTGGCTGAAGGTCAGGATCAGATGCTCTGCCTGCGCCGGGGCCTCGGCCACGAGCGTCGCGGGGTCGGCCGCGATGCGTTGCGCGACACCTTCGGGCAAATCCTCGGGGAAGCGCGCGGCATCGGTATCGACCCAGGTGATCCGGACCCCGGGCAGGGGGGCCAGAACCGCCACGAGCGCGCGGCCGACATGCCCCGCACCCCAGACCCAGACCTCCCGCTCTGCCGCAGTGACGGGCTCCACCATCCAGCCCTGCAGGATGCCGGGCCATGGCGCGACCCCTTCGGCCCGCGCCCGGGCCAGAACCCGCGACACCGGGAGCGGCATCTCCCCGCCCTGGCCAGGCAGCGGGCGTGCCGCCACCGCGCCATGCCCGAGCGTCGCAAGCCGCGCGGCTGTCCAGAGTTCCGACAAGAGGATGACGGCCCCGCCGCAGCACTGGCCGAGGTTCGGCCCCAACGGCACCCGGTCGACACACTCGGGTCCGCCGCGCGCCAGGACCTCGCGCGCCCGTGCCGCCGCGGCGAACTCCAGCGCGCCGCCGCCCACCGTGCCCTCCTGCCCCTCTGCCCAGACCAGCATCGCCGCGCCCGCCTCGCGCGGGGCCGATCCCAGCACCCCGGCGACGACGACCCGCACAACCGTGCCATGCGCGGCAATCGCCCGGGCCAGCGCTGCGCGGTCGAAGCTCATGTCTGCCCCCGATTCCGTCCGCGCGCGCGCTTCACCGCCGCCAGCACCGCCTCCGGCGTCGCCGGGGCCTGGAGGTCGGGGTAGTGGGGGCCACAGGCCGCGCAGGCTTCGGCCAGCGCCGAAAAGACCGATATCCCCAGCATCAGCGGCGGCTCGCCCACCGCCTTCGACCGATAGATCGTCTCTTCGCGGTTGGCGCCGTCCCAGAGCGCCACTTTGAAGACCCGCGGCCGGTCGGAACAGGCGGGGATCTTGTAGGTCGAGGGAGCGTGGGTCCTGAGCCGCCCCTTGTCGTCCCAGACCAGTTCCTCGGTCGTCAGCCAGCCTGCACCCTGCACGAAGCCGCCCTCGATCTGGCCGATGTCGATCGCGGGATTCAGGCTCGCCCCGACGTCATGCAGGATGTCCACGCGCAGGATGCGGTTCTCGCCGGTCAGCGTGTCGATCACGACCTCGCTCACCGCAGCGCCATAGGCGAAGTAGAAGAAGGGCCGGCCGCGCCCGGCCTTGCGGTCCCAGCTCAGCCGCGGCGTCGCGTAGAACCCGGTCGAGGAAAGGCTGACGCGGCCCTGATAACAGCGCGCCACCGCCTCGGCGAAGCTCATCTCGGCGCCGCCAACGAAGACCCGACCTTCCTCGAAATGCACCTTGCGGGGCTCGCTCTGGTGTTCCTCCGCAAGGAACTCGGCCATCCGCGACCGGATCGTGTCACAGGCCGCCTTCACCGCCATCCCGTTCAGGTCCGCCCCCGAGGAGGCGGCCGTTGCCGAGGTGTTCGGCACCTTGCCGGTGTCCGTCGCGCTGATCGCCACCGCGTCCGAGTCCACCCCGAAGGCCGCTGCCGCCACCTGCGCCACCTTGCGGTGAAGCCCCTGGCCCATCTCGGTCCCGCCATGATTGAGGTGGATCGACCCGTCCTGGTAGACGTGGACGAGCGCGCCGGCCTGGTTGAGATGGGTGAGCGTGAAGGAAATACCGAACTTCACCGGGGTGAGGGCGATCCCCTTCTTCAGCACCGGTTCCCGCGCGTTCCATTCCGCCACCGCCGCCCTTCGCGCCGCGTAACCGCTCGTCTCCTCCAGCCGCGCCGTCAGCCCGTGCAGGACAAAATCCTCCACTTCCATCAGGTAGGGCGTGGTCTGGCGCCCGCCCGCCGCCGCGCCCGGCGGCAGCGGCGCCTCCGGCCCCTCCTTCACTGTGGGCGAAATACTCCCGCCGGAGGCTCCCGCACCCTCCGCATAGAAATTCGCCCGCCGCACCTGAAGCGGATCGAGCCCCAGCGCATGGGCCATGTGATCCATCACCCGCTCGATCCCGAGCATCCCCTGCGGCCCGCCGAAGCCGCGGAAGGCGGTGGCGGACTGGGTGTTGGTCCTGAGCCGGTGGCTGTCGATGCGGATGTGCTCCAGGTGATAGGCATTGTCGGCATGGAGCATGGCCCGGTCGCAGACCGGCAGGCTCAGGTCCTGGCTCCAGCCGCAGCGGGCGAGGTGACGGAACCTGATGCCGAGAATCCGGCCGCCTTCGTCCACGCCCGCGCGATACTCGATGCGGAAATCGTGGCGCTTGCCGGTGATCATCATGTCGTCGTCGCGGTCGTAGCGCATCTTCGCCGGCCGTCCGAAGGCCCGCGCCACCAGCGCGCAGGCGACGGCGAGCGAATTGCCCTGGCTTTCCTTGCCGCCGAATCCGCCGCCCATCCGCCGCATCTCGACCCTGACGGCGTTCATCGGCACACCGATCGCCTCGGCCACCTTGTGCTGGATCTCGGTCGGATGCTGGCTTGAGGCATGGACGGTGACGCCCCCCTCGGCCGGCAAGGCCAGCGCCGCCTGGCCCTCGAGGTAGAAATGCTCCTGCCCGCCGATCTCGAGCCGTCCCTCGATCACGCGCGGCGCGGCGGCGATGGCCGCCTCGGCATTGCCCCGCGCCCAGATCACCGGCCCGCCCTCGAACCGGCTTTCCGCCTCCAGCGCCTCGTCCACGGTGAGAATCGCCGGCAGGTCGCGGTAGGCGATCTTGCCCTTCCGCGCCGCCTTCCGTGCCGCGAGGTGGCTTTCCGCCGCGACCAGGAACACCGGCTGGCCGACGTAATGCACCCGGTCCGTCGCCAGCAAGGGCTCGTCGTGGACGGAGGGAGAGACGTCGTTGGCAAACGGCAGGTCGGCGGCGGTCCAGACCGCGACGACGCCGGGGCTCGCACGGACTTCGGAGAGGTCCATCGACAGGATGTCGCCATGTGCCACGGTGGACAGGCCGAAGGCCAGATGCAGCGTGCTGGCCGGCAGGGGCAGGTCGTCAACGTAGCGCGCTGCACCCGTCACATGCAGCCGGGCCGAATCGTGGGGCAGGGGCTTCGCAACGCTCATGGCGCCGCCTCGAGCACGTTCACCCGCACCTCCGTCCGTTCGAGGAAATAGCGCAGAAGCATGTTCGCGGCCGTCTCCAGCCGGTACTCCTTCGAGGCCCGCATGTCGGTCAGCGGCGTGAAATCCGCAGCGAAGGCGGGCAGCGCCGCTTCGAAGGTGGCACGCGCGAAGGGCCGCCCCAGAAGCGCCGCCTCCACCGCCGACGCGCGCCTCGGGGTCCCGGCCATGCCACCGAAAGCGATCCGCGCGCTTGCGATTCTCGAACCTTCCACCGTCAGGTTGAAGCAACCGCAGACGGCAGATATGTCCTGATCGAACCTTTTCGACAGTTTGTAGCAGGCAAGGCCGGGGGCGCTCGCGGGAATCGTCACCACCTCCACGAATTCGCCCCTCGCGCGATCCTGCCGGCCGTAGTCGAGGAAGAAGTCCTCGAGCGCGATCTCGCGCCGCGCGCTGCCCTTCCTCAGGCCGAGCCGCGCACCCATGGCGATGAGCGCGGGTGCGGCATCGCCGATGGGCGAGCCGTTGGCGATGTTGCCGCCGATCGTCGCGGCCTGCCGCACCTGTTCGGAGGCAAAGCGCCTCAGCAATTCCGCGAACGCGGGATGCGCACCCGTCATCGCGGCGCGAAGACGCGCGATGGTCACGCCCGCGCCGATGCGAAAACCCAGCGGCCCCTCCTCGATTCGCTGCAGGTCCTTGCAGGCATGGAGGAAGGCGACGTCGGGCAGATCGCGGAGTTGCTTGGTCACCCAGAGGCCGATGTCGGTCGCCCCCGCGATCAGCACTGCGTCGGGGTGACGCTCGTACCACGCGGCCAGTTCGTCGGAGGATGCGGGCGCGAAGGGGGCCGGGCCGGCAGCGACGGGCGCATCGCGCAGCCAGTCGGGCGCGGGCGTGCCCGCCACCGCCTCTGCGGCGCGGATGATGGGCGCGTAGCCCGTGCAGCGGCAGAGGTTGCCGGCGAGCAGGTCATCGTGGTCGGTCCGGCCATTGATCTGGGCCGCAGCCATCGACATCACGAAACCCGGAGTGCAGAATCCGCACTGGCTGCCGTGATGCGCGACCATCGCCGCCTGAACCGGATGCAGTTCGGCCGAAGGCCCCGCGAGTCCCTCGACCGTGCGCAGGGCCTTGCCATGGATCTGCGGCAGGAAAAGCAGGCAGGCATTCAGGGCGCGGGTGCCACTCTCGTCTGTCACCATGACCGTGCAGGCGCCGCAATCGCCCTCGTTGCAGCCCTCCTTGGTGCCGGTCAGCCCGCGCTCCTCGCGCAGCCAGTCCAGAAGCGTCCGAGTCGGTGAGGTCGCGGAAAGACGGACCGGTGCGCCATTGAGGACAAACCCGATCTCAGCCATCTCTGGTCCTGCCGCCTTCTCCCCGTCCCGGACCTGGGGGGCATTCCCCCCCGTGCGCGCCTGCCCGATGCGGCGTAAAGCAGGTTCGCGCGTCCGTCCCTTGCGCCATGAAGCGCCGAAGCCCGCAGCAAGGCAAGCGGAACCTTTCGGGCGGGTCCGAAAGATGTTTTCGGACTTTCCTGAGAATGTCCGGTGCGATGCGGCCGCCGCCGGGACCCGCGAGAGGCTGGCGCTCACCGCCCGGCCGCTCCTATGATGGCGCAACTGCAGCGCCCTCGCGGCCAGGGAGGAGCCAGCATGGAAACCGCCGCCGCCGTCTTCATCCTCGCTGCGCTCGGGCTCGTCGGTGCGCAGACGGTGGCTGCGGCACGGTTCCGCGCGCGCATCCTCGGGCTGGCCGCACGGCTTCACGACACGCCGGCAACGCGCAGCCTCGAGGGCCGGCTGCCGTCGCTTGTCGCCGATTTCGCCCGCCGCGCCGGGGTCGAGCCCGGTGCCGGGCTCCGCCTCGCCTCCTTCGCACAGGACGGCGAACTCAGGCTCAGGAAGGGCGGCCGCTTCACCCGCACTGTCGCCTGGCAGGTCGTGGCGCTCGGCCGTGCGGGCTTTCTCTGGGATGCGCGCCAGTCGCTCGGCCCGGTGCAGCACCTGAGGGTCGTCGACGCCTATGTCGGCGCCGAGGGTGTGCTGGAGGCGCGCCTCTTCGGCTCGGTGCCCGTGGCGCGGATGTCGGGGCGCGACCTCGCGCTCGGCGAGGCGTTCCGCTATCTCGCGGAACTGCCCTGGGCGCCTGACGCGATCCTCGGCAACCCGGAGCTCGCCTGGCGCGTGACCGGCCCCGACCGGGTCGAGGTGCGGCTCGCCACGCAAGGCGGCACCGCCCGCGTCACCTTCCGCTTCGATGCCGCGGGCGACATCGTCGGGATGGAGGCATCGGGCCGCCCCGCACGCGATGCCGCCGGCATGAATGCGACGCTCGACTGGCGCGGCACCTTCGCAGACTACCGCCAGATCGGCCCGCGCCGGCTGCCGGAATACGGCGAGGTCGGCTATGTCTGGCCAGGGACGGGCTACGAGCCCTACTTCCGCGGCCGCATCCGCGACTACCACGTGGCGCCCTGACGCGGGGGTTGGGGGCGGCGCTGCGGTCGGGTCCCTGGAACATATCCGGAGCGAAAGGGGAGCCGCTTTCGCCCGCCCGGCCGCTCCGCTAGTCTCGTCCCATGTCCGGACTTCCCCGATTCATCCACCTCCGCGTCCACACCGAATACTCGCTCCTCGAAGGGGCGGTGCCGGTGAAGAAACTCGTCGGGCTCTGCGACCGGATGGGGATGCCCGCGGTTGCCGTGACCGACACGAACAACATGTTCGCGGCGCTCGAATTCTCGGTGCTGGCCACGGGGGCGGGCGTGCAGCCGATCGTCGGCTGCCAGGTCGCGGTCGATTTCGATCCGGTCCAGCCTGGCGAAAGGCCGAGGCCCTATGCGCCCCTCGTTCTCCTAGCGCAGGACGAATCCGGGTACATGAACCTGATGAAGCTCAACTCGCGCCTCTACATGCGCGGCGACGGGTCGCTGCCGCATGTTACGCTGGAAGAGCTGGAGCACCATGCGACGGGCGTCGTCTGCCTCACCGGCGGGCCCGACGGGCCGGTGGGCCGGCATCTCCAGGCCGGGCAGGGCGCCAAGGCGGAGGCGATGCTGAGGCGCCTCGCCGCCGCCTTCCCGGAACGGGTCTACGTGGAGCTTCAGCGCCACCCCGGCGATGGCGGGAACTACGCCGCGGCCGAGCGGCTGACCGAACGCGGGCATGTCGAGATGGCCTACGCGCTCGGCCTGCCGCTGGTTGCCACCAACGACGTCTATTTCCCGGGGCCGGAGATGTTCGAGGCGCACGACGCGCTGATCTGCATCGCGGAAGGGGCCTACGTCGACCAGCAGGAACCGCGCCGCCGCCTCACCCCGCAGCACTACCTGAAATCTCCTGAGGAGATGGCGGCCCTCTTCGCCGACCTGCCCGAGGCGGTCGAAAACACCGTGGAGATCGCGCGGCGCTGTGCCTTCGCCGTGTCCAAGCGCAAGCCGATCCTGCCGCGTTTCGCCGAGGACGAGGTGCGGGAACTCCGCCGCCAGGCCATCGAGGGGCTGAAGGCGCGGCTCGCCGTCATCCCTCATGCGGTCCCTGTCGGGGACTATCAGGCCCGGCTCGACTTCGAGCTTGGCATCATCGAGCAGATGGGCTTTCACGGCTACTTCCTGATCGTCGCCGACTTCATCAAGTGGGCCAAGGCGAAGGCCATTCCCGTGGGGCCCGGCCGGGGCTCCGGCGCGGGTTCTCTCGTGGCGTACGCGTTGACGATTACCGACCTCGATCCGCTGCGCTATTCGCTTCTGTTCGAGCGGTTCCTCAACCCGGAACGGGTTAACATGCCCGACTTCGACATCGACTTCTGCATGGACCGGCGCGAGGAGGTCATCCACTACGTGCAGGAGCGCTACGGCCACGACCGGGTGGCGCAGATCATCACCTTCGGCGCGCTCCTTTCCAAGGCCGCCGTCCGCGACGTGGGCCGCGTCCTGCAGATGCCCTATGGCCAGGTTGACCGGCTGTCGAAGTTGATCCCGGTCGAGGGGGTGAAGCCGGTCTCGATCGAGAAGGCGCTCGCGGACGAGCCGCGGCTGAGGGAGGCCGCGCGCGCCGAGGAGGTCGTGCGGCGGCTTCTCGACTATGGCCAGAAGATCGAGGGGCTCCTGCGGAACGCCTCCACCCATGCCGCGGGGGTGGTGATCGGGGACCGGCCGCTCGACGAGCTGGTGCCGCTCTACCAGGACCCGCGCTCGACCATGCCCGCGACCCAGTTCAACATGAAATGGGTCGAGGCCGCGGGGCTGGTGAAGTTCGACTTCCTCGGGCTGAAGACGCTGACCGTGATCCAGAACGCGGCAGACCTGATCCGGGCGCAGGGGCGGCACCTGCACATCGCCGCCGACGGGCGCCGCCTCTACGACCCGCCCGAGGGCGCCGTGGACCAGATCAACGCCATCCCGCTCGACGATGCAGCGACCTACCGGCTCTACGCCAGTGCCAGGACGGTCGCCGTGTTCCAGGTGGAAAGCTCCGGCATGATGGATGCGCTCCGCCGGATGAAACCGACCTGCATCGAGGATATCGTCGCGCTCGTGGCGCTCTACCGTCCCGGCCCGATGGAGAACATCCCGACCTACTGCGATGTGAAGAACGGTGTCAAAGAGCTTGAAAGTATTCACCCTTCCATCGACCACATCCTCGCCGAGACGCAAGGCATCATCGTCTATCAGGAACAGGTGATGGAGATTGCCAAGGTCATGGCGGGCTACTCGCTCGGCGGCGCCGACCTGCTGCGCAGGGCCATGGGCAAGAAGATCAAGGAGGAGATGGACAAGGAGCGCCCGAAGTTCGTCGCGGGCGCTGTCGACAATGGCGTCGATCGGAAGAAGGCCGTAGAAGTATTTGATTTGCTGGAGAAATTCGCGAACTACGGCTTCAACAAGTCGCATGCCGCCGCCTATGCCGTCGTCAGCTACCAGACCGCATGGCTGAAGGCCAACCATCCGGTGGAGTTCATGGCGGGCGTGATGAACTGCGACATCCACCTGACAGACAAGCTCGCGATCTATGCGGAAGAGGTGCGCCGCGGCCTCGGGCTCGCCATCGTGGCGCCTTGCGTCAACCGGTCGGCGGCGACCTTCTCGGTGGCAGACGGCCAGATCGTCTACGCGCTCGGCGCCCTTAAGAACGTGGGAGTGGAGGCGATGCGGCTCATCACCGAGGCGCGGGGGCAGCGGCCCTTCGCCACGCTCTTCGACTTCGCGCGCCGGGTGGACCTCAAGCGCATCGGCAAACGGCCGCTGGAGATGCTCGCCCGCGCGGGCGCCTTCGATGTGCTCGACCCCAACCGTGCGAGGGTTCTGGCGGCGCTCGATCCGCTCGTCGCCTGGTCGGCCGCAGTGCACGAGGGGCGCGCCTCCGCCCAGGTGTCGCTCTTCGGCGAGGCGGGGGAGGACCTGCCGGAACCGCGCCTGCCGCAGGCCGAGGACTGGATGCCGGCGGACCGTCTGGCGCAGGAACACCAGGCGGTGGGCTTCTATCTCTCCGGCCACCCGCTCGACGATTACGCCCCCGCGCTGAAGCGCAAGGGGCTCCTGACGCTGGCCGAGTTGCAGCAGAAGGCCGAACGCGACGGCGCGGCGGTGGCGCGCGTCGGCGTCCTCGTCTCTGGCCTGCAGGAACGCAAGTCCGCACGCGGCAACCGCTTCTTCCGCATGAATATCTCGGACCCGACCGGCCAGGTCGCCGGCATGGCGCTTTTCCCCGAGGATTTCGACGCCTGCCGCCGGGTTTTCGACCAGACGCCGCAAGTGGTGATGACGCTCGAGGCGCGCTTCAACGAGGGCCAGTTCGACCCCGTCGCGCGGTCCGTCGCGCCGATGGAAGGCGTCGTGGCCGACGCGGGCGGCGTCGGGCTCAGGATCCATATCGACGGTGCGGAGGCGGTGGCCTCGGTCGCGGCGCTTCTCACCCGCATCGCGGCAGAGGCGAAGATCCGATCGCGCGGCCCGATCCTCTTCTGCATAGCCAACCGCGACACGGGCGAGGAGGTGGAGGTCTCGACCGGCCGCGACTTCCCCGTGAACCCGCAGATCAAGGGGGCGATCAAGGCGATGGCCGGAGTGCTGATGGTCGAGGAGGTCTGACGGTCCCGCCGGCTGCCTTCCCGGCTAGCCCACCCGTCGCCCGAACGCCCTCACGAAACTCACCGCAAGGATGATCCTGAGCAGGTGATGCGCGGTCACGTAGAGGATCGACATCTTCAGGCTGAGCGCGATCAGACCCATCTCCACCAGTCCGCCCGGCGCGAAGGCGAGGAAGACGGCGCGCACCGGCTCGCCGGTGACCGGCGCGACGGCAAAGGCGAAGCCCACCGCGGTGCCGATGGTCAGGACCGCGTTCATGAGGGCGAGCCGCAGCGCGACGAGGATGCGCCCCTTCGGCATTCCCGCGAACCGGACGCCGAGCGAGGTGCCGATCACCACCTGCGCGGCGGCGATCATCCAGCCGGGCGGCACCGCCTGCGTCAGCCCCGCGACATGGGCCGCCCCCGACAGCACGATCGGGCCGAGCACATGGCCCGCCGGCAGCTTCAGGCGAAGGCCGATGACCGCGCCCACGACGGCGCAGACGGCGAGAATGCCGACATCGGCCGCATGAAGCGCCGCGCCGGCGACCCGAGCGCCCCCGGCGGAGCCGACCGCATGGCCCTCCATCCAGGTGAAGGCGAGGGGAACGAAGACGATGGTGATGATGAGCCGGAGGAACTGAAGCATGGCGAGCATCTGGATGTCCGCGCCCGCCTCCTCGCCCATCTGCACGGTCTCCACGAGCCCGCCGGGGGCGGTGCCGTAGAAGGCGGTGCGACGGTCGGTCTGCCCCGTCGCCACCAGAAGCCGGTAGCCCCCGTAGTGGACGAAGGGGATGAAGAGGCAGAGGGCCGCGAGCGAGGGGATCCAGGCCGCCGCCTCGGCGAGGATCTCGGGCCGTGCGGAGCCGCCGATGGCGACGCCGATGACCGGGATGACGATCATCCTGAGCTTCTGCGGCGCCTGCGGCAAGTGACCCATCGGCCGGAACCCGCCGATGGCGGCCGCACCGACGGCGATGAGCGAGCCGAGGAGCATCGGCAGCGGCAGATGGGCGGCCTTCGCCGCCAGACCGCCCGAGGCGCCGAGCGCATAGGTCAGCGCCACGGTGGGCCAGTGCGGGGTGCCGAAGAAGGTGGAGACGCGGAATCTCATCTCAGCGGGCCGGTCATGGGCGGTGCCGGTCTTGTCGGGCCCGATCCTGACACCAGCCTGACACCGCCATTCCCATCACCGCCGCCTCACCAGTGCGGCGGCTTCTGGTCGGCCAGCGGCGCGGCGCCCCCTGCCGCCGCCTCCGCCTCTGCCGCGCGCTCCATCAGCATCGCCACGCGCCGGTCGAGCCGCTCGATCTCGCGCGCCTGCCGCGCGACGACGTCCGACAGGTCGTCGAGGGCGCGCCTGAGATGCGCGAGTTCCTCCTCCGCCCGCTCCAGCCGTCCGTCCATCGCTTCCGCCCCCTGCCGCCCAGAACCGCCCGACGCCTGTCGGGAGGGATGCCATACGCTTGTCCGACGCGGAACCGACACGCCGCCGCCGGTCGTCGTCGGCCGCGGACACAGCCGCTTGTTCCCTGTCCCCCCATCCGTTACACCCGCGCGCGGATGGATGTGAAGGGTCTGGCGATGGCCAAGGACGCGAAGACGAAAGGCGGACCGGCACGGCCGCGCGCGGAGACGCCGAAGGGCTTCCGCGACTATTTCGGCGCCGAGGTGAGCGAGCGCAAGGCGATGCTCGACACCATTGCCGGGGTCTATCACCGCTACGGCTTCGACCCCCTTGAGACCTCGGCCGTCGAGACGGTGGAGGCGCTCGGCAAGTTCCTGCCCGACGTCGACCGCCCCAACGCGGGCGTCTTCGCCTGGCGCGAGGACGAGGAGGGGGCGAGCCGCGAGGGCGACTGGCTGGCGCTCCGCTACGACCTGACCGCGCCCCTCGCGCGGGTGGCGGCGCAATACCGCAACGACCTGCCAACGCCCTACCGCCGCTACGCGATGGGGCCCGTCTGGCGCAACGAAAAGCCCGGGCCGGGCCGATTTCGCCAGTTCTATCAATGCGATGCGGATACGGTGGGCGCGGCCTCGGTCGCGGCGGATGCCGAGATCTGCGCGATGCTGGCCGACGCCCTCGAAGAGGTCGGCATTCCCCGCGGGGACTATGTGGTGCGGGTCAACAACCGGAAGGTGCTGAACGGGGTGATGGAGGTCGCGGACATCCTCGACCCCGCCGACCCGGAAAAATTCGCCCACGAACGCGGCATTGTGCTTCGTGCTATCGACAAGCTAGACCGGCTAGGGCCGGAAGGTGTCCGCGCCCTTTTGGGCGAGGGGCGGAAGGATGAAAGCGGTGACTTCACCAAGGGGGCGGGGCTCTCTGCGCTTCAAGTCGACCAGATTATGAAGTTCGTTAACGCCTTTGGCGAAGTTGCCAATAAGCTTGCTATCGAAGGCTCGAATGCTCGCGATGAGGGCGATCTGGCAAGAATGCATCAGCTGGACGGGGCAAGGTATTCCGTCGACCCAGCCATGCGCGACGAAATTGCGACATACGGAAAATACCGGCCAATCTGGAACAAGCGAATGCTCGACCATTTGGAGGAGTTGGTCCACCGGTCTGACGTTGGCTGGCTCGGCGTCAAGGAGACTCGAGAGATCATCGAGTATGCAGAGGCGCAAGGGTATGTAGATGAACGTTTTCTTGTTGACCCCTCCGTGGTCCGCGGCCTCGGCTATTATACCGGCCCGGTCTTCGAGGCCGAGTTGACGTTCGAAATCCTCGACGAGAAGGGCCGCCCGCGCCAGTTCGGATCGGTCGCCGGCGGCGGGCGCTACGACGACCTCGTCAAGCGCTTCACCGGCCAGGCGGTCCCCGCGACCGGCGTTTCCATCGGCGTCGACCGCCTGCTCGCCGCGCTCCGCGCCAAGGGGCGGTTCGGGGCCGATACCCGCGGCCCGGTCGTCGTGACCGTCATGGACCGCGAGCGGATGGCCGACTACCAGGCGATGGCGACGGACCTCCGCCGCGCCGGCATCCGCGCCGAGGTCTATCTCGGCAACCCGAAGAACTTCGGCAACCAGCTGAAGTATGCCGACAAGAGGAACTCCCCCGTCGCCGTGATCCAGGGCACGGACGAGGCGGCGCGCGGCGTCGTGCAGCTGAAGGACCTCTTCCTCGGCGCGAAGATCGCCGCCGAGGCGAGCCATGAGGAATGGAAGAGCCAGCCCGCCCAGACGGAGGTGCCGCGCGACAGCCTCGTGGCTGAGGTCAAGCGCCTCTTGGGGTCCGCCTGAATGGCCGAGAGGGCCGGGGCCCGCGCCGAGGCCGAGCGTCTCATGGCCGCGTTCCGGACCGCAGGCGCGGTGCCGGTCGAGGCCGACATCCTGCAACCGGCCGAGGTTCTGCTGGACCTTTACGGCGAGGATATCCGCGCCCGCGCCTATGTGACGAACGACCCATTGCGGGGCGAGATGATGCTGCGCCCCGACTTCACCGTGCCGGTGGTGCAGATGCACATGTCGGACGGCGCGGAGCCCGCGCGCTATTGCTACATGGGCGAGGTCTTCCGCAAGCAGGAACACCTGACCTTCCGCAAAAGCGAATATTTCCAGGTGGGTTACGAAGTCTTCGACCGCGCCGATCCGGTCGCCGCCGATGCCGAGGTCTTCGCCCTCATCGCCGATCTCATCGCGCCCCTGAACCTCCGCGCCGTCACCGGCGACCTCGCGATCCTGACGGCGGCGGTGCGCGGGCTGAAGACCCTCGAAAGCCGCAAGGCCGCGCTTCTGCGGCATATCTGGCGCCCCCGCCGCTTCACCCAGCTTCTCGACCGTTTCGGCGGCAGGACTCCGGTCCCGGAGACGCGCGCCCGGCTTCTCGCATCGCTTGCGGCGGGCCAGCCTCCTGGCTCGGCTCCGCCCGTCGGCTTGCGCTCCGAAGCCGAAATCGCGGCACGCCTGAAGGCCCTTCAGGAAGACGCCGCCGCCGCCCCCATCGCCGCCGAAGAGGTCGCGCGGCTCGAAGACATCTTGAACTTCGCCGCCAAGAGCCCCGCCGCACTGACCCGTCTGCGCGAAAGCGCGCGCGACATGCCCGCCATCGCCCCGGCGGTGGGGCGCATGGCCGCCCGCCTCGACGCGCTCGCCGCGAAGGGGATCGATATCGACAACCTCGATTTCGAAGCGAGCCACGGCCGCACCACGCTCGAGTATTACGACGGCTTCGTCTTTTCCTTCCATGCCGCCGACCCGGACCTGCCTCCGGTCGCCTCGGGCGGGCGCTATGACGCGCTGACGACGGTTCTCGGGCAGGGCCGCTCCATCCCCGCCGTGGGCGGCGTGATCCGTCCGGGCATCGTGGCCGACCTGAAGGGGGCAGCGTGATGCTGAAGCTCGGCATCCCCTCCAAGGGCAGGCTCATGGAGCAGACCTTCGACTGGTTCGGCACCCGCGGCATCACGCTCCGCCGCGCCGGGACCGACCGCGAATATGCCGGCGCGGTGGAGGGCGTGGACGGGCTGGAACTTGTCCTCCTTTCGGCGGGCGAGATCCCGCGCGAGCTCGCGGCGGGACGCATCCACCTCGGCGTCACCGGCTCGGACCTCGTGCGCGACAAGCTCGCCGACTGGGACCGCCAGGTGGCCGAACTCGCCCCCCTGGGCTTCGGCCACGCCGATCTCGTCCTCGCCGTTCCCGCCGCCTGGATCGACGTCGACACGCTCGACGATCTCGATGCTGCCGCCGCTGCCTTCCGGCGGGCGCATGGCCACCGGCTCAGGATCGCCACGAAATACCACCGGCTCGTCCGCGAGTTCCTCACCTCCCGCGGCGTCGCCGACTACCAACTCGTCGACAGCCAGGGTGCGACAGAAGGCACGGTGAAGAACCTCACGGCCGAGGCCATCGCCGACATCACCTCGACCGGCGAGACGCTGCGGGCGAACCACCTGAAGGTCCTCGCCGACGGGCTGGTCCATCAGAGCCAGGCGACGCTCTACGCCGCCCGGGCGGCGAACTGGGGCGCGCGCGTGGGCACGACCCTCGCCGGCCTCGGGCACCGCCTCGGCTTCGATCCCGCCTCAATCTGATTCTCGCAGCCTGAACGCCGCGCCCCGATCTTCTTCCTGGCCGAAATACTCCGGGGGTGCGGGGGCTGGCCCCCGCTGGCGGCTTCGGGTCAGCGCAACCCGATCTCGGCCAGCGCCAGGGCCATCTCCTGTGGCAGCGCGCTGTCGGTGCCCCGTCCCCGGGGCAGGTCGCGCGGGGCGTCCTTCGTCTCCAGATAGCGCCAGCCCTGGAACGGGCGGCGCGCAGCGCCCTCGGTGCGGATCACCTCCGGGTCCATCACGATCCCGCAGCGCAGGATGCCGTCCGCACCGCGCACCTCTTCGAGGCGGACGATCCGCTGGCGGCAGAGGATGACGCCCTTGATCACCCAGTAGAGCGAGCCGCCCGCGATCACCTCGGCCTCGCGCTTCGGCCACATACGTGTGACGTGGCGCCTCTCGCCCGTCGGGTAGGGCGAGGGATGGGTGCGGTGCCAGTCGATCAGGTCCTCGACCGACTCGGCCCCGACACAGAGCTTCAGAAGATGGACAGACTCGGCCATGGCACCCCCAGAGATGGACATTCTAGCCTTCGCGACCGCGAGATCAAGTTGACCGGCACAGGCACGGAGCGTATCTTGAGCACCCTTCCCAGAAGCGTGAGGACCGCCGCCGATGACCCGTTTCGCCGCCCCCATCGCCGAGCAGATCTGGGACATGAAGTACCGTCTCAAGGCCGAGGACGGCGCCGCCCTGGATGGCACGGTGGAGGACACCTGGCGGCGCATTGCCCGCGCGCTCGCGGCGGTGGAACAGGACCCCGGCCCCTGGGAGGACCGGTTCTACACCGCGCTGGAGGATTTCCGCTACCTCCCCGCCGGCAGGATCACTGCGGGCGCGGGCACCGGCCGGGCGGTCACGCTTTTCAACTGCTTCGTCATGGGCACGATACCCGACAGCATGGGCGGCATCTTCGACGCCCTGAAGGAAGCGGCGCTGACCATGCAGCAGGGCGGCGGCATCGGCTACGACTTCTCCACCATCCGGCCCCGCGGGGCGCCGGTGGCAGGGGTGGCGGCCGATGCCTCGGGGCCCCTGTCCTTCATGGACGTCTGGGATGCGATGTGCCGCACGATCATGTCGGCCGGCTCCCGCCGTGGTGCGATGATGGCGACGATGCGCTGCGACCACCCCGACATCGAGGCCTTCATCGAGGCCAAGCAGGATGCGGCGCGGCTGAGGATGTTCAACCTCTCCGTCCTCGTCACCGACGCCTTCATGGCCGCGGTGAAGGCGGCCAAGCCTTGGGATCTGGTGTTCGACGGCAAGGTCTTCCGGACTGTCGAGGCGCGGGACCTCTGGAACCGGATCATGCGGGCAACCTACGATTTCGCCGAGCCGGGCGTGATCTTCATCGACCGCATCAACGCGATGAACAACCTGTCCTACGTCGAGACGATCGCGGCGACCAATCCCTGTGGCGAACAGCCGCTGCCCCCCTACGGCGCCTGTCTCCTCGGTTCGATCAACCTCGCCCGCCTGGTCACGGATCCCTTCGGCAAGGGTGCCGCACTCGACCTCGCGGCGCTCGACGACCTCGTGCGCGTCGCGGTGCGGATGATGGACAATACCGTGGACGCCTCGCGCTTTCCGCTGGCCCAGCAGGAGGCGGAGGCGCGGGCCAAGCGGCGCATCGGGCTCGGCGTCACCGGGCTTGCGGACGCGCTCCTGATGGTGGGACTGCGCTACGGGTCGGAGACGGCCGCGAAGCAGACCGAGGACTGGATGCACCGCATCGCCCGTGCGGCCTACCTCGCCTCGGTGGACCTCGCGAGTGAGAAGGGGGCATTCCCGCTTTTCGACGCGGAGAAATTCCTCGCCTCGGGCAACATGATGCAGATGGATGCCGACGTGCGCGAGGCGATCCGAGTACACGGCATTCGCAACGCGCTCCTGACCTCGATCGCGCCCACGGGCACGATCAGCCTCTACGCCGGCAACGTGTCGAGCGGGATCGAGCCGGTCTTCGCCTATGCCTACAAGCGCAAGGTGCTGCAGAAGGACGGCTCGCGCACCGAGGAAGAGGTGGTCGACTACGCCGTCCAGCTCTGGCGCGAGCGCTTTGGCGACAAGCCCCTGCCGGAGCATTTCGTCAATGCCCAGACGCTGCCGCCGCTCGACCATGTGCGGATGCAGGCGGCGGCGCAGAAGTGGGTGGATTCGTCCATCTCGAAGACCATCAACTGCCCCGAGGAGATCGGGTTCGAGGCCTTCAAGGATGTCTACATGGCCGCTTGGGACCAGGGCTGCAAGGGCTGCACGACCTACCGGCCGAACGCGGTGACGGGATCGGTCCTGTCGGTGAGCGAGAAGGACGAGAAGGCGCCCGAGGCCGACCGGGGCGCCGAGGTCGTCTACCTCTCGGAACCCCTCGACCGGCCGCAGGCGCTGGAAGGCGCGACCTACAAGCTGAAGTGGCCCGACAGCGAACATGCGATCTACATCACCATCAACGACATCGTGCAGGGCGGTCACCGGCGGCCCTTCGAGGTCTTCATCAACTCCAAGAACATGGAGCATTACGCCTGGACTGTGGCGCTGACGCGGATGATCTCGGCGGTGTTCCGGCGCGGCGGCGACGTGTCCTTCGTGGTGGAGGAGTTGAAGGCCGTCTTCGACCCCCGCGGCGGCGCCTGGATGCAGGGACGCTACATCCCCTCGATCCTTGCCGCCATCGGGGGCGTGATCGAGCGCCACATGATCGCCATCGGTTTCCTCGCCGGCGAGGGGCTCGGCCTCAAGTCCGACCCCAAGGCGCAGGCGATGGCGGTGGGCGAGGCTCCGCGCGGGCCGGCTTGCCCGTCCTGCGGGCAGAAGGGAATGCAGATGGTCGAAGGCTGCATGACCTGCCCGTCCTGCGGCTATTCGAAATGCGCGTGATCCGGCGCGGCTGATCGCGGGCGGAACGCGGCACCCGCCGCGCGCGTCCTTTCTGCAACAGGCAGGCCGGGCGGCTAGGCGCGCCGTGTCCCCCGGATTCCGCGGTGCCCGCCGCGGTGATAGGTTCGCACCAAGGCGCCCCGGAGAGGCGCCAAGGATGAGCGGGCGGCTTTCAGCATGGCGGCGGGCTATCGCGGCACCTTCGTGATCTCGGTCGAGCAGACTGAGACGGACGGCATTGTTGCGGCGCCTCCGGCCGCCATCGCTATCGGATCGGTCTGGTGCTGGCGCGGCGAGGCGCTCAGGGTGGACGGGCCGGCCCGCGTCCTCGCCCTCGCAGGGGCGGCGGGCGAGGCCGAGGTCCGGCGGCGTGCGGCACGCGTCGTGGCCCGGCTGATCGGCCCGGCGGCCCTGACGCGACGCCTCCACCCCGAAGAAGCGGAACCGCCTGCGGGCGGTGCGGGGTTCGCCGTGACGGACGGGCTTGCGCTTTACCGGCTGATGCCCCTCGATCCGGCGGGGCGGCTCCTCGCCGTCATGGGCGCGCTGCCACCGGGCGGCGTCGATCTCGCCGTGGTTGCGGCTCGGCCGGGTCGCCCGGTGCCCGATGCGGCCATTCCGGGCGGTATCATCTGCTTCACGCCGGGCACGCGCATCGCCACGCCCGAGGGTCTACGTGCGGTCGAGAACATCCGGCCGGGCGACCGGATCACCACCCGAGACAACGGCCCGCAGGAGGTGCTCTGGACGGGCGCGCGGAGGATGAGCGGCGCGCGGCTAAACGCCCTTCCGGCGTTCCGCCCGGTGCGCATCGGCGCAGGGGCGCTTGGCGCGAGGACGCACGGCCGGGGGGCGCCGGAGGCCGACCTGATCGTGTCCCCCGACCACCGCATCCTTCTCGTCGGGGCGGCGGCCCGTGCGCTCTTTGGCGAGGAGGAGGTGCTTGTCGCCGCGCGCGACCTCATCGACGGGCAGCAGGTGCGGGCCGAGGCCGGGCTGCGCGAGGTGACCTACATCCACCTCCTGACCGCCCGGCACGAGGTGATCTGCGCCAACGGCCGGCCCGCCGAAACCTTCCACCCGGCGGCGGCCGATCCCGAGGCGCTCGACCCGGCCGACGGTGCCGCGCTCCATGCACTTTTCGACGGGCTCGCCGCTGACCCGTTCCGCTATGGCGATTTCGCCCGGCGGAGCCTTTCGGCGCCGGAGGCGGCGATCCTTCGGCACCGGGCGGCCTGACCGCGCCGGGCACGGAATTTCCGCCCCGCATCGCCGGGGCGTGTTGACTCTCGCCGTGCCACGGCTATAAGCCGCCCGTCCCGGGCCTTTTGCCCGGATCATTCATTTGGTGTTGGTGGCCCCCGCAAGGGGATGCCTGTCGCCCGAAAGGGAAAGGACAACGCCCTTCACGGCCGCCAGCCGATCGGTTCGGGCGGCGCACACACGAAGGAGATCAGCGGTGACCAAACGCACCTCTGCCAAGTACAAGATCGACCGCCGGATGGGCGAGAACATCTGGGGCCGTCCGAAATCCCCGGTGAACAAGCGCGAATACGGCCCCGGCCAGCACGGCCAGCGCCGCAAGACGAAGCTTTCCGACTTCGGCACGCAGCTCAGGGCCAAGCAGAAGCTGAAGGGCTACTACGGCGACCTGACCGAGAAGCAGTTCAAGCGCATCTACGGCGATGCGGCCCGCGTGAAGGGCGACACCGGCGAGAACCTGATCGGCTTGCTGGAGCGTCGGCTGGACGCCGTCGTCTACCGCGCCAAGTTCGTGCCGACGATCTTCGCCGCGCGCCAGTTCGTCAACCACGGCCATGTCACCGTGAACGGGAGCCGCGTCAACATCGCCTCCTACCGCGTGAAGGAAGGCGACGTGGTCGCCGTCCGCGACAAGTCGCGCCAGCTCGCCATCGTCCTCGAGGCCGTGGGGCTCGCGGAGCGCGACGTGCCGGACTACATCGAGGCCGACCATTCCAAGATGACCGCGACCTTCGTGCGCACGCCTGCGCTGGGCGACGTGCCCTACGCCGTGCACATGGAACCGAACCTCGTCGTCGAATACTACGCCAAGAACGGCTGATCCGTCGGCCGCGCGAAGACAGGGGGTCGCCTCGGGAAACCGTGGCGGCCCTTTTTGTTGCCCTCATGCGGCCGATACCCCGAAATCGCCGCGACTGTCGCAAGTTGTGGCCATAATCGGCGGAGACTGTAGGGGTCGAAGGACCATGGGATACGGGTACGGCAGGATGACGTACGACCGGAACGTGGCGGGGGCGGACCTTCCGGCCGGGGCACGCGGGGCCGCCTCGCGGCACGGGCGGCTTGCCGGAGTTCTGCTTGCGGCGCTCGCGGCGCTGGCCTTCGGCCAGCTCGTCGCGCTCGCAATCGAGAGGGCCGGCGATCCCGGCTACGATTTTCGCTATTACTGGCTCGCCGGCCGGCTATGGCTCGAGGGCGTGTCGCCCTATGGCCCCGGTTTCCGCGAGGCCGCCGGACGACTGATCGAAGAGGGCAACCGGCCGGAGATCTGGGCGAACCCGCCCACCTATTGGCTGCCCTCTGTGTTGCTCGCCGCGTTCGATCTCGGCTCCGCCTGGCGCCTTTGGCTGGCGCTGTCTCTCTGCGCTCTGGTCCTGGCGAGCGCATCGGTCGCGTTCGCGCTTTCGCAAACCTCCTGCCCCGGCTCGGCGCGGGCAGGCGCGGGGCTCGGTGCGGGGCCGGTCTTCTGCCTGCATCTCGCGGTCATGGCCATCATGGAGGTCACACAGATCGCGCTCTTCGTCGGGCAGAGTTCCGTCTTCGTCTATCTGGGGGCGGCCCTCCTCATTGCCGGGCTTGCGCGCGAGCGCCGGGCGATCGGGGTCATCGGCCTTGTCCTGCTTTGCGCCAAACCGCAGGTCGGCGTGCTTGTCGCGCTTGCGCTTCTTCTCGGCGGCGGGGCGCGCACGATCGTCCTGCCGGCCATCGCCGTCTCGCTGCTGATCCTCTTGCCTGCGCTGCCGTCCGATCCGCTTGTCGTGCTGGAATGGCTCGCGGCCCTGGCAAGCTATGACGGTGCGAGCTACGCGAACCAGCCCTTCGCCATGTCGGGCATCCGTCACGTCCTCTGGGCCTATTCGGGCCACGATATCGGCAATCTCGCGGCCATGATCGTCACGCTCGCGGCCGGGACCGCGATCGCGGTCAGGGCACGTATGCAGCCGCAAGTCGGCGCGCGCGGTGCCGCCTGGAAGGGGCGGGCGCTGGCCGACCTCGTCGCCGTGGAAATTCTGATCGCGCTGTCGCTCGCCCCGCTGCACCTTTACGATTTCGTGGTCATCGGTGTCGGGATGACCGCACTCGCCGCGACCAGGGGGGCGTCTGCGCTTGCCGGGATCGCGGCTCTTGCGCTGTGTCTCCGGCCAAGCGACCTCCACATCGCGCTCCTTTCCGGCGACTTCGTTCCGCTCTTTCCCGGGACCGTGCTTGCGACCTTCGGCGCGGCGGTGATGCTCCTTGCCGCGGCGGTGGCGGCGCGGTCCGTTCCGGGACCCGGTGCGGACGAAGCCACGCCCCGCGCCTGAATCCCGTCCCCGCGCCAATCCCCGCTGGCGTTGCGCCCGACCGCTCGCTAAAAGCGGGCCGAGTTGCCGGAGGTGCCGCCATGACCGATGCGATCCGCCCCAAGCCGGGGATCATGGATATCGCGCTCTACGAGGGCGGCGCGGCGCATGTGGCGGGCATCACCGACGCGGTGAAGCTCAGCTCGAACGAGAACCCCTTCGGACCCTCGGAGAAGGCGAAGGAAGCCTACCTCCGCGCGGTCCACCAGCTCCACCGCTATCCCTCCACCGACCATGCGCGGCTGAGGCAGGCGATCGGCGAGGTGCACGGACTCGACCCCGCCCGGATCATCTGCGGCGTCGGCTCGGACGAGGTCATCGGCCTTCTCTGCCACGCCTATGCGGGGACGGGAGACGAGGTCGTGTTCACCGAGCACGGGTTCCTGATGTACCGCATCTATGCCCAGGCCACGGGCGCGACGCCGGTCTCCGTGAGGGAGCGCGAACGGACGACAGATGTGGATGCGATCCTGGCGGCCTGCGGCCCCGCTACGCGGCTCGTCTTTCTCGCCAACCCCAACAACCCGACCGGCACGATGATCGGGCTGGCCGAGGTCGAGCGGCTGGCACGGGGGCTTCCGGCGCAGACGATCCTCGTCCTCGACGGGGCCTATGCCGAATACGTCGAGGGCTACGACGGCGGTGCCGAGCTTGCCACGCGGCTGCCGAACGTGTTCATGACCCGGACCTTCTCCAAGATCTACGGTCTTGGCGGGCTCAGGATCGGCTGGGGCTACGGGCCGAAGGCGATCATCGACGTCCTGAACCGCATCCGCGGGCCGTTCAACCTTTCGACCGCGCAGATGGAAGCCGCCGAAGCCGCCGTGCGCGACCGGGAGCATGTCGACCGCTGCCGCGCCGAGAACGCGCGGATGCGCGGCTGGCTGGCCGAGGCGCTGGCAGAGAAGGGCGTGCCTTCCGACACATCGACCGCGAACTTCATCCTCGCCCGCTTCGCCGACGAGGCCGAGGCCGCAGCCTGCGACGCCCTTCTCCAGTCCCAGGGCCTGATCGTGCGGCGGGTATCGGGCTACGGCTTGCCGCATTGCCTGAGGATCACCGTCGGCGACGAAGCTTCCTGCCGCCGGGTCGCCCATGCCATCGGCCAGTTCAAGGCGCAGAGATGACCGGACCGATCTACGACCGCGTAGCCCTCATCGGGCTCGGCCTCATCGCCTCGTCGATGGGCCACGCGATGAAGGAGGCGGGGCTCGCGGGGAGCGTCGTCGGCCATGCCAAGACCGAGGCGACCCGCGCCGCTGCGCTCGAACTCGGCTTCTGCGACGCGGTCTTTGCCACCGCGGCCGAGGCGGTGGAGGCCGCCGACCTCGTCGTGCTTGCCGTGCCGGTCGGCGCTATGGGGGCGGTCGCGGCCGGGATCGCGCCGCATCTGAAGCCGGGCGCGACGGTGACCGACGTCGGTTCGGTGAAGCAGGCGGTGATCGAGGCGGTGGCGCCGCACATGCCCCCGGGCGTCCACTTCATTCCCGGCCACCCCCTTGCCGGGACCGAACATTCCGGACCCCGGTCCGGCTTCTCCACGCTCTTTCAGAACCGCTGGTGCCTGCTCACGCCGGGCGCGGCCGATCCTGCCGCCGTCGCACGGCTCCGCGCGCTCTGGCAGGGGATGGGCGCCAACGTCGAGGAGATGGATGCGGCCCACCATGACCTCGTGCTTGCCGTGACCAGCCACACGCCGCACCTCATCGCCTATACGATGGTGGGCGTGGCCGATCACCTCAGGCGGGTGACCGAAAGCGAGATCATCAAGTATTCGGCGGCGGGTTTCCGCGACTTCACGCGGATTGCCGCCTCCGACCCCACGATGTGGCGCGACGTGTTCTTGACGAACCGGGAGGCGACGCTCGATATTCTCGGGCGCTTCACCGAGGAGCTTTTCATGCTCCAGCGCGCGATCCGGATGGGGGACGGAGAGATGCTTCACGATTATTTCACCCGCACGCGGGCCATACGCCGCGGCATCATCGAGGCGGGGCAGGACACCGCGGCGCCGGACTTCGGCCGGACCAAGGCGCCGGGCGCATGAGGGGCCGGGTCGTTCCCGCCCTCGCTCTCGTCCTGATCGGCAGCGCTGCCCTTTCCGCCCCGATCGCCGAAAGCCCCCGCCCCAAGGTGCGCCCCGGCAGTGACGCCGCGGCGCTTGCGATATCGGTGCAGGTACGGCCTGCGCCCCGTCCCGATGCGGCGGAAGCGCCGGAGGTGACGCGCGCGGCGGTATCCGTGGCCGCGCTCCTTCTTCCCGACGCTCCGGCGCCGCTGCGGCCCATGGCGCGTCCGGCGGCCATGTCTGCGGCCGCCGGCGCGGTGTCAGCCGCGGCGCAGTCGCCCCGTCCCGAGGCGCGTCCGCGCACGCTTCGCACGATGGCGGTCGCGCCCGGACGGGCGCTCCCGGTTGCCGGTGGTCCCGAAGTCATCGTGCAGGCCGCCTTCCGCGTGCCGCAGTCCACGGGCGCCGTCACCGGCCGCAAGGGCGGCATCTGCGGCGATCCGGCGATCGTCGGCAAGGCGATCCCGCCGATCCTCGGCAAGGTGAAGGGCTGCGGGCTCGAGGACGGGGTCAGCGTGATCTCGATTGCAGGCGTGGCGCTGACTCAACCCGCCAGCATCGACTGCACCACGGCCCGCGCGCTCAAGGACTGGGTGGAAGGCGGCGTGAAGCCTGCCGTCGGCCGCAAGGGCGGCGGGGTCGCCGCGCTGCAGATCGCGGCGAGCTATTCCTGCCGGTCGCGCAACAACCAGAAGGGCGCGAAGATCAGCGAGCACGGCCGCGGCCGGGCGGTCGATGTCTCGGCCATCATCCTGGCGGACGGCACGTCGATCTCGGTCCTCAAGGGCTGGGGCACGAAGGCCGCGGGCAAGACGCTCGCCTCGGCGCGGAAGGCGGCCTGCGGTCCGTTCAACACCGTGCTCGGCCCCGGCTCCGACCGGTTCCACAACGATCACTTCCATCTCGACACCGCCCGCGGCCGCGGCGCCTATTGCCGCTGACCCTTCAGAGCCTCGGAGCGGGGCCGAGCGGCACCGGGCCGAGACTCATCCGTCCGCCGGCGAAGACCAGCGGCAGCGACAGCACCTCGGCATTTCCGCCGAGCGTGGCGAGCCCTTCAAGCGCGCGTTCGACGGTCGGGGCCGTTTCGGCCCTGACCAGTCCGAGCGCGGTGGCGAGCCGCAGCACGGCGCGCCAGTTCCGGAACGAGAGTTCGATGCGTCCCTCGGGCAAGCCGTCGGAATCAAGCGCGACCTCCCCGCGCCCCGACATGCCCGCAGGCCCCCAGTCGAGCGCCAGGCTGCGGATATCGACCGCACGCACCTGCACGCCCTCGATCGCCGCGACCCTATCGAGCGGCCGGTCGAGCGCGACCGTCGCGTCGAGATAGAACCGTTCGCCCCGGGCCGGCAGCACCTCGCCCGAAGTCACGATCCGGGCCGGCACACCGGAAAGCGTGATCCCCGCGATCTCGATGCCGATGTCATGCGCCGTCGCGGTCTCCGCCCTGCGGATGGCGGCCCGCAGGTTTTCGGCGGCAAGCGCCCAGCCAGCGTCCGAGCCAAGGGAAACCGCGGTCCCGACGGCCTGCGCGTGGTCGAGCGGAAGCTCCGGCGCGAGCCCGAAGACGGCGCTCGCCGACAGCTCGGCCGAGGCGACATTCACCGTCTCGCCACCGAACCTGACCTGCTGTTCGGCAGGAAAGACTGCAATCACATGCTGCGGCCGATAGGAGAGCGCGTAGAACTTGAGCGCGCCGGCGCTCCAGCGGATCGCGCCGTCCGGGCTCGTGGCCTGCGGGCCGGTCAGCGTCACGTCGAAACGTGCCGGAAAACCCCCGACCTCGATGGCCTCGGCATCGCCCCGCCCCTCGGCCCGCAGCGCCACCAGCGTCGCCTCGGCCCCGGTTCGGATCGTGCGGGCGGCCAGCGCCCAGTAGCCGCAGTAGAGCGCGGTCAGACCCGCAATGATCCAGAGCATCAGACGCATGGGGCCTTCCCTCGCACGGCACGATCCGCTTTATAACGCCGGAACGGCGGGAAACCAGCAGGCGGGCATGAACGGATTGTGGGTCTTCGGCTATGGCTCGCTCATGTGGGAGCCCGGATTCGTCTGGGAGAAGCGGGTTCTTGCCCGGCTTCCGGGCTGGCACCGGTCGTTCTGCATGCGCTCCTTCCACTATCGCGGCACGGTCGAAAGGCCGGGGCTCGTCCTCGCGCTCGACGCGGCAGAGGGCTCCGAATGCCACGGCGTCGCCTTCGCGGTGAGCGCCCTCCGCGCCGACGAAACCCTCGCCGCCCTGCGGGAACGCGAGCTGATTTCCTCGGCCTATCTGGAGAAGGTGCTTCGCGTGGACCTCGCCGACGGCCGGCAGGTGGAGGCCGTGACCTATGTCATCGACCCCGATCACGTGCAGTATTGTGGCGGCCTCGCGCTCGAGGAGCAGGCGCGGATCATCACCGGGGCGGCCGGAGGGCGGGGGCCGAACCGCGACTACCTCTGGAACACCGCCGCCCACCTCAACGAACTCGGGATCGCCGACGCCGACCTCGACTGGCTCTCGGACCGGGTGCGGCGGCTTGCCTCTGACGGCTTGTGACCCCGCGCCCCTCCCCCTATTCTGGCCGCAAGATTGGGGCGGGATGGCAGGCTGATGGACAAGGCGATACGCGCGGCTGAGCCCTTATTCTCGCAGCCCGTGCGGCAGGTGGCGATGATGCTGCTCGCGCTGGCGCTGGTGGGCGTCGGGGGCTGGTTCGCCTACGGGCCGATCTTCTCCATCTTCGCGGCCAACCCCTGGCTGAATGGAATGATCCTCGGTGTTTTCGTGCTGGGCGTGCTGACCTGTTTCTGGCAGCTCGCGCAGCTGATCCGGTCGGTCAGCTGGATCGAGGGATTTGCCGCCCATCGGCCGGGGCACGAGATAACGATCGCCCCGCGCCTTCTGGCGCCGCTCGCGGCACTCCTGCGCTCGCGCGGGCCGAAGGGCGGACAGATCTCGTCTTCCTCGGCGCGCTCGATCCTCGAATCGGTCGCCACACGGATCGACGAGGCGCGCGACTTCACCCGCTACCTGACAAGCCTTCTGATCTTCCTCGGCCTTCTCGGCACGTTCTACGGCCTCGCCACCACCGTCCCGGCCGTCGTCGACACGATCCGCGCGCTCGCCCCGCAGGAGGGGGAAAGCGGCATCCAGGTCTTCGACAAGCTGATGACCGGGCTGGAACGGCAACTTGGCGGCATGGGCACGGCCTTTTCGTCCTCGCTGCTCGGGCTGGCGGGTTCGCTCGTCGTCGGGCTCCTGGAGCTTTTCGCCGGCCACGGCCAGAACCGCTTCTACCGGGAACTGGAGGAATGGCTGACCTCCTTCACGCGCCTGTCCTTCGCAGGGGGCGATGGCGACAGCACCCTCGACGGCGAGGCGGTGGCGGGCATCCTCGATCACACGGCGGGGCAGGTGGAGACGCTGCAGACGATCCTCGAACGCACCGACGCCGGCCGCGCGGCGGTGAACGAGCGGCTCGAAGGCGTGGCGGGCGCGGTGGAGGCGCTGACCCGGCGGCTGGAGAGCGAGGCGGGATCGAACGCCCAGCTTACCCGTATCGCCGAGGCGCAGGACCGGCTCGTGGCGCTGATCGAGAGGAACAGCCAGGACGTGCGGATCGACGGCGGCGACGCCGAAAGCCGGATGCGGCTCCGCTCGATCGACGTGCAGATGCTGAAGCTCCTGGAAGAGGTCGCGGCGGGGCGGCAGGAAAGCATGGCCGACCTGCGAGGCGATCTCGCCGAACTCACGCGCGCGGTCCGCGCACTCGGCCGGGCCGCCGAGCAGGGGCGGAGGGGCTGAGATGGCGCTGTCGCAGGGCAGGGGAGGGCAGCGGTTCTCGACGAACATCTGGCCCGGCTATGTCGATGCGCTGTCGACCCTGATCCTCGTCCTGACCTTCGTCGTGACCATCTTCATGGTCGTGCAATATGTCCTGCGCGAGCAGATCAACACTCAAGGCAGCGAGCTTGAGGCGCTCGGGGCACAGGTCGCCGACCTGGCCGACGCGCTCGGGCTGGAGCGGAGCCGCACGGCGGACCTCACCGCCGGGCTTTCGGCCGCCGAGGCCGAGGCGGAGCGGCAGGCGGCGCTGATCGCCAACCTCGGTGCGAGCCTTAGCGCGCGCACGGCCGAGCTTGGCGCGGCCGAGGCGCGGATCACCGATTTCGAGGCGCAGGTGGCATCGCTTCTCGCCGAACGCGATGCGGCGCGCGGGGAAGCCGCAGCGCTGGGGGCCGAGCGCGACCGGCTGGCGACGGCTGAGGAGGCGCTGAACCTCGCCGTCGCCAGGGCGCGGGAGGAGATCGACGCCCAGGCGGAGGCGGCGCGCCTCGCTGCCGCCCGGCGGGAGGCGCTGGAGGCGCTGGTCGCGGACCTCCGCAAGCGGGGCGAGGCCGGGGCCGCCGCGCTTGCCTCGGCCGAGAGCGCGCTCGATGCAAAGGAGGCCCAGCGGCTGGCCGAGGCCGCCGCCGCCGAGGCGCTGCGCGCGCGGCTGAAGGGGGCCGAGGACGAACTCACGGCGATGACGCTGGCGCTCGAGTCCGAGCGGAAGCGGGCGGAGGAGACGCTGACGCTTCTCGCCGCCGCCGAGGCCGCGCGGAGGGACCTCGACACCCGCCTCGCGGCGGCGCTGCTGGCCGAGACGGCCACCGCGGAGCAACTTGCCGCCGCGAAAGCCGCGGCCGAGGCGGCGCGCACGGCCACCGACGCCGACCGCCAGGCGATCGAGGAGGAACTCGCCGCCGCGCTCGCGGCCAAGCTGGCAGCCGAGGCCCGGTCCAAGCAGGCGCTGGGCGAGGCGGAGCGGCAACGGGCCCTTCTCGCCACGGCGGACACCCGGCTGGCGGAGGAACAGGCGGTCTCGGCCGAGGCCGCGCGCAAGGTGACGCTCCTGAACGAACAGGTCGCGGCCCTGCGCGGCCAGCTCGGCGCGTTGCAGGAATTGCTCGACGCCTCGGCCGCGAAGGATGCCGACGCGAAGGTGCAGATCGAGGCGCTCGGCAGCCAGCTCAACTCCGCCCTTGCCCGCGTCGCGGCCGAGGAGAAGCGCCGCGCGGCACTGGAGGAGGCGGAGCGGATCCGCCTCGAGGCCGAGGCCAAGGCGCTGAAGGAAGAGACGAAGGAGCTTGCCCGGTACCGGTCGGAATTCTTCGGCAGGCTGTCCGAGGTTCTGGCGGGGCGAGAGGGCGTGCGGGTTGTCGGCGACCGCTTCGTCTTTTCCTCCGAGGTGCTGTTCCAGCCGGGCTCGGCCACGCTTTCGCCCGAAGGCCAGAGCCAGATCGCCGGGGTGGCCGCAACCCTTCAGGAAGTTGCCGCAGTGATCCCGCCGGAAATCGACTGGATCATCCGGGTGGACGGGCACACCGACGACGTGCCGCTGTCGGGCGCCGGCCAGTTCCGCGACAACTGGGAGCTTTCGCAGGCCCGCGCGCTGTCGGTCGTGCGCTTCATGCAGGACGACCTCGGGTTCCCGCCGGAAAGGATGGCCGCGACAGGGTTCGGCGAATACCGCCCGGTTGCGGAAGGCGACACGCCCGAGGCGCGGGCGCAGAACCGGCGGATCGAACTGAAGCTGACGGAGCGATGAGCGTGGCAAGGCCCGCCGCGCTTCTTGCCGAATTGATCGCCTGCGAGACAGCCGTGTGGCAGGCATTGGTTTCGGGTGATGCGGAAGCCGACCGGGCTGCGCTGGCGGCCGACTTCCTTGGGGTCTATCCGGACGGGTTCGCCGGGCGCGATGCACATGCCGCGCAGCTTTCCGGCGGGCCGACGGTCACCGGCTTCCGGCTGTCCGATGCACGCCTGCTGCCCCTCGGCGCCGATCACGCCATTCTGGCCTATCGGGCCGACTTTCGGCGCACCGGGCGGACCGACGACGAGGCGATGTATGTCTCATCCGTCTGGCAGAGGGCGCCGTCGGGCTGGGTCAACGTTTTCAGCCAGGACACGCCGGCCGATGGGCGGAGCCTTCCCTGATCCAGGCCAGCGGGCGAGGTCCCCGAAACGCGAAGACGGCGCCTCCGCGGCGCCGTTTCCACAATTGTCGCGCCAGGTTCAGTCCGCCGTCAGGAGCGGAGGCTTCGAGCCGGTGAGGCGCGGGCGTGAGGGCTCTTCGACATCGAGGACGATGGCGTCGTCCTTCACGCGCACCCGCACCACACCGCCCTTGGTGAGCTTGCCGAACAGCAACTCCTCCGCCAGGGGCTTCTTGATGTGCTCCTGGATGACGCGGCCCAGGGGGCGGGCGCCCATCTTGTCGTCGTAGCCCTTCTCCGCCAGCCAGTTGGCCGCTTCGGGTGAAAGCTCGATATGGACGTGGCGGTCCATCAATTGCGCCTCGAGCTGGAGGACGAACTTGTCCACCACCTGCAGGATCACCTCGCGAGACAGGGGCGCGAAGGAGATGACCGCGTCCAGACGGTTGCGGAACTCCGGCGTGAAGGTCCGCTCGATCGCGGCGGTATCTTCGCCCTCGCGCCGTTCGCGGCCGAAACCGAAGGCAGCCCTGGCCATGTCGGCAGCACCTGCGTTCGACGTCATGATGAGGATCACGTTGCGGAAATCGACCTGCCGGCCGTTATGATCGGTCAGCTTGCCGTGATCCATCACCTGCAGAAGGATGTTGTAGACATCCGGGTGCGCCTTCTCGATCTCGTCGAGCAGGAGCACGCAATGCGGGTGCTGGTCCACGCCGTCCGTCAGCATCCCGCCCTGGTCGAAGCCGACATAGCCAGGCGGCGCGCCGATCAGGCGGCTGACTGCGTGCTTCTCCATGTATTCCGACATGTCGAAGCGCAGAAGCTCCACGCCGAGGCTGTCGGCAAGCTGCTTGGCCACCTCGGTCTTGCCGACGCCCGTGGGGCCGGCGAAGAGGTAGTTGCCGATCGGCTTTTCCGGCTCCCGCAGGCCGGCACGCGCGAGCTTGATCGCGGATGAGAGCGCAGTGATGGCGGCGTCCTGGCCGAAGACCACGCGCTTCAGCGTCCGCTCCAGGTCCTTCAGCACCTCGGCATCGTCCTTGGAGACGTTCTTCGGCGGGATGCGGGCGATCTTGGCGACGACCGCCTCGATCTCCTTGGGACCGATGGTCTTGCGGCGCTTCGATTCCGCGACGAGATGCTGGGCAGCACCCGCCTCGTCGATGACGTCGATGGCCTTGTCCGGCAGCTTGCGGTCGTGGATGTAGCGCGCCGACAGTTCCACCGCCGACTTGATCGCGTCGCGGGTGTAGTGCAGGTCGTGGTGCTTCTCGAAATAGGGCTTGAGACCCATCAGGATCTTCACCGTGTCCTCGACCGTCGGCTCGTTGACGTCGATCTTCTGGAAGCGGCGGCTGAGCGCGCGGTCCTTTTCGAAGTGCTGGCGGAATTCCTTGTAGGTGGTGGATCCCATGCAGCGCAGCTTGCCACCCTGCAGCGCGGGCTTCAGCAGGTTGGATGCATCCATCGCGCCGCCCGAGGTGGCGCCGGCGCCGATCACGGTATGGATCTCGTCGATGAAGAGGATCGCGTCGGGGTGGTCCTCCAGTTCCTTCACGACGGCCTTCAGCCGCTCCTCGAAATCGCCGCGGTAGCGGGTGCCGGCGAGAAGCGCGCCCATGTCGAGCGAGAAGATGGTGGCACCCTTCAGGATGTCGGGCGTCTCTTTCCGCACGATCTTGAGCGCCAGCCCCTCGGCGATGGCGGTCTTGCCCACGCCGGGGTCGCCCACGAGGAGCGGGTTGTTCTTTCGCCGGCGGCAGAGCACCTGGATGCAGCGCTCGATCTCGGCCTCGCGGCCGATGAGCGGGTCGATGTCGCCCTTCTTCGATTTCTGGTTGAGATCGACGCAGTACTTGGCCAGGGCGCTTTCCTTTGCCTCGCCCTGCGCCTCGGTCGCGCCGTGCTCTTCCTGCTCCTGCGCGCCCGTGACGGGCCGGGTCTCGCCGAAGGAGGGATCCTTGGCGACGCCGTGGGCGATGAAGTTGACGGCGTCATAACGGGTCATGTCCTGTTCCTGCAGGAAATAGGCCGCATTCGACTCGCGCTCGGCGAAGATCGCGACGAGCACGTTGGCGCCGGTGACCTCGGTCCGTCCGGAGGACTGGACATGGATCGCGGCGCGCTGGATGACGCGCTGGAAGGCGGCGGTCGGCACTGCCTCCGATCCCTCGACATCGGTGACGAGGGTGGAAAGGTCGTCGTCGATGAAGTCGGAAAGCGTCTTCTTCAGTTCCTCGATGTCCACCGAACAGGCGCGCATGACCTTGGCCGCATCAGGTTCGTCCGTGAGGGCCAGGAGAAGGTGTTCGAGCGTGGCGAGTTCATGCCGCCGGGCATTGGCGAGCGCCAGCGCCGCGTGGATGGCCTGTTCGAGCGTGTTCGAGAATGACGGCACTTTCGTGCTCCTTTCCTGTCGGCAGGTCGGGCACGAGGCCCGAGGCCTACCATCGCCTCATACCTTTAAACTTCGGTGGAAATCGGGCAGCTTCAAGTGTTTTCTGGCGCATTTCGGCCAAGGCTCTGCCTTTGGCACAAAATGTGATCGTTACGGCTGCGGGCGTGAGGATGGTTGAAACCAGTGGGGACCGCGATGCCCCCGCGACGGGAGGAAAGATGGAGTGCGCCCTGCCGTCCGTCAAGGTCCGGCCCCGCGGACGGGCTCAGAACCGGTCCTTGGCACTCCGGATCGCGGCGAAGACCGCGGCGTCGGACGCGGCCTCCATCGCCATCGCCCGCTTCACCTCCGGACGGCCCGCGCGCAGGAAGGGGTTGGTCGCAAGCTCCTCGGACAGGCGCGAGGGGACGGTGGGCCGGCCCTCGGCCCGGGCCGCCGCGACCGCCGCCGCGCGGGCCTGAAGCGCGGCATTGTCCGGCTCCACGGTCAATGCGAAGCGGGCATTCGACTGGGTGTATTCGTGGCCCGAGCAGACGAGAGTGTCAGGCGGCAGGACCGCGAGTTTCGTCAGGCTTTCCCACATCTGCGGCATCGTCCCCTCGAACACCCGGCCGCAGCCGAGCGCCATCAGGCTGTCGCCGGTGAAGACGAGCCCGGAGGCCGGAAAATGATAGGCGACGTGGCCGACGGTGTGGCCCGACACGTCGATCACCTTTCCCTCGTCCATGCCGATGCGGATCGTGTCGCCCTCGCGGAGGGCCTCGTTGAGCTTCGGCAGGCGGTGGGCGTCGGCGGCGGCGCCGATCACCCGCGCGCCCGTGGCGGCCGCAAGCGCCTTCAGCCCGGCGATGTGGTCGTCATGATGATGGGTGATGAGGATGTGGCTCGCCTTCCAGTCGCGCTCGGCGAGAGCGTTCAGGATCGGCGCGGCTTCGGGCACATCGACGACTGCCGTCGCCCCGGTCGCCGCGTCATGTGCGAGGAAGGCGTAGTTGTCCTTCAGGCAGGGGACGGTGACGAGTTCGAGCGGCATGGCAATTCGCGTCCGTTTCCGTATGCTGACGACCGACTTTTGCCGAAGGACGGCCCCAGCGCAATGCATCTCGACGTTCTCGACCTGCGGAACTTCTACTACCGCACGCAACTCGGCCGCGTGGCGCAGAAGGCGATCCGCGATCAGGTCGTCACGCTCTGGCCGCCCGCGAAGGGCGAGACGGTCGCGGGCTTCGGCTTCGCGGTGCCCTTGCTGCGCCCCTATCTTGCCGACGCGCGGCGGGTCATCGGGCTCATGCCCGGGCCGCAGGGCGTGATGCCCTGGCCCGCCGGCATGGACAACGTGTCGGTCCTCTGCGAGGAGACCCAATGGCCGATCGAGACCGGGATGGTGGATCGGCTCATCGTCCTGCACGGGCTGGAGACTTCGGACAGCCCGGCGGCCCTCCTCGACGAGTGCTGGCGCGTCCTCGGCCCCGGCGGGCGAGCCCTTTTCATCGTGCCGAACCGGTCGGGTCTCTGGTCGCGGTCGGACCGCACGCCCTTCGGCTTCGGCCGGCCCTATTCGATGAGCCAGCTTGACGCGCAGCTTCGCGGCCATTCCTTCGCAGCCGAACGCCAGATTTCGGCGCTCTTCGTGCCGCCCTCGTCGCGCCGCTTCTGGCTCAGGACTGCGGCAGCGTGGGAACGGTTCGGCCACCGCGTCTCCTCGGTCCTCGCGGGGGGTGTCCTGATGCTCGAAGTGTCGAAACATGTCCATGCGCCGCAGCGTCCGGGCCTCGCCGCGGCGGTCCGAAAACCGCTTCGCGTGCTCGAAGCGCTGCCCAAACCCACCGCAGAGCCGGCGTGAATCGCGATGCCGCGCGAGGGATTCTTGCAACGGTAGTAAATGTTATCGCCCAAACTTCCGGCGAGCCGCGTGCGACTCTCCGGCACAAAGCGCCGAAGTCCCTGAAAATGCGGGAGATCCGTCTGTGCAATAGTTTCACCAAGGCGGTTGCGAGGCATTGCCCGCTCTGCTACACCCGCGCCGACCTCGGACGGGCGCCCATGCGCACGCCACGGGTGCCCTTCGACCAGGCCGCAAGATCGGGACCGGGGGGCTTGGGGACAGAACAATCGGAAGGGTCGACGTGTCCGAACCAGCTTCGATTTCCGCAGGGATCGCCGGGCGCTACGCCACGGCCGTTTTTGAACTCGCGAAAGAGGCAAAGGGCCTTTCCGGTCTGGAGGCCGACGTGGCTGCGCTGGCCCAGGCCCTGAAGGACAGCGCCGACCTCCGCGAGGTCATCGCCTCGCCAGTCTTCTCGCGCGACGAGCAGGGACGCGCCATGTCGGCGCTCGCCGTCAGGATGGGGCTCTCGTCCACCGTCGCCAACACGCTCGCGCTGATGGCCGCGAACCGCCGGCTCTTCGTGCTGCCGCAGCTTCTCGCCGCGCTTGGCGAGATGATCGCCGAGGAGAAGGGCGAAGTCACCGCCGAGGTGACGGCGGCGGCCGAACTGACGAAGGCACAGGCCGAAAAGCTCGCCGCATCGCTGAAGAAGACGGTCGGCAAGACCGTCAAGCTCAACACCACCGTGGATGAAAGTCTCATCGGCGGACTTATCGTCAAGGTCGGCTCGAAGATGATCGACACCTCGATCCGCTCGAAGCTCGCCTCGTTGCAGAATGTCATGAAAGAGGTCGGATAATGGGAATCCAGGCAGCCGAGATCTCTGCGATCCTCAAGGAGCAGATCAAGAACTTCGGTCAGGAAGCGCAAGTGGCCGAGGTTGGCCGCGTGCTGTCGGTCGGTGACGGGATTGCCCGCGTGCATGGGCTCGACAACGTCCAGGCCGGCGAGATGGTCGAATTCCCCGGCGGTATCCGCGGGATGGCGCTCAACCTCGAGGTCGACAACGTCGGTATCGTGATCTTCGGCTCGGACCAGGACATCAAGGAAGGCGACACCGTCAAGCGCACCAAGTCCATCGTGGACGTGCCCGTGGGTGACGAGCTTCTGGGGCGCGTGGTCGATGGTCTCGGCAACCCGATCGACGGCAAGGGTCCGATCAACGCCAAGAGGCGCGCCGTGGCCGACGTGAAGGCGCCCGGCATCATCCCGCGGAAATCGGTGCACGAGCCGATGGCCACGGGCCTGAAGTCGGTGGACGCCATGATCCCCATCGGCCGCGGCCAGCGCGAGCTGATCATCGGCGACCGCCAGACCGGCAAAACCGCGCTCGCGCTCGACACGATCCTGAACCAGAAGTCCTACAACGAGGCCGCCGGCGCGGACGAGAGCAAGAAGCTCTACTGCATCTACGTCGCCGTGGGGCAGAAGCGTTCTACCGTTGCCCAGCTCGTGAAGAAGCTGGAAGAGACCGGTGCGCTCGCCTACTCCATCGTCGTCGCCGCGACCGCGTCCGATCCGGCGCCGATGCAGTTCCTCGCGCCCTATTCTGCGACCGCGATGGGCGAGTTCTTCCGCGACAACGGCCGCCACGCGCTGATGATCTACGACGACCTTTCGAAGCAGGCCGTCGCCTACCGCCAGATGTCGCTGCTGCTGCGCCGTCCGCCGGGGCGCGAAGCCTATCCGGGCGACGTCTTCTACCTGCACAGCCGCCTACTGGAGCGGTCCGCGAAGCTGAACAAGGATAACGGCGCGGGGTCGCTGACGGCGCTGCCGATCATCGAGACGCAGGCAGGCGACGTGTCGGCCTATATCCCGACCAACGTGATCTCGATCACCGACGGCCAGATCTTCCTTGAAACCGAGCTCTTCTACCAGGGCGTCCGCCCGGCCGTGAACACCGGTCTGTCGGTGTCGCGGGTCGGTTCCTCGGCCCAGACCAACGCGATGAAGTCGGTCGCCGGCCCGGTGAAGCTGGAACTGGCGCAGTACCGAGAGATGGCGGCCTTCGCGCAGTTCGGTTCCGACCTCGACGCGGCGACGCAGCGGCTTCTGAACCGTGGCGCGCGCCTGACGGAGCTGATGAAGCAACCGCAGTACTCGCCGTTGACCAATGCGGAAATCGTCTGCGTCATCTTCGCCGGCACCAAGGGCTTCCTCGACAACATCGCGGTCAGGGACGTCGGCCGGTTCGAGGCGGGGCTGCTGAAGCACCTGCGCACGAACCGCACGGACATCCTCGAATGGCTCACCAAGGACGACCCCAAGATCAAGGGCGAGGCCGAGGACAAGCTCAGGGCTGCGATCGCCGAATTCGCCAAGACCTTCGCGTAAGCGGGGGGAGGGGACAGGGACATGCCCAGCCTTAAGGACCTGAAGAACAGGATCGCCAGCGTCAAGTCGACGCGGAAGATCACCAAGGCCATGCAGATGGTCGCGGCGGCGAAGCTGCGCCGCGCCCAGGAAGCCGCCGAGGCCGCCCGCCCCTATGCGGAGCGGATGAACGCGGTCATGGCCGGTCTTGCCGCCTCGGTCGGCGGGTCCGACAGCGCGCCCCGGCTTCTCGCCGGGACGGGCGCGGACCAGACCCACCTTCTGGTGGTCATGACGGCCGAGCGCGGTCTCTGCGGCGGCTTCAACTCCACCATCGTGCGGCTTGCACGGGCCCGGGCGACCGAGCTTCTGCGGATGGGCAAGACGGTGAAGATCCTGACCGTCGGCAAGAAGGGGCGCGAACAGCTCAAGCGCGACTACGCCAAGCATTTCGTCGGCCATGTCGATCTCTCCGAGGTGAAGAAGATGGGCTACGACGTGGCCCAGGGGATCGCGCGCGATCTGATCAAGCGCTTCGACGCCGGCGAGTTCGACGTCGCGACGATCTTCTTCAACCGCTTCCAGTCGGTGATCAGCCAGGTCCCGACGGCGAGCCAGATCATTCCGGCGACGTTCGAGGGCGGGGCCGAGGGCGCTTCGGCGCTCTATGACTACGAGCCGTCGGAGGAAGGCATCCTGGCCGACCTCCTGCCGCGCGGCGTGGCGACCCAGATCTTCACGGCGCTGCTGGAAAACGGTGCGTCCGAACAGGGCGCGCGGATGAGCGCGATGGACAACGCGACGCGCAACGCGGGCGACATGATCGACAGGCTGACGATCGTCTACAACCGCTCGCGCCAGGCCGCGATCACCAAGGAACTCATCGAAATCATTTCGGGCGCCGAGGCGCTCTGAGTAGAACCGGAGAAATCACATGGCAAAAGCACCGAAAGCTGCCGCCGCCACGGGCCGCGTGACCCAGGTCATCGGCGCCGTCGTGGACGTGCAGTTCGACGAACAACTTCCGGCGATTCTGAACGCGCTCGAAACCCTGAACAACGGCAAGCGTCTGGTCCTTGAAGTTGCCCAGCACCTCGGCGAGAACACCGTCCGCACCATCGCCATGGATGCGACCGAGGGTCTCGTCCGCGGCGAGAAGGTGACCGACACCGGCGGCCCGATCACCGTGCCCGTCGGCAACTCCACCCTCGGCCGCATCCTGAACGTCATCGGTGAGCCGGTGGACGAGAAGGGCCCCGTTGCGAAGAAGGAGGCGCGTGCCATCCACCAGCCGGCTCCGACCTTCGCCGAACAGGCGACCTCGTCGGAAATCCTCGTCACCGGCATCAAGGTCATCGACCTGCTCGCGCCCTATTCCAAGGGCGGCAAGATCGGCCTCTTCGGCGGCGCCGGCGTGGGCAAGACCGTTCTCATCATGGAACTCATCAATAACATCG
>WBZL01000212.1_pt1 | contig 64652 bp, 58 predicted proteins | sample 5204291 | NCBI WGS metagenome assembly WBZL01 (sample SAMN12344345, study PRJNA552823) | activated sludge metagenome | biome: Activated sludge suspended growth; feature: Nitrification reactor; material: Wastewater; isolation source: activated sludge from nitrification reactor of wastewater...
CGATGTTCCACTGCAACGGCTGGTGCTTCGTCTGGACGATGGCCGCCAACGCCGGCACCAACGTCTGTTTGCGCCGCGTCGATCCGAAGCTGATATTCGAAGCGATCCGCGCACACGGTGTCACCCATTACTGTGGCGCACCGATCGTGCACAGTCTGATGGCCAATGCGCCGGCCGACTTGCGAGCCGGCATCACACACCAGGTCGCCGGCCTGATCGCGGCCGCGCCGCCGCCGGCCGCGGTCATCGAAGCGATGGCGAACATCGGCGTCGATCTCACACATGTGTACGGCCTGACCGAAACCTACGGGCCTGCGGCGGTGTGTGCCAAACACGCCAACTGGGCCGCGCTGCCGGTGGCCGAACAGGTTGATCTGAACGGTCGACAGGGCGTACGTTACCACGCGCAGGAGGCGATCACCGTGCTCGATCCAGCGAGCATGGAGGAGGTACCCTGGGACAAGGAGACCATGGGCGAGATCATGTTCCGTGGCAATCTGGTGATGAAGGGCTATCTCAAGAATCCGAAAGCGACCGCGGAGTCATTTGCCGGCGGCTGGTACCACACCGGCGACCTGGCGGTGATGCACGCCGATGGCTACGTGAAGATCAAGGACCGTTCGAAGGACGTGATCATCTCCGGGGGAGAAAACATTTCTTCGATCGAGGTCGAGGACGTCCTCTACAAGCACCCTGCGGTGATTGCTGCGGCGGTCGTGGCCACGCCTGACCGAACCTGGGGCGAAGTGCCTTGCGCCTTCATCGAGCTGCGCGAAGGGGCGGCGCCAAGCGAGCAGGAGGTGATCGAGTTCTGCCGTCAGCACATGGCACGTTTCAAGGTTCCCAAGCGGGTGATCTTCTGTACTTTGCCAAAGACCTCGACCGGCAAGATCCAGAAGTACGTGTTGCGCGAACAGGCGAAATCCGCAGCCGCGATCGAGTGAGCCGAAGCTGCCGCTGCGGCCGGCAAGCGGTTGGACGCCGCTTGTCGACCGTCTGGGGCAGTACGCTTGTCCGGCCCTCGAAAATGATCCCCTACAACCCGTTCCCAGGAGAGAAGCATGCATCCCCCGACGTCAACCCAGGAAGACCCCTACGTTATCCGCACCGATCACCAGGGCATCGCGACGCTGATGCTGAATCGCGCACAGCAGTTCAATGCCTTGTCGCAGGCGATGATTGCGGCCTTGCAGGCGGAACTGGATGCGATCGCGCCGGATCCGGCAGTTCGCGTCGTGATCATCGCTGGTGCCGGCAAGGCCTTTTGTGCCGGACACGATCTCAAGGAGATGCGGGCCAATCACCACCATGCGTTCATGCAGGATCTGTTCCGGCGTTGCGGCAAGATGATGACCACCCTGACGCAGATGCCGCAACCGGTGATCGCGCGAGTGCATGGCATTGCCACTGCCGCCGGTTGTCAGCTGGTGTCGATGTGCGACCTTGCGGTCGCTGCCGACAGTGCGCGCTTTGCCACCTCTGGCATCAACGTCGGCCTGTTCTGCGCAACGCCGGCGGTCGGACTGTCGCGCAACCTCGGTCGCAAACAGGCGCTCGAGATGCTGCTCACCGGCGATTTCATCGATGCCCGAACAGCTTTGCAGCAAGGTCTGGTGAATCGGGTCGTCGCTGCCGATGCGATCGATGCCGAGATTGACCGGTTCGCCCGGTCGATCGTTGCCAAGTCTTCGGTAGCCATCGGAATGGGCAAGCAGATGTTCTACAAGCAACTTGAAATGGGGCTGGACGCTGCCTACCAGTATGCCTCCGAAGTGATGGCCTGCAACATGATGACCGACGACGCGGGCGAGGGAATCGACGCGTTCATTGGCAAGCGTCGAGCCGAGTGGAAGGGCCGGTAAGATTTACCTATCATGCACAGTAGTCCCCGGCTCCCATATTATGGGGTGTCCGTGCATTTTTCTCGCTCGCCCACCCACCGAGCCGTCGCGAGTCGAAACGGGCAATGCGCGATGTCCTTTCTTCGATATGCTGCAACAGTTCGTCGAGAATGAACCGATGGCTCACGGCTCCTGAAATCGACTCCGGATCTGTCGTCGGGTTGAACCCTTGCAACTCGGTTGTACGCCTGCTTTGCTGACCGATGACCCTAGAAACCGTATCTTCCTCGCACACTCGCCAGCCAGCCAAGGCCTTTGCCGATTGCTTGGCGCTCGATCAGCGCCGGCTGCGCTCGCTGGCGCGCGATCTCCGGCATCTGTTCGGGACGAAGCGCGATGCGCTGCAGGCCGAAAGCGATCGCCTGTTCGAGCGGTCGCGGGTGGCCGTCGAGGCCCGCCGCGCGCGGCTACCCCGACCGGAATTTGCCGATAATCTGCCCGTCAACCTGCGCCGCGACGAAATCAAGGCGCTGATCGTCAGGCATCAGGTGGTGATCGTCTGTGGCGAAACGGGTTCAGGCAAGACCACGCAGATCCCGAAGATCTGTCTCGACATTGGACGCGGAACGACCGGTCTGATCGGACACACGCAACCACGCCGCATCGCTGCGCGTGCCACCGCAGCGCGTATCGCACAGGAGTTGCAGAGCCAACTCGGAACGCTCGTCGGCTACAAGATTCGTTTCAGCGATCGCACTTCTCCAGATGCCTTCATCAAGCTGATGACCGACGGCATCCTGCTTGCCGAGACCCAGGGCGACCCCTGGCTCGAACAGTACGATACCTTGATCATCGACGAGGCGCATGAACGCAGCCTGAACATCGATTTCCTGCTCGGCTACCTCAAGCAGCTCCTGCCGAAGCGACGCGACCTGAAGCTGATCATCACTTCGGCGACGATCGACGCCGAACGTTTTTCGCGGCATTTCGACGGTGCGCCGGCCATTGAGGTCTCGGGCCGCCTTTATCCGGTCGAAGTGCGCTATCGCCCGCTGCAGATGGAAAAGGAGGAAGCGGCTCCCGACGACGAACGCGATCTCTACGATGCGATCGCAGACGCCTGTGATGAGTTGCATCGCGTCGGGCCGGGCGACGTGCTGGTGTTTCTGCCGGGTGAACGCGAGATCCGCGAGGCGGCCGAGGCGCTGCGCAAGCACCACCCACCGCACACCGAGATCCTGCCACTGTTTGCCCGCCTTTCGGCAGAGGAACAGAGCCGGATCTTCAAGCCGCACGTCGGTCGGCGGATCGTGCTGGCGACCAATGTGGCCGAGACCTCGCTGACCGTGCCGGGAATTCGCTACGTCGTCGATTCGGGTCTGGCGCGCGTCAAGCGCTATTCGTATCGCAACAAGGTCGAGCAACTGCAGATCGAAAAAATCGCACAGGCTTCGGCCAACCAGCGGGCCGGGCGCTGCGGCCGGGTGGCGGCAGGGGTGTGCATCCGTCTCTACCAAGAGCAGGACTTCGCGCTGCGGCCAGCATTTGCCGATCCGGAAATCATGCGCTCGTCACTGGCCGGCGTGATCCTGCGCATGAAGGCATTGCGCCTCGGTAACATCGAGGATTTCCCGTTCATCGAGGCGCCGCCGCGCAAGGCGATCAGCGATGGCTACCAGTTGCTGCTCGAACTCGGTGCGGTGAGTGCCGAGCATGCGCTGACCGCAACCGGCCAGGAACTCGCGAAGATGCCGCTCGACCCGCGGCTCGCGCGGATGATCGTCGCCGCTCGCGACGAAGGCTGCCTGCGCGAGGTGCTGGTGATTGCGGCTGCCCTTTCCGTACAGGATCCTCGCGAGCGGCCACAGGAGCGACAGGGGGCGGCCGACGCCGCACACCGGAAATTCGCCGACGAGAGGTCGGAGTTTCTTTCCTGGCTCAGGCTCTGGGACTGGTATCAGGCCGAATTCGAGCACCGCAAGTCGCAGCGCAAACTCGTCGAGGCCTGTCACGACCATTTCCTCTCGGCTCTGCGCATGCGCGAGTGGCGCGAAGTTCATGGCCAGTTGCAAGCCGTCGCAGCCGAGCACCAATGGCAGGAAAATCAGTTGCCGGCAACTTACGACGCGATCCATCGCGCGATGCTCGCCGGCCTGCTCGGGAACCTGGGATGCAAGTCGGAAGAATCTGCGCACTATCTCGGCGCGCGCGGCATCAAGTTCCTGATCCATCCGGGCTCGACGCTGCAGAAGAAGGCCGGCAAATGGATCGTCGCCGCCGAGATCAGCGAAACTACAAGGCTCTTCGCGCGCTGCGTCGCGCGCATCGACCCCACATGGCTCGAGCAGGTCGGCGCACACCTGCTCAAGCGCAGCTGCTTCGACCCACACTGGGAGAAGAAGGCGATGCAGGCAATTGCTTTCGAGCGGATCACCCTGTATGGCATCGTCGTCGATGCGCGCCGGCGAGTGAACTTCGGGCCGTTGAATCCACAGGCGGCGCGCGAGCTCTTCATCCGCCAGGCGCTGGTCGGCGGCGAGGTCGGCGAAGAGTTCGAACGGCGCTGGGCCTTCTATCAGCACAACCAGCAGTTGATGCTCGAAATCGAGACACTCGAGCACAAGTCACGCCGGCCCGACGTACTGGTCGACGACGAGCTGATCTTTGCCTTTTACAATCAGATCATCCCCGAGGGCATCTACAGTGGTGCCAGCTTCGACAAGTGGCGACGCGACGCCGAGCGCGCCACACCACGTCTTCTATACCTGCAGCGCGAAGACCTGATGCGGCACGAGGCCGCCGGCGTGACCAGCGAGGCCTTTCCGCATCAGCTGCGGCTCGGCGGAGTCGATTATGAGCTGGCTTACCACTTCGATCCCGGCAGCGCACGCGATGGGGTGACGCTGAGCGTGCCGCTGGCGCAACTGAACCAGATTCCGGCCTCGCGCTGCGAGTGGCTGGTGCCGGGGTTGCTCAAGGAAAAGGTCGTGCAGCTAGTGAAGACGTTGCCGCAGCGCTTGCGTGCCAAACTGGTGCCGGTACCCGACTTCGCGGCCGAGTTCGTCGCGCAGGTGTCGCCTTCGGACAAGCCGCTGATAGTCGCCTTGATCGCCTTCATCCTGCAGTCGCGAGGACTCAACGCGCGTGGTTGGGAGATTACGCCTGATGCATTTCGCCCCGACGCCTTGCCCGCGCATTTCTCCCTGAATTTCCGCCTGCTCGACGAAAGCGGGCGCCAGCTTGGAATGAGCCGCAGCCTCAGCGACCTGCGCGCAGAGTGGGGTCGTGAAGCGCAGCAGGAGTTCTCCGAACTGCACGAAACACCTGGCGAGTACTCGGGAATGAGCGACTGGACCTTTGGCGAACTGCCCGAGCGGATGGAAGTTGGGGTGGGCGGTGGACAACGGGTGTTCGGTTACCCTGGATTGGTCGACAACGGTGACAGTGTCTCGCTGTGCGTCTTCGATTCTCCCGATGAAGCGCGCCAGGCGCATGCGGTTGGGCTATTGCGACTGTTCATGTTGCAGTTCCGCGAACAGCAGAAGTACCTTGAGAAAAATCTGCCGGGGCTCAACCAGATGGCACTGCAGTTCATGGCGCTCGGTACGCTCGATGAGTTGCGGCGGCAGTTGATCGATCTGAGCTTCATTCGTGCCTGCCTGCTCGATCCATGGCCGAACGATGCGACCACTTTCCACGCGCGTTGCCTCGAAGCCAAGCCGCGGCTTGGGCTGCTGGCGCAGGAAATCTGCCATCTGCTCGGGAAGATTCTCGGCGACTGGCAGGCGCTGCAGAAAAAACTGCCGTCGTTCAGGGCATTCGCCAGTACGCTGCAGGATATCGAAGGACAATTGAAGCGCCTGATCCACAAGCGTTTCATTGCCGAGACGCCTTTCGAACGCCTGCAGCAGTATCCGCGTTACTTCCAGGCGATCACCCTGCGACTCGACAAACTGAAGTCGGGCGGCGCTCCAGGTGCAATTCGGGATGCACGCCTGCTGGCTGAGTTCGCACTGCTCTGGACAAATTACGAGCGCCGTGCCAGTGTGCTGGCCAAGCAGGGAGTGACCGATGCGCGGCTCGAACAGTTCCGCTGGTTGCTCGAAGAATTGCGCGTGCAGTTATTCGCGCAGGAACTGCGCACGCCGGTACCGGTATCGAGCAAGCGCTTGCAGAAGATGTGGGAAGGCCTTTGAACTATTGAAGGAGTAAGCATGCGTTTCGGGGCAATCATCATCGGTGACGAGATCCTGTCGGGAAAACGCGTTGACCGGCACTTTTCGAAAATTGCCGAACTGCTGTCGGTACGTGGTTTGCGCCTGGCGTGGGCCGAATATCTGGGTGACGAACGCGCATGCATCACGGCGACGCTGCAGCGCAGCCTGGCTGCCGGGGACGTGGTCTTTTGTTTCGGCGGCATCGGCAACACGCCAGACGACCATACCCGGCAAGCAGCGGCGGCGGCGCTCTCCGTCGACCTGGTCCTGCATCCCGATGCTGAGCACGAAATCCGCGCTCGTTTTGGCGCCGAGATCACCGACGTTCGCTTGCTGCTGGGTACCTTCCCGCGCGGGGTAGAGATCATTCCGAACCCGTTCAACCGTATTCCAGGATTTCGCGTACGCGATCATCACTTCCTGCCGGGCTTTCCGCAAATGGCGCATCCGATGGCCGAATGGGTGCTCGATACTTTCTACGCGCATTTGTTCGCCCCACAGGCTTGCGTGGACAAGGCTTTCTTGCTCACTGGCGTGAATGCCTATGAGAGTGCGCTCCTCGATCTGATGGAGCGCATCGTCGCGGACTTTCCTGCCTTGCGGCTGTACAGCCTGCCGTCAATGTCCGACGAGGGGCAGCGGCGTTATCTTGAACTCGGGGTCGAAGGAGAGCCGCCACTCGTTGACGCAGCCATGGAGTCGATACGGCAAGAGGTAGAGAGGCGGGGCATCCGTTGGCAATGGCGGGCCTGATCTCGTAAACGAACAAACCCCGACCATAGCCGGGGTTTTCGCAAGTCAGGCGCCAGGAAGCAAGCGGATTACTTCTTCGGGGTCAGGGCGGCAGCAGCCTGAGCGGTGGCGTTGGTAACCGCCTTGACATTGGTGTCGACGATGTCGGTCATCTGCTTGGCCATCTGCGAGATGTTTTCAAATGCCGTGCTCGAAGCCGTCATCATCTGCTTCATTGCTGCTCCGAAGACATCGCTCGAGATCGGGTTGGCAACACCGACCTTTTCGATCAGGCCGGAAGCGTTGTGCCGCATGCTACTGTACTGATCTTCCATCACCGAAGTGATTTCGCGTTGCATGTTGGCTGCCAGATCGTAAAGGCTGCGGGAGTATTCCATCAGCTTATCGACATTGGGGCGAGCCAGAGAACCGGCGATGTTGCCCAGATCTTTTGGATCCTTGACGCCCAGCAGTTGTTGTGCGCCACTGGCAGTGCTGTTGAACAGCTCGCGGCTAGCGGCGAGGTTGAGTGCTGACAATTGTTCGAGACCGTGGAAGGCCGTGCGGACCAGGGTCATCATGACTTGGGCGTTGGCTTTCTGGCTCTCGGCGAGTTGTTCTAGGTCGATGGTGCTCATGGAGTCCTCCGTGAATGGCAATGGAAAGGCGTGTGCCGGATTCTAAAAACAGGCTTATTTCTTGGCTGCTGCGGCAGCGGTGCCCACCGCCTTGACGGTGGCGTTGGTTGCTGCGGCAACGTTCGTTTCTGCAATATCCGCAACCTGCTTGGCAGCCTTGTTCATGCTGTCAAAAGCGGAGGTTGCGGCGGCGATTGCCGACTTGACGGCGTTAACCGCGACATCAGAGCCAGCGGGTGCATTCTTGGTGGCCTTCTCGAGCAGACCGACGACCTGTTTCTGGAAGTCACTGAATTGTGCTTCGAGAAGCTTCGAGATCTCTTCCTTCGATTGCGCCGAGATTTCATAGACACTGCGGGAATAGGCCACAGCCTTCTCAAGACCGGGTTGTGCCAGCGAACTCTGCAGCGAGAATAACTCTTGCGGGTCTTTGGCACCCAGCATCGCCTTGGCATTGGCAACGCCATCCTCGAGCATCGAGCGGGCGGTATTCAGGTTGAGAGCAGCAATCCGTTCGGCACTGGCTAGCGCGGTGTTGGCAAGGGTCAGCATCGCATCAACGGAGGCTTTGTTGGCGGCAGCAAATTGTTCTGGGGTGTTAAACATGGTTAATCTCCTCAATAAAAGCGTGGGTACAACACAACATGTGCAATGGTTAACTCGCCGATCGCGGCACCATTTGGCTTCGCGATTCTTTTGCTGCACTGCACCATGCGTCGTATTATAGACTTTCGATGAACCCTGTCAAGCACTTTGTTGCGCCGCATCAAGCAGCCATCATTTTATCGGCTTCCCGATCACCAAGTTCCCTCTTCAGTCATGCATGTCATGATTTGTCGGCGGCGCCGGTACCAGCCGATTCAGTCGGATCTGGGGTTGATTCCTGCTGCGGGCTTGAGGGTCAGGGGGGCACTTTTCTTGTCAGCAGGCGCGGGATCCGCGTTCTTGGCCTTTGGTTGGATGATCGCGCGCACGCGTGCCTGTCCTGCACCGGTGGCGCTCTTGTTGTTGCCACCAGCCGTGGTGACCAGGAATTTTTCGTTCAACGCATCATAGGAAACGTACGCGCCCTTGACCTCGTCAAGGCCGTTGCGGATCCAGGCACGAACAAAAAACTGCGTGATCTCGTTGCGTGCGTCGTGTTCGATGCGCTCGGCTTCTCCCTCAGTAAATTCGTCGACGCCCTCCCGCTTCTGCCTGAAATGCGCAAGGCCGTTGGCACCACCGGTGGCAACGGCCTTCTGGAAACCATCGGCGTCCTGGGTAACCACCAGGCGACTGGTACGAAGTTCCATGCTGCCCTGAATCAGGACCGCATTACCTTCGAGAATCTTGACGTTCTTGATGTCATCGATGCTCAGGCGATCTCCTTCAAGATGAATAGGCTTGTCGCGATCCGCACGCTCGGCTTGCGCCGGTAGTGAAAGTGCGAGCAGCAGGAAGCTGGCGGCGCAGGCACAGCAATGGATTTTCTTCATCTCTGAGCTTTCTTTCTGGAAAAATGGCTCTCGATTTGTCCAGTCACATCAGATTCCAGCAGGTAAGTCCGCAACTGGTTGTTAACTTGCATGCCGACACCCTGTACCCAGGAGTTGGTCTGAGTGATCAGTACCCGGCTCTTGGTGAAAGCCCGTTCCTCTTCGGTCAGCACCGTCAGCTCGGACATCGTGGCCACCAGTTGCCCTTCTTTGGCAGTCGCAGCACGGTATATCTCCACCTGGTCCCAAAGCTCGATGCGCTGGGCTTGTGAGTTCGAATGTCCATGCCCTGATCTGATGGTGACCGGCGGTTGCTTGGGGTCCAGGTAGATCAGTGTCGGCTTGAGCAGGTCGGTCGTATCATCGTCGGGGTAATGACGAATCTCGTCTGCGCTCAGGGTGTATAGCAGGTTTCCCGAGGCATCGAGCTTACGCCCTAGCACACCGCTGATGATGTAGTCTGGATCGTGACGATTCCTGCCGTCATTGCGTACTTCAGGGAATTCGGTGACGTAGCGCAGCCAAGCGGTCAGGACGACCAGAACGAGCAAAATACTCAGCGGTAGCAGCGCGCTACTCCACTTTTTCATCGGCTGGCCATCGTCAGATACGGTGCCAGCGCGGCTGCCAGTTTGCCTTGTGCATCAAGAATAAACTCACAGACTTCGCGTACCGCACCGTGACCACCGTGACGCCCTGTGGTGAGCGCAGCATAGCGCTGTACCAGCGCATGTCCATCACCCGGTGTGGCAGAGAAGGCACAGGCTGTCATCACCGGCAGGTCGAGTACATCATCGCCCATGTAACCCGCATCATCAGTACCGAGACCGAGTTCGGCAAGTAGCAAACGCATGGTTTCAAGCTTGTTGTCGACCGCCTGATAGAGGTGCTGGATACCCAGGTCCTGCGCCCGCAGCTCTACGCAGCGGGCATGCCGGCCAGTGATGATGGCGACCGTGATTCCAGCCTGCTGGAGCATTTTCAGGCCAAGCCCGTCGAGCGTGTTGAACGCCTTGATCTCGATGCCGGCGTCGCTGTAGAACAACGAGCCGTCGCTGAGCACCCCGTCGACGTCAAAAGCCATCAGTTTGAGCCGTCGCGCGCGCGCCCTGGCGTTGCCGTCGGGGGCGTCCGACATCAAATCACCTTGGCCTTGAAAAGGTCGTGCATATTGAGTGCGCCTGCGAGAATACCCATACCGTCGACTACCGGCAACTGGTTGATCTTGTGTTGCTCCATCATCTCGACAGCTTCCACCGCGAGCCGGTCGGGAGCGATCGTACGCGGCTCTGGCGACATGATGTCGCCTATCGACAGGGTGCGCAGATCCTGCTGAGTGGCGAAAGCACGCCGCAAGTCGCCATCGGTGAAGATACCGATCACCCGTCGATCAGGAGCCAGCACGGTGGTCATGCCGATGCCTCCGCGCGACATCTCGCGAATAGCATCGGATAGGCTGGTATCTGCAAGGACGGCTGGAATGGCCGACCCAACGCGCATCACATCGCGTACATGCGTTAGTAGCCGACGCCCAAGCGAGCCGCCTGGATGCGAACGGGCAAAATCTTCCGGACCAAAACCGCGAGAATCAAGCAGGGCTACCGCTAGCGCGTCGCCGAGTGCGAGCGCCGCGGTGGTACTGGCGGTTGGCGCGAGATTGAGTGGGCAGGCTTCCTGCGCAACTGCGGCATCCAGGTGCACATCGGCCTCAATCGCCAGCGAAGACTGCGCATTGCCGGTCATGCTGATCAGCTTGGCACCCTGGCGCTTGATGCTCGGCACGATGGTCAGCAACTCGGCGCTCTCTCCAGAATTGGAAAGCGCAATCAGTACGTCGTCGCGGGTAATCATTCCGAGGTCGCCATGGCTGGCCTCGGCCGGATGAACAAAAAAGGCGGGCGTCCCGGTACTGGCCAGGGTCGAAGCGATCTTGCGTCCGACATGACCGGACTTGCCCATGCCGCTGACAATTACGCGACCATGGCAATTGAGAATCAGCCGCAGCGCTTGCATGAAGCCGCCGTCAAGGCGGCCGACCAGTGCGAGTACGGCATCAGCTTCTATACGCAGGACTTGGCGGGCCAGGTCGAGTGCTTTCGGAGAAGGCAGTATTGGGCTCATGAGAAGGCAGCGTTGATCATGGCGCAAGTATAGCAGAAGCCCCCTAAGCACTCATCCCGCGCCGGCAACCCTGGACTCTCGGCATCCTGCCGACCGACAATGGCGTGAAAGATGGAGACACAGCCAAGCATTGATCTTGGCTTGCTGCAGGAAGGGAGGAGGGAGCCCGCTAGCAGCCGGCTGTTCTTCTAAATTTGGTGGACGAGGAGACGGCCCCTGCTCAGAAGGCGGCGCAGACCGTGTACGAGGTCCCTTCCTGAATGTCGATGGTTTTGACGGCCGTACTGCCACGGGCGGCACCATTCGCTACTGCCTGAACCGATCCGCCGGCGGTATTACCGTCGTCCATGGTGGTATCGATCTGTTTGACGTGGCGGCCGAGGATACCGGCCGAGCAAACAAAGAACGACCCTCGCATGTCTTTGATGTACGGCGCAGTCACTCCGCCGTTGCTCTCGATACCGATGAAACCGCCATCGGCATTGCGTGGCCGGTAGTCAGTGGAGTCAAACCCCGTGGGGCCGGTAGCCAGATTGGCCAAGCGAACATGCTGCCACAAGACGACGCTTTCGTCGGTGGCAACCCCCTTGCCATCGGCGCCACCGGCATCCCAGGCGCCTTCAACGCGTCCGTTGTTTTGCCTGCATTTCCCATCAGCAGCCGGGGTACACGCGTTCGCTACGTTGGCTCCAAAAGCATTATCCAGTTGCGTCTGATTCTGGTCGCCCGGGAATGACCTGAAGCGGTCCTGGTAAGCATAGATCAAGGCTGAAACGGTGCGAAAATCATTGACAAAATTCTTTACCTTGGCACTGTTGATCAATTCCTGTCCTTTCAGCACTCCACCAAGCAGCAGGCCGATGATGACGAGTACAATGGCAACCTCTACGAGGGTAAAGCCCGACTGCAGCTTGTTCGGCTGGTTCATGTCATTCTCCGGTGACTGACGAATATGGTGGTGGATCCAGAGCACGTTCCGTGCCCGGACTCGTACCGGGAAAATCCCGCCGATTTGCCGGTCAGGGTCGTCGGACCTGTCGGTATTTCGACACCCTTGACCAGAGTTGGACTGGCCATGGGCGTACGGATCGGGCTGCGGGTAGTTGGCAAGGACGCTGCATGACCTTGCTGCAGCGTGTCGCTAGCGCTTTGCGCCAGCGTCAGCGCTGGCTATTGGTTTCCTTGCTGCTGGTGTTGCACCTGGCACTAGTCTCCGGGGCAGATACGACGATCAGTTTGCTTTGCTGGCTGGTCAATGTCGGACTATTCATTCTCTGGCAACCGTTCACTTACGCCGAACGAAATGTTGATTTGAGCGGTTTGGTGGTGCTCACCCTGGTGCTTGGCTGTGGCGTCGCCTGGTACGGGTGGTGGCTGCTGATCGTCTGGGTGGTCATGCTGGCTGCGTTGGTCGGCGGACGGGTGATGTTCATTGATCATCGACCGACCCGTATATTCTACCTGATTGCCTTTGCCTACCTTCTAGCCGCGCTGCTACTCTGGCTGGTACCCCAGGTGGTACCGCATGCCGCGCTGACCGGGCCGTCACTGGATCGAGAATTTGCCTGGGGAATACCCGTGTTCTTTCTGGTGATGCTGCTGTTGCCACTTTCACAGGAAGGCGACCGGCCCGGCGGCGGGATGATCGACCTGTTCTACAGCCTGTTCATTTTCCTCCTGATTGCAGTATTGATCCTGGGTAGTCTGGCTTTCATGCTGCTGCGCCAATCAGGATATCTCGAGGCAGTACTCAACGCTCTGATCTCGATTGCCCTGCTGCTGCTGCTGATCGGCTGGGCCTGGAACACACGTCCCGGATTTACCGGTTTCGACGTCTTTTTCTCTCGCTATCTACTGACCATCGGGCTACCGTTTGAAACGTGGTTACATCGCCTGACGACGCTGGCCGGCAGCGAAAGCGAGCCGGAACAGTTCCTGTCGCAGGCGCTCGCGGAAATGCTCGATTTACCATGGGTCGATGGTGGAAGCTGGGTTGCCGGAGCGCGCAGCGGCGCCTTCGGCAGGGAGTCGCGCTTTCGTCAGGATTTTTCTGGACAACCCCTGCAACTTACCCTGCATACGCGCCATAAGCTGAGTCCTGCACTGATCTGGCATTTTCATCTGCTGGTGCAACTCGCCAACGAGCACTACATCGCTAAGTTGCGGGCTCGTGAGTTGCAGCAGGTGAGCTATCTGCGCGCGATACATGAAACGGGTGCTCGCCTTACGCATGATGTCAAGAATCTGCTGCAATCGCTGAGCAATTTGTGTTACCTGGCACAGACGATGAACGGCCAGCACGGCGAACGGCTCGATCGCTTGTTGCAGCGCCAGTTGCCGCAGATCACGCAACGATTGCAACAAACCCTGAGCAAACTCCAGAAGCCACAAACCGAGGCGGGTGGCCTCCTGCCGGTGGCGGTGTGGTGGCAGCTCCAGCAACAGCGTTACGCCACGACGCCGGTTACTTTCGTAGCGGTCAATCTGAACCCCGAAGCCCTGCTGCCCGTAGCGCTTTTTGACAGCGTCGCCGACAACCTGTTGCAGAACGCACTCCTCAAGGCACAAGTGGACAGCGACGTGCAGGTGTGCGTCTCCATCACCGCTGATGCCGCGGTACTACGTATCTGCGATACCGGCAGCGCGCTTGACCCAAATATCCTGGGCGACCTGCTGCGCGCGCCCGTAACATCCGAAAGCGGTCTTGGGGTCGGGCTTTATCATGCAGCCCGGCAGGCGGAAAGCTGCGGCTACGAGTTGCAACTGGCAAACAATGTCACTGGACAGGTATGCTTCGAGTTGCGGAGGCTGCCAACGGGCAAGCCAGCTGCCTAAGCGCTGTCGGCGGTTCGGCGGCCAATCAGGCGATGGACGACCATGTTCCCTTTGCCTTTCAGGAAGATCGTCCGGGGTTCCTGAAAATCGAAACCCCATTGCAGACGCCGGTAGGTTCGTTCATCTACCTGAACCATGCCAGGGGTGCCCTCGGTGGTCACTCGGCTGGCGATGTTCACCGTGTCACCCCAGAGGTCGTAAATGAATTTCTTCTTGCCGACGACACCGGCAACCACCGGGCCCGTACCGATGCCGATGCGCAGTTCGAGGCGCATCTCGTTTATGCTGAAGTCATGATGAAGCAGGCTGCACATTTCCAACGCCATATCGGCCAGCGCCTCGGTTGGATTCTTGCTTGTGGTGTCGAGGCCAGCGGCGACCATGTAGGCATCACCAATGGTCTTGATCTTCTCGAGGCCATATTTTTCGGCAAGCTCGTCAAAGCAGGAGAAGATTTTGTTCAACATGGCGAAGACTTGTTGGGGGGTCAGTCCTTCGGCAACGCGCGTGAAGCTCACGATGTCAGCAAACATCACCGAGACTTCTGAAAAGCCATCCGCAATCGTCTGGTTGCCGTTCTTCAAGCGCCTGGCAATCGGCGCGGGAAGGATGTTCAGGAGCAGTCGTTCAGAACGATCCTGTTCACTTTGCAGTAGCCGATGGGCTTCCTGCAGGCGTTGCTGAGCCTGGTGCTTTTGGGAGTCCGCATAGCGAAGCAGCACATAGACAATGGCTGATACGGCCGCAAAATTGAGGGCAAAGAAGAATGCAGAGGTCTGCGGCGGCACTGGGTGTTGCGCCATGCTCAGCGAGTCCGCGAGATAGTAGTCGAAGCCACCGGAGAGGGCTGTGAGAAAAACATAGGCAAAAAACCAGGCCCCAGACTCTCTCGGGCCGATGAACAGCACTGCGCCGATCGGTGCCAGCAAAGCCCAGAGACTCATGCCACTGGCGGTGATGAAACTGCCAATACTCCATTGTGCGATAAAGGGTGTGAACAGGAACAACGATAGCTGGATCCAGCGGAAGACGTTGAAGTTGAGCGTTTTCAGGTAGATGAGAAGATTGCCGACGAGCAGCAACTGCAAGGCAAAAGACAGGTTGGACGGAAATCGAGGCCCGAGTTGCCAGTACAGCAATAGCCAGACAACCGAGGCCAGACAGATCAGCCCCGTCGCAAAAAACAACAGGGACTTCTGCAGACGCTGTTCTTCGTTGTCGGCATCGGTGATACCGGCATTGCGCAGCCGGTCGAGAAAGGTTCTTGCGAGCGACATCAAGGCAGTTTGCCGGCAGTGATCATGCGGTTGAAGAGCACGCCGGGGGCAATCCACACGACTTCATCGTCGTAAGTGACCGCCGGTGCCGCTCGTTTGACAAACTCCTTGGCAACGGAGCCGTCTGACCACACACCGGCAGGCGTGATCAGGACCCGGTTCTCGAGTTCATCGGCATCGCTTCCTTCAGGTAACTGCGCTCCTTCGGTCGTGTAAGCCCCGTTGCCATTCTTGCCGTGGGAGATCACGATTATCGGTACGAAGGTCGCGATAGCAACGCCACCGGCTGCGGACAAGACCTTGATATCGCCGCTGGACGAGAGGTTGAATGGGAGGAGGGGGGGGGCGTTGCTGAATTCCGGGGTCACCCGGTAGCTGTAGCGCCGTCCCCAGGCGTCTCTTTCTGCGACCGCCAGGCTTGCCCATGGCAATACCCCGGCTGGATGGATGCAGCTACCCGCATTGCGGCCCCCCTCAAGTCCGGCATCCGGACTCCCGCTGGCGATGGTCGGTATTGCAGGACAGGGAAAATAACCGTTGACGGCAGCAAAACCCAGCAACGCCTCACGGATCTCGGCCATGGCTGCCTTGGTGTCATTGCTGTTGCGTGCGTCGATCTGCGACGACAGGGGCACCAGTAGCCCCCCGATCAGGATTGAGGTAATGACCAGCACGACAGACAGTTCGGTCAGGGTGAAGCCCCGGCTTGTCGGAGCCTGGAAGGACGGATTCTTCATGGCAGGCACCTGATGGTGTCGATTGCGAAATCGAGAAGGATGGCTAACCCGTCCGGAGAAAAAGCGCCCCGGAGCGATTCACCGTGGCCGTTGCTGGCGAGAGCACTCACGGGCAGGGCGAACCTGGGCAGGGCAGAACGTTCAGGGTATTGCTGCTGCCGACTATTCCGACCCTAGCCGAGTTGGGGCTCAGTCGCTGATAGGTGATCAAGGGCAGCCAGCCATTGGTGCCCAGCCATGCGAGGGAGTTTGGCAATACGAGATCATTGTTGGGCAGTTTGCCAACAGTCGTGTCGACATCGCCGAATCCGTCGCCGTCTTTGTCGGCCCAGGGAAAAGTAGCATGCTCCGCATGGTAACGGCGCAATGCGTAGGTCGGCGGCCCCACCGGATTGTCGGCAGGGCCACGCACTTCTCCAAGAACTCGCTGATTGACTGCGCGGAAGAGGTCGCCACAACTAATGGACAATACCCGGTCGTTGAAGGTCGGTGAAAGCGGCCCGGAAACGAAGGCGTAATCACCGTCGTTGTTGCTGCCGTCCAGGTAGTCTGCGACAGAATTGCTCGGTCGGCCGTTATGGACCGAGAGGGGCACACCCGGGGAGAATACGATGGCTGCAATGCCTGACTTACCGTCGAGCGTGAGTTCCGGTAGCGTCTGGGAATTGATCGGTTGCGCTGAATCGTCGTCGCGCAGTGCGGGCGCGAGGGCATACCAGAGGCGCTCGCCAGACTGGTCGCGCAGATCGCTCACTCGCAGTGTTTTCCAAGGCAGGCGGCCAATGTACGAAGGACACTGATTGCCTATCAGAAGTGGGGATACGCCGGTCTCGTCGATGGCAGGGCAGGGTAAGCTGCCAGGCCGGTTCTGGTCGGTGGCGGCGCGTCCGATAAGGGCGTGTTTCGCCTCCGTCAGCGCAGCCTCGGTATTCCGCTCACCTGCCATCTTGAGTTGAAGCGCGCTGAGCTGGCCGATGAACAGGTACAGCCCCCAAAGAGTCAGCAAGGTCAGCATCGCCAGCAGCGCGATGCCACTCTGGCGCTGCTGACCGATCCTGGCGCAGTATTCTGGGCGCACGTGTTTCACCCTCGTCGACGATCGCCGTCTGATCGATGTTCGGAGTCTTGTCGCCAGTCGTCGCATCGTTTCAAGGTCTATTTCGTCGTTCTTGAGCCAGGCTGAACACGTACCTGACCACCGTTCAGCAGGTCATTTACTTCACCGGTATTCAGGTTCACCGTCTCACCGACGCGCGCCCTGGTGGCTAGAGAAGCACCGGACTGAACCACCACCCTTCCCGGGTTCCCTCGCTGCGCGACCACGGTCAAGTCATTGGCGGTCTCATCTTCCGGCTGTGGGTTGCCATTGATCCAGATCGTACGCTTGCCGCTGCTACGGGTGACGATTCCGTTTATCGTGAGCGTTGCATCAGTCGCAATCTGTGGTTTGTCGAGGGTATTCATTTCTCGACGCCGATCAAGTTGCTGACGCCGTTCAGGGGTGAAGAACAAACGACCGATCGCCTCCTCGGCAACTACTGCCGGGTTTACCAACAGCCAGCCAAGCAGCCCGACAACGCAGGCTTTCCTAGCCATGAGCGAGAACCTGATCATGGATGGGTTTTCTCTTTCCTACTTCCGACTCACTTTGTGCAGCGTCAGCCAGTCGATTACACAGTGGGCGAAAAGATTTTCTCGTCCGCCAGCACTCTCATCAGCGTTTGTCGGCCGGCGTTCGATGGTACAGGCCTTGATCAGGATCAGTGCCTTTGCCTGACTGCGCAAATCGCCGAGCAACCGCAGGAGGTCCTCTTCATGGAGCAATTTCACCTGCAATTTCATGGTGCTGCTGGCAAAGGAATAATCACCGGCCAAGTTGCTGTCGAGAAAGCGTTGTGGTTCGATCTCATATTGCAGATCAAGCAGGCGACGTTTGTCACGAATCTCCTTGAGCAACTCCACCCAGTCCAGGCGTTGCTCGTCGCCAATCATGCCACGCTCCTGCAGCCTGTTGAAAAGAATTGATTTCTGCTTGATCTCGTTTTCCTCGTCACGCACCCTTTTGAGCTTGCCGTCCGCTTCGTCACGCTGTGTGGTGGCGACCAGCCTGGCGAGTTGGGCGCTATCTCTGGTGTGATGCGCGAGATGCAACAACGCCGCTGCAGTGGCAAACATCGATACGGCGACCAGAATGCTCGCCCTCAACTTGCGAAGGTCAGCGAAGTCGATCTTCATCAGTCGATCGTCCTGCGGATCTGCAGTTTGAACACGCGCGGCTGCAGGTCATCGACCGCCGCGTCTCCTCCTTTGAGTGACTTCCCGGACTCAACGTCGAAAGGCTGCTGCAACACCTCGACCTGCAGTTTTGGATGATGCTTCAGAGCATCGAGCAGCCTGTTGAACACAGCCAGTATCTGCCTCGGATGGCTGTCGGGCCCTGGCCGCAGAGTACCGCGCACAACCGCTATCTCGCTATCGACAGAAGGAGTGCGCTGTGCTCCTGCCGTGACAGCCTCTTGCGGCGCCTGCACAGCCACTTTCCACTCGATGCTATCGAGTTCGACCGAACTGTCGGCCTGCAGGGCTTGACTGATGTCACGCAACAAATAAGCGGGCGAGGTGTTGCCTTTTATCAATTCGGCATAGCGGTCGATGACTCGGCGCAGGGTCTCGGTGGTCGTTGGAATCGACGGAAAGGTACTGATAATGTGATCGTAACGCTGGTGGGCCAGCGCCGTTTCCGCGCGAATCATTTCAGCTTCCCGGCTAAGTCGGTAGGCATCGTAGAACTGTTTGCCAGACCATAGCAGACAGCCGAGCAGCACGACTGTGCTCATATTCCTAAGGACCGCGCGGACCAGCCAGAGATGATAGTAATGGCGCTGCTGGGCGCTGGCAAACTGGGTGCGAGGTGGATCTGTGGCCAGCAGATGGAGAAGGAGGGTTTCACAACGGGTGTCCACTGGCAGTGTCTTGAGATGGCAGATGCGCGCGCAATCCTCGATGTCGAGGATTGCGAACGACAAGGTTTCGCTGTTCACACAGCGGCTCTCGACGGCTGTTCTGGCGTTCGCGTGCACAAGGAGATACGCGCGGATCGGTTGCTGACGACCCAGGAGGCGCTGGCTAACAAGGTACTGTTGCAGCTTGCGCGCTTCACTCGAAAATGTCTGCGCAATGCTGTCCATGCTGTTGTTTGCTAGGTGGGTAAAGCGGCTGAAATGTAGTTCTCCCCTTTCCACATAGGTCTGCCGGATGCTTTGATCCTGAATCGTCAACAACAGGCAGCGCTCGTCTACGATACCGAGCTTCCTGAGCAGCAATGGACTTAACAGGGGGAGCGAATAAATGCCGGCGAGGGCCGTCTCGGCGCTGGCCAGGGCCGTTAGCCAGGGAGTGAGAGCCTCGTTATTGGTGAGTGCTGCGAGCATAATGCGCTCGTTCCTGCGACGTGATTTTTCGTGTCCGAGCGAGACCGAGGTCGTCAGGGAAGCATTGAAGAACTGCTGCCCGAGTTTGCGCGTGATGATCGAGCGGCGATCTGCACCACGCAGGAAAGGGATCGTTTCGATGTGGAAACCTTCTTCCGCAACGTTGGCCAGAATGGTCACAACGCTTTTGGAATGATTCCCGAGATAGTGGATGAATTCTAGCTTGCCTGCGTCAGTCGCTTCAAAGACGCCTTCTCTGGTCAACATCCCGGCTCGCCAGTGGAAGGCCGTCAGCTGATGCGGACTGAGGTAGATGAGGCAACGGGAGTGCATGAAGTCAGGCCTTGAGCTTGCTGATCACATCGTAGACGGGTCCGAGAACCGACAGCATGATCCAACCGAGCAGGCTGCCCATCACCAACGTCAGCAGCGGTTCAATCACCTGCTGCAATTTCTGGACCGATTCCCTGACGTCGCGGTTGTAGAAATAACTGACATTCAGGAGCGCCGCATCAAGCGCGCCGGTACTTTCGCCAACGCGCAGCATCCTGATCACCAGCGGGGGGAAGAAACCGATACTACGAAATGCCGCCGTCACGTTCTGTCCCTCGCCGATCAGTTGTTCGACTCGCTCCAGCCCCTGGCGAATGACCAGGTTGCCGACGATATCCTGCGTCGTTCGGATCGACTCCAGAATCGGGATCCCGGATGCATAGAGCAGAGCAAAAGTATTGGCAAAACGAGAGAGGACGATCTTGCGCTGGATATCTCCAAACAGCGGAAGCCCCAGCTTCAGGACATCAAAACGGAAACGTGCCAAGGGATTGCTGTACAGCAGAATTCGCAGCCCGACTCCGATTAGTGCCAGCAGCAACAGTAGCAGGTACCAATAGGCAACCATCAGATCGGAAATGAAGAAGAGAATTTGCGTCTGCAGGGGCAGGACGTGCCCCATGCTTTTCACAAAAATCTTGAGCTGCGGAACCAGGTAGACCATCAGAAAAAAAGTGGCGGCCAGCACCGTCATTGCAACGAACGCCGGGTAAGCGATGATCCTCTTCGTTTGTGCGGCGAGTTCATCCTCCCACTTCAGCGATTCGTCGAGACTCTGCAGGACTTCCGGCAAGCGACCGGTGGCCTCGCCAGCACGAATCAGGCTGACAAAGACTTTGTTGAAGACACGCGGATGACTGTCCATGCCTTGTGAAAGGGTCTGGCCACCTTCGATCGATTCGATCAGGCTGGCCACCACTTCGCGAAAGCGTGGGTGCTCGAGACTGTCGCGCAGATCGGTCAGACCGTCGAGAATGGGCACGCCGGCGCGCACCAGTTGCTGCAGATGAAAGCAGAAGTGGATGAGCTCCCGGCGCGGCACCCTGCCACGATCAAGCAGGCTGCGGTTGCTGACCGGCTCGCCGTTGACCAGGTCAAGCTCCATGCGTCGCAATCGCATCTCCAGGTCCACGAGGTTGATGGCGTCAATCTTACCCAATACCATGCGTCCCTCTGGACTTACCGCCTTGTAGGTGTAGAGGGGCATGGTGGTTACATCCGGTCGGTCAGGTCGACGACACGGCCAACTTCTTCGAGGGAGGTGGAGCCATCTAGAACGCGGCGCAAGCCGTCGTCGGCAAGGGTGACGAAACCCTGGCGGTCGGCAAGTTGCCGCATTTCACGAATCGTGCTGCGACGAGAGATCAGTTCGTCCATATCACCGGTAATCCGCAGCAACTCCATGATCGCCAAGCGTCCACGATAACCCTGGAACTCACAGTGCTCACAACCACCTGGCCGGTAGATAACCGGTCGCGGTGCCTCGGCCGGGCTGCACAGCAGGCGAGTCTCGTGTGCTTCGGGCTGGTAGGGAATCTTGCAGTGCACACAGAGACGTCGTACCAGCCGTTGCGCTACGATACCGATGATGTTGCCGGCCATAATGTCTGGCAGGATGCCGATATCCAGTAGGCGCGGAATGGCGCCCAGTGCAGAATTGGTGTGCAGCGTCGAGTACACCTGGTGACCGGTCATCGCCGCACGTAGCGCCATCTCCGCGGTGTCGGCGTCACGTACCTCGCCAACCAGGATGATGTCTGGATCCTGGCGCATCATCGAGCGGATTCCATTGGCGAAATCGAGCTTCATCGAGTCGGCGGCGGAGGTCTGCCGGACCAGTGTCATCGGGTATTCGACAGGATCTTCGAGAGTCATGATGTTGACACCCTCGGAGTTGATGTGACTGAGTACCGAATAGAGCGTTGTCGTCTTGCCGCTGCCGGTTGGACCAGTCACGAAAATGATTCCTTCGGGACGGGCGATCATCAGTTTGAGCAGGTTGAGTTGCGTCTCGGCAAGACCCAGCCCTGCGAGCGGTACAATCCCTTTCTGGCGGTCAAGAATTCGCAAAACGATATTCTCGCCGTGAATCGTCGGTTGTACCGAGGCTCGAAAATCCACCTGTCGACCACGCATGTTGAGCGAGATGCGGCCGTCCTGAGGCGCACGCGTTTCAGCGATGTTCATTCCCGACAGCACCTTGATACGCACCGCCATTGCCGGCCAGTAAGTCTTGTGCAACGAGCGAATCTGCCGCAACATGCCGTCGATTCGGTAACGGATGCGCAGGAAGCTCGCCTCCGGCTCAAAATGGATATCGGAAGAGTCACGTTTGACGGCGTCAGTCAGGATCGAGTCAATCAGGCGGACTACCGGCTGGCTGTATTCGTCAGAGGAAGACTGCAGGCCGCGGATGTCAATCTCGCCGGTTTCGATTTCGTGCAGGATGCCGTCGATCGACAGTTCATGACCATAGCACTGATCGATGCTGCGATCGATCTCGGTTTCACCGGCGAGCAGGGTGTCGATCACGATTTCATCGCCGGTTAGGCTGCGGATCCTGTCCAGGGCAACGATGTCGTTGATGTCGGCAATGGCGACTGTCAGGCGCAGATTCTCTGCATCGTAGTCGAGAGGCAGCACATGATGACGCTTGGCGAGGTCGCGCGGGACCAGTCTCAGTGCCGAAGGATCGATAATCGCATTCGATAAATCGATGCTTTGTTTGCCCAGGCTTTCAGAGAGCGCGTCGCGCAGGGTTGCTTCGGAGACGAAGCCGAGCGCGACCAGGAGTTTTCCGATCGGATGATTCGACTTTAATTGCTCCAACAAGGCGATCCGCAACTGATCCTCACTGAGGATGCCCTTGCTGATCAGGATCTGACCAAGCGGCCGCAAAGGGGAATGATCAGCGAAAGAATGTAGGTTCATAAGCGGCTTGACGGGCAACTCAGGCGAATGGCTCGTTGCAAGTGGACACGATCACGGTTGCAATTCAAGGATGCGTTGTTCGGCGGCCTGCCGGTCGAAGGTGCCATGCCGTGTTGCGGCGGCGCTCAGCGCCATCCGGTAGTACTGTGCCGCCAGCTTGCTCTGGCGAAGATGGTCAAGGCTGACCGCGACGTTGAAAATATAGTCAGCATTATCGGGGTCTGCCGCATAGGCTTGAAAATAAGCCTGCTGCGCATCGCGCCAACGACCCTGTCGGGCATACAGGTTGCCCAGTGCATAATGGAGTACAGCCGAGTCCGGCTGGCTGGCGAGCAGGGTCTTCAAACGGCTTTCGGATGACCCCATGTCGTTCTGCCCGCGCAGGTTGATCAGTGCTGCCTGCGCGGTGGCATCGCCGGGGTCGGATTCGAGTACCCGCAGGTACAAGTCCTGCGCATGCTCAAACTGGCTGCGGCGAATGGCTATCGCTGCCAGGCCGAGAAGCGCATCGGGATTTCTAGCGTCGCTACGCAGCACTTCCTCGTAGCCGCTCCGTGCGTCGTCAAGCCTGTCCGCCTGCCATGCTTCGTAGGCCTGGTTCAGCGTCTGGTTCTGTATCAGCCGCCGGTTGCCGGTCCGAAAAACGCCCGCCGCTTCGCTTGGCAGCGAACTTGTGGCGCTTCCGCGCAGCCGCTCCGGACGCGCTGCGCGGGGGCTCGGTGCCGGCGCCGCACGTGACGATTCGACGGCAATTGTCGGCAGGGCCAGGGGCGTTTCCGCCGCCGCCTGCAGTGGCGCTTCGGGTGGCTGAATTGGCGGCGGGCTTGCTGATAGTGTAGAGCCTGTCGGTCTGACCAGCGAGCCACCTGAGATGGTCTGCAACTGCCACCAGAAATAGCCGCCGATAGCCAGCATCATGATACCGCAGAATCCGAGGAAAAGCCATAGGGCTGTGCGTGACCTCGGGATCTGCTTGACGGCAAACACATTTCCCGCTGCAATTCGTGCCGCGGTGTCGCTACCGCCGAGGTCGGTCGGAGGCAGTCCTGGCAGAGGTCTGCTTGGCGGCGTTGCCGTGGCGTCGGTTGCTAGACCCGGGGCGTCTGTATCGAGAGGGCTGGAGAGCGGCGGCAGGGTCCGTCTCTGAGGATTCGGCGCGGGTGTTTCCAGCGGGTCTAGGCGCAATTCAAGTGGGGCGACGCTGCCGCTTGGGCCAGCAGCCTGCCGTTTGGCCTCCTCGGCGCGGCGCAGCGCATCCATCAGCAGGCTCACTGCAGCGGCTCCAGAGGCTGGTCAGGCGACGAGAAGGGGCGATAGACCTGGTCGTTCTTGAAGAAATCCCGGTTCGGCAGGGACTCCCTGAAGCTGCTGAAATCGCCTTCGATGGAAGCGTCCCTGATCACCGTGGGGCGCAGGAGCACGACGAGTTCGGATTTGGCCGAGGAGTTCGAGCGGGTATTGAACACTTCACCAAGAAAAGGGATATCCCCAAAGCCTGGTAGACGACCGTCGCGGTTATCAAGCCGATCTTCCATCAGACCGCCGAGGACCGCGATGTCGCCACTTTCGACACGCATCATCGACTCGATCTCGCGCATGCGAATCTGCGGCACCAGGTTCTTGATGTTGTTCTTGGCAAGTTCCGGATTGGGATCCTGCTTCAGTTCGGCAATACTCGAAATCGATGGCCGTACGCTCAGGGTGACGGTGCCGTTGTCACTGATCTGAGCGGTCAGGCTCATAAAGAAGCCGATCGAAACGGATTGTGGCGTCGTCGTCGTGGTCACTGTGGCGTTAGTGTTGGTATTGCCGGGAACGACGTCCTGCTTGACGTTGAAGTAGACGAAATCCTCGGAAACCTTGAGCGTTGCCGTCTGGTTGTTGAGCACCGCGAGCTTAGGGCTGGAGAGCACCTTGACGGTACCGAAAGCACGTAACAACTCCACGGTCGCCAGCAAATTCAGCGGGTTGATCTGTCTGTACTTGATGACGTATGGTGTCACGGTACTGGGCACGTTGGTCGTCAGCGTCGGCTTGCTGATGCTGTAGTCGGTGCCACTAGTCAAGCGACTCCACTCGATGCCTTGTTGGTAGCCGTCGCTCAACGTGACTTCGATGATGGTCGCTTCGATCAGTACCTGCCTTCTTGCACCACTCATGACCCGATCAAGGAACTCCTGCACTTTTTCGTGTTGCCTGGCAGTGGCTCTGACAGTGATCACTCCGCCTTCCGGATTGGCGATCACCGACGCTGCCTCGCGGAAGGTCATGCGCTTGACTACAGAGGCTCCGGTGTTTTGCAGCGTGGCGGGATTCGGACTGCCAGCCAGGGACTGCACCATCTGGCTTACCACACGCGCCGCGGTACCCGTCGGGGCTGGCGTACCAGTGCCAGTTGTACTCTGCGCCGCGGTTTGTTCGGTAACGGTCTCGGTCGACCCTTCCGGGAAAATCTTGTCGGTTTCGTGCAGCAGTTCTTTCAGGTTCTTCTCGAGAGTTTCCCAAAAGCGGTTTTTCGACTTGTTGTCGATTTGGATACGCGAGGTGTTGCCGGTGCCGGCGGCGCCACCGCTACCGGTCGTCAGCGCGCTGGTCGAGATCTGTGTGCTAGTCGATACTGTTCCCGTGACATCTCGGGCAATGTTGACGTAGTCAACCTTGTAGTTCTTGAGGTAGGGAGAGTCAGGCATCACCACCAGGTTCGGGCCTTCCATCTCAAAGCGCATGTCGACCTGTTTGGCAATGCGGGTGAGCAATTGTGGCAGCGTCTGGTCAATCGCGTTGAGGGTCACCAGCCCGGTGAGGCCGGGATGAATGTCTACGTTCAGCCTGGCATCGCGGGCGAGGGCAAATAGCAGGTCATGAACCTGCACGTTGTTAACGACGACGCTGTAGGTTTCAGTCTTGCCGATGATCCTGGGTCTGGGTAGCAAGACGCTTTGCTGTACGGGCTGGGGAATTGCCCCCTGGATTTTGGGCACGCTTGCGGCCTGCAGATGTCCGGCAGATGGCCCCTTGCTCAGCGTGCTCGGAGTGCAGGCACAAAGCAGCATGGCAAGAGAAATGACACCAGGAATGCGCAGCATGCGCAGATTTTTCAGGGACACGCTCAAGCCTGATCCAGTCAAAGGGGAGTTTATGATACCATGCCGGAAATTCCACACAAGCGCATGATTTTTATTGAATTAGTGATAATTATTCGAGCCTTCCCAGTTGTGACGAACGTAGTTTGGCGACCGCACGCACATAGGGCTTGCTCTCTTGGCTGACTTCTCCAAGTGTCGCCAGCGCGGCATTCGCCTGCTCGCGGGAAGGGTAGTCACCGTAAATGATGCCGAGTCTTTCTCGACCGCCGAATCGTGAACGATAAACCCGAAGCTGCCGCAAATCGAGGGTTCGCTTGTGGTTAGCGATGAAATCCGAGATTTCCCGCTGGCTACCGGCGTCGGTCATCAACAGTTGAATGAAATAATGGCTGTCCGGGGTCTGCGCCAACCAGACTTCGGTTGCGGCAATTCGCTCGGCAAGTGTGTCCAGTTTGGCTGTGCCGAGCGTTGCCGTCCTTGAGAAAGTCGGCTCTGGCTCAGCCATTGTGGACATGGCCGAGGATTCAGTTTCCCGCAGCGTGGCCGGTGCCAAAGTTGTTGCCTTGTTCGCCGCCGCTGTCGGTAGACCGCCGGCATTGTTGCCGCTGGCCAGGTAGGCTAGTCCGCCAAGCGCACAGAGGGCGGTGCTTACACCCACCCACAGCCAGCGCGCGCGCGCCGGGTCTGCGATACGCTTGAACTGGGCGTCGCGAATCGCTGCCCGGACCTGCCTGCCATCGATCTGGTGCACCCCTTCGGAAAATGCAGCCAACAGGGCTTTATCGGCAAGGATGTTGATGCGCCGGGTCAGACCCTCGGAAGCCCGGCTGATCAATTGGATGGCGCGTCTGGTAAACAGATCCGGGCCATGATAGCCGGCAGCGCGCAGGCGAAACATCAGATACGCAGCGATGTCATTAGGGTGCAACGGTTCGAGCCTGAAGTGGTGGGTAATACGGTCGTTGAGCTGGCGCAGGGCGGGTTCACCAAGGCGCTGATCCAGCTCGGGTTGACCGAATAGCACGATCTGTAGCAGCTTATGCCGGCTCGATTCAAGGTTGGAGAGCAGGCGCACTTCTTCGAGTGCGGCCAGTGGCATGGCATGCGCCTCATCGATCAGGGCGACGACTTGGCGACCGTCAGCGTAGATTTCCAGCAGACGCTCCTGCAAGGACCGCAGCAGCAAATGACCATACCCTTGCTGTAGCGGAATCCGCAACTCCTCAGCGATGGCGCAAAGGATCTCGGTATGCGACAGCAAGGGGTTGGCCAGATAGATCGTCTCGACCTGACCCGAAAGTTTTTCCAGCAGCATCCGGCAGAGCATCGTTTTACCGCTACCGACCTCTCCGCTGACCTTGACGATACCTTCGTCATGGGTGATCGCGTAGATCAGCGCCTCGAGCGTAGCGCATCGGTTGGCCCCTGCGAAAAAAAACTCGGTGTGCGGTGTAATCCGGAAAGGCGCCTGCTGCAGTCCGAAATGGTCCAGGTACATCACTGCTCCCGCGCCGACGATTCCATGCGATTATAGAGTGTCGTGCGGTGCATGCCGAGCAGGCGTGCCGCCTGACTGACATTCCCGTGCGCCAGTTTCAATGCAGCCTCGATGTAGCCGCGTTCGGTGGCATCGAGCAGACGATCGAGGTTGAAGGGAACTCTTTGCCGCAAGCGATGTATTGCCGCAGCGATGATTGCATCGCCGGTCGCCGCATCCGTCCCGCTTCGCGGACTCGCTGCAACCTCCTGCGGCTCGTCGGGTAGATCAAGTTCTGCTGCTAGCGCTGCGGTGTCGACGATCTGTCCAGAGTGCCGGGTGGTCAAGCGGATGATAATGTTGCGTAGCTCGCGAACGTTGCCAGGGAAACTGTAGCTGCACCACAAATCTGTCGCCTCCTCCGAGAAGCTGAACGGCCGCTGCTGTGTCTGTGCCGCGTAGAGATCCCTGAAGTGGTCGAGAAGGACGAGTCTGTCCTCGCCCATCTCGCGCAATGGCGGTGCGACGATCGAACAAACCGACAGCCGGTGATATAGATCAGACCTGAAGTTGCCTGCCTTGACCTCCTTGCGCAGGTCTCGGTTGGTAGCGGCGATGATGCGTGCCCGGCTGAAGCGCTTCTGGGTTTCGCCAACGCGTTGGTACTCCCCATTTTCCAATACTCGCAGCAGTTTGGCCTGGAGGTCGAGTGCCAATTCGCCAATCTCGTCGAGGAACAGAGTGCCGTCGGCAGCATCTTCGAAATAACCTGCCTTCATCGTCACCGCACCGGTAAAAGCGCCTCTGGCGTAGCCAAACAAGGTCGCTTCAACCAAGTTGGGCGATATCGCTGCGCAATTGATCGCTAGGAACGGCCGCTCGCGGCGCTTGGTATGGTAATGCAGACAGCTTGAGGCGATGACCTCTTTGCCACTGCCTGATTCCCCCTCGATCAGTACCGGAAACTGTAGGTCACTATACTGCAGGAGTTGCAACCGCAGTTTTTGTATGGCCGGGCTGTTGCCGAGCAACGACGAAGAGCCTTCGTGGCGCACGTCGTCCACCATGCTAAACGTTAGCGCACCCGTAAGCACTTGCTGCAAGTCACCAGGACTGCACGGTTTTGCAACAAAATCAACGGCGCCGAGAGTGCGTGCGTGACGCGCATTGCCCTCGTCGCTTTGTCCGGAGAGGACCACGATGCGGATCTTGGGCGCAACCTTGAGCAGGTCTGCAATCAGCGAAAAACCCTCATCCGGACGGTGCGGCACGGGCGGTAGGCCGAGGTCAACCAGCGCCAACTCGGGCGTCTTGCGCAATTGTCGAAGCAATTGCAGGCAATGCAGGCGAGAATGGCTGGTGATCACTTCAAAAAGCGGACTCAGCGAAAAACTCAAGGTGTCACAGATCAGCGCATCATCATCAATGATGAGCAACAGAGGCTTCTCGGGCAGAGAGTTTCCTGAGAGAGTGAGCATGCAAGGCTTGTGGTTGTGGCAGAAAGTTCCTGATGGACATTATTCCACAATTATATTGGCGGCAAGTATTTCACGGTGACGTGCAAGGGGGGTCAGGTATAATCCGCGCTTTGTCCTGGGTGCGATGCTGTGGCTGCTGATCATCTTGTCGAGATCAGGGATCTCGACTTTGCCTACGAAGATCGACTGATCCTCAACGGCATCAGTCTACAGATCCCGCGCGGCAAGGTTGTGGCCATCATGGGTGGTTCGGGTTGTGGCAAGACGACACTGTTGCGGCTGATCGGCGGACAACTCCGGCCAAGCCGCGGCGAGGTGTTGGTCGATGGCCAGGCGGTGCAGCGCTTGCGCAACGACGAACTCTATGCTCTGCGTCGGCGGATGGGAATGCTCTTCCAGTTTGGCGCACTGTTCACCGATATCTCGGTATTTGACAACGTAGCCTATCAAATGCGGGAACACACCGATCTGCCCGAAGAATTGATCCGTGACATGGTATTGATGAAGCTCAATGCTGTTGGCCTGCGCGGCGCGCATCATCTGATGCCGGCAGAGCTTTCTGGGGGCATGGCCAGACGAGTCGCACTGGCGCGGGCGATTGCGCTTGATCCGATGTTGATCATGTATGACGAACCTTTCGCTGGGCTCGATCCGATTTCATTGGGCGTCATCGGGCATCTGATCCGCAGTCTCAATGATGCATTGGGCGCCACGACCATCATGGTCACCCACGACATCCAGGAGTCCTTGCTGATCGTCGATTTCATTTATTTCATGTCCGAAGGAAAAATTGTCGCGCTCGGAACACCAGAAGAGATTCGTGCATCGAAGCATCCCTTTGTCCATCAGTTTGTTTTCGCCGAGGCGGATGGACCGGTACCCTTTCACTATCCGGCGGCTCCGCTCAACCAGGAACTACTCGGGAAAGGTGCGTATGCGCGGCCATAGGCAGGGTCCAAGTGCGATCGTAGCGGTGCTAACCCGTCTTGGTCACCATGTCAATAGTGCGCTTCAGCGCCTGGGTTTTGCGGCACGTTTTTTCGTCATGCTGCTGCTCTGGTCCAGCCAGTCTTTCCGACGCCTACACCTGACGATTCGGGAAGTCTATTATGCCGGTTTTCAATCGCTGCTGATCATCATGGTCTCCGGACTGTTCATCGGCATGGTGCTCGGCATGCAGGGCTACGAAACCCTGCAGCGCTACGGCTCGGCCGACGCCCTCGGAGTGCTGGTCGCGCTGTCGCTGGTGCGGGAACTTGGCCCGGTAGTGGCTGCCTTATTGTTTGCTTCGCGGGCCGGTTCGTCGATCACAGCTGAAATCGGACTTATGAAAGCGACCGAGCAACTTACCGCCATGGACATGATGGCGGTCAATCCGATAGCCCGTGTCGTTGCACCGCGTTTCTGGGGCGGGGTGATCTCGATGCCTTTGCTGGCAGCGCTTTTCTCGGCCACCGGAGTGTTCGGTGGCTATCTGATCGGGGTAGTGTTCATAGGCGTGGACGAAGGCGCGTTCTGGTCGCAAATGCAGGCATCGGTTGATTTTCGCTATGATGTCTGGAGCGGCATCGTCAAAAGTTTCGTTTTCGGCATTGCCGTTTCGCTGATTGCTGTTTTCGAGGGTTACGATGCGCAACCAACTGCCGAAGGCGTTTCAAGCTCAATCAAGGGCACCGTCGTCAAGTCGGCACTGGCGATCCTGTCACTCGACTTTGTGTTGACTTCGTTCATGTTCCGGGAGGCTTGATGAGTCGTAAGTTGCTCGACCTGTGGGTCGGTATTTTTGTTGCCATGGGCTTTGCTTCGTTGCTGTTCCTGGCACTGAAGGTCGGCAATCTGGCCGCCGCCAATTTTTCCGAGACTTACCCTTTGACCGCCAAATTTGTCAACATCGGGGGACTGAAAGTACGTGCCCCAGTCAAGAGCGCCGGCGTGGTCGTCGGACGTGTTGCGGATATCCGTTTTGACCCGGCGACTTATGAAGCGGTGGTGACCATCAACATTGATGGCCGCTATCATTTTCCCAAGGATACCTTTGCCTTGATCCTGACCGCCGGCTTGCTTGGCGAACAGTATATTGGACTGGATCCGGGCGGAGATGAGGCGATGCTGAAGGCCGGCGAGGTGATCGTCAAGACGCAGTCGGCGGTGGTACTGGAAAAGCTGATCAGTCAGTTCATGTTCAACAAGGCGTCCGAAGGACCGGTCGAGAAATAGGATAAAGGGGAAATCAGTGCAACCATGCTTTCCAATACCAATACGCGTATCCTGTCTGGCCTACGCGGCAGTGATGCTTGCTGCGAGCGGCTGCGCGACGACCGCAAATAATCCCAAAGACCCTTTTGAGGGTTTCAACCGTGCCATGTTCGCTGTCAACGAAGGCCTCGACGTGGTGGTCAAGCCAGTTGCCCAAGGCTATGACTACGTCGCTCCGCTACCGGTGAAGGTGCTTGTCGGCAACTTCTTCGGCAATCTCTGGGATGTGTGGACAGCGCTGAACAATCTGCTGCAGGGTAAGGGTGAGCAAGCCGTTTCCGATGCCGGCCGAGTGTTGGTCAACAGCACCATCGGTATTGGAGGTGCCTTCGACGTGGCTGCCGAAATGGGTCTGGCCAAGCACTCGGAAGACTTCGGGCAAACTCTTGGCAAATGGGGAGTCGCCGATGGCCCTTACTTTTACTGGCCACTGATCGGACCACGAACGACACGTGATACCTTCGGCTGGATGGTCGACACTTTTCTGTTTTACGATCCGGTGTGGCGTCTTGATGATATCCCATTGCGCAACAGCCTGTTGGCAACACGCTATATCCACTTGCGGGCCAGCCTGCTGCCTACCGACAAGGTGGTCGAAGAAGCTGCTTTCGACAAATACAACTACATCAGGGATGCTTACCTGCAACATCGCCGCAGCGAGATCCTCGACGGAGAAGTGCCGCACGAGGTTCCCGAGGATCAGTCATTGCGCTAGGCCGATACTCGCTGCTTCACCAGAATTCCCGATCTCCCAGGAAATATCCATGAAAATGATATTGTCAATGCTGTTTGCTCTGTTGATCGTGCTGGCACCCGTCACGGCCCAGGAACTGGCTCCGGATGCCATGGTTCGACAAGTGACCGAGGATGTATTAACCGTCGTCCGTCAGGACAAGGACATTCAGAGCGGCAATACCCGGAAGGCAATCGATCTGGTTGAAAACAAGGTGCTTCCGTATTTCAACTTTCAGCGAATGACCGCGCTGGCTGTAGGACGTGACTGGAACAAGGCGACGCCGGAACAAAAGAAGATCCTCACGGAAGAGTTCAGGACGCTGCTGGTACGCACCTACTCAAACGCGCTGACCTCCTACAAGAACCAGACAGTCGTTTATAAGCCCAGCAAAATCCCGGAAGGCGAGACGAATGTGGTGGTCAGGACCGAAGTCGTACAGCCCGGCAGCAAGCCAATCCAGCTCGATTACACGCTCGAGAAGCAAGGTAATGGCTGGAAGGTTTACGACGTTGTTGTTGCGGGTGTCAGCCTGGTCACCAATTATCGCGATACCTTCAAGCAGGAAGTGAACAACTCCGGGATCGACGGCCTGATCACCTTGCTCGGCAATCGCAACAAGCAACTCGCAGCCGGCAAGAAATGATCGAGCATGCTGGCAACAGCCTGCGCGTGACCGCGCCAATGCTCATTGTCAACGCGCGTTCCTTGCTGGAGGCCGGGCGTCATTACTTGCGCTCCGGCCGCCTGAGCAAGCAAGTGGTTCTTGACCTCGTAGCCGTTTCCGAGGTGGACTCCTCGGCACTGAGTATTATTCTTGCCTGGCTACGTACCGCTTCCGAGTACGGTATCAACCTGCGGATGGCTAATCCGCCGGCAAATCTGATCAGTCTGGCAACCCTATATGGCGTCGCCGAACTGTTACCGCTCACCTGAGCGGGCACACAAGCCTCGTCGCCAAGACAAGTTCCATGCCTGTCGCGGTTGCAGTTGAGCGTGTTGAAAAGCGCTTTGGCTCCCTTGTGGCGCTTGCTGGCGTGTCCCTGCAGATCAGTGAAGGAGAGTTCTTTGGTTTGCTGGGACCCAACGGTGCCGGCAAGACGACCCTGATTTCCTGCCTGGCCGGCCTCTCTCGTCCAAGTGCCGGCAAGCTGGTAGTGATGGGACACGATGTGGTCAGCGATTACCGCGCCGCACGGCGCCTGCTTGGGGTGGTGCCGCAGGAACTCGTTTTTGACCCGTTCTTTACTGTACGTGAGACCCTGCGCATTCAATCCGGCTATTTTGGAATTCGCCACAATGAAGGCTGGATCGACGAAATTCTCGCCAATCTGGATCTGACCGACAAGGCTGATACCAATATGCGTCGTCTGTCCGGCGGCATGAAGCGCCGGGTTCTCGTCGCCCAGGCACTGGTGCATAAACCGCCGGTCATTGTTCTCGACGAACCGACCGCCGGGGTAGACGTCGAACTTCGGCAAGGCTTGTGGCAATTCATCCGGCGCCTGAATCGAGATGGGCACACGGTGATTCTGACCACGCATTATCTCGAAGAAGCCGAAGCCCTGTGTGGACGGATTGCGATGCTCAAACAGGGGCGTGTGGTCGCTCTGGATACGACCAGCAACCTGTTGGCACGCTTCGCGGGTCATACCCTGACCCTGCGTCTGGCAAGTGCTGCTAGGCTGCCATCAGTGCTCTCTGCGCGCGCAACGCAAAACGAGGGCATGTGGACCTTTCATCTCGGCAGTCTTGGCGAAATCGAACCGCTTCTCGCCGCAATGCGCGAGGCCGGTTGCGTCATTGACGATCTGCGCCTGACGCAGGCCGACCTGGAAGACGTTTTCCTGGGAGTGATGCAGAGCAGCGGTTACCGCAAGGAAACCGTGTCATGATATCCGGTTTTCGGACCCTGCTCTATAAGGAAGTTCTGCGCTTCTGGAAGGTTAACTTTCAGACCATCGCTGCGCCGGTGCTGACGGCTCTCCTCTATTTGATGATCTTTTCGCATGTACTCGAAGCTCAAGTGTGGGTGCATGGTGTCGCCTACACCAGCTTTCTGATTCCCGGCCTGGTGATGATGTCGGCGCTACAGAACGCCTTCGCCAACAGTTCTTCGAGCCTGATCCAGTCGAAGGTGACGGGCAGCGTGATTTTCGTTCTCTTGCCGCCGATATCCTACGTCGAATTCTTTTTCGCCTACGTCGTCGCGGCGGTACTGCGCGCTTTGATGGTGGCTCTGGGCGTACTGCTGATAACGATCTGGTTTGCTGTACCGGCCATGGTGGCACCTCAGTGGATTCTGCTGTTTCTCGTTCTCGGTGGTGGAACGATGGGGGCATTGGGCATGATCGCCGGCATCTGGGCTGACAAGTTCGACCAATTGGCGGGTTTTCAGAATTTCCTGATCATGCCACTGACGATGCTCTCCGGCGTTTTCTACTCCCTGCATTCGCTACCCGGATTCTGGCAGAAGGTATCGCGTTTCAATCCCGTCTTCTATATGATCGATGGCTTTCGCTTCGGGTTTTTCGGCGTCTCGGACGTGCCGCCGGAAAATAGTCTGACGGTCGTTGGCACGAGCTTCCTGCTGGTGTCGGCGGCAACCCTGGCACTCCTCCGGAGCGGTTACAAACTGAGGTCCTGAATCATGATGCACCCTGAACAACTCCAGAAAATCATCGCCGAAGGCCTTCCCTGCGAGCATCTACAAGTGGTGGGTGATGGCCAGCATTTCGAGGCGCTGATCGTCAGTACTGAGTTTGCTGGCAGAAGTCGCGTACAGCGGCAGCAGCGCGTCAACGAAATATTGCGGCTGCATTTTGACAGCGGTGACTTGCACGCCCTATCGATGAAAACCCAGACCCCTGAAGAGTGGAGTACAGCGAGTGGATAAGCTGTTGATCCAGGGGGGGCTGCCGCTCTCAGGCGAGATCGCCATTTCCGGTGCAAAGAATGCAGCGCTGCCGGTCCTCTGCGCCAGCTTGCTCGCGCCCGAGACGCTACATCTGAGCAACGTGCCGCGATTGAAGGACGTCTCGACAATGCTCCGTCTGATCGAGCAAATGGGCGTCGCGATTACTCGTGAGGGAGTCGATGGTGTGCTATTGAATAGCCTCGGTCTCAACAACCCGCTAGCTCCCTATGACATGGTCAAAACCATGCGTGCCTCGATCCTGGTGCTCGGCCCGTTGCTGGCGCGTCATGGCGAAGCAAGGGTATCGCTACCGGGAGGCTGTGCGATTGGTGCCCGGCCGGTCGAACAGCACATCAAGGGCTTGCAGGCAATGGGTGCGAGGATCCATGTCGAGCACGGTTACATTCATGCCAAGTCAGGTGCTGGAGGCCTCAGGGGAGCCCATATCGTGACCGACATGGTCACCGTCACCGGAACCGAAAACCTGATGATGGCAGCGGTCCTCGCCGAAGGCGAAACGATCATCGAGAATGCTGCGCGTGAGCCCGAGGTCGTCGACCTGGCCAACTGTCTGATTTCAATGGGTGCGCGGATTTCCGGTGCCGGCTCCGACAAGATTCGTATCCGCGGCGTTGCGCGCCTGCACGGCGCATCGCATTCGATCATGGCCGATCGCATTGAAACCGGCACCTATCTCTGCGCGGCAGCTGCGACCGGTGGCAGCATTCGTCTGACCAGAACTTCGGCTGCTTGCCTTGATGCGGTGGTCGACAAGTTGCTCGACGCCGGTTGCGACATCACAGCCGAGCGTTCAGCGATTACTCTCAAGGCACCGCGACGGCTCAAGGCAGTGAGCATTCGCACCTCGCCCTATCCTGCGTTCCCGACCGACATGCAGGCGCAATTCATGGCCATCAACTGTGTCGCGGAGGGGTCGGCAGTAATCCGCGAGACAATCTTCGAGAATCGCTTCATGCACGCTGTTGAACTGATTCGCCTGGGGGCAGACATCAAGATCGACGCCAGCAATGCGATGGTCACCGGCGTCGAGCGTCTCGAAGGTGCAACAGTGATGGCTACCGACCTGCGCGCGTCGGCCAGCTTGGTTATTGCCGGTCTGGTCGCGCAGGGCGAGACGCTAATCGAGCGTATCTACCATCTTGACAGGGGCTACGAACGCATGGAGGAGAAACTCGGACAACTTGGAGCGCAAGTCAGGCGGCTCCGCTGAGACTGAAGAATTGCCACTTTCCTCAAGGTTCTGGTGCGATCAGACAGCGCGCTTGCGCGACGATGTTCGCGACGTTGATTGCGAAGTATTCGTAAAGCTCGGCCGCTGGCGCCGATTCGCCAAAGCGATCGATACCGATCACGGCTCCGTTTAGCCCAACGTATTTCCACCACAGATCGGGGTGTCCGGCTTCTACGGCAAGCATCGGCAGCGATGGCGGCAGCACTCCCCTGCGATAAGCCAGGGGCTGCCGATCAAAGCGTTGGGTACAAGGCATGGAGACAACGCGCGCAGCGATTCCTTCCCGAGCGAGAATGGCCTGGGCATTCAGGGTGAGGCCGAGTTCTGAGCCGGTTCCGATCAACACGACACTTGGCGTTCCACTTTCGGCCTCGCGCAGGACATAGCCACCCAACCGGATGCTGGCTATCTGCTCGGCACTGCGGGGCAACGCCGGCAGGTTCTGCCTCGACAACAGAAAGCATGAAGGACCATCGTCCCGCTCAAGTGCTGAAGTCCAAGCTACAGCTGTCTCCATGGCATCGGCTGGGCGCCAGACGTCGAGACCTGGAATCAGCCGCAAGGAGGCTGCATGCTCGATCGGCTGGTGCGTTGGGCCATCTTCGCCAAGGCCGATGGAATCATGCGTATAGACCATCAACTGCCGCAGTTTCATCAGTGCAGCCAGACGGATCGCGTTGCGCGCATAATCCGAGAACACCAGAAAGGTTGCCGTGTAGGGAATGAAGCCGCCATGCAAAGCAATGCCGTTGGCAATCGCGGTCATCCCGAATTCACGCACCCCGTAGTTGATGTAGTTGCCGCCGGCCTCCCGGTTGGCCGGCCGGGTACCACTCCAGTTGGTCAGGTTTGATCCGGTCAGGTCGGCCGAACCGCCCAGTAGTTCAGGCAGCAGCGGGGCAATCGCTTCGATGGCATTCTGCGAGGCTTTGCGTGTGGCCACGGCAGTGGTTTGACTCGTCCATTGGGCGAGCAGCGCGGCTACATGATCCGGCCATTCGGCGGGTAATTCCCCCCCCATCCGGCGTTCGAATTCGGCAGCTAGTGCGGGAAAAGCGGCACGATAGGCTGAAAAGTCTGCTTTCCAGGCATATTCTGCGGCTTCTCCCCTGCCTCTTGCATTCCAGCCGGCGCGTACGTCGGCGGGCACTTCGAAAGCGGCGAAAGGCCATTCAAGCTGGCGACGCGTATTGGCGATCTCTTCGGCACCGAGGGGCGCGCCGTGCACATCGTGTGTGCCACCCTTGTTTGGTGACCCGAAGCCGATCATCGTCTTACAGCAGATCAGCGTGGGTCGCCCGGTTGCGGTCCTGGCGATACGGATTGCAGCTTCGATCGAATCGGCATCATGGCCATCGCAGTGGGAGACCACGCGCCATCCGTAAGCTTCGAAGCGTTTTGCCGTGTCGTCGGCAAACCAAGGCTGTACATGGCCATCGATCGAAATATCGTTGTCATCGTAAAATACGATCAACTTTGACAAGGACAGTCGGCCAGCCAGCGAACAGGCCTCGTGCGAAATGCCTTCCATCAGACAGCCATCCCCAATGAAGGCGTAGGTATAGTGGTCGACAATTCGATGACCATCACGGTTGAAGGTCTCGGCGAGCAGCCTTTCTGCCAAGGCCATGCCGACTGCGTTGGCAAGGCCCTGACCGAGAGGGCCAGTGGTCGTTTCAATGCCGGGGGTGATGCCGAACTCTGGGTGTCCAGGGGTTTTTGAATGAAGTTGCCGGAAGCACTTCAATTCGTCGATCGACAAACCGTAACCGCTGAGGTGCAGCAAGGCGTAGATCAGCATCGAACCATGCCCGTTCGACAGCACGAAGCGGTCGCGGTCATGCCATCGGGGATTGGCCGGGTTGTGTTTGAGATGGTGGCGCCAGAGCACTTCGGCGATGTCTGCCATTCCCATCGGCATTCCAGGGTGGCCGGAATTCGCTGCCTGAACGGCGTCGATGGCAAGAAAGCGCAGCGCATTGGCGCAGCGGCGGCGGAATTTGCGGGATTCAGTGGGCAAGACAATCTCCTTTAATCAGAGCTAGGTTTAGACAACACAATGGGGCAGGCAACACGGCTTGCCGCATTCAGCGCGAACGACGCTTCTTGTCCATCAACTGCATGATCATCGGCGTGAAGATGATCTGCATCGCCAGACCCATCTTGCCGCCAGGACAGACGATGATGTTCGGCCGCGACATGAACGAATCGTGCAGCATGCTCAGCAGATAGGCAAAGTCGATCCCCTTGGGATTGGCGAAACGGATCACCAGCATGCTTTCGTCCTGCGACGGAATATCCTGGGCAATGAAGGGATTCGAAGTATCCACCGTCGGTACGCGCTGGAAATTGACGTGCGTCCTGGAGAATTGCGGGCAGATGTAATGAATGTAATCAGGCATCCGCCGCAGGATGGTATCCATCACCGCTTCGGTCGAGTAACCACGCTGCGCCTTATCGCGATGCAGTTTCTGGATCCATTCGAGATTGATGATCGGCACGACACCAACACAGAGGTCCACATGGCGACTGATATCGATGGCGTTGGTCTGGGCAGCACCATGAAGGCCTTCATAGAAGAGCAGATCGCTGCCCGGCGGCAGATCGACCCATTCGGTGAAAGTTCCCGGTGGCGAGCCATAAAGCTTGGCCTCGGCATCGTCGTGAACATAGTGGCGACTCTTGCCGCGGCCACTCTCGCCGTATTCGCGGAACAGTCCTTCAAGTTCGGTCAACAGATTGGCCTCGGGTCCGAAATGGCTGAAATGGTTGTCGCCAGCGAGGCTTCTCTCAGCCATCGTTGCGCGCATCGCCTCTCGGTCGTAACGGTGAAAACTGTCGCCCTCGATGATCGCAGCGTTCAGCTTCTCGCGCCGAAAGATGTGTTGGAACGCGCGCGTGACCGAGGTCGTGCCGGCACCCGAAGAACCGGTGATTGCGATAACTGGATTTTTGATCGACATGGGTGTGGCTCCGTTGCATAAAGAGTGTTTTTCCGGTTCGCGGTGCTGCTCAATCATTCCTGAACAGGGTTCGCGTCGAGAAGAGGGGCGATTTGTAAGGCTGGTCTTCGCCGGTTTCATGTTCGCGGTGGTAGCGTTCGATACGCTCCACTTCGTCGCGCGAACCGAGAATGACCGGCACCCGCTGGTGCAGGCTAGTCGGCAGCACATCGAGAATACGTTCCCTGCCGGTCGATGCCAGGCCGCAGGCCTGGCCAACGATCATCGCCATCGGATTGGCCTCGTACATCAGGCGCAGTCGCCCGGGTCTGGAGATATCCTTGCTATCGCGCGGGTACAAGAAAACTCCGCCGCGCATCAGAATCCGATGGACCTCAGCGACCATCGAAGCCACCCAGCGCATATTGAAGTCCTTGCCGCGAATGCCGGTCTTGCCTGCCAGACACTCGCTGACGTAGCGCTGCACCGGCGGCTCCCAGAAACGCTCGTTGGAAGCATTGATCGCAAACTCGCGGGTTTCCGGGGAAATCACGAGATGCGGGTGCGTCAGCAGGAATTCGCCGATGTCACGATCAAGTGTGAACCCATACACGCCACTGCCAACGGTGAGCACCAACATCGTCGATGGACCGTAAAGTGCGTAGCCAGCAGCAACCTGACGGCTGCCGGGCTGTAGAAAATCGGCTGCAATCGGTGCGTCGGCATTACAATTCTCGGGGCATCGCAGGACTGAAAAAATGCTGCCGACAGAAAGGTTGACGTCAATGTTCGACGAACCATCGAGCGGGTCGAAGACCAGCAGATACTTGCCACGAGGATGCTCGGATGGAATCGGATAGATGTCTTCCATCTCCTCCGACGCCATTGCAGCCAGATGGCCACCCCATTCACAGTGGTGAATGAACGCCTGGTTGGCCAGCACGTCAAGTTTTTTCTGGGCCTCGCCCTGAACGTTCTCACGGCCCTCATCACCCAGCACACCGGCCAGTGAGCCCCGCGAAACTCCCTGTGCAATGGCCTTGCACGAGCGCACGACGTCACTGATGAGCATCGAAAAATCTCCGAATAGCGCTGGATTCCGGCGCTGTTCCTCGATCAGGAATTTGTTAACGTTAGTGCGTCCGCATAGCATGGTGATACTCCAGGCGATTGAAATCTTGTCGAACCGGGGATTGTTCGGATTCTAGCGGTCTGATACAAAAACGCCAGTTAAACGTATTGTTCATTTAATTTAATATAACCTTATCGATGAGAAACGCCACGATCCGCCAACTCCAGATCTTTTCGGTCGCCGCCAGTCATTTGTCGTTTGCGCGCGCAGCGGAAAAGCTGCACCTGACGCATGCTGCCATCTCTCTGCAGATCAAACAGCTGGAGGAAGTCAGCGGCACCCTGCTGTTCGAACGGATCGGCAAACGCGTCTTTTTGACCGAAGCTGGCGAAATTCTCCTCGGTCATACGCGCCAGATCCTGCAATCGCTGAAGGAGGCGGATGAAGCGCTGCTCGCTCTGAAAGGATTGAAGGGCGGACGCATTGCCGTCGCCGTGGCCAGCACTGCCGAATATTTCGCGCCAGGACTGCTGGCCGAGTTTCGCAAGACCCAGGCCGACGTGCGTATCCGGATGCTGATCGACAACCGGGATACCGTCAATCGCCTTCTCGCCGGCAACGAGGTCGACCTGGCCATCATGGGCCGTCCGCCGGCCGAACTCGACGCTGTAGCGGTGGCCTTTGCACCGCATCCGCTGGTGATCATTGCCAGCACCGCACATCCCTTGAGCCGGCTGCCCAATGTAGCCGTCGAGGACCTTGCGGACGAAATGCTGATCGTCCGCGAATCGGGATCGGGCACACGATCGGCAATGGAGGAATTCTTTCTCGAACGTTCGGTCAAGCCGCGCATCGGCATGGAAATGGGTAGCAATGAAGCCATCAAGCAGGCAGTGGTGGCGGGTCTTGGCATCAGTTTCATTTCCCAGCACACGCTCGGCCTCGAACTGAAAGCCGAACGTCTGCGCATCCTCAAGGTCGAAGGAACACCCGTGATGCGTCGCTGGCACATCGTTCGCCACAAGAGCAAACACCTGACCCCTGCACTGGCCGCCTTCTGGGATTTCATGGTCGAAGTGGCCCCCGCCCAACTGCGAAAGCTGGTCTGACGACGTCCCGCACAGAAGGCACCGAGTCCACTGGTACATTTGAGCGTTGAATGCTCGATCCTCGATAGGCAATCAGGCAAAACCAGTCTGAACAGGATCCTGTGCCAAGGCCTGGGAACGCTGCGGGCTAAACACCGGGAAGACGATTCTAGCGACACAACCACTGGGCTCATCAGTCTCTGTGTCTCTGTTGTTTGGACGCAGACTGGCTGCGGCTTGATGGACTTCAGCGATCTCGCGAACGATGGCCAATCCCAAGCCACTGCCCTCACCGTCGCTGCCATCGACGCGGTAAAAGCGGTCGAAAACCCTCTGGGACTCGGCATCGGAAATCCCTGGTCCGCTATCCTCGATTTCAAGCAGGGCGAAATCGCCTTGCGCAACCACCCGCGCGGTCACCCGTCCGCCAGAAGGCGTATAGCGCAAAGCATTATCGAGCAGGTTGTTGATCATTTCGCGTAAGAGAAAGGCATTGCCCAGGATAAGCACGCTACCGGCAGGTTCATAACCCAGGTCAATATATTTTTCGAGTGCCTGCACAACCCAGTTTTCGACGACCTCTCGCAGCAAGTGATCAAGATCGAGCGCCACCAGGGTCTGTTGCGAGTGCTCGCTTGCCTCCGCACGGGCCAGAGCCAGTAGCTGATCGACCAGATGCGAAGCACGATCAGCACCGTTCAAGATCTGCCTGAGGGCGTGCCGCAGTTCGGCTGGATCGGTCTCGCGCATCGCCAACTGAGCTTGCGTCTTCAGGCCGGTCAGCGGGGTCCGCATCTGATGCGCAGCATCGGCGATGAAACGGCGCTGTGCAGCCACGTTTTGCTGCATCCTTGCCAACATTGAATTGAATGCTTCGGTCAGCGGGCGCAATTCTTCAGGGATACGGCGCAGAGCAATCGGCGATAGATCCGCTTCGCGACGAGCTTCAATCCGGTCACGCAAACGCGTCAGCGGGCGCAAACCCTGCGACAAGCCGAACCAAACCAGGATCACTGCGAGCGGAATGATCACGAACTGTGGAAGGATGACACTGGCGATGATCTTGTTCGCCAGTTGAGAACGTTTTTCAGTGGTTTCACCGACTTCAATCAGGACACCACCACGCCCGTCAGGCCCTGCTTCGAACAGCGATATGTAGGCTATACGCAGGGACTGTCCGTGGTACTCGTCATCGCGAAAAAACACCTCATTATGCTCATTCTTCAAGAGCGTGCCAGCCATCTTCGGCACGGGCAGCTCCGGATCGCCGGCAATCAACTGACCATCTTGGTCGAGCATGTGGAAATAGACGTTATCGATCTCGTCCGAGCGCAGGAAGAGTTGTGCCAGACTGGGCAAGGCCAACTGCGGCTGCCCGTCGACGAAGCTGACCTGGCGCGATATCGCGGCAACATGTTCGCGCAAGGACTGATCGTACGGGAAACTGGCAACACTGTTGGCGAAGTAGTGAGTGAACGCAATGCTGATTGGCCACACGAAAAGAAGCGGGGCCAGCATCCAGTCGAGAATCTCGCCAAACAGCGAGCGCTGGATATCAGGATTTTCTCTCTTCCGCAGGTTTCTCAAGACTGTAGCCGAGCCCGCGCACGGTAATGATATTGACTCCGGTTGATTCGAGCTTCTTGCGCAAGCGGTGGATATAGACCTCGATTGCATTGTGGCTGACCTCCTCACCCCAACCGCAGAGGTGGTCCACCAATTGATCCTTGCTGACCAGGCGTTTTGCCCGTGACAGAAGAACCTCGAGCAGACCCAGTTCGCGTGCCGAAAGATCAAGCATCTCGCCATTTACCAGCGCGCAGCGGTCGGTCTGATCGAAAGTCAGCGACCCGCATTGGATCATCCGTGAAGTACCGGACGACCGACGGCTTAGCGCCCGAACACGAGCCTCGAGTTCAGCCAGTTCAAAGGGCTTGGCCATGTAGTCGTCAGCCCCGAGATCGAGTCCCTTCACCCGATCGTCGATGCCGTCAAGCGCAGTCAGAATCAGGACCGGCGTCGTTGCATTGCGCGCCCGCAGACGACGCAGCACATCCCAACCCGGCATTTTCGGCAAACCAAGATCGAGAATCAGTAGATCGTAGGGATTGGTCAACAAGGCCGTATCGGCGTCAGTGCCGTTATAGGCACAGTCAATCGCATAGCCTCCCTGACGCAGTGACCGGCACAGACCATCAGCAATGATTCGGTCGTCTTCAGCGAGGAGAATTCGCACGGCGTACCGTTCTTGCTTTAACTGGCGTAAGTTGCTTGTAAGTCCCCGCCATTACACTATCCTTGCTGTTCTCCTTTTATGGTCCTGGGAGTTCTGGTTTTGGCCCGGACTCGGGGGGTGCCTGAATACTGCACCGGGTACTCCCCACCATTTTTTGAAATAGGGGGATCGGCGCGTTTTGCCAATCCTCGGGTACGCTGCCCATGGGTTCACCTGGCGAGTGTAACAAAAAAGACATTGGTTTCGTTGGCAAACGTACGCGCGAATCTGCCCATGGTTTCCAGGGCCAGCTGAGACACAACCTGCCCTGCCCCGAAGGGACAGCCGGGCTGCTCCAGTCACGACTTACGCCCCAACACCGCTTCAACCAACCTGACCCAGTAACTCACCCCTAGCGGCAGAATCTCGTCGTTGAAATCGTAATGCGGATTGTGCAGGGTGCAGCCCCCGGAGCCCGGACCATTGCCTAGCCAAACGTAGCAACCTGGCTTTTCGCGAAGCATGTAAGCGAAATCCTCGGCCCCCATCGAGGGCAGCTCATGCACATGCACTTGATCAGCACCAAGCAGGCCGCTTGCCACACGCCGGCAGATTTCCGTTTCCGAAACACTATTTACCGTCGGAGGATAGCGATGGTCAAAACAAACAGTAATCTGCGCTCCGAATGTACGAGCAATGCCATTGCACAGCCGCTCGATTGCGCCTTCGACAAGATTCTGGGTTTCGACGTTGAAGCTGCGGATCGTACCGCGTAGAACAGCATCGTCGGGGATGACATTCCAGGCTTCACCAGCATGCACCTGGGTGATGCTCACCACCGCCGACTGGCAGGGATGCAGGTTGCGGGCAACGATAGTTTGCAACGCGAGTACCAGATGACTGCTTACAACCAGCGTGTCGACCCCCTGATGCGGCATCGCGGCATGGCAACCCTGCCCCCGTACCAAGATTTCAAAGGTAGATGTGCCCGCCATCACTGGCCCCGGCATCACTGCCATCTCACCAACCGGGATACCCGGCCAATTGTGCAGACCAAACACCGCGTCCATCGGAAATTTCTCGAACAGCCCTTCAGCAATCATCACCTCGGCGCCTCCCTCGGACTCCTCGGCAGGCTGGAAAATGAAGTAAACGGTGCCGTCGAAATCCAGATCGTTCCGGTGCTCGGCCATGTAGCGCGCGGCACCGAGCAAAATCGCCGTATGCCCGTCGTGACCACAGGCATGCATACGTCCATCGTTTCTCGAACAGTGTGGAAAGTCGTTCTTCTCGCACAAAGGAAGCGCGTCCATGTCAGCTCTCAGTCCAATGGCACGGGGACTGCTGCCCTTGCGCAGGATGCCGATGACGCCAGTGCGTGCCAGACCACAATCAACTTCCAGTCCATAGCTGGTCAACTCGCGAGCCGCCAATTCAGCTGTTCGCAGTTCATCGAAGGCTAGTTCAGGGTGAGCATGTATATCGCGCCGAATTGCCACGAGGTCGACGAGGAAAGGGATATTCAGAATTGTCATGAGTTCGAACCAATTGCTTGGAAAGAAGAATTTATGCGAGATCGCATGGCAGCCTCGAGAAGCCGCCGGGTCTTGGGAAAAGTCAGGGGAAAAACCTCTGAGAAGCAGTGAATAAGCTTAGCAAAAAGCGCTTGTGGGTAAGTTATCAGATTTTTTCCACAGCTTCATACCGTCTTTCTGTAACCCGAAAAGACGGTATATCATTTTGATTTTTAGAGAGAAAAAAACATATCAACAGGTTTGTTGTCACTATAGTTATGGTAGTATTTATATATAGATTCTTCTGATACAGGATCAGATACCCGGCTTGCAGAGAAAGAGAAGGCTACTGCGACTTGCACCGAAGGAATCCCACCATGTGTTCCTACACGGGCCCAAAAAATAAATAAAACATATTTTAATTCAGCATGTTATAAAACGTTATTGACGAATGGCTTGCCCGTCAAGCCTGGCATCCGTTATGCTGCGAGGCATGCATCTCGTTCTCATCAGTGGCCTGTCCGGTTCGGGTAAATCGATCGCCCTCAAAGTTCTTGAGGACGCCAACTATTATTGCGTGGACAACCTGCCATCTCAGTTGTTGCAGCCGCTTGTCGGACAACTTGAGCAGCAGGGTTACGACCATGTCGGAGTTGTGATCGATATTCGCGGGGGCGATAGCGTGGCCATGCTTCCCTTGCAACTCGATGCCCTGCGCGCCAACGATCTCGACCTGCAATTCCTGTTTCTTGATGCGCAGGATGCAACCTTGATCAAGCGCTACTCTGAAACCCGGCGCCGACATCCTCTGGCCAGTGACAAGCTGACGCTGACCGAGGCCATTACCGAAGAACGAGTTCGTCTTGCCGAGTTGACCGCCCTTGGTCATCACATCGATACCAGCGGCGTCAAGGCCAGCGCACTGCGCGAGTGGGTCCGCCAGTTCGTGACTAGAGATCTTCCTTCAGATTCCTGTCAGGGACTGACCCTGCTTTTCGAATCGTTCGGGTTCAAGCATGGCATGCCGCTCGATGCCGACCTCGTTTTTGATGTTCGTTGCCTACCTAATCCGCACTACGATCCCATCCTGCGTCTGCTCACTGGTCGTGACGCACCCGTCATTGATTTCCTCGAAGCCGAGCCCGAAGTGCTGCGTATGCGTGGCGATATCGCCGGTTTCCTTCGTACGTGGTTGCCGTCATATGTTCGGGACAGCCGCAACTATCTGACGGTAGGCATCGGTTGCACGGGTGGCCAGCATCGCTCGGTCTATTTTGCCGAATGGTTGGGACGCGAGTTTCGTGGTTGTGCGCGTGTCCTGGTTCGTCACCGCGAGTTGCGCTTTCCAATGGTGATTGTCGAAAATCCGTGATGAGCTGGGTCGGGCTGCTCAGGTCCGGCGACTGGATGCTGGTCATCTTGGGTTTGTGCATTTGCGCCGCGTCGTTTCCTTGGGCATGGCGGGCCGGCGTCGCTGAAAAAGCCATCGTCAACCGCGGCGGCGAAGTATTCTCAGAACTCGATCTGGCACGCAATCGCCGCATTGAAGTCCCTGGGCCACTGGGCATGACGACGGTTGTCGTCGACCAGCGTCGGGTGCGTGTCGCTGCGGATCCAGGTCCCCGGCAATATTGCGTGCGCCAAGGTTGGCTAACTCGCCCTGGCGAAATCGCCATCTGTGCACCCAATCAGGTCAGCGTCGAAATCCAGGGAAGGCAACGGACCTATGATTCGCTCGCGTACTAATACTGGCCAGTACTTGCCGAGCCAGTTTATAATCCGGGTTCAATCCGAGGAGCGCTGCAGGGCTGTCGTCCGACAGTTTCAGGCTCGGATTTTTCAAACGGCGCTCATCCAACCAACCCGTGCCGGGCGCGAGGAGAGGGATGGGCGCAGGCTGAAGTCCTTCAGCAGATATGCCCGACAGCTTCCTTCCCCTGGTCACCGTTCTTAAGGAGCCTTGCCATGTCGGATGCTGTTACTCAAGACTATGTGATTGCTGACCTTGGCCTCGCCGAATGGGGTCGCAAGGAAATTCGTATTGCCGAAACCGAAATGCCGGGACTGATGGCGATTCGCGAAGAGTTCGCGACCACCAGGCCCCTCATGGGCGCACGCATTACTGGTTCGCTGCACATGACGATTCAGACCGCCGTACTGATCAAGACCCTGGTTACTCTTGGTGCTGAAGTACGGTGGGCTTCGTGCAACATCTTTTCGACCCAGGATCACGCTGCTGCGGCTGTCGCAGCTTCCGGAGTATCGGTCTTCGCCGTCAAAGGCGAGTCGCTGGAAGATTACTGGGATTACACTCATCGCATCTTTGAATGGCCGGATGCGGGTTACAGCAACATGATCCTCGACGATGGCGGCGACGCGACGCTGCTCCTGCACCTTGGTGCCCGAGCCGAAGGTGACGCGTCGGTGCTTGCCAGCCCGACTTCCGAGGAAGAGGCGATCCTCTTTGCGACGATCCAGGCCAAACTGGCCAATGATCCGACTTGGTACTCGCGTCGTCTGGCAGCGGTCAAGGGCGTGACCGAGGAAACCACGACCGGCGTGCATCGCCTGTACCAGATGCACGCCAGGGGTGAGCTCAAATTTCCGGCGATCAATGTCAACGACTCGGTTACCAAATCGAAGTTTGACAACCTTTACGGTTGCCGCGAATCGCTGGTCGATGGTATCAAACGCGCCACCGACGTGATGATCGCTGGCAAGATTGCCCTGATCGCCGGCTATGGCGATGTTGGCAAGGGCTCGGCACAAGCCATGCGCGCCCTGTCCGCACAGGTGTGGGTCACCGAAATCGATCCGATCTGTGCCTTGCAGGCAGCCATGGAAGGCTACCGCGTGGTAACCATGGATTACGCGGCTGACAAGGCCGATATCTTCGTTACTTGTACCGGCAACTATCACGTGATCACCCATGCGCACATGGCCCGGATGAAGGATCAGGCGATCGTCTGCAACATCGGCCACTTCGACAACGAAATCGACGTCGCCTCGATCGAGACCTATATCTGGGAAGAGATCAAGCCGCAGGTCGATCATGTGATCTTCCCCGATGGCAAGCGCATCATCCTGCTGGCCAGAGGTCGTCTGGTCAACCTCGGTTGCGGTACCGGCCATCCCTCGTACGTGATGAGTTCCTCGTTCGCCAACCAGACGATTGCCCAGATCGAACTGTTCACACGCAATGCCGACTATCCGGTCGGGGTGTATACCCTGCCCAAACACCTCGATGAGAAGGTGGCCCGCCTGCAGCTCAAGAAACTCAATGCCGAGCTCTCCGAGCTGACGGATCAGCAAGCTGCCTACATCGGAGTAGCGAAGGAAGGTCCTTACAAGTCCGAGCAATATCGCTACTGACATTTACCGACTCATGACACCGCAGCCTCCCGTCTTTAGCTTGGAGCTTTTTCCACCGCAAACCCCCGAGGGAGCGGAAAAGTTGCGGGGCGCTCGTGCTCGCTTGGCGCTTCTGGAGCCCAGGTTTTTCTCAGTTACTTTTGGCGCCGGCGGTTCAACGCGTGACCGCACGCTCGAGACTGTGCTTGAAATCCAGCGCGAAGGTCACCAGGCGGCACCGCACCTGTCGTGCATCGGGTCGACTCCGGATAGCATTCGTAGTATTCTCAAACAGTATCAGGCACATGGTATTCGCCATCTGGTTGCACTGCGCGGTGACCTGCCGTCGGGTATGGCCAGGCCGGGCACCTTTCGCTATGCCAACGAGCTCGTCGAGTTCATTCGCGCCGAAACAGGCGACTGGTTTCATATTGAAGTCGCGGCTTATCCGGAATACCATCCGCAGGCAAAAAGCCCGATGGAGGATCTCCTGGCTTTCAAACGAAAGCTCGACGCTGGTGCCAATTCGGCAATCACGCAGTATTTCTACAACTTCGACGCCTACGCGCATTTTATCGACGAGTGCCAGGCGCTCGGCATTGATGTGCCGATCGTCCCCGGCATCATGCCGATCTCCAGCTACAGCAGTCTTGCCCGCTTCTCGGATAACTGTGGTGCGGAGATACCGCGCTGGGTCAGGAAAAAACTTGAAAGCTACGGTGACGACACCTTGTCGATCCACGCTTTCGGTCTCGATGTGGTCAGCTCGCTTTGTGCAAAACTGTTGGCCAGTGGCGCTCCTGGTTTGCATTTCTATACACTCAACCAAGTGGAGCTGACCACTACCCTGTGGCAGCGTCTCGGCCTTTCTAGGCGATATTAAGGTGAAATCGCGTCAGCAACTCACGAACCTTCACTCGCCCGTACGCCGAAGAAGGTTCGGGGGCGAAGGGAACGGCAGTGGCTCTGACCATGATAAAGTCATGGCCTTTGGTCGAAGCCTCCGGAGCAACCGTCTTGATGAGAATGCATGAAAGACTATTACGCCATACTCGGGATCGCCAGTGATGCCTCAAAAGATGTGGTCAAGATTGCATATCGCAGAAAGGCCTGGTTACTTCATCCAGACCGCAACAAGGCTCCGGAAGCGACCGACCATTTTCGCGACGTTCAGGAAGCCTATGAAACACTTTCTGACACCAGTCGTCGACAGGTCTACGATGAGAATCGACGCCGTAATCTTCTCGATAAGCCTCTGGAAACTGCGCGGGAAATCTGGAAAAATTATCTTGAAGGAGTACTGTAGTGAGGCTGTCGCCATTCTTTGAAGATCTGAAGTCTGCCTATGACGCCGAGCTAGACGACTTGATGACCGATTCGGCAGGGCACGATGTCCTGGCCAAGCGGCTCAAGGCGAAGCGCGGGCAGCTTGCGCAACTCCTGCCGATGATTGAGTGCAATCCTGAAATGGTAGCCGTTGCCTTTCACGGCGGCATGCGTTTTGCCAGTCCGGAAGTAATGCGGGAGCTTGCCGCACAGGAGCCCGAAGACCTGCCCGACTGGTCAACACTGCTGACGGCGGTGGAGCTGGAATCCTGGGCCGAAGCCCTCGCCGAGGTCGTCCTCAAGGACCCGAACGGTGACCGGTTCATGGTGGTGACCGCCTGCCTGGAATATCTGCAAGGGCGCTTTGCAGCGTCGTCTGAGCCAGAGCCTGAACGGTCGACAGACACGCGTGACGCTGTCAACAGCGACCAGAACGAGCAGGACTTCGATGACAGCCTCGACCTTGCAGAGTCCGGTGCCGACTGGCTTGCCGAACAGGGTTTTGATCGGAAAGATCAATTTTCGGAGGATCACTGATGGGCCATCCGGTACTGGTGAAAGCAGGGAGACTGATCCAACTCGGCAACATCGTCGGTGCCGAAGCAGCCCTGGCTTCGCTGGCGGAAAGCGATGGTGACGATGCCTTGGTGGTGGCTCTCGATGACTTTCCAGCCAAAGACCTGCTGGCTGTTCTGCGCGACTTCGATTCATCTCGGGAATCAGTGGTGAACCTGTTGGTCTCGCCAGAACAGTTCGCCCGTGCAATCGTCCTCGAACGGCGCTACGGCGAGCAAAGTCATGAGCGGTTGCACGGCATGATCAATTCAGTGGTTTTCCGGGCAGGCAGCGATCCCGGCGAATTCCTCGAGGCGATCGGAGAATTCGAAGGCGGCTGCGAGGTCCTGGCCGATTATCTCTGCGAGCGTGTCGAAAACGTCGAGCATTTCTTCAAGACGGCGACCTTTGATTTCTTCGCCGATGCAGAGGAATCTGCCGACGACATGACCGACGAAGAACGTCTGGACGCGCTCGCTGATCCCGGTGTCAATCGTCCTTTCCTGACGCACAATGAAGTCAACGATCACGACTGGATGGAGCTGACCTGGATACTTCGTTACCAATACCCCGAGATCTTTCGGGATGTCCTGCTGATCCTGCGTGCGCGTAGCAGGGCCGAAGAACTCGTGTCGCCTGACCTGGCAAGGCCCAGGCCTGCGGACAGGTCGCCGGTCGAGCTGGGGGAGGAGTCAGCGCTATAGTTGCAGGTTTCTGAATTACCGGCTACTCACAGAAGGATGTTACCGCCCATGCCGCCTAGCTGCCAGAAAATCGCAGTATTCGATGCGCGGTCTTTTTTCGAAAAGGCCCTCGCTCACGGGGTGCGCAATGGGATCATCGATCAGCATAGAGTTGTCAGTATCCTGAATGACGCCCCAAAGGGAATGCTGCAGATTGCCGAGTATTTCGGGACGCAGTATTTGCGGCCGAATATCGAGGAGGCGCGTACGCGGATCGTCAATCTGGTCAGTCTTTTTCTTGCTGACCGCAGCGGTGGTGACCTCGACAAAGCAGCTCGATCGTTGCGGGACCACACTTTTCTGTCACATTCGCGTGGCGGTTCCGAAATGATCAAGGCGCTCTGGGCCTTGCCCGATTGTGACATCATTGGCGGTATGAGCGCGAAGTCACAAAGGGAATTCCTGGCTGAGTGGTCGCTCAGGGAGCCTGCCGAATATCGAATCGCCCTCGAACAAAGGAAGGCGTATCACTTGGCGATTGAAGCGGCACTCTGGTTTGCCGAAAACCTTGGAGTAGCCCCCTCCAGCCTTTCGATGGTGCCCGTTGGATCGTTCCTGCGTACGGCCATGCTCGTCTATCTTGGCGGAAACACCCCACCTGCATTCCCCAATGCTGCCGGCTTAGTCAGTATTCTGAAGGCAATCAGGAAGAAAGGGATAGCGCCGAAAGGCAGAAAGCGAGTCAAGGAGATATTCCAGATCCTGCCTGAATCGTACCAGGAGATTGCCAGACGCCACTTGCAGGAGGTCGAAACAGAGGATCTTCCGAGGATTCTCGATTCCTCATTGGCGATCGACAAGTTGTTCGAAGAGACTGTTCAGAAAGGGTATTTTCTGCGGGATGTCGATCTCGAAGATGCCAGTCTATTCGATGCCGCAGTTTCGAAGGAGTGGCAAAAGATGACTGCAGGCAAGACTGACGATGACTCGCTGCTGACGATTTTTGTCTGCATCGCAGCCGATACGGTTCCCAAACCTACTCTGACACGATCGGCAGCGAGAGCCCTGATCCGCAAGGTTCGTGCAGACGGTTTAAAGCAGGAACCAGTGCTCGGCTTCATTCGTCAGTGCGCGCCCCATGAGATGCAGGAAGGCCTGGAAAAATTATGGAATGAATTTTTTCCGGAGGCTCAAAGCTATCTGCTCGATAGCTCTGATACGACCCTTGGCGAGGCAGTGGCTTTCCTTAAAGAACACTGTTATGTGATGTAGTGGTGTGCTGTGGCGCCGTGAGGGTGGTCTGCTGGTGACGTTGCTTGGCAGGCCAAGTCCCCGGTTCGCTTGCTGCCCGCATCAGCGAGGGCATGGAAGCGTGATCATCACTCGCCCAGCACCAGGCCCTCACGGCGTGGATCGGCTCCGCCGGCGAATCCAGCCGAGGTCTTTTCGATGGCCTGCAGACCGCTGTTCATGCCGACTTCGTTCACCACGTGGCTGCGGGCCCTAAGCGCTTCGACAAAGGACGGGGAAAAACGCTTTTCCTCAAGCAGTGTCGGCCCGTTCAGCGAACCAAAGTTGGGCAGGTCGATGGCCTGTTGCGGTTTTAATCCCCAGTTCAGCATCGCGTAAAGCAGCTTGGCCGTGTAGTGGATGATCAACGCGCCGCCCGGTGAGCCGCCGCTGATCACCAGCTCACCGCTGTCCTGGTCAAAGACCAACGTTGGACTCATCGATGAGCGCGGGCGCTTGCCCGGTTCGACGCGGTTGGCGATGGGCAAACCTCGGTTATCGGTCGGGGTAAAGGCGAAATCACTGAGCTGGTTGTTGAGGAGAAATCCCCGTACCATCTGGCGTGCTCCGAAGGCATCCTCGATGGTGGTGGTCATTGCCAAGACGTTGCCGTACTGGTCGGCGATGCTGAGGTGCGAGGTTCCGTATTCAGGCTGTTCGGGCATCGCTGCCTGGGTCATTGGTCCCGGCGATGGCGAGCCTGGTCTGGCGACCTGCATGCTGTGCGGGCCAATCAGCCTCGCTCTTTCAGCCAGGTATTCCGGCTGGATCAGCGCGTACCAGTTGCCCACCGGTGCAGCGACGAAATCCGGATCGGCGACATACTGGGCGCGATCGGCAAAAGCCAGGCGTGCTGCCTCACTGTAATAGTGCATCCAGAGTGGGGTGGCAAACGGCAGGAATGCAGCTTCGGTGTGATTGATGATGCCGAGAATCTGGGCGATGGCGATCGCTCCCGAACCTGGAGGCGGAAAACCGCAGATAAGGTAAGTTCGCGGTGGCTCAACCCGTTTGGGCGCATAGCTGCTGCACAGCGGCTGGCGGCGCTGCGGCTGGTATGCGGCCAGATCCGCCAAGGTAAGCTGGCCGGGGTTTTCCGGATATTGCTGCACCTTATCGACGATCGCCTGCGCGATCTCGCCCTCGTGCAGTGCCCGTGACCCCTCGCTGGCGATCCTGCGCAGGACGCCAGCCAGTTCGGGATTGCGCAAAAGGCTGCCGACGGTGACGGGTTGACCATCCGGATCATAAAAATAGGCAGCGGCCTGCGGATCCTTCCGGAGATGGGGGTCGGCCTTGAGCAGTGTGTGCAGGCGCTGACTGACCGGAAATCCATTTTCGGCTAGCCGGATCGCCGGTTCGAAAAGGGTCGGCCAGTGCAGCCGGCCATATTCGGCGTGCGCCACTTCGAGCATCCGCAGGGCACCTGGCACGCCGACGGCGCGGCCACCAACGATGGCTTCCTGAAAAGTCATCACTTTGCCGTCGGCCTTGACGAACAGACTCTCACTGGCTGCTGCTGGTGCTGTCTCGCGACCGTCGAAGGCAACCGTCTGGCGACCATCGTGGTGGAGCAGAAAAGCGCCACCGCCGATGCCGCTGGATTGTGGTTCGACGAGGGTCAACACTATCTGCGCGGCAACCGCCGCGTCGATCGCCGTGCCGCCGTCTTTGAGCATGGCGAGTCCTGCAGCGCTGGCCAGTGGATTGGCCGTGGCAATGGCAAACTTCTGGCCGTGCCATCCGGGCTGTGCACTGAGGCCCGAGGCGCCTTCAGGTTGACGGCTTTCGGCAGTTGCGCTCGCAGTCAGCGATGGGGAATGACTGCAGCCCACGACCAGCATCAGCAGAACGAGGAAAATGATGTGCATGGCTATACTCCAATCGGGAGACCCTTGCTTTGTCTCATTCAAGACTATCACTCGTCAAGCTGGCCGGTGCGCAGACGATGCCGCTGGTACATTGTGCTTGTTGAAATATATCCAGGATTGATTCCCGGTGTTTTCGAGGAAAATGCCCATATCGCCTCCGTTGCCGTGTGGTGGCCTACCTCCTGCTTGGGGTTGAGAATATTGTCCTCGCAAATTAAATACGACGGCATAAATACGCCGGCAACGCGAGGCGGAGCTTTTTTGATTGCCGTCAACCGCCGCGCTAAGCCATGGGTTCCGAGGTCTCGATGCTGAAGGTGCCGGGCCGGGACGGTCGTCTCCTATTCTGGCCGGACCAAGCCCTATCGACCGCAGGCATGCTGGTTCGTGTCGTGACTGAGCTCGCGCCACTGGTCGAGCTGACCCGCTGGCGGTTTGACTGGATCTCGCTTGCTCGGCTACATTGTCCTGGCCATGTTCCCTGCGATGCCTCCTCTCTCTAGGTCGCGTATTCCCGCAGGGGCCCTGGCCATTGATGAGTGTCGTGCAACACATAACCTCAGCAGGTGCAACCATGTCCGATTCATCACCGTCGCCGGGTACCGCATGGTCGGCCGAAAAGGTCGATCCGTCAGGTGCCGAGATCGAGTTCGAATACGTTTGGCATGAAGGCAGTGTGCCGCCACCACACCACTACTGGTTCAGCATCAAGGGCTGGACTGGCGGGAACGGTCAGATCGTCTTCGTTCCGGGCTACCCTTTTGAGGCGCCGCCTCAGTGGGTGCAACCTTTTCCCATCGCGCCCGAGCGTGCCGCGGCCCTGAAGGCTTGGGTACGCGGCCAGCGGATCGTGGAGCGGCCATGGCCGGAATCTCCGAGCCTCATGGTTGGGGGTAGCCATCGCGCCTTTAGCCTGTGCCGGGGTGACCGCCAGGTGCAGGTACCAACGCAACTGTCCGCAGACGACGCCCGGTTGGCCGACGAGTTGGCCGGGCAGATCCAGGCGCTGGTACCCGAGACCATCTGGCGCGATTTGCGCGAACGCCACGCTGCACATGTCCAGTCGTGTTGTCGTTGAAATAAACGACACACCGGAGTAGCATGACCCGAGGTGACTGGCGTCAGTTGCCACAATCGGTTCTGACCAAGGAGAGATCATGAGAATCGTTTCGATGGCCGCGATCGCCGGCATGCTCTGTGTCAGTCAGTCGGCGCTGGCCGCTGTCAAGCTGGTCAACCGGGACAGCACCTCGCACGACGTGCTGATCAAATGCTCCTCGACCACTGACGGCAGCGTGGGCGCCAGCTCAACGCGTGATCTGGGCAATGGGCCGTGTACCGTGACGGTCAAGAAGACCGGTTCGAGCGCGACGGCCAGCGGCAACGACTCGCTGATCATCAAGGATGGCAAGATATCCAAGTGATGTGACTCGATGTTCAAGTTTTCATGCCGGGATTGTCACCCCCTTATGGTGCAGCGGCCTGATAGCGAAGTGACGCCGAAGGTTCAAGTCGGACGAGATCCCGATCGCTCATGTGTTTTCCCGAGGGCGCCAGCGAGAACAGCATGCTGAGCTTTTCAGCCAGTTCATAAGGCATTCGTGCAGGTTCCGCCTGCGGCCAGAATGTTCCGGACAAGCCGCATGACGGTTTCGGCACAGGCGGCTTGTTTCAGGCTACTCACGGTGCACGCGGGTGCCCTGTTTTCCAGGCAGGCACGTTGCTCAGGGTGGATGAGCAAGGCATGGTCTAGCAGCAGGCCCAGGGGCAACCCTCGTACTGATCCGTCTTCGTCCGGCTGTCCAGTCCGCAAAGAACACTTCCAGCCGCCATCTGAACGTATGGCAACCTACGATATCTAGCGTTCGCCAGGATAAGTCGGTCGCCACCCAATAACGGTATTGCGCTTCATCAACGCGCTTGACTGCAATCACAAAACGCTGCGTGCCATGCGCCTTGACCTTCAGGCGGGCACTGTTGATCCTCATTTGGACGGACTCCGCGCCTCGCAGTGCAACCGTTTGCGGCGTGCTCTGATGCCGGGTGCATTTGTCCTGGATCGACATCTCCTTGTATTGGCCGTTGAAATAGCCGCCGCTCTTCTTGTCGAATAGATTGTGGGCGCCGTAGATCAGCGTGGTCCTTTTCGCCCGCTGATGGTCGGTGTCATCGGCAACCAGAACGCCGCGCTTGAGGTGGAAGCGGCGCAGAAGAAGAGAGACGCCGGCCTGGAGCAGTTTCGATCACGGCAATTGGGCATAGCGAAACATCCAGGAAAGCGCGCCAATATTATAGCGGCCCAAGCCCATACGTTCGAACGCCGACCAGTTCAGGCTCCCCAAGCAATCGCCCAGTTAGGCAGAAACTCAGCCAGCCCTGCTGGAGCCGGCTCAGGCGATGTTAGGGATGCCGCCGGCTCAGTTCCTCCCTCAACGGGACACGTACTGGCTGGCAAAGGGCAAGGTGTCGGCAAACATGGCAGAACCCTCCGGAACAATACTTTCATGTTAGCCGCTGGTCGTCAGATAGCAAAAACTTGAACATCGAGTTTCCACCCGAAAAACTGCCTGATTCCAACCGAAGTAGCACATCCATTGGAAGAATTCTGCGCGAGTGATCGCCTACCCCATGGGTAGCGGAGGATTCTGGCAGTAACATGGGCAGTCAGAATGTTGGAGTGCAGGAATTGTCCCTGCATGCATAGCAATATCGCCGCCTTGCATGGCAAACTTCCCTCTTCTTGTCGCTGATCCTTAGCCGGCCTGGATCACACCACTTTCTTCAGTCATTGGTAGAAAAAAAACAAGGAGGAGGAAACACATGAGTGACAAAGACACAGAAAGGACGTCCGACAGCGAGCGAGTCGTGCGAAACCGGGCGAGTGAGGAGAGTACTTCCTGGGCAGACCAGCACGACCTCCTGTCCCAGGCAAACCACTTCGGGCCGCTGGCGCCATTTCTCCTGACCGAAGCCACGGCGGAACTGTCGATTCCCGTTTTCGTCATTGACCAGAATCACCAGATCATCGTCTGGAACAAGGCGCTTGCCAGACTGACTGGCCTCGATGCCGAAAGGATGTGTTGCACGTGCGACTCATGGCGGGCATTTCATACGCAACCGCGACCCACTCTCGCCGATCTGATCGTCGACGGGACCGTGGATCAAAAGGTGGAAAAACTCTATCACGGGAAATACCATCGTTCGCCCTTGGTCGAGGGCGGCATCGAAGTCTGTGACTTCTTTCCCTGCCTTGGTCCGGACGGTCTCTGGCTGCACTTTACCGCAGCACCGCTCAAGAATGCAGACGGGCAGATCGTTGGCGCGATCGAGATCTTGCTCGACGTCACCGCTCGACATCACACCGAAGCCCTGCTGTTGGAAAGCCAGGGCTTTTTGCGTCAGATCGTCTACTGCAGCTCGGTGTCCACCTTTGTCATCGACCGCGAGCACCGGCTGACCCATTGGAACCGTGCTTGCGAACTGATCACCGGCCATTCCGCGCAGAAGATGGTGGGTACCCGGAATCAATGGCAACCGTTCTACGAATCCCAACGCCCCGTTTTTGCCGATCTGATCCTGGAATCTGCCGTGGACGAAAGCGTTTCTCGTTATTACAAAGGCAAGTTTCGCCCCTCCACAGTGCTCGATGGGGCGTACGAGATCGAAGACTTCTTTCCCCATCTCGGAGAAAGCGGTTTGTGGCTGTTCTTTACCGCGGCACCGCTCCATGATGTGGAAGGCAACCTGATCGGCGCGATCGAAACACTCCAAGACATCACTGAGCGCAAGCGCGCCGAAGAAGCGCTGCGTGAAAGCGAACGCCTTCATCGCACGATGAGCATCACCGATGCTCTCACCTCTCTGTTCAATGCGCGTCATTTTCACGAGCGCCTCAAAATCGAAACCGAAAGAGCGCGACGGTACCATCGAACACTTTCCCTGCTCGTCATCGACCTCGACAACTTCAAGCAACTCAACGATACCTTCGGCCACCTTGAAGGGGATCAGGCCCTTGCAACGACCGGTGCAGTGATCAGGCGTTGCCTGCGTGGGCTCGATGCTGCATTCCGATATGGTGGAGAAGAGTTCGCTCTCCTGCTTCCGGAGACGGACCTGGCGGGTGCCGTTCGACTTGCCGAACGCCTTCGTCGGTGTCTTGCCGAAGAACCGCTAACCACCGCTGCGGGCATTCCCCTGAAGATCACGGCAAGTATTGGTGCGACCGAGCTTTCGGAACCGGAAACGGAGGACAGCTTGATCCGACGGGCCGATCAAGGCGTGTATCTGGCGAAACAGGGAGGTAAGAATCAAGTCGTTCCGGTTCCGGCAAAGGGTCGGAATGCCCACGCCCGTTTCGGCGAGGTTCGGGGGCCATGGAATCTTGATCCATCGCCGAGTTGACGCACGCACTCGCAGAACTCTCCGTACGGGAACCTGCTGCATCGTGTCCGAGGTCCTGGCGGCGGTGTGCCTGGTCGCGCAGGGCCTCATCCATGAGTACCGCGAGGCAGGTCCGCACCCCATGCCTGGGCATCCCATATGCTGAACAATGCTGCAGAAAATCGTTCACCACCCGGCGCGCAGCCTCGATGAATACCGTCTCACTTACAGCTCATCGTTGTCGACTGCTGACCTGCCGGTGCTACACCTGCGCGTCGAAGCGCTGTCGGACTCTTCCTGACGCTCTACGACGCCGCACGCGGCCCGTGCCTGTTGCAGCACCTGCGCGGAACGGCGCAGTTCGACCTGTTCCGCCCGCCGTATTACCTCAGGCTGCTGCTCGCGCAGGCAAACGATGGCACCGACGCGCTGTTCACCGGCTTCGTCCGCCAGTCGCTGGCGCGCCTGGCTTACGCGATGCAGGAACGACGCGCTCGCGCTGCTCGCGCTGCACGCGCTCACGTCTGCCGAAGACCTGCTGTACGCCGGCGTCGCGCTGCCGGCGCTCGAAGTGCAATGGGACGAAGTGTTCTTCGTCCATCAACTGTTGCAGGAATACTTCGCCGCACGCGCTTGCCGTCCGGCCACAGCCCGCGCTCACGGCGAGCGCGTGGCGCGCCGCCGAGATGCAGTCCGGCCTGGCCGAAGTGCTCGCCGGTCTCGCCGTTGCCGACGCACTGCCGGCAGCGCCGCCGACCGGCTGGGAGGAAACGTTCGTCCTCGCCGATGCGCTGGCCGCCGACAGCGAAGGCTTCGTCCGCGCGCTGCTGGCGCACAACGTGCCGCTCGCCGGGCGTTGCGCGGCGCAGCCCGAAGTGTCGATCTCGCCGGCGCTGCGCGCCATGCTGCAGCAGACGCTGTTCGAGCGCAGCCGCGACGCCAGCGCCGACCTGCGCGCTCGCCCGGCGAACCGCGCTTCGAACGGTGCAAAGGCGCGTACGGCGACTACCTGCTGCCGCTGGTCACGATTCCGGCCGGAACGTACCCGATCGGCAGCGACGAGGGAATCGACCCCGACGAGGCGCCCGCGCACACGCTCGCAGTCGGCGAGTTCGCGATCGCACGCTTTCCGCTGACCAACGCCGAATGGCGGATGTTCCTCGAAGCCGGCGGCTACGACGACGAGCGCTGGTGGCAAAGCGCTGGCGCAGTGGCGAGGGAAGCGCCGACGGAATGAAGCAGCAGCTACGCGACGATCTGCAATGGATACGCGAGAACGCCGAAGAGTACCGTAAGAACGTGTGCGCAAAGACTCCGGTCGGCGTCTTTCTCTGCGGCGATACTCCGGAAGGCCTGGCCGATGTGAGCGGCAACGTCGGGGAGTGGACGAACAGCGTGGTCGGGCAGTATCCGTACGTCGCCGACGATGGGCGCGAGGACGCGGGCCAGGCGGATACCCGGCTTGTGGTGCGCGGCGGCTCCTGGGCAACTCCAGTGACTACGCGCGCGGCGCCTACCGCCGCGCCAACGATCCAGGCCTCCGGAGCGAAGTCCCTGGGGTTGCGGTTGGTGTGTTTCTCCCCCATCCTGTAACGCTGCCCACTGGAACGCTGATCTCTGGCAACTCTGGTCCACGGAAACTCTGAATCGCCGCGCAGTGGCGATTCCACGGACGCGGCGCAGCCGCGTCCTCCGCCAGGCGCGAAGCCGCCCGGCGCGGACTGCTCGCGCGCGAAGTCGCGCAAGCGATCGGTGCCTGGGAGCACGGTGAGCGCGCGGTGGCGCCGGAACGCTTGCGTGTGGCGATCGCCCGCTACTGAGAAGTGCTTGCCTTGCCGCCGGATGCCTTGAAGCGCTCGACCGCCTTCTTCAGATGCGTATACTCTTCGCAGCCGAACAGGCACGCCTTGTCGAGGACAGCGAGGCGTTTCTCTGCCGCGGCAAGGTCACCCCGCATCAGGTGGAGCTCGCCGGAGTATTCGAGCGCGCCGCGGTGTCTGGGGTCGATGCGCAGCGCTTCGTTGTAGTGGCGCTCGGCAGCCTCGAGGTCCGGCGACGCAGACTTGCGCAGACTGTACCCCATCAGGTTGTTCCAGTCCGCGCTGGCCGGATCGTTGATGCGCTTCAGTTCGGCAATCGCCGCTGTCCATTGTCTGGCCTCGACGTACGCACGCGCTTGCGCCAGTGTGTCGGGAGCGGCGCTCGCGCTGGGCGTGCTGTCGGCGAATGCCGGACAATGGCTGAGCACGGCCACTGCGGCGGTCGAGAGAATGCGTACGAGCGACTGGTTCATGGATACTGTCTTCCTCCTTGTTTGCTTGGGCAATGCAGACACAGCGCTGGCGCCGGGCCAGCGCCACGCGCGGCATGAGCGGGAGCTGGTGCAGAAATCGTCGCGAACCGGCCGAGGTGCGTGGCGCGAGCGTGCAACGCCGCAGTTCGGCCGCACGGTGGCTTTGTTCACAGCGTCTCAGGTCCTCAGGCGGAAAGGCGTGAAGTTGGTGCGTATGTCGTAGTAGTCCTCGTGCTCGGCGCGCTTGAGCGCCGCGACGATCTTGTAGGTCAGTGGCGTAAAGACCACTTCGACGCCGACTTTCGTGACGAACTGCGCGAGCATCACACGCCAGAGAATCTCGTTCGGAATGAGTCCGGAACCGTAGAAGGCAAGCGGGTAGAACAATAGCGAATCTACGCCCTCGCCGACGATCGTCGAGCCGATCGTGCGTGTCCAAAGCCAGCGCCCGTGCGTCAGGATCTTCATCTTGGCGAGAACGAAAGAATTGACGAATTCGCCGCAGAAGAAGGCGGTCAGCGAAGCGAGAACGATGCGCCAGGTCGAGCCAAAGGCGATTTCGTACGCTGCCTGATTCTGCCATGCGGGCGCCGGCGGCAGATGGACGACGACCCAGGCCATCAGCGAGGCGAAAGTCATCGCCGCGAAACCCGCCCAGATCACGCGTCTCGCGCGGGCGTAGCCATAGACCTCGGTGAGGATGTCGCCGAAGATGTACGAAATCGGGAAGAACAGGACGCCGGCGCCGAAAGTCACCGGTCCGATCACCGGGACCGTCAGTTGCGCCGCCTTCGCCGGGCCGATCAGGTTCGAGCACAGATAGACGGCGACGAAAGCAGCCATGACCAGGTCGTAATACCGGTACCCGCTGCTGGCTTGTGGCGTCGAAGGCAGTTGCACGTCGGTGGACATGGCGGCTTTATACCACGGAACATCGGCCATGGCCGAAAGGCCTGCGCCGCAAGTGCCTTGACCGCGTTCGGTATGGCCCTTGGCCGGACGGTCCGGCAGAAATCGTCCATTGCCGCGAGCAGGGCGGCAGGGCATTTTCCCTCGGCGTAAGCCGGAGCGCGCCGGCGCTGCGCCGAGCGATCCGTGGCGCCAGGATCAGCGTCATTGCGCAAGACTTCCCGTCGGTCCGACGGGAAACCTACCGCTGCACGCGTTCGCCGGGTCACGACGGTGCTGAAGCGGTGTTCCGCTTGCGCTCGCTTTGTGCCAGCGGCGACTTCGAGGAGTACATGGCCTTTCACCATCGCAAAGAGAGCCAGCGCAACCGTGTATCACACTACAGAAAGATGATATAACGATGACATCAGATGTTCGGTGTTCGCCAGGTGCAACTCCGTCGCTGCCGGGCGAATCGCCATGCCGACGCTAGCTGGCCGTCGGGCCGTGGCCGAAGCGGCGATAGAAAGCGCGCTTGACGATTTCGACTGCGCACAGGTAGAGAGCAGTCATCAGCGCGACGAAGACGAAGAACTGCGGCGGCGGTGCGACGAACCCGAGGTGCGCCGCCGCGGGGGTGAACGGCAGCACAAAGGCGAGAGCGACGACGGCCAGCGAGGCCAGCGCGAGCATCGGGTTCGGCCGGCTATGCAGCGCGGCGCCACGCGTGCGGATGACGAAGATCACGAGAACCTGTGTGGCGATCGATTCAATGAACCAGCCGGTGCGGAACAGTCCCTCGCCGGCCTGGAACAGGACGATCAACGCGGCGAAGGTCAGAAAATCGAAGAGCGAGCTGACCGGGCCGATCGCCAGCATGAAGTTGCGGATGAAGTTCATGTCCCAGTGACGAGGCTGCGCTAGGTAATCGTCATCTACGCGATCCAACGGAATCGGCACTTCTGAGATGTCGTAGAGGAGGTTGTTCAGCAGCACCTGCACCGGGAGCATCGGCAGAAAAGGCAGAAACAGCGTCGCGCCGGCCATGCTGAACATGTTGCCGAAGTTCGAGCTGGTCCCATCATGATGTACTTCATGATGTTGCCGAACGTACGCCGGCCTTCAATGACCCCTTCGTGGAGGACGCCAAGGTCGTGGCGCAGGAGGATCATCTCGGCGGCAGCTTTTGCCACATCGACCGCGCTGTCAACGGATATGCCGACGTCGGCCGAGTGCAGCGAAGGGGCGTCGTTGACGCCGTCGCCGAGGTAGCCAACCGTATGGCCGCCCGCCTTCAGCGCCAGAATCACGCGATTCTTCTGTGCCGGCGTGACGCGACAGAAGGCGTTGACGCGTTCGACACGCGCGAGCAGCGCCGGATCGTCGAGATTTTCGATTTCACTGCCGAGGAGAACGCCGCTGATCGCCAGGCCGAGCTCGGCACAGACGTGACGCGTGACGAGCTCGTTGTCGCCGGTGACCACCTTGACGCTGACACCGCTGGCCTGCAACGCGGCCAGCGCGGCGGCTGCTCCGGCTTTCGGCGGATCGAGAAAGGCGGCAAAGCCGGCCAGCGTCAGTTCGGTCTCGTCGTCGATGCGCGCGTGTATGTGCTCGGTAGCGACGTCGCGCCAGGCGATGCCGAGAACACGAAAGCCATCGGCGGCGAGCAGGTCGTGTACCGCCATGGCGCGCGCCAGCGTCTGCTCGTCGAGGCACTGCAACTGGCCCGAATCGTCAGCGCAGTGCGTCGACAGTCCGAGAATGTCTTCCGGCGCTCCCTTGACGACGAGGCGCCGGTGCTGCCCGTCATCGACGAGCACCGAGACGCGCCGGCACTCGAAGTCGAAAGGGACTTCGTCGATCTTGCGCCATGCACTGACGTCGATTTCCTGGTGTTCGAGGATCGCCGCGTCGAGCGGGCTGCGCAGACCGGTTTCAAAGAAGCTGTTCAGGAAGGCCAGGTGCAGTACCTCTACGCTGTCCTGGCCAGCGACGTTGACGTGCCGCTCGAGGCGGATCCGTGCTTCGGTCAGCGTTCCCGTCTTGTCGGTGCACAACACGTCCATGCTGCCGAGGTTGTGGATTGCCGGCAGATGCTTGACGATCACCTCATGTTGCGCCATGCGCAGCGCGCCACGCGACAGCGTGACCGAGACAATCATCGGCAGCAGCTCGGGAGTGAGTCCCACGGCCAGCGCGATGGCGAAAAGAAACGATTCGAGCAACGGCCGGTGCAGCAGCGTGTTGACCAGCAACACGAAGAGCACCAGCAGAACCGTGAGACGCATGATCAGCATGCCGAATTGGCGCGTTCCGTGCTCGAAGGCTGTAGGCGGTGCTCGCCGCCCCAGCGCTTCGCCGATCTCGCCCAATTCGCTCGATCGTCCCGTGCGGCAGACGAGCGCCTTGCCCGTTCCGCTGATGATCGAAGTGCCCATGAACAGGGCATTGCTGGCGCAACTCGGGTCGGTGCTCGCGCCCGTTGGCGTTTGCGCGCGTTTTTCGGCGGGGAACGACTCGCCGGTCAGCAACGACTGATTGACAAAGAGGTCCTTCGCCTCGATGAGCACGCTGTCGGCAGGCACCAGATCGCCAGCAGCCACGACGATGACGTCGCCCGGAACGACCGTCGTAGCGGCTATGCTGGTCTCGCGCCCGTTGCGCAGCACCTTGGCGCGAACGGTGACCGATTCGCTGAGGCGCTCGGCTGCCTGTCCTGCGCGGTACTCCTGGAAGAAATCGAGGGTGACGCTGGCCACGACGATCAGGAAGCTCGCTTCTTCGCCGGTCAGCGCGGAAATCCCGCTGGCGGCAAGCAGGACGAGTACCAGCGGGTTGCGAAAACGGGCCAGGAATTCGACGATCAGCGCCGGCTCAGACTTCCCGCGCAGGACGTTCGGTCCACAGCGCGCGAGTTGCTGTTCGGCCTGCGCCGAAGTCAGGCCGTCGCTGCCGGTCCCGAGGGCCTGCGCCGCAGCGTGCGCGCCAGCGCTCCAGAAGGCCGGCCGGCACACGGCCTCGCCACCGGCACTGCGCGCGCTTGCCGATTGCAGATTCGCGTCCTTCATCGCTTGGCTCTCCCGGCTGCCGGCAAGTTTGCCACCAAAGGATAGGAAATCCATCGCCACTTCCGCAAGTGTTCCAGGCTCTGATAAGCGCTTCCGGAAAAATCCTCCGACTTATGCGCGAATACTTGCCACCCCCACCTCCCGAAAGCCTCGCCCTGTCCCGTAAGGCCAGAACGCTGACGCTCACCGATGAGGAAGGCGGCCAACTCAAGCAGATATACTGAAATAGGTCACAAACGAATTTAACTGTCTGGTGTAATGGGCTGTAGAATTCGAGCATTACTTTCTGCAGGGACAGGCTGCGATGCTGAGACTGACCTTTACCCCGGCGGAGGCGGACGCC